>Ga0172379_10000408_pt1 | contig 109852 bp, 108 predicted proteins | sample GrowelOW334metaG_FD_119756 | JGI IMG/M metagenome (GOLD analysis project Ga0172379, IMG submission 119756) | Groundwater microbial communities from an aquifer near a municipal landfill in Southern Ontario, Canada - Groundwater well OW334 metaG | ecosystem: Environmental > Aquatic > Deep...
TAAATTGGCTGGACATGGTAGGTTAGACACTCCCCCACAAACAACGGCTTCTGACCGGGCTTTTAGGGTGGTGAATAAGTATGGAGACAGAGTTAAAAGCAATAACACGAAGGCTAGAGCTAAGACCAATAATGGCATAAAGGGAAAATCCAGCTGATTAATTAAAGGATGTGTAGATGGAGAAGTAATTAACTTTGAGCGGGAGCGGCTTTTTTTTACCATTGGGGAAGATAATGTTTAACATTAGTAGCGTCAACGGAAACTCGCTGAGCTTGACCATCGGCTATTAGTAGGGCTGATTTACGACACAATCCTTCGATATTTCGCTTGAGAGTACGAACCCCAGCATCAAAACCAAGTGGACGAACAATGATTGGCCAAATATCGGGTGATATTGTAACTTCTGTATCAGTTAAACCGGTATCTATTAGGGCTTTAGGGAAAAGGTAGTCCCGGCCAATGACTATTTTTTCTTCGTCGGTATAGGAGGGCATTTGAATTACCTCTAAACGGTCCATAACGGCAGTAGCTATGCGGGAAGTATTGTTACATGTGGCCACAAATAAGGCCTGGGATAAATCAAAAGGATAATCTAGATAATGATCAGTAAAATGATGGTTCTGTTCAGGGTCGAGTAACTCTACTAACACACCCATGATAGTGTTAAGAGCGTCATCGGCTACCCGATCAATTTCGTCTAATAGTATTACGGGGTTACGAGTTGAGGCTACTGCTAAACCTCGAATAATTGCTCCGGGCTCAGCATTAGGGTATACCCGCGATTGGCCTCTGAGGTAAAGTGGGTCCCCCAAACCACCAAATGGTATCCGAATAAGTTGCCGGCCTAAAACAGAGGCAATTGAAGCAGCCATTGTGGTTTTACCCGTACCGACTAATCCTACAAATAGCATAATTGGAGCACGAAGCGGAATATCAGGGTGTCGTTGTTTTTGGAGTGAGAGCACTGAAACATATTCCAATATTCTTTCTTTGACAGCATCTAATCCGTGGTGTTTTTCATTGAGTTTGGTTCGGGCGTTATTTACATCTAAAACATCACTTGATTCTGAGGTCCAGGGTAACTTTAAAACCCATTCAATATAGCGGGAAATATTTTGGTAGTATTGCCAAAAAGTCTCTTCAGATCGGGCATTAATTGTCAGCTGAGCGAATAACTCGTCCAACTTGTCTTTTAATCCATTAGGAAGAGGAACTCCGTGAGTTTTGGCAACAAGACGGGTGATGGCCTCGGAAGTAGTTAAAACACTTTCCATAATTCAGTATAGAGCTTTTTTGGCTTATTTTCTGGGGTCAAAACGACCATGTTGGAATTCCTGACGAGGACGGTTGTCCCGTTGAGGAGGACGAAAACCACCGGGACGCTGAGGAGGTGCTGAACCATCACCTTGAGGGTGAGCTGCTTTAAACTCGGGAGCTGAAAGTTTTATTTGGTGATTGTCGTTAAATCCGGATACTTTGACTTTCAGTTTATCGCCTATTTTGATAATGGACGAAGGGTCTGATAAATAGCCTTGAGTCATTTCAGAAACATGAAGTAAAGCTTCGCGTCCGGGCAAAAACTCAACAAAAGCACCAAAGTTCTCAACGCGGGTTACTACACCTTCGAAATCCTCGCCAACTTGGACTTCACGAATCATGGCTTCGATTTCGGTAGCTGCGGCATCAACCTTGGTCATATCAGGAGAAGAAATTGATGCTTTGCCATCATCATCAATGTCAATTTGAACGTCGTATTTTTCCATTAGTCCACGGATAGTTTTCCCACCTGATCCTATGACTTCACCGATTTTGTCTTCAGGAAGTACTACTAGTTTGATTTTTGGAGCAAAAGGAGATAGTTCACTTCTTGGACCATCTATGGCTTTATCCATGGCATCTAAAATAGAAAGACGGGCAAGCGTAGAGGCTGTAAAAGTATCTGTAATCATGGCCGGTGTAAGGCCAGAGCGTTTAATATCCAGTTGAATGGCGGTAATGCCTTCCCGGGTACCAGTTATCTTGAAATCCATATCACCATGGTGATCTTCAACGCCAGCAATGTCGGTTAAAAGTAAAAATTTATCTGATTCATCGCTAACCATTCCAACTGAGATACCAGCTACTTTGGCTTTAAGAGGAACGCCGGCATCAAGCATGCTTAAGGTAGAACCACAGGTAGAGGCCATGGAAGAGGACCCATTTTGAGACATAACTTCTGAAGTTAGGGCAATAGTGTAGGGAAAATCTTCAATTGAAGGAATTACCGGAACTAGGGCTTTTTCAGCTAAAGCACCGTGGCCAATTTCACGGCGACCAGGGCGGCCGGTTCGGCCAGTCTGGCCAGTAGAAAAAGGTGCGGCGGAGTAATAGTGAATATAACGCTTGGTAATCTCGCCAAATGAATCCTGAAGATACTGTTGTTCGGAAAGAGCACCAAGAGTGACTGAGGTCACAGCTTGGGTTAAACCCCGCTCGAATATAGCTGAACCATGAACACACGGCAAAACCCCTACTTCCATTCGAAGAGGTCGTACTTCGTTGAGAGCCCGACTGTCGTAGCGTTTGCCACTTAAAGTTTGGGCACGGAAATAACGTTTAAAAATCAGATCTAAGGCTTCTGTTAAATTGGCGGCTTCGATATCACCAGAGTCAACCTTAGATTTGAACGCTTGGTTTACCTTAGTTTTAAGAGCCTCTTCTTGGAGAACATGGGCCCCATCTGATCCCTCAGAAAGATATTTAAGTAGGTCATCTTTTATTAATGCTTCGACTTCTTCAAGTAAGGCTGTTGTTGGTGAAAGGTCAACAAAATCGAACTTAGGTTTACCAAATTCTTTGGCAAATTTTTCTAATTCAATGTTTAGCGTTTTACCAGTTTCTTCAGCTAGATTTATACAATCTAATACTAAATCATTTTTAACGATGTTGGCGTTGGCTTCGATCATATTAATTCCATGATGATCACGACAGACAAAAAGATCTAATTCCGAAGAAGCCATTTCAGATAAGGTTGGAAAAAGAACTGGTTTTTGATCAATTAAACCAACACGAACTGGAGTTACTGGACCAGTAAATGGGATACTACTAATCATTAAGGCTCCAACTGAAGCAAAAAAAGCAGCAGTAACTAAATCGGAATTTTTATCGTTACTTAAAACAGTAACTATAAGTTGAACTTCATGTTTGTAACCTGCGGGGAATAATGGGCGAATACTTCTATCAATAATTCGGCCAAACAAAACGGAAGCATCAGATGGTCCACCTTCGCGTTTAATCCATTTACCACCTTTAATTAAACCACCAGCATAAAGTTTGTCTTGAAATTCTACTTGAAGTGGGAAATAATCTTTGGCTTTATCTACAGCACCTTGGACGACAGTGGCTAAAACCAGACTGTTGCCTAGTTGAGCTAAAACTGCACCATTGGCTTGTGGGGCCAATTGACCAGTTGATAAAGTAAGTACACGCTCGGGAGTAAGTTGGATGTCAAATTTGTTTGGATTCATTTTTTTATTTTTTTAAGCCTAATTCCTTGATAAGTTTGGCGTAACGATCTGGAGTATGCTCAGTAAGGTAACGAAGTAAGCGGCGGCGTTTAGCGATTTTACTCAAAAGTCCCCTTTTGGCCGGAGAATCGTGTTTATTCTCAGCCAAATGACCTTGAAGTTTCTCGATTTGTTTGGTTAAAATTGCTACCTGGACTTCAGGAGAACCTGTGTCCCCTTTATCTTGGGCGTATTTAGTAATTAACGACTGTTTTTCGTCTTTAGTTAAAGCCATGTTGGTTAAGGCCGTACCCGGTAAAAGTATAATGATTTTGGAATGGCGTCCCAAAAAACCGGATTAGGTCAACGGAAATTATAGCACATCAAGCACGAACACCAAAGCGACCAATAGGGCAGTTGTAGCAGGCTTCGTGTGGAGTTCCCTGTTCATCACAAAAAGTTTCACCCAATTGAGGACGTTTAAAAACCATACGACACTTAACCAAACCGTGTGGTTTGTTTTCCAAAGGTTCCCTCGGAACATCTAATCCTGTAACAATCCTAACACCAAACAATGATGGACTAAAAACACATGAATGGGATAAATTTACTTTATTAGCAAATAGAATCTCAAAAGTATGGACAATAGCCATAGGCTAGGCGGTAGGGGGAGCGGAAGGAGAAGGAGTACCGGGATTAGCCGGGGCTGATTCTACCTTTTCTATGGGGGTAACGTTTTGGGGAACGGACTGAGGAGCTTGGCTCATTTCCGGCTGAGTAGCCCTTAAACAAATGGCTCCGGCTTCAAAGCTTTCCGGAGATACGTTAACTGAAAAAGACTGAGTAGCAACACGAAGACCAATAAGGAGGTCTTTGCCGGAATCAGCATCTAGTTCAATTCCCAGCATGGGCAGTAAGAAGGTAAAAATTTCTGAAAAAGGAGCATCGGGGTCAATTATAGTTGCTTTAGCCCAAGGCTTGGTAACATTGGTGGGTGTTATCAGTACCCAGTTACCTTTATTGACGATTTGACTATTTTCACCAAGGGTAGATTCATCTCCCAGCATAAAACCAATATCAGCAGAACCGGATTGGTTATTAATAGCAATCTGATCAGTTTGAACAGTTGGCCCAGTTGATTTAGTTTTGACAACCAAATTTAATTTACCACCGTCATCGTTGTAGGATACTTGATCAATTTGATCCAGAGGATAGGAAAGAGTGATAACTAAGTCCCCACCTGTGAAAGTGTCAGAAATTAGTTCTAAACCGCTTAGTTTTGAATAATTATTGTCAGTTTTTTGAGGAGAATAAACACGAGCGTCAATGCCTTTCTTTTTTAAGCCTAAAGCTAAGGCAAGAGCCGCACCAATGGAGTCAACACTAATGACCGGGACTACTATTAAGGCTGTTTTGGCGTTTGCCAAAAGCGGACTGATGGTTGAAACGTTATAGTTTTTCATTAGTCACTTATTTAACTTTTATAGGATATTATAACATCATTTATTTGAAAATCAACATAAGGCTTAAAAGTTACTCCACATTCCCCTGTGGCCTTAACCCGATCGACGTCAGACTTTGCTTGCCGAATATTTTCAACCTTAGTGTCTTTAATAATTTTGTCACCTCTTTTAAGATGGACTTGATCCCCTTTTGATAACTCACCTTTGTAAACCTGAATACCAGCAATTCTAACTTTTTCAATTTTGAACTCAGCTGTAATTTTGGCCTCTCCCAGAGTTGTTTCTTCAATTGTCGGATCCATTAGTTTTAACACCTGAGACTGAATATTTTCCAAAATTTCATAGATTATTCGGCTTTCAAATATTTTTACTTTTTCATTGTCCGCTAAATTTTTGACAGTTTTAGGAACAGGAACATTAAAAGCAAATATTTCGGCGTGACTTGAAGCGGCCATGAAAATATCAGTATCATTTATGGCTCCAATTCCAGATGAAACTATGGTCACATCGTCGGAAAGACTGGACTTGAGAGCTTCGAGCGTGCCACCAACATCAGCCTTTAGTATTAAATTTAGATGTGGACTGTCTGCATCACCGATTTTGGGCATGGGCTGAAGCGCGGAAACAGTGGGTGAAGTCATCTCAAAACTAAGAGCCGCACCGACTGGGGCTACTGTATTAAACCCTAGTATTTCGATGGGCATGGAGGGCAAGGCTACTTGAAGTGACTTACCAGACCAATCATTGAGCACCTTAACCTTACCAGTAGCAGAATCAGCGTATAACGTATCCCCAACTTTGATTTGACCATTTTTTATTATTACTGAAACAACAGCACCTCGATTTACTTCCATCCGCGACTCGTAAACCACAGCTTCAAGCGGCGCATCTGGTAAATAGGGCAATTCCATTACATCGGCTAAAAGCGAAATTGACTCAAGCAACTCAGGAATTCCCTGCCCGGTTTTTGCGGAAACGGGAATTAAGGCTACCTGACCACCATATTCTTCAGGAGTTAATTCCAGTTCCACCAATTGACCTTTTATTTTTTCCGGCTGACTACCTTCAAGATCAGTTTTGGTCATTGCAACAATTACGGGAATACCGGCGGCTTTAATTTGAGATATGGCTTCTTTGGTTTGGGCCATGACTCCGTCAATGGCCGAGACCACCAATAGGGCTATGTCGGTAATTTGAGTTCCCCTAGTTCGCATGGCGCGGAAAGCAGCGTGGCCGGGTGTATCAATAAAGGTTATGGCTTTGGTAGCACCAGATTTGAGAATGACTTCGGTTTGGTAGGCAGAAAGATGTTGGGTAATCCCCCCGGCTTCTTTTAAAGCAACACGTGCGGAACGAATTCGGTCCAAAAGTGTGGTTTTACCGTGATCAATATGACCCATGACAGCTACTATCGGAGGTCGATGTTGCTGAGAGGTACTATTGGCCATAAATTACTACTCGGCTTGTACTTTAATATCCATGCCGGTTAATACTCCTGCCAAATTAATATTTTCACCACCTGAGCCAATGGCTAAGGCCAACTGATCTTCTGGAACAGTAACGTGGACAATACCATCTTTTTGACTAACGATGGTAACGCCCTGAGCTGGTGACAGGGCTTGAACAATAAAATGAGATAAGTTCTTGCTGAAAGCGACAACATCTAATTTTTCGTCCGGTGAAAGCTCACTTAATATTGACTGAATTCGGGACCCTTTTTGTCCAATACAAGAACCGACCGGATCTACTCCGGCTTCGCGAGATGATACGGCGACTTTTATTCTAACACCAGGAGTTCGAGCAATTTTTTCAACAGTTACCGTTCTGTTGGCAACTTCAGGAACTTCGCGAACAAAAAGCTGACGAATGAATTCAGGGTCTTTCCGAGAAAGAATTACTTCACTTTTACCTAGTTGATCATCTTTAGTTACCTCTTTGACCAGGAAAAGCTTTTTATCACCAGTTTTAAGGTTTTCACCTTTAACTTGCTGGTCTTTGGGGCAAACTGCTTCGGTCCGGCCAATACCGACAGTGAGCTGATAAGAATCAGCACGAAGAACAATTCCGTTAACTAGACCACCAATTTTGCGGCGATATTCATCCAAAATGTTTTCTTTTTCAGCTTCGTGGATTTTTTGATCAATTACTTGCCTTGCAGTTTGAGCAGCTATACGTCCGAACCCTGGTGGGGTAACATCTACTTTTTTGTCATCAGTAGTTTCGTAAACTTTAAACGAACCGGTTTCGGGCGCTAGTTCGACAATAAAGGTTGACTCTTCGGAAACATTGACGCCATGTTCTTTCTGGTCCCGCTTGTAGGCAGAAATTAGACCAGCTTCAATTGAGTCAAGGATTAATTGACTATCAAGATTGCGTTCGCCTGCGATTTGAGCAACAGCTGCCGCAAATTCAGTTTTAGGTAGTTTTTTTATGTCCATATTTCATAAAAATGGGGACGACTCCGTCCCCATCCGATTAACTTATGGCTTATTATAGCAGTTGAAGCTGAATTTAGACAGACAGCTAAAGATTCAATTGTCGTAATAATTCTTTTTGGGATGCACTTAACCGTGTGGGAACCGTAATAAGCAGCCGTATATAAAAATCCCCCCGGCCATATCCATTTACATCCTTAATCCCCTTAGCCTTTAAGCGGATTAAAGTATGAGACTGAGTACCTGGCCGAACCCGAATAGATAAAGGTCCCTCTAGAGTTTGAATTGATATCTCATCCCCTAAAGCAGCCTGAGAAAAAGTAATTTCCTGACTTATGTAAACATCATTTCCGTCACGCTTAAATTTTGGATCAGATTTGACATCTATATATAGAATAAAATCACCATATTTTATTCGTTGGCCGTCATCTACACCGGCGGGGATTTTCACTTTTTTCTTATTTCCATCAAGTGATATTTCCTTCTCAACTCCATTAACTGCTTCCATAAAATCCAGGGTAATGCGATAGGTAGGAACTTGTCTGGCTTGGCGGCCTCCAAAACTTCCACCGCCGCCAAAAAACTGTTCAAATATGTCAAAAGGGTTACTGAAGCCTCCAAAGTCAAAATCAGCATTTTGACCAAAATTAGGTCCATTAGAATTCCAAGTAAAAGTAAACGGACCGGACCCCTGAGTATAGGTGTGATTACCAAACCCGCCAGTACTTGGGTCAAAAGCGGCATGTCCATATTGGTCATAGGCACTGCGTTTTTGCTCGTTACTTAATATTTCATAAGCCTCGTTTATTTCTTTGAATTTTTCTTCAGCATCAGCAGATTTATTACGGTCTGGGTGCCACTCAAGTGCCTTTTTACGATAGGCGGATTTAATATCCGCGGCTGTCGACGCTTTTGTAACACCCAGTATTTCGTAATAATCTTTTTTCACTAGACCACCTCGCCTTCTTCAGCCTCAGGCTTGTCTTTCTTAGACTCAGATTTGGGGGGTTCAGATTTTTCCCCCTCAGGATTATCTGATGGCTGGCCGGATTGATAAAGTGCTGCGGATACCGTTTGAACAATACTAACTAATTCCTGGTTAAACTTATCAAACTCGTCTTTTTTAACATCAGGTTTAGCTAATATTTCCTGCCCTTGTTTAATTTTTTCTTCTAGTTTAGCTTTGTCTTCTGGTTTAATTTTGTCTTTGGCTTCGGTAATAGTTTTTTGGGAGGCAAAGATGGTGGCATCCAGTTGATTACGAGATTCGGCCAATTGCCGTTTCTCCTCATCTTCTTTGGCGTGAATATCAGCTTCCTGCTTCATTTTATTTACCTCATCTTCAGACAAATTAGTTGCATTTTGAATGGTAATTTTTTGTTCTTTGGCGGTTCCTTTGTCTTTGGCGGATACGGAAAGGATGCCATTGCTATCAATATCAAAGGTCACCTCAATTTGAGGAGTGCCACGGGCAGCAGCAGGAATGCCATCTAGGATAAAACGTCCTAGTGACTTATTGTCTTGGGCCATTGGCCGCTCACCTTGAAGGACGTTAATTTCCACTTGGGGCTGATTGTCTGAATAAGTTGTAAATACTTGAGATTTGCGCGTAGGAACAGTGGTGTTGCGTTCGATTAAGGGAGTTTTCACCCCACCGGCAGTTTCAATACCCAGAGTTAAGGGAGTAACATCAAGTAAAACGACATCTTTTACTTCACCAGTCAGTACAGCACCTTGGACAGCAGCACCAATGGCCACAACCTCATCAGGATTAACTGTAGTGTTTAGATCTTTTCCAAAAAAGTTACGGACGACTTCTAGCACTTTAGGCATACGTGTCATGCCACCAACCATAACGATATCAGTGATGTCTTCCTTGGATAGCTTGGCGTCGGCTAAACACTTTTTAACCGGTTCTATAGTTTTGACAATCAGGTCATCAACTAACTTTTCCAATTCGGAACGGGTTAACTTGACAGTTAAATGAAGTGGGGAGCCAGACTTTTGGGTAATAAAAGGTAGGTTTATCTCAGTGTCAGCAGTTGAAGAAAGCTCAATTTTGGCTTTTTCAGCAGCTTCACGAATTCGCTGTAAAGCTTGGGGGTCAGTTGACAGGTCGACTCCCTGCTCTTTTTGGAAAGTTTCGAGTAACCAATTGGTAATGCGATGATCAAAATCGTCTCCACCTAAAAAGGTGTCACCATTGGTCGCTTTTACTTCAAAAACTCCATCCCCAATTTCTAGGATAGAAATATCAAAAGTACCACCACCTAGGTCATAAACTGCAATAATTCCTTTTTGTTTTTTGTCGAGTCCATACGCTAGGGCAGCAGCTGTAGGCTCATTAACAATTCTTTTTACATCAAGACCGGCAATTTCACCAGCTTGCTTGGTAGCTTGACGCTGAGAATCGTCAAAGTAGGCAGGTACTGTAATAACGGCTTGGGTTACTTTTTCACCTAAATATTTTTCAGCATCCGCCTTGGCTTTTTGAAGTATCATGGCAGAAATTTCCTGAGGTGTGTATGTTTTACCTTCAATTTCGACAACAGCTGTCTTATCTTTTCCAGCAACTATTTTATAAGCAACTGATTTTTGGGTTTTTACTACCTGTTCGTCATCAATTCTGCGACCCATTAGACGCTTGATTGAATAGACGGTATTGTGTGGATTTAGTACCATTTGGCGTTTGGCTAAATCACCGACTAACTTTTTGACTGGTTCGACTACGGAAGGAATAGTATTTCGACCTTCAGAAGATAAAATTACTTTAGGCCGGCCACCTTCCATAACAGCCACACAGGAATTGGTAGTACCAAGATCAATTCCAATTATTTTGTTGGACATAGTTTTTTATAATAAATTATTTAAAAATATAATGGTATTAATTGATTATTTAGATGTAGGATTTTTTCCTACTGTAACAGACACGGGTCTAATTACGTGGTCATTATACAAATAACCTGGCTTAAGAACAGAGACTATTTTATTGGATTCTCCATCAACAGCCTCAAGACAGTCCATTGTGCGAGGATCAAATTCGGCTCCCACAGAGACTTCAATTTGATTAACCCCAACAGACTTTAAAGTTTGATTAAACTTTTCAATAGCCATTTTAAGACCGGGGTCACATAAATGAGAATTGGCTAAATAGAAATCATCCAATACTTCAATAAATTTGGCGGCTAAGGTAGTGGTGGTAAGGGTAATATAGAGTAAACGTTCCCGTTCAATCCTTTTTTCCAAATTATCATAATCGGCTAAAGTTCTTTTGAGTTTTTCTTCTAAATCAGCTAGTCGCACGGTTAGCTTTGTATCCGCGGTGGCGGTAGTTTGTTTTGGCTTCATATTTAGCGATTAATTTGAGAAAGTAACTGGGCAAAATAATCAACAACAGGAACTACCCGCTGATAATGAAACCGAGCGGGGCCGACAACGCCTACAATACCCTGATGAGGGCCAGATTGGTACGTTTGATACACAAAACCACAAGGTTCAAGATGTTCTACCCCCAAATCTTCACCTATTAATAAATGAACTAATTCGTCTTGAAAAAATGCATCGGTGGAATTGGCTTTAGCCACAATATCAAACCAATAGGCTGAATTATCTATTAAAGACAATATGGTTTTTGTGACATCAATATTAAAAAATTCAGGTTGTTCTAACAGGTGAGATGCTCCGTAGCTATATACGGTACCCTGGTCAGTAGTAGTAATGGCCAAAGTACGGGTACGTTGAGCTAACTCGCGAGTGGCAGCTTTAAGTAAACCATCAAACTGATTACGATAATCCCAGACTTTTTCTTTTACTCCAATTTCTTCGGACACTGCCAAGTTTTTTGGGGTCATGAGGTTACGTACGTAATATTTTAGCCCCATTGATGTAGGTGCCCGGCCAGCAGATAGGTGACTTTTTTTAAGATAGCCTAGATTTGTTAAACTGGCCATTTCGTTTCTTATGGTGGCAGATGATACTCCAAGATTAAACTTTTTTTCTAGGTTTTCAGAGCCAACAGGTCCCGCCGAATCAATAAACTCTTCGACAATACACTTTAATATTTTGATTTGACGTTGGGTTAAATCAGGCATGTTAGCAATATAATATGGTGACTGCTAAAAGATGTCAAGGAGTTAAAAAATGTATAGGCTGAGAAGATAGGTTGAGACAAAGGGTACAAACCATATTAAAACTTTATCGGTCAGAAATAAGCTTGCGAAAGAAACAAGGGTTAAAAATAGTAGACATAAAAAAAATGTTACCCGCAGGGGCGAGGAGGGAGAAAAGTAATTTAGATAAAGTATTAAAAGTGACAATATAAATAAAAATGGAGTAAAGCGACTGGTAGCCTTAACCCATAAAGGTTCGAGTCGGAGCAGACGTCTATTTGACCTCATCACTATTGGCGTTAAATTCTAGTGGGGTAACTTCTACAGGCGTTGTTACTTCTGGAATACCTTGAACTTTATTGAGTTTACTGACAATTGTGTGAGATTTAGAACTAGCGTCATCTATAACATTGCTAGCTTCTTGAAGTTTCTTTTGGGTTTTTGATAAAAGCTCACCAAATATGCCAAATTCCTTTTTGATGGTATTTAACACCATCCAAACTTCAGAAGATCTTTTTTCTACAGCCAGGGTTCTAAAACCCATTTGGAAACTATTTAAAATGGCGGTTATGGTAGTCGGGCCGGAAATTGTTACGCGATATTGACGTTGAAGTGAATCAACCAATCCTGGTTTTTGAGATACTTCAGCATACAAGCCTTCAATGGGTAAATATAAAATGGCAAAATCGGTAGTGTTTGGCGGATCTATATATTTTTCAAAAATATACTTGGCCTCGGATTTTATACGGTTTTCCAGTGCCTTGGAATATATTTCAATTTGACCAAGATCCCCACTTTCTTGGGCTTTAATTAGGTTTTGATAGTCTTCAAGCGGAAACTTGGAGTCAATGGGAAGTAGGCATGGTGATTGGTTTTCGTTTTTACCAGGAAGCTTTATAGCAAACTCCACCCGATCGTTTGAGCCTACCTTTACTGCCACATTGGTTAAATACTGATCTTTTACTAAAAACTGATCGAGTAAATTTAGAAGCTGAACTTCCCCCCAAGTTCCACGAACCTTAATGTTGTTTAATACTTTTTTAAGATCCCCTACTCCCACGGCTAAGGTTTGCATTTCTCCCAAACCTTTAAAAACCGATTCTAATTGAGTACTAACTTGCTTAAAAGACTCTCCCAATCTTTTTTCTAAGGTTGATTGAAGTTTTTCATCTACTGTGGCCCTCATTTTTTCTAATTGGGTGGAATTGTCTTGTTGAATTAGAACTAAACGCTTTTCAATAGTTTCCCGAAGTTGATTAAGATTAATATTGATGGAACTGACCAAACCATCAAGCTTAAGACCAAAGTTGTGGAAATTTTGATTTTGAGAATCAGAAAAGTTTTTAAAATTTAGTCCCAACTCTTGACGGTTTAGTGAAAATTCTTCTTTAACAACTTTTTGGGTTCGGTCTCCTGACTCAGCAATCTGCTGGTTGATATTAGATAATACATCACCCTGCTTGCGGGTTAATAAGATAAATAAAATTACTGAGTTTAAGAGTAACGAAGTGATTAGTAATACTGTGATCATGGGATAATCTTACCCGAAGATAAGCCGAATGTCGAGTTACTTTTGAGCCAATTGATGATAACCGTGACGATCCTTGCACTCGGGAGAGGTGGGAAACTCAAGAGCTAGTATTTTTTGGTAAACCTCTTTTATTTGGCCTTTTACAGTCTCCAAATCATCTGAATTGAAAACAAAATCTTTTTTAACAAAATTCGAGGTCCGGGGACTAGGCATGACAAAATCAATAGTGCCGGAAACAATGTTGTACTTAAAGTCTGGGGCAAGTTGACCTAAAATTTGATAAAACACTAACTGGCGATAATAATCTCCCCCGGACTTAAGTTCTTCATACTTAGAATCTGGATTACCAGTTTTAAAATCAACTACATTTACATCCGGTCGAGGAGTTGAATTAAGAATCTCAATTTTGTCAATTTTTCCGGTTAGAGGAATGTTTTCCAAATGGACATTTAGTGGCTTAAAGTCAAAATCGGTAATGACTTTGGGACTCAATTCAGATTGATAATGGGTATAATAATCCGAGATTAATTGACAGCCCCGCAAAAATGCCTCCTCCTGGTCTTTAGGGGTCAAGTTTTCATCAATTAAGAATTGCTCAAAGCGACTAAGAAGTAACGGTAACTCGAGGACCTTACCGGTAGACTTAAGATGATTCAACAAATGGGAGAATGACCGATGAATGGCAGTACCAAGCGAGCTATACTTGTCTTTTGGTGAGGGAATTCTTAGCACGGTCTGATAATAGAAACAAAGTGGACACTTTAAGTAGGAATTAAGGTGAGTAACATTAAGCCGATAGCTGTTACTTAGATATGTTTTTAAAAATGTTGCGGTTTGGGGTGAATTTAAAGGTTTGGGTAACGAGGGTTGATATAACTGTAATAAACCATTTTTAAGATCTGAATTTGGAACTTTCACCCATTCGATAAGTTTAGGGTCAACCTCAGACAAAAACTGTGAGGGCAATAATTCCCGTTCTGCGTTTGTGTGAGTAGGGTAGGATATATATATTTGTTTTTTAGCGCGGGTTAAAGCAACGTAAAACAGCCTTCGTTCATCTTCATTATCTTGCTCAATCTGCTGAAGAGCAAGTTCGGTTTTGACTAATCCCCAAGGTAGGGCTAGAGCGTCATAATGACGGTTATTACCCCACTTTTTGTCGATAAACTTAATAATAAAAACATGTTCAAACTCGAGTCCTTTGGCTTTATGAACGGTCATCAAGCGAACACAATCTGTGTAGTCATAGTCAAGTGGTTGAGGAAATAAGGATAGACGATTGTCTTTCATTAACCCAAGACGTACAAGAAAAGTGGGAATAGTAAGATGCCCATCGATAGTTTGTTTTTTAAATTCCAAATAGAAACAATTTAAACAATTTATTAATTCAATATTGTTTTGAGAGGTAATGTGGGCCAAATATCCAAATTTTCTAATTACCCGATTAAAATATCGGTCTGGTGAATAAATGGTAAGCCACTTCTGAGCTAAAGCCACCCGTCGGCGGAAACTAGATATACGTTTAACAGTAATTGACTTTAAAACTGCTTGCATTGATTCTGGCAGGTGAGGACTTAGAATCACGGCTGATAAATCAAGACGGTGGCGCTGACAATACTGATTAATCTGAAAGAGATCGACGAAACTTAGGTGAAGAAAAGAGTAACTTAATAGAATATAGAGTAAGCGTGAATCAGAAGGGTTTTGTAGATAATTTAATAAAGTAATTAGTTGAGCAATAAATGGGTTTGACAGAATATCAGTACCGGTTTCCAGATGAAATTTAATATTGTGAGCTGAAAGAGCCTCAATTAAATCTGTCACATCCGCATTTGCCCGAAACAACACAGCTATTTCTGAAGCATTAACTCCAGCCTTAAGTAAACCTTGAATTGTTTGAACAATAAATACATTTTCTGAAAAGGGATTAGGTGCAGCACAAACATTTAGAGGAGTAGAGTCAAAAGTTGATTGGGAAATTAGTGATTTATCAACATTTTCAATTAAATTGGCGATTCTGTATTTGTTTTGGTTGATTACACTTTTACTAGAATCAAGTATAAGTTGGTGGCTGCGATAATTATTATTTAGTACAATAGGTAAAGATGATGTGGGTTTAAGATATTTAAGATAAAAGTGATAAATATTCTCAATGGCCGCTCCCTGGAAACGAAAAATTGACTGATCATCATCGCCAACGACAAACAGATTCGGTTGTTCAAAGTAGGAAGATAGTAAATCGATGATGGTATTTTGAGACGCATTGGTATCTTGATATTCGTCGACTAAAATATATTGATATTTTTCCTGGTACTCAAGTAGTAAATCGGGGTCTGACTTAAAAGAATTAAGAACGAATAAAATCATATCATCATAATCATAACGACTACGATTAATTAGCTCTTGCTGGTAATTGGCGTAAAGACTGTGTAGTTCTAGCTGTTTTGGAATGTTTTTTTCTAAACGTTCAAAAAAACTAAGTAAAAAGTTTTTAAAATTAACATCTGTGCTTTTTGCTTTACCTTCTGTATATTTGTCCTCTTGAAACAACTTGAAATAATAAGCCAGTACGTTGTAGATTGATTCTGGAAGATTAGGTTGACTTATTAGCTGTGCGGTTAGGTTGGTAATTTGGGAGTTGAGTGCTTTATTGGCTCGAAGTAGTTTAATTTGATTATAAAAAGCTTGTGAACTGGTTAAAAAATGAGACTGGGCTTCGATGAGGTTTAACAGTGAAGCAGGAGTAATGTTTTCGCGCTTTAAGTCACTTATACGACCAAGAATATCTCGTTGATAGTAATAATGATCACCCCAAGGCTTAAGAAGAGCTCCTGTTGATAGCTGGTCAATTAAAGATTTGATAATTTCAATTTTTTCCAGTTCATCTAAGGGTTTGATATCCGAGGCAAAAATGAAATTTTGAGGATGGGAACTTATGATTTCATTACAAAAAGAATGAAAAGTAAAAATACTAACTCTGTAGGCAGCAGGACCAACAATTGATATCAATCTTTGCCTCATATTTAAGGCGGCATTTTCGGTAAAAGTTAGACAGAGAATTGAGCTGGGGGGGGCCTGAGTAATACGCAATATATTGGCGATTCTAAGCGCTATTGTTTGTGTTTTACCGGTACCTGCTCCGGCTACAACCATCACTGGCCCTTCGATTGTATCAACTGCAATCTTTTGCTGTTGGTTTAATCTCTGGTATTTTTTTTCAAAATCTTTTAGATCCACCAACTATTATATCGTTGTACTAGCGGTTTTGAAAAACGTCAAGATAACCCTCGCTTGACCCTGAGTTACCATTGTTTTCAGATTCTTCTAAGTCTATTTGTACCAAAGCTTGTTTAAAATGAGTATCGAGGCCACCAAATATTTTTGCCATTAAAGAACCCTGGGAAGTATTTGAAGTTCCTGAGGCTGTTGTTCTGGCTGCTAACACTTGATCGTCGGACTCAAGAATTTCCTGAGTAATGTCTTGAGGTTGAGCCAGAATTTGGGCTTGCTTGTTTTCTGAAACCCATTGATTAACCAGAAGACGGTGAGTTATTACGGAACTACTCACGCCGACTGTCAAAGAAACCATAACAGTAACTAAAACCCAGGTTAGCAATTGATTGGTATTTAATTTCATTTTTTTATGTTTAACGAGTAAGTCTTCGAGTTGGCCTAATAAAGTCGGTCGGGATAGCAAGTGGAACTGAGGGAATTATAGTTACAACATTATTAAGAGCACCGGTTGGGTTGATGTAAATAGTAGGCGCCCGAGTGGTAGTGGGACGTGGAGTTCCTAGTAAGTTATTGTCACTTCTTGTTTTTGAGGGCCAGGGGAAAGGAGTAGAGTTGGTTCCACCTCCAAAAGATCCTCCACCCATTGGGGCTGAGCTGGTAGTTGGAAATTTACATTCACTTAACACTTTATCGGTTGGCTTCTTACCGGCAGCTACCTGTTTTTGAATGCGGTCATAAAATCCATAAAATATGTGGAACATATCTTGAAGATTATACTTTGCCGCTCTCATGTGCATGGTCGTGTCTTCCTTACACTTTGTGTTACCTTTACAGGTGGGAGCATTTAGCACGTTGTGGGCAGTCCAGTATTCCCACTTGGCTCCATGAGCAGTGTATTGCCGACTAGAACGAGCTTCGTCAAAAAGTACGAAATTAAAAGTTTCCCAAGGCCGTTTGGAATCATGAATTTCAGAAGTCTGATACCAATCGGTTTTGAAACGTGAACCCATTGATGCCATATAACTTTGGTAAAAGCTGACATCGAATCCAGCCTGACCAAGCCGAGGAGCTAAGCAATCTACGTATAAAACTAAATCCTGTATATATTTTGAAAAGTTTAAAAGGCGCTGACTAAAAACTCGGGCAGCAATTGATTTTGCCTGATCGCGTAGAATTTGATTATCAGTATAAGACTGAACGCTATTGATGGCATTTTGAATGTCGGTTATGGTTTTGGCAGCAGCAAACTGAGTTTTAAATTTCTCAAATTGAATCAACTGAGTATTAAAAAAGGCCTTAAGATCAGATTTTAGTTTTTCGTCTGCGTTTTTGGCTGGGTCGGTAGAACAAGGGTCATCGATATTTTCACAAATACCATCATTTAACCAAGGTTTTGACAAATTTAGTTCCAGCATCTTATTTAGACGGTCAATATGGGCGATGACTGAGACTTGAGCCCGAGCATATACTTCCGGAAATACTGCCGCCTGAAGTTCGGGATTACTATCTCTTTGTTCCAAAGTTTCTTGAAGCTGACGTCTAATGGCGCGCATTTCGTTCATGTATTCGTCACTACGGAAATACTTGACGGTATCATTAACTTCATCGACGGTATAGCCAACGGTTTCTAACATAAAGTGACCTGGTTGGGGAAAATTAGGATCGTCGGGAGTAGGATATAAGCCCTCAGCATTGACCGGAGGAGTATATTCTGTGGTGATGGTCAGGGCCCGACTTGTAAGCGGAAACATTAAACAAACAGTAATAAGGACAAAAAGGAATTTTTTATTTAATTTCATTGATGTAACAATAATCTTAACTGTATTAACTAAATCAAATTATTGAGGTCTTTGTCAAGGAGTTAGATATTTTTCTAACAAATCTTTAGCTACAGCAGGATTGGCACTACCCCCGGACACTTTCATTACCTGGCCTAAAAGAAAACCAATGGCAGATGGATTTTTACGATAATCATCAACTGCTTTAGGGTTTTCTTTAATTACCATTTTTACGAATTCTTCAATTTGATTGGTGTCGGAAACCTGAAGCAGGTTTTGATTTTTGGCAATAACAAGCGGATCTTGACCGGTTTTATAACTTTCAACAAAAATTAGCTTAGCTGTAGTTGAAGAAATTTGATTTTGACTTAATGCCTGAACAATAGACATGGAATGCTGAGGATTTACTTTGGAGAGATCGATGTCTATGGCTTCTAAATTCAAATATTCTGATAATGCTCCTAAGTATAAGTTGGCAATGGTTTTCTTATCTTTGGATTCAGTTAATTTATCTATATATTTTTCATAACCAGCAGAAAAGTCTTTAGTTTTGGATAAGATTTGGGCATCGGCGGCGGGTAATCCCAATTGAACATATCTTTGAACTACTTGCTGAGGCAACTCAGGAATAGTTGATTTGAGAGAAACGACCTCTGAGGGGGAGTAAGTAAACGGAGGAATATCGGGTTCTGGAAAATAGCGATAGTCAGCACTCCCCTCTTTTTCTCGTTGTAAAAAAGTGAGCTGACGGTCAGCATCCCATCCTCGAGTTGTTTTATTTGAATCTGACTTAACTACTCCCGTTTCTTGCCATTGGGTAAGTTGGCGATTAATTTCAAAATTAATGGCCACCATTACCCCGGTTAAGGAGGCGACATTTTTTACCTCAACTAAAGGCGTGTAAAAAGTTCCCGTATTCGTTTCAATTTTTAAGTTTATTGTAGGCTCACAGCGCATGCTGCCTTTTTCAATGTCTGCGTCCGATACTTCCAAATAACGAATCAATTGTTGAAGTGAGGTGAGGTAAGTCTTGGCTTCTTGGGAACTAGTTAAATCAGGCTCAGACACAATTTCAACAAGGGGCACCCCTGAGCGGTTGTAATCGAGTAAGGTCACCTCTTGCCCGTTTAGAGTAGTATGGACTGATTTACCCGTGTCTTCTTCCATGTGGGCTCGGTTAATACGAATAATATGGCCCTCTATCTCGAGAAATCCGTTAATAGCTAGAGGTTTTTGGAGTTGGGTGATTTGGTAACCCTTGGGGAGATCGGGATAAAAGTAGTTTTTACGTTCAAAAAAAGATTCAGGATTAATGGAACAATTTAGAGCTAGACCGATTTTGGCACACCAGTCTAGCGCAGTTTTATTGGGAACTGGCAGAGCTCCGGGGTATCCTAAACACACTGGACATGTGTGAGTATTAGGTTCAACATGAAAGTGGTCAGCCGGGCAACCGCAAAACATTTTAGATTTAGTTCTTAGTTCTACGTGGACCTCTAAACCGATTATGGGTGTGACTTTCATAGTTTTGGAACTTGGAGGTGATAATCGGTAAGCTGTTGGAACTGGTGACCAAGAGAAAATAGTTTAGCTTCTTCAAAATAATTGCCAATTAATTGGAAGCCAATGGGTAAAGATTGGGAATCAAAGCCACAAGGCAGAGCTAAAGCCGGAAGACCGGCTACATTGACGCAAACTGTATTGACATCGGCCAAATACATAGCTAACGGGTCGTTAACCTTTTGACCAAGTGGCCAAGCAGTTGTCGGAGCAACAGGAGCCAAAATAACATCAACAGAATTAAAGGCGTTTTCAAATTCTTGCTTAATTAAAGTCCGTATTTGGGAAGCTTTAATGTAGTAAGCATCGTAATAACCGGAAGACAGGGCGTAGGTACCTATTAGTATTCGGCGCTTAAGTTCTGGTTCTAAAAACTGACCTCTGGTTTGGAAATAAGTATCAATTAAGTTGGTTGTGTTTTGAGCGGTTTGGCCAAAACGGACTCCGTCGTAACGAGCCATATTGGCTGATATTTCACAGGGTACTAATGTGTAATATACATCAATTCCTAAAGATGTTGAGGGAAGTGAAATGTCTGATAGAATTGCTCCTTGTTTTTGGAAAAGCTCAGAGGCTGCCATAACCTGAGTTTTGACTTCAGAATCTATGCCTTCACCAAAATACTCTTTTGGGATTCCGATTTTTAAACCTTGGAGTGGGGTGGAGTTAAGCATTTGCGAATATGCGGGAACTGGCAAATTAGAAGAAGTAGCATCAAGTGGGTCGTTGCCGGCCATAATTTCGGTAACTAGGGCTAAATCGGTTACGTGGCGAGCTAGGGCTCCGGGGCAATCAAAAGATGAGGCCATGGCGGTTATGCCATAGCGGGAATTGCGGCCATAGGTTGGTTTTATCCCGGATATTCCACACATTGATGCCGGTTGACGAATTGAACCGCCAGTATCGGTACCCAAAGCAACGTGGGCCAACTGGGCAGCAATTGCAGCCGCAGATCCACCTGAAGAACCACCGGGAATTCTAGTTACATCCCATGGGTTTTTGGTTGGAAAATAACCTGAGTTTTCAGTACTAGCTCCAAAAGCAAAAGGGTCAGTGTTGGTTTTCCCAACTAAAATGGCATCCTCGTCAATTAATCTTTGGTAAACAGTTGAAGAATATGGTGGGATAAAGCCTTTTAAAATCTGGGAACCAGCAGTGGATTGGACCCCTTCCGTTAAAAAAATATCCTTTACAGCTAAGGGAAGTCCGGTTAGTTTGCCTAACGGTAAACTGTTTTTTAACTTAGTTTCAATTTTTTCTACCCAATTACGAGCAAGGTCAGGGGTAGGAGTAATAAAAGCCTGTAGTTGACAGTCAAACTTTTCAATTCGTGAAAGGTAATAATTCAAATATTGGGTCGGAGTTAATTCACCTTTCGTCAGTAAAGACTGAATTTCACTTATAGTAAGCTTCCAAATTTCTACGCTCATTTAGTAATGCTTGGCTGAGTAACAATATAATTGTCATGGTGACGGGGGGCATTCTTTAAGACTTTTTGTGAAGATAAAGTTTGCGATGAAACAGGAGCGGTTTGAAAAGAAGATCTATTATTTGTAACTTGGAAAGTGGGAGTGACAGCCGTAGTATCTACGTTGTTAATTCTAGCCACATGCTCCATAACTGTTGCTAATTGACCGGCATAAGTTTCTGTTTCCTCGGGTGTTAAGTTGATACGGGCGAGTTTGGCGATATGAGCGATAGTAGCAGTGGTAATTTGGGACATACTCATGGATTTTACAACATTAATCTGTTTTAGTTTGGTAGAAGTCAGGAAGGCGGGAGGTTAGGTTGGCTTTAAGTCGAAGCATTTTCCAGCGCCAACGGTCGACTTGATTGTAGAGTCGATAAAACAGAGGATTAATGACCAGGTCCCATGTACCCACAAATTCTACCAAGGTTCCTCCATATCCTTGCTTGAAACGGTGAAAACCATAACCGTTTTGCGACTCAGGGGCAGCAGGACCTAAACACCCCCAGAGGTCAAAAGTTTTCAGTCCTTGAGAGTGACCATACTTCACCGCTTCCCACATTAAAAGATTGGGGGCCATGACTTCACGATTAGCGTCAGCACTGGCACCGTATGGATAAAAGAGCCGGTCTTTTAAGACAAAAAGCATGAAGGCCGCTAGTGGCTTACCCTGATAATAAGCAATTAAAATACGGGCCAAATTAGCGGCTTTAACTAACTTCCAAAGTTGCTGGTGATAACTAATTGAGTGTAAATAAAATCCTTGGCGGCGGGTGGTATCAAAAAGTAGTTTTAAGTAAATTTCAAAGCCCTCATCATTAGTTTCATTTCTAACTTCTACTCCATGCTTTTGGGCAAGCTTTATGTTGTAACGGGTTTTGGAGTGAAAAGACGACATTAATTCATCTTCTGAGTGGTTTAAATCAACTAAAAAGGTGTGAGGGTAAAAGGCAACTTTAGGAGATGAGACTAAGTCGGGAAAATTAGGCAAAGAATTGATTATTTCAACTTGATTGTCACCGGTGAACTGCTGGTGAATAATTTCGGGTTCAAATTTTACAAAAATGGCATTTTCTTCACGGGCAATTTTGTTAATTACAGTTAGTGTATCTGAAGTCAATTGAGGACCTCGTAAAACTGTACCAATGGAATATGGCAACTTGGGGATTAAGTGAAACGAGAGAGTAAAGGCAGAAACTATTTTACTCTGGTTAAAAGTTCCCAGACGGTAAACCTTATGTCCCTGACTAATTTGAAAATCTCCCCAGACCCAAGTTTGAACCGGGTGAACCACTACTGAGTCGTAAAGTTCCTTTTCCTTATCGTAAAGAATCCTAGTAATCATTTAATTGGCTAATTATAACAATCAATAGATATCCGGATCGTAGAGGAAATCGGAGTCGGAGCGAGGGGCTTTGGGACTGAAGCCGGCCGTAAAAGAAGTGTAATCGGTCGTTTCAATAAGTGAGGAAGGAATGTCTCCTAGAAAACGAGACGGTTGATTGAGAGAGCTCTTACCAAAAAACAAACGGCGGCGGGTGTGGGTTAAATACAAATAGTCTTTGGCCCGAGTAATGCCTACATAACAGAGACGACGTTCTTCTTCGATGTCTACGTCTTCTACCAAACTACGAGAATGAGGTAAAATCCCCTCCTCAAAACCAACAATAAAAACAGATTCAAATTCTAAGCCTTTACTGGAATGGAGGGTCATTAAGCGGACACCAGTGCGACTCTCATTCTTTTTATTTTTTTCCTGAAGTGAATACTCTTGTTGGACTAAAGATACATTTTCTAAAAAGTCTGAAAGTTTGGGAAAACTAGTAGCAACTGATTGGAGTTCTTTAATGTTTTCCAAGCGGCGTTGGTCATCTTCGTCTCTGGGGTCATATTTATTTAAATAACTAGTATTGGTTAGAACGTTTTCCAAAATATTTAAGGTTGATTGAGTTTGGGAGTCAAAATCAGTTAACTGACCAAAAAATACAGTTGAAGCCCGTTTACCAATAGCCTTTTGAATACGGCCGGCTGATAATTGGTCTTTGGGATTAAAAATAAGCCGAAGCATGGCTAGAATGTCTTTTATTTCAGAACGGTCATAAAAGCGAAGACCACCAATTAAAACATAAGGAATCTGATGCTTTAAGAATATCTCTTCCACAACCCGGGATTGAGCGTTAGTTCGATATAAAACAGCAATTTGCTGGAAAGGGATTTGACCGTTATATAGTTTAATTTGAGCCGCGACAAATTCAGCTTCAGCAATCTCGGAATCCAATATTGCCACTTGAATTGGATTGTTGGTGGTTCTGGTGGCTTTAAGATCTAAAACCGGATGACTGGTGTTTTTTGAAATAACGGTGTTGGCGGCAGTTAAAATTGTTTGGGTTGAGCGATAGTTCAGTTCCAAGTTAATTATTTTGGTGTCTGGAAAATCAATGGTAATATTCATTAAATTTCTGAAGTTGGCTCCTCGCCAACCATAAATGGATTGTGATGCATCACCGACTACTGTTAATTGCCGGTATTTTTCTGAAATAAGTTTAGTGAGAGCATATTGAATTTCGTTAGTATCTTGATATTCATCGACCAAAAGATGCTGATAGGTTTGATGGACTGTATCAAGAGTTGGTGAATGCTCTGAAAGAAGAACTACTGTTTGGTAGATTAAATCGGAAAAATCGAGAGCCTGAAACTCTGAGAGACGGCGCTGATAACGTTCATAGATTTTGGCGGCATATTCTGTCCAAAATCCAGTTGCAATTTGGCGGGCTGAGGCGGGGGTGAGCATTTTATCCTTGGCAGATTCAATATAATAGGCAACTGAAGATGGTTTAAATTCTTTGGGGGTTAAATTCAAGTCAGCAATAATAGACCGGATTAAGTTTTCCTGGTCATCTGAGTCGTAAATTACAAAATTTGGGGATATACCCACATGCTTGCCATACTTACGGAGCAAACTAACCCCAAACGAATGAAAAGTACCAGCAAATAAGCCACTACCAATATTTTTATCCATCAACTTTGACAGCCTTAGCTTCATTTCTGCGGCGGCTTTGTTAGTAAAAGTTAGCAGTAAAATGTTTTGAGGTGAAACATGAAGGGAAGTTATAAGGTGAGCAGCCCGATGGGTTAGCACTCTAGTTTTACCAGACCCAGCTCCGGCCAGAATCAACAGAGGCGAGCCAGCGTGAGTGATTGCCTCTACTTGTTTTGAGTTAAGTGAATCGTCTTGGGACACTAACTAGGGTAACTGATAGATGGAGGTTTCGCCACTTTGAAAAACCAACTTAGACCCTAGGTCAATAAATTTTTGTGTATTAAGAGCAGGATATTTTTCCTTTTCTTTGGGACCAACAAAAATATATTTAACCCGGTATTGAGATATTAGACTACGCGTTGTATCTAGGTCAGTTGATTCAAAGATTTTTTGAACATCAGTTTGGCGAGCACCCGGACCATCAAAGCCTCCGCGCCACAACCATTCATGAACTAACCAACCCTCCACCGTGGGCAAACCAGTGGCCATGGATATTTGATTAAACTGAGTGTAGCTATCACCCACTGCCTCCAACATGACAGGTTGGCCCTTTATGTTTTCATTAATCCATAAAATTGCTTGATAATTATCAGGATACTGATCTTTCAAAAAATCTAAACCGTATAATCCCCAGTATTTTCGGGGTGTATGATGATCGGAGTATGCCCGGATAGCAAAATAAGGATAAATCATGTGCAAAACCAGAATAAGGACAAAAAGGAAACGGTAAAGATAATAGCTTCGAAGGCGATACAAAACATATCCAGCACTTAGGCTGTAAATCATAAACGCCTGGTAGACGAGCTTGAACATGGTATTGGCCCGGCGATGCTCAAAGATATAAATATCTTTGATGTACATCAATTCAGGAATAATTATTAAAATGGTAGCGGTGACAACTAAGGCTAGTGCCATTAAGTCAAAATCATTTATTTGGACAGTGGTTCGTTTGATTATTTTCTTTAAAACCCACAAAACCAAAGGGAAACATAATAACCAAAAACCGCCGTACAAAACAAACAGCTGATAAAAAGGCGTATGAACATCTGACAGCCGGATGCCTTCGGCCATGGGCTTGAAATGCAAACTAAAGGGAAGGGTAAACAAATACCAAAGAACAATAATCGATAGACCATGACTTAGAACGGAGGTTATTAGTTTTAAAAAAGGCAAGTGGCGAGCCTGAGTCAGAAGAAAGGTAATACCAAAAAGCATGCCATATACGGCAAAATCCCAAGCGTTTGTCATGTAAGCAAGAGCCAGAAAAAACGAGAGTGGAACTACTAAATCCAACCTGAATGTTGTAAGGGGTAGACCACGGGTAAAAAAGACGATCAGAAAGGCAATGATGGTTAAAACTAGTGGAATATTATTTAAGTGGCCATGTAAGTCGGATACCACCAAACTGTAGAGAGGAAACTCGTGGATGGTTTTATCCTTTACATCTGGGTCAAAACCAATAAAACGGGTAGCATCGGGGTACCAATAACTAGCAGCCGATTTGGAAACAGCCTCTGGGGTCAAAACCAACTTTTGATTTTGTTCAATATTTATTTTAGCGATTTTATATATCGGGTGAAGATTGCCGCCGAAAGTTAGTAAAACCGCTGAGACTAATCCAGCCACAACAACCCCACCCCAATGAACTTTTTTTAGGGCAGCTTGAGCAAGATAAACTAAATTAGCAGTAACTGAAAAGGCAGAAGTAAATACTAGGGCGCTTAATGAGGCAATAGCCAGATTGTAGGTGATGGCGGAATCAAGTGACGTTAACTTAGTCAAAAGTGCAAAGACTAAGTGTCCAAAATAGTAATAATTTATTGATTCACCGGCATACCACATGTCTTGGGGTGGAAAATACTGAGTTCGGAGCATGGAGTTGATAAATCCCCAATCCATAAATTTTTCCAAGCTTTCAATATCTGGCGCGTGACCCCGAACATAAGCCCAACCAACAAAAATGGCAATAAACACTAACTCATAGATAACAACAAGTCGCCAGTGTTTGGAAAAATAGTCAAACAGTGAAAATTGTTTTTGGAAATGACGATACAGGACTACTCCGGCGATTAGGGCGATGGCTAAAACACTCAAGTTAGTAAATGGAACTAGCTTAAACACACCCAACACAAAAGTCAGGTAGGTGACAATAAACAAACCAAGTGTTTTACTAAAAATATAACCTTTGTCAAAAAAGCGGTTAAAAAGATGGGTAGTAAGTGGCAGAAACAACCAACCTAAGGCTGTAATGACTAACCACCAAACTAAAATAAAAGGTAAATCGGCTATCATAATTTATTGTAACAAGCCAAAAAACCAGTTAAAAAAAGTAGTGAAATAAAAAGCGAGGTTGGGCGGAGTAACAATGGTATTAAAAGTCAACCAAAGTAAAATTCCTATAACAATTCCGATTAATACATCTATTGGATAATGAAAGCCAATTAATACTCTGTAGAGGATTAATGGGACGACAATGATTAAAAATACCAGAGGGGAGAATACTTGGGTTTGAATTAAAAACAATAGAAAATAAGTTGCCTTAATCGTATGCCCCGAGGGGAGGCTGCCGGTTTTATACCACCGGTCGATTAGTCCGGAGGGGGTGGAATGGTGGTGATAATAAAAAGGACGAGGCCAAAAACGAAGACTTTTACCCACTTTTTCAACTATCTCAGCCAGAAGAGTAATAACAAACAACCTACCAAAAAAATTTATGTCGGCTTTGATTAACAATATTGACCAATAAGCCATGAAAAGCCAAATGGAATAGTTTAAAAAAATGACTAAGGATTCACCAAAAGGAAGGCGAGAGACAAATAAATAATAGTCAGCTTTTGGCTGCCAAAACAGTAAATTATTTTTAGGTATTATTTTAAAACCCTCAGGAGTTGTTTGGTCCATTAGTAAGATAAGATTGAAATAACCTACCCCAATCAGTTGATAAATATTTCTGCTTGCGGGGCATACCAACAACTTTGTACCAATAAACATCATGATATAAATTGGAGGCTGAGTAAGACCAGGGAGCAATAAAACTTCTTAAGAGCATGTTTTCTACCCATTGAGGGAGGTGGTGATAAATAAATTTTTGTCCACGCGACGCCATCGTATCTTTTTTAAAACCTACTTGAAAGTTAGGTAACTTGGTTAACCCACCAATGGGTACATTAGTACAATTGCCCAGATTTAACTTTTCACCGAGCTTAAGAAACTCGATTTGGGTGGGGTCAAAACCAATTATGCGGGCGGCAGTTGCGTCCAGACCAACTTCATCGTTACTAGCCAAAAGCAGATTACTTTCAAACCATGACATTGCCCTTGGTCCAGGGCCGTAACCTAGAACTGAACCATCCATCAATCCAAGTTGAGTGGGATGGAGTTCTTTTTGGATTTGAAGCAGGTCAATAATCGCTTTATGAATATGACGATGACAATAGTGTCGATTGGTATTAAGCATACCGAAATAGTTTTTAACTGCCCCGGTAACTGAGGTAAAAACATGGGACTTTAGGGTACAAAGGCTAATTAATGGTTTACCTTGAATAATTTCGGGCAATAAAATTCCATTTGGAAAAATCTGATCTAATACTAAGAGCTGAGACTTGGGTTTATATAAAGTATATTTTTCCTCTGTTAAGTAGTGAATTTTTATGTCGTATTTTTTGGCAATTTGGTCCCAGCCATGGCTTTTGGCTCCAGCCACAACGTCGGTAACCACAGTCCGGTTTTCTACCGGAATTATGTTTTTGGGGGATACGCCGGAGTCAAGGAGCCATTTTATGGTTGCCTCGAAGGCCCAAGGAGGGGTGGAAACAGCCGGATAAAATTTAGTCCAAGAAAGATTGAGTTTTAAAACAACAGGTTCGTTTTTAGGTTTAGGAAAATTTGATAATAGTTTTAGGTAATCAGATATAACGGTATCTGGACTGGTTTTTGTTACAAAAACAGTTTGACTTAAAGCCGGCATAAACACCATTATAACAATTAATAATTTACCTTCCGGAAGATAAAGACCCGGGGGTGATCGTAGACTGTAAATGATTCGTCGGCCTCAAAGTCTGTGAGGGTGACGCCAAATAGTTGAGGTTCATTGTCAAAGACAGCGACTAAATCATAACCATTTTGGCCACTAAATAATCTTTGATAATACTCTGCTGTTTGAGGGTAACAACGGCGGGGAAATTTGGAACAGTCGGCTAATTTTTGAAGTGGTGTATATAGACGATTACTGGCTACAATTAAGTACTGAGCAACTGCTAAGTTTTGATTAATTTTGTGCCATTTATCAGACGTATCGGGCTCATAAAGTGGCAAATCAATTAAAGTGTATTTTTCCGAGCCAAAAAGAGGTAAACCATCGTCCCAGTGTTCCCTTAAAATGGTACTACCGGGGACAATATTTTGATTAATCCAAAAAGAAGCCTGAGTTCTGGGGTTAGGATTTTGATAAATCGACATGAAAGCAAGAAGCCAGGTAAGGTGTATCAAGAACAATAAACCGACTGTAACAGGGAAAATATGGAGGGTAAGCTTTTTAAGTTGAAAAACACCTAAAGCCGCCAAACAAGCCAATAAGGGATATAGAGGCAAATAATAGCGCATGAATTTTACTGAAAAACGCCCCACCAAAAGGTAATAAATAATGTAAAAAGATAAAAATATTATTATGGCTTTCCAATTAATATTTACTTTTTTAGATTTTACGTTGCTAACTAAACCCCAAACTCCAAGAAGTGACAATAGGGACAGGGAAATACCCCAACCATACATAAATATGTTTTTTAGGGGATAGATGTAGGCTGGAGTCCCTACATATTGAAGAGTATATGGAAAAACAAAGGCGTCTGAGGTCATGGCAGACTGCTCTCGTATTTGACTTATAAAAGTAGAAAAATCAATTAAAGAGTAAGGTTGAGCAAGGATAAAGATAATTAAGGTAGCAACAGGCATAATGACCGCTCCAGTTAAATGTTTTTTGTGGGAAAGAAAATAAGCGAAAACCAAGACAATCCCAACAGGTAAAGCACTGACTTTGGTAGCCAAGGCCAAACCAAAAGCAAAACCGCCAATTGCAGCATTTTTTAATGTAGGTGAATAATGGTATTTTAATGCTGACCAAATGGTTAGTAGGATGAAGAAATTCAGAAGAGTGTCAACAGCATAAAAATGTGATAACTGAATTGGGAAAACTGATAAAGCGTAAAACAAAGAGCCAATTAAACTAAGAGTTTTTAATTTTGAAAGTGAAAAAAGAATTTTGAATATTAATAATATTGAGGCGGTGTCAAAAAGGGCAGATAGTAACCGTCCCAATAAGTTGAGTGAATCGTAGGAACGAAAAACAGACTCCTGAGCAAAAGGCAAAGATGCTAGTTTAAGTAAATATATGGGAAATGAACCGTAGGCAAAAAAATGGGGATTTAAGGGAGACTGTGGTGTAAGCAGAGTGCTTATATTTAAAGAATTGGGAAAACTGAGCTTTTCTGTGACCATGGTGATCATTCTTTCATCTGGATGGAGGTGAAAACCCTGGTCCCAATTAATATTAAATATCCGGAAGCAAAAGCCAATCACAAGTATGAACCAAAGCCATGGAAGGGCACTAAATCTTTTGGTAAACCCTGATGGTAGGGTGATCGAAAACGGTGTAGGTTTCTTCGGCATTTTCTGAATTTAGTATAAATGAATTTTGAGGCGAAAAAGTTTTAATTAATTTAAAGTTTGACGATGGAGAAAACAGTTGTTGATAATAGTTTTGAGACACCGGATAGCGGGAGTTATTCTGGTTTTTAAATATTCGACGGGAAGGAACAATAATGTAGTCGGTTATTTTTAACTTTTCTGTTAATTCTGAGGCTAAATTTGGATTGGAATCGACTTGATAAAAATCAAAATTGATGACTTCATAAGAAGGGGGGTTTACAGGCAAATTGACTACATTGCCACCCTCTGTTAGAACGGTTGAGCCAGCTGGGATATTTTCAATTAACCAATTACTGGCGGTTAGCCGAATATCAGGGACAAGATAGATTTTATAAAATAGTATTCCTGGAACCAAGCAAAGGCACATGACTATAAATGAAAGAAGTTTATTTTTTATTCGGACAATAAATAATGCGGTCAGTATAGGTCCGACAAAGAATATAGGTGACTGAAAACGGGTCCACTTGGTGAATGTTTGGCCAAAATATAAGTAGTAAGCAATAGTGGACAAGCCAACAATTAAATAAGGAAAGTAGGACCGACGGAAAGTACTAACAAACTTGATTACAAGTACGGCTAAGCTTAAAAGGCTAAGCAAAAATACAGGCAAACCCCAGACGTAGGGAAAAATATGAGTTAGCTGAAATAGATAAGGCAGAGTACCTTCAAACTGCCGGGTATAAAAAACTGAAAGTTCACCTGTGGCGACGCTGGTTTCGTAGTTAATTGATGATAGAAATTCGTTTAAGTTTAGAAAGCTGGCGGGTGAAAAAAATAAACTCAATAAAAGTGAACTAAAAATAACTAATAGTAAAGACAACGTGGTGGTTAAAAGAAGCTTGAACCTGGATTTAATAATTATAAAAAGACTGGAAATAATTACAGGAACAATAAAAATTAGAGCCGAAATTTTTGTGGCAACGGCAATACTTAAAACCAAACTATACAAAAAATAATTCAGTCTACTTTGGGGGTTTTGATAAATCCTGACTGATAAGCAGAGGGTGAGGGGAAAAATTAACGTCAGAAGACTTTCAGTAGTACCAAAATGGGCAATTTGAATTAAGCCAGGGGAAGCTAGTACTAAAACCAATAAAGGTATGGCCGATTTTTGTTTAAAAAGTAACCGCCATAACCAAAACAAAGAAAATAGCATTAAGAAGCCGGCAGTGGCAGAAATAATTCTGAGGATCATAATCGAAGATTCAAAATTATTAGGAATTCCCACAATACGTAAAATAAAGTAGCCCAAGTAAAGCGGAAACTGACCGTAAGCAAAAAAATGGGGATTTAAAGAGGCCGGAGTTAGGCTGGTAAGCGCTGTGGCCATATTATTTTCATCAGGATGAAAAAAATATCCCCCACCCCAATTCAAACCATAAAATCGGGACAAAAGAGCTAAGGCAAAAATTAAAAGATATGATAACCGAGACTTGTTAGAGAACATAAACCAGGGTAACAATCATGATGCCCCAGGTAAAAATGGCAAGTATTAAAGGGATATCAGTGGCAACCACCCTCTCAGGCCTTTCGCCCGCCTGCATTTCAAAAATAATTTGTCCATAACGCATAATGCCAAAAATTACTGGAAAAAGAGTGATCATGTACCATTTTCGCTCTAATGCTTTGGGGAAGAAATCTACTAAAAAATGATGAATTATTCCCTGAAACTTAATTGGTTCTTCAAAAAAGGTAAACATGGCATAAGTAATTAGAGTACACACACCAAACATGGTGGTGTAAAAATTCAGAAGTGAGCGGCCATACCCCGCCAGGGAGCTTCGAGTTTTAGCTCCTGTATTTAGCAATTCACTGTGGCGCTTACCTGAAGCAATAAAAAGAGATAAAAAGATAACGGTTAACATTATCCAAATTGGTAAATGTAGGCCAGTAGCAATCTCACCGGCATAGGCTCTTAAAATAAAAAAGAAGGCAATTCCGATAATATCTAAAACTGCTTTCTTTTTTATAAACAAGGAATAAGAATACTGACCAGCAGAAAACAGTAGAGCTAATAAGAAAAAGGATAAGTTAACTTGGGTGGCCACAAATAATCCAAGAATAAAAATTAGTAAAGCTAAATTCCTTGCCAAACCGGGAGTTACATCACCCCGGGCAATTGGTCGCATTTTTTTGACCGGATGAAGACGGTCTTTTGGAGCATCAATTAGATCATTAACTAAATAGGAAGAAGATGATAGTAAACAAAAACTTATAAAAGCTAAAAAACTATTACTAAAATAATTTGAGGTAAAAAGCTCCCCATTTAGTATGACCGTAGCAAAAATAGAAAGGTTCTTAATCCACTGGTGTGGTCGCAAGGCTTCGATGGCGGCCAAAATTAGTTTCATACCCTATTTTACAGAATGATCAGAAGTCCGGCCAGAGATATTAAAGCGCCGATTATCATGTAAAAACGGCCGGGCAGGTCAAGTCCGGCTTGAGGCAAAATAATTCGGGTTGGTGTAGCAGTTGGTGAACTGACCAAAATGGTAGTTGGGGTTGGGGTGGGAGTAAGAGTAGGAGTTGATGAGGGGTAAATAGTTGTACCTTGAGTGGGAGTGTTAGTAGGCGTAGAAGTGGGGGTTGGGTAAACAGTAGTGCCATTAGTTGGCGTAGGTGTAGGGCTATTAGTTGGAGTGGGAGTTGGCGCTGCTAAACAACATGAGGGTACTGAAGGAGAATTGGCACATGCCGTCTGAAACTCGGGTTTGGAACAATAAGTAAGATTATTCGAGGCGACAATACAGATTAAACCTGTCGAGCAGGGACGAGCTAAACTACAGGGACTATAGCCACAAGCCGCTGGCTGTGGAGTTGGGACTGGGGTGTTAGTAGGGGTAGGAGTAGGAGTTTTGGTTGGGGTTAAGGTTGGAGTGTTGGTTGGTGTGGGTGTAACAGTGGGAGTTTTAGTAGGAGTAGGAGTTTTAGTTGGGGTTAAGGTTGGAGTGTTGGTGGGGGTAGAAGTTGGGATTTTGGAAGGAATTGGTGTGTTAGTAGGTGTTGGAATGGAAGTTGAAGGAGGAGAGGTTGGTGAACAATCAGTATCATCACAGACTCCACAGAAGCCCGGAATATCAATTTGAGTACAAACTGGTGCTGTTTTTGATTGACCAGCAGAAAGGCTAAAAGTACCTATTTTGTTACCATTGGCACAGCCTTGGTAAATATTTCCAGATAAGGTGGATGAAGTGTTGTTAGTAATTGTTTTCCCACTGCATAGTACTTGGGTTTGAGCAGTACCCTGATAACAATTCCCATCTGAGTAGCAACAAAACCATATACTATCGCATTGTTTAACCTGACCACCAGTAGATCTACAATCAGCGCAATCGACGCCCCCACGGCCACCTGTAGTACAACCGCTATCAGCAACACTACCACAACTGGAACCGGGTATAGGGGAAGGTCCACTGGAGGGAGTAGATATACATTGACTATTTTTTGTTGGGTCTTCCCGCCAGCAAGCTCCGTCACAGTATTTATAAACAGTACCGGCACAAATATTATTATTTCCACTACACGGATCACAGACTGGTGGAGTAGCTCCCTGACAAACACCCTCGACGCATAACTTACCCCCAGCACAATCGGAGTGATTGGCACACCCGGCAGTGCTCTTGCAGCAGCCGCCTTCATAAACTTCCCAGCTTCGACAACAATCAGGGTTACCACATCCACCCTGGTTTGTCTGGCAGGTAGCCTGGTTACGAATATCTTGGGGCTGACTTACCAAAATTATAGTTCCGATTAGTGACAGTCCTAAAAATAATACTGTTAACAGTGAATACTTATTAATCATGTTTGAACCATAATCGGTATGAGGCATACCAAGAAACTAGTGTGACAGTTAACAATAAAACAAAAGGCATAGCATTACCAGTTACTGGGACACCGGATTCTGTTGAAGGTTGAGTTTGACGATAAGTAGGAGTGGGGGGAATAGGAGTCAACTCAAGAGTTGGAGTGGGGGTAATGGTTGGAACAGTAGTCGGTGAGGGGGTGGGCAAAACTGAAGTTGGAGTAGCCGACCCAGAAGCAGTAAAAGCCGGAAAGGATGAAGCTGAGACCACCTTAAAATCAACGGATTTGGAAGAATTTGGAGAGGTTAGTGTTAAACGATGGTTACCTAAAGTCAAAGGTATGGGAGCACTCCAGCGCCATTGACCTGAAGTGGAGGTAAGAGTAAAAGTTTGAGAATCAAGCATTATACTTAAATTTGTCGAATTATCTGTTTTTCCAAAAAACTCAGGAATTGGACTAAGAGGTACCGAATCACCAGTGCGAGGGAAGTCGATTGATAAGACTGATGTAGCAGATGTGGTAGTTTTACCTAGCCCTAAATTTCCAACTCCTGTGGGAACAGGTGAAATTGAGGAATCTTGGCTAAAATCAGAATTGGTACCTAAGATTATGTCTGGTAGAGGATTATTGCGAGAAGTATTGGCGGTAACCTGAGTAACTTCAAAGTCAGGATAGAATACCAAAATATCCTCATTAACATTGGGTGGAGGTTGAAACCAACTACTTCCCTGACTATCAAAACTAGCCGATAGTGGGACGTTCCAAAAACCTTGTGAATTGGTTATGGATGAAATGGGAGCTGCTCCCGGTATGTTAATAAAAACCACAGCAGCAAAAGCTGGGGTCCCTTGGGACGTTAAAACTTTACCCCAGGCTAAATTTGAAGCCGGAAGCGCGGACGATTGACTGGTTCGAGTAACCACCGTGTACTGGCTTAGTTGATACTTACGACCTCCACTTAAAATTATATATGTGTAATTTGTGGCTGGAGATAATCCGGTAACTGAGAAGTAGTGATAGGTGGCTTTGTCAGTTGGGGTAAGACCTCTTAGATTTGAAAGAGTTTTGTTGTTTAAAATTAGATTAGATTGACAAGTGGCAGAAGTAGCAAAGAATAAGTCAAAAGAAGTATCAGTTAAATTGGTTACCTGTAGATTGTCAGGATCACAGTCCCCACTAGCAATGCTCGAAAAACTGGTTGGCCTGGAACTTAAATAAGCGGCAGAAAAAGCGCTGGCTAAAAGCAGGAACAAGCCTAGAATTGTCGGAATCCTCTTGTCAGACTTCATGGAATTATGGGACTAAGAATGGGGATAGGTGTTACCGGAGGCGGGACAACAAAATCCGAGGGAGCTTCTAACAAAGAATCAATTTTATCCAAGACTTCTACTTTTATGGTCGGGTCAAATGGGGCGGTGAGCTGGTGGTCAACAATATTTTGGGCACTGATTAGTTTGTTGTAACTATTTTGAATAACCACAACCAAGGTAGCCATTAAAGTCAGGGAGGCTACCAGTAGTAAATATTTGGAGAGTTTAATCTTATTCATTTGGGGACCAATAGTTAAAAATAATTGAAAAATCAGTTTGTAATTGATCTATGGGAAGTAAAGTTGAGCTTAATTCAATATCAGGTGACTCTTTTTTATTTATTGGAAGAACAATAGTAAATCCGGATATTTGACTTACCTTTTTTAAGCGGGTCAGTTGTGATAAAAAGCTTAAAGCGGACTCGTAAGTTCCTTTAAAATTAAACTTAGCGCCTACTGACTTTAGTGGTGCGGAGGGGTTATTGTTTTTCGTTTTTAGAGGGGGGACATAATCTATTGATTCAATACTAATCTGGGAAGTGCTGGCTAACCAGAGTATTTGGTTTTTTGAATAAACATAATTAGGACTAAATCCGAGAGCTTTTTCCAACGACTGAGAGCGAGACTGAATTTGGGCATAAATATCCTGGGCTTCAACAACTTTATTTATTTGAGTTTTCATTAGACTGCTGAATTCTTGTTTGGCCTTAACTTCACCAAAAAGAGAGGCAATGGTGACTACTGATGGTCGTACGGCAAAAATAATAAATACGGTAATAATTACTAATGTAAAACTAATTTCCAAAAGACGACCAAACTGTCGATTTGATTGTTGACGGTTTAAAAACTGAAGTAATTGGGCTTGATTAACTTGGATAGTTAGGGCCATTATTTTTTAAAGTAAATACTAACATTGAGACGAAACCATTTATCTTTTGTCTTTTTTTCAATGGTTCCAATGTTAACTGACTCTATTTGAGGGTTAAGTGAAAGATTTTCAATTAAGCTAACAAGGGCCTCATCTGAAACAGTAATAAACTCTACAGTCACGTGTGGTAATTTACTTTTTGGATCAGGAGCATAACTTAGATTAGTTATAGAGACTTCGGGGGGGATGCTCTGAGTGAGTTGAGATAAGTAAGGAGTAATGTCCTGGCGTTCTCTATATTGAGTATCTATGGCCACAAGCTGGTTTTGGAGTTTTTTAAACTCTTGCTGAAAATCAGTAGTGGTACTTAAAATTGCTGTTTGTTGGCGAATGACCTCGGAAAGGTCACTATTTTTTCTATCAAGCCAAAAACGAGAAAGAAAAGCTGTTATAACAATCATCTCGGTAAAGATGATAATTACCCGGCCAACTGTAGTTGTCCAATTTAGAGCCCGTGAGAAAAATGAATTGACATTTTCTGAGCTGGGCAAGAGAGAAATTTCCCGCCGACGTGATGGCATATAAAAACAGTATAAACACTTTAATTTACTTTTGGAACTTGTTTCTTATTTCGGTTAGTTTTTTATAGTACATTTGGGCCTCTGATATAGCCATAATTTGAGAAATTACGAAAAACGTGACCAGACCACCCAGACTACTAGCCGCTAAATTAAAAGCTACCATCCAAGTTTTAGTTGTGCCGCCTAAATAATGATCAAGTATTTGGATCAGTATCCACGAAACAAGTGCAGAAACTAGTGAGGCAAACATTAATTTGAACATTTTTTGACTTAACCTAATTAAACTATGTTGGGGAAAGCGGCGATAAAACATGAGACTGAGTGCTAAGGCTTGAATAATATTTCCCAAACTAACACTTAAGGCTAGTCCAAAAACAGCCAACTGAGTAAAGGTGACCAAATACCAAGCGGTGGTGATATTAAACAACAACGATATGGCAGCAATTTTAAATGGCGTAACAGTATCGTGAAGAGCATAAAAAGAGCGGGTTAAAATCTGAATAACCGTTTGGCAGGGAATTATGGGTAATAGAAATGCCAGGGTACGGGCTGTTGAAAGGGTTGCCGACCATGGGAAGTGGCGTGATCCAAAAAGAAGCCGAACAATTGCAAGGCGGTTTACTAGCAAAATTGCAGTTATTGGCAATACTAAAAACAAACTTTGGAAAATCGTTTTGCGGACAATTGATAAAAATTCGTTGGACTTGTTGGCGGCAACTTTTCGAGACAAAGCCGGAAGAGCTGCTTGGCCTACAGTAGTACTAAATACACGACTGGGTAAAAATATTATTTGAAGCGCCAAATTAAAAATTGACAAAGTACCTGAGGCTAAACCGGTAGCAAAAAAGAGTGTAACCGTACTTTCAATTTCATTAAGTCCTAAAGACAAAGTGCGGGGAACCATAAGTTTAAAAACTTCAGACACTGATCCTTTTTTAAAAGTTAAGGTAGGGTGATATGAAAAACCGGTCTTGATCAAAGATGGAACCTGAATTAAGAAATGAAGAATTGCTCCAACAACTGTTCCCCAAGCTACTCCAGCAAACCCCCAGTGAGGAGCCAGAAAGATAATACTCAGAATAATTACCAAATTATAAATTAAAGGTGAAAGAGCGGGAATAAAAAAAATCTGGTTTACCTGAAGTATGGCAGTTACAAAATTACTTAAAAGAAAAAATAACTGCCCAAAAATTAATATTCGACTAAGATGAGTCATTAGAGATAACTGATCTGGGTTAAAACCATTAGTTATTAACCTAGATAAAGGGTCTACAAAAATGAAAGCCAACAGACCCACAACAAAGAATCCTAAAAGTAAAATATTAATAATTACCGAAGCAAATTCATGGGCTGCTTTACCTTCTTTTTTAAGTTGAGAACTAAATACTGGTATAAAGGAAGCAGACAAGGCTCCGGTAACTAGTAGCTTAAAAATTAAATCTGGAATTCGGAAAGCGGCATTGTATGCGTCTAAATCGAGTAAACAACACTTAAAAAATTCGGCGTACAAAAACCGATTACGTAAAACACCCAGAAGGGCTGACAAGGCAAAAGCAAGTGCCAACACAATAGAGGCGGAAGTGATGGTTTGATGCCGTTTGGAGATTAAACGGTTTAAGAAGGGTGACACTCAAGTATTATAGGGAGCAACTGACAAAGTTAATAGGTGGTTGTCAGAAACAGGCAGGTAAGATAGAATATCGGCATGCCTATAGGAAAATCTGCAAAAAAATCTTTAAGAAAAGCGGAAAGTAATTATGTCCGCAACCAAGCGTTCAAGAAAAACTTAAAAGCCACTGTAAAAGGGGCAATTAAGAAACCAACTCCTGAATCTACAAAAGCGGCCATATCTTCCATTGATAAAGCCCTGAAAAACGGACTATTACACAAAAACAAGGTTGCCAGACTTAAATCTAGGCTAGCAAAATTAAGTAAACCCGCGACCAAAGATAAAAAAGTAGTAGCTAAAACTACAAAACCGAAAACTACCAAAGCCAAAGCCAGCGTCAAGAAAATGAAATAGCCACTAGCCCCTTGGGGAGTGGCGATCGTGAACATGATTATAAGTTAAGATATGGTTATGAAATTTTTTATTACAACCCCAATTTATTATATTAATGACGTGCCTCATATTGGGCATACTTGTACCACGATTGCTGCCGACATAATTGCTAGGTGGCATAAACTAAAAGGTGACGAAGTGTTTTTCCTAACCGGAACCGACGAACATGGACAAAAGGTGGCTGAATCAGCCCAAAAAGTAAACTTAACTCCTCAGGAATACTGCGATAAAATTGCTCCACGATTTAAAGAAGCTTGGGAGGAACTTAATATTGGTTTTGATTATTTTATTCGAACTACCGACCCTCAACATGAGGCAGTGGTGACACAATTATTAAATAATATATATCAAAATGGTGATATTTATAAAGCTAAATACGAAGGTTACTATTGTATTGGGTGCGAGAAATTCATAACTGAATCTGAGTTGGTGGACAAACACTGTCCGATTCATCCTCCGGAAAAAACAGTTTTTCAGACCGAAGAAAACTGGTTTTTTAAACTTTCCAAATATGTACCTAAGCTGATTGAATTGATTGAAAATGAGTCTACAAATTACATAAAGCCGGTTGGTAAAAAGGCTGAAATACTGGCTAAACTTAAGGCGGGTGTTAACGATATATCTATCTCGAGGGAAAAGGTAAAATGGGGAATATCAGTTCCCTGGGACACAGAGCATACAGTTTATGTGTGGATCGAGGCGTTAATGAATTACTACAGTGCCACCAGATTTGTAGAAGGCAGACAGGATTTTTGGCCAGCAAATGTCCACTTGATAGGTAAAGAAATATTGTGGTTTCATACGGTTATTTGGCAGGCAATGCTATTATCGGCACAAATTGAATTACCACGTGAGGTTTACACTCACAGTTTTTATATAATTGACGGGCAGAAAATGTCAAAATCGCTTGGAAATGTAATATCTCCTGGCCAGCTTAAAGAATTATTTGGAGTAGACGGTACTAGATACCTGATTGCCAGAAGTTTTCCATCAGAAAATGACGCTGATGTGGGTATTGACCGATTTAAAGAAAGATATAACGCGGATTTGGCAAATAATTTAGGCAATTTAATTTCCAGATTGGCCAAGCTTAGTGAAGGACTCACTATTCCTCAAGATAAATTTGAAGAGGCGGGGGTGGAGAAAGAATTTGAACAAAAATTAACCGAATTCTCATTGGATGCGGCTATTGGGCTTGTGTTTGAGAAAATCATTGACCCAATTAACACTCAACTGAACATTAGTGCCCCATGGAAGTTGGAGAAAACTGACCCTCAGAGAACAAAAGTATTAACTGAATTGGCAATTAGGCTTAAAGAGGCAGGAAGACTGTTGGCGCCGATAATGCCTGAAACTTCAAGCAAAATTGAGGAGATGTTTAGCGGAGAAGTTAAACCGCTCTCCGCACCTTTGTTTCCCAGAATTAGCTAACTTGTTCTAAATTCATTCTTAATGCTTCTTTAGCCAGTGCTTCAGTTGCCTGTATCTTTTCTGTTGCCTCTCTTTCTTCTGCCAGTGTCTTTCCTGTCCACTTGGGTGGATTACAACCCACATGATCTATACCAGCCAACACGCAGACACAAGTATTCTTTCCTTTATGTTTATCAAGTTCAGGTTTCACTTTTAAACATAACATGAATGAAAAGGTAAAATACTAAATGATTGATACGCATGCGCATTTGGCAGATAGATTTAATACGGATATTGAAGGGGTGGTCAACAGAGCTCAAAAGGCGAGTGTTGGGGCCATTGTTCTATCGGCTAGCTCCATGGCCGACTCAAAAGACAATTTAAAAATTGCTGTAGAGTTTCCTGGATATCTACTACCAGCGGTGGGAGTTCACCCAATGGAGACAGAGTATGACCCAAAAATACTAGAGCTGTATTTAAACAAAAATCCTCAGATTGTGGCGGTTGGAGAATGTGGACTGGAGTTTTATGGGAAGTTTGACGCGCAGCGACAAATTGAAATATTTAAAAGCCAAATTGAATTGTCACTTAATTTCAAAAAACCACTAATTATTCATTCACGGGAGGCTATGGAAGAAACTTTGGAGATATTGGGGCAATATCCTAAGGCGGGGGGAGTAATTCATTGTTACTCCGGGGGTAAAAAAAGAATTAACAAAGTTCTCAGTCTAGGAGATAACTGGTTTTTTGGGATTGACGGAAATGTAACTTACGAGGCAGGACTTGAACAAGTTGTGGCTTCAATTCCTAAAGAAAAACTAGTTTTGGAGACTGACACTCCATTTTTAACACCAATCCCCCACCGGGGTGAAACCAACCAACCATCAAATATAAAATATATTTACAAAAAAGTAGCTGATATTTGGCAAATGGATATGAAGGAAACCGAAAAGCAAATTGATACTAACGCAAAGAGATTATTCAATATAGTCGGCGACTAAGGTTTCCAGCTCTTTTAGGGAGGGATACTTGTCAACTAAAGCAACCTCATTATTAATCAAAAGAATAGTCTTCCCCTGAATACCCCGAGTATATAACCGGCTCATGTCAGTAATGAACTCTGGCTCATAATCGATTTGGAGACGTTTGGTTACAATTTCTAAATCACTAAATAATTTTTTACCTTGGGGGGTGCCCCGATCAAATAGTTGTAAGCGCATGGTTTTAATTAACTATTAAGTTTGGATAATTTGACAACATTTTCGAGTAAACAGGCAATGGTCATGGGACCAACTCCTCCCGGATTGGGAGTAATGTAGGAACAAACCGGCGCTACTGAATAGTAGTCAACATCCCCCACCAACTGGCCATTAACTCTTGCCGAACCAACGTCAACTACGACGGCTCCAGGTTTAATATAATTGGCGGTAATTAAATTAGGACGTCCTGTAGCAGTGATTAATAAATCGGCATTTTTTGTATATATTTCAAGATTTGTGGTTTGAGAGTGACTTAGAGTAACGGTAGCTTGACGCTGTTCTAAGAGGGCAATTAGGGGAAGGCCAACAATGGAACTTCGACCTAACACTACTGCCTGCTTACCAGCTAGATTTATTTGGAATTTCTCCAATAGTCGGATAATTCCTAAAGGAGTAGCAGGGATTACCGCTGAGACATCTTTTTGAAACAATTTACCTAAGTTGAGTGGAGTTAAACCGTCAGCATCTTTTTTCGGATCAATTAAATTCAAAATTGGTAATTGATTTAAAGTGGGAGGCAGAGGCAGTTGAACCATTAAAGCATCAACTGAAGGATCGTGACTATATTGAGTAACAATATCTTCAACATCAATCTGAGAGGAGGATTGAGAAAGTTCCACTACCCGACAATTAATGCCGACTTCAAGGGCTTTCAACTTTTTTAATTCCACATATTTTAATGATGCGGGGTCTTTGCCTACTATTATGATTACAAAATTCGGTTTTGATTTAATTCCGGCAACTTGGTTTGTTAAATCTCTTAAAATTTCAGTTGACAATTGGCGGCCGTCTAGTAAAACCATAAGATATTATAACTGAGTTAGTATTTCACTACCTTGCGGGGTAACCAGGACAGTGTGCTCGAATTGGGCAGATAGGGAACCGTCGGCAGTTGTAACCGTCCATCCGTCTTTGGAGTCAACGTAGACTTTCCAAGAAGCAGAGGCATTAACCATTGGCTCAATAGTAAATATCATCCCTGGCTTTAGGAGGATATCTCCTTTTGGGTTTTTATAGTGAAAGACAAATGGGTCTTCATGAAACTTTAGTCCAACTCCATGGCCACCAAGCTCCCGAACGGGAGTGAAACCAAACGATCCAACATACTTTTCAATAGTTTCACCTACTGCCTGGTTTAACTTTACTCCCGGTTTAATTGCGCCAATAGCACGGCTTAACGACTCACGAGTAACGTCTATTAATTTTTGGGCTTGGGGGGAAATTATTTCAACCGGGTATGAGGCGGAAACGTCACCAAAATACCCGTCCAATATTGTGGTAACGTCAAGATTGACGATATCTCCCTTGTTAAGTTTTGTTTTGGGGCTGGCGATGCCATGACAAACAACGTTATTGATGGATATACAAATACTTTTTGGGAAACCACCATAACCAAGGGGTGCCGGGATAGCCTGATGGGTAATAATGTATTGATGGGCAATATCATTTAAAGCGGCGGTTGAAATGCCAGGTTTAATAAAGGAGGCGGTGTGGCTTAAAGTCTGGGCAGCTAACTGGGAAGACTTCCGTATTCCTTCGATTTGTTTTTCGGTTTTAATGATGACCATGGAGGTTATGATATATCCAAAAAGAATAAACAAGCAAAAACAGTGAGACTCCAAGTATCGGAAGGAAAACAAAAAATAAAGCAATAGAGGGGAAAAACATTCCCAAAAGCATAATCAAAGAAGACAACTTAAATAACCGGGAACCAAGGGCATGAGTTTTTGCCCAAACAATCGGGTCAGTCAAGGTCCAAGGTGTACGAATGCCAACAAACCAGTTGGGACGGGTATGAGCCAAAAGATTACCAACAAAGTAAAAAAACAAACTAAAAGCCGGAACTAATAACTGAATAAAGTTAAACAGGTAACCTAAGTTCCAAATTAAAATTAGTAGATACAGATAAAAAAGAAAAAAACAAATTACTGCCATGAAACGATAGAAATATACAGAAAAATGTTTAAAGTTGGCTTGGTAGGGATCAAACTTGGGCAAAAACAGAAATAGTATCATCATTAAAGTGGTTAATCCGGGCATGAAAAATAAAGCAAAATTTCTGGACGAATAACCGTTTGGGAGGCCAAAAAAATCCCAATGTGTAACCATTGAGGTTGGGAACAAAGAATAAAAAAATATGGGTATGAGCCAAAATAAAACAATAACTAATACCGAAGCTGATAAAAGAGGATTTTTAAGAATCATTGCTTTAGCCGTGACACAGAAGCAGGGACTGTACCATCAAATTTAAAAGTACCATTTCCAATACTGAAATTACGGATGTATAAATTTGGAATGCTATTTATTCGGTTTTGAGCCACACGGGCTAGATAAGGCGCTCCGGTTGCGATTAAATTTTGGGGGATCGGCAAGCGGCCAATGACGGCTGAAGTTGGATTAAACATAACTTGGTTATTAGTAACAGAAGCGGTTCCTTTCAAATAAAAGGACGGTTTACCTTGAATTTTCAAATAAGATATTGCAATGTTTACGTCATTGCTACTAACTCCAAAACTAGAAAAATAACTAGGCAAAATTGAAACATTCAAATTTCCAGAAATTTCGGCGCTGCCATCAGCATTTGCTCTAACCTGAACATTGGAAACAGGGTAATATTGCCAGCGAGCACCGGCAATAAGTGCTGTTAATTCTGTTGATGTAAAGTTATTAGTTACATCTTGCTTACCTTCAAATACCAATGGAGTGGCAACGGGGAGTGTGCTGACTTCTTTTAATAAGACCTGACTTTTTGTTTGAGCAGAAGCGATATCGGAAACAGAATATTTAATATTTAAGTCTTTGGGCTTGTTACTGGCCATAAGATCAGATAGCCCTGGGATAAATCCAAAATAACCGAGGGCCAAGACAGAGATAATTATTAAAGTCAAAAATAGTCTAAATATTAGTTTCATATTGGTTTATTATAACTCTCTTGTTGATTTACGCCATTAGCCCTACTATAGTTGTAGTGGTTAATACGTATAAACATATGAAACAACTAACATTACCCTCACTACCCTATGAATACCAAGCATTAGAGCCAGTAATTTCTCAAAAAATAATGGAACTTCACCACGATAAGCATCATGCGGCATACGTGGCTGGAGCTAATGGGGCACTAGACAAATTGGAAAAAGCCCGGAAAGGCGAAATAGAAATAAACTACCGGGAAGTTATGAGAGACTTTAGTTTTAACTATAACGGAGCTCTATTACATGATTTATTTTGGCGGGTAATGAAACCGGTAAACCAGAACATTGGTCCAAGTAAGAAGACAAGGGAAGTTTTGAAGGTTAATTTTGGAGGCGTGGAGGCATTTGTAGCCGAATTTACTGGTGCGGCTTTAAGCGTAGAAGGATCCGGGTGGGCAGTATTATGGAAGAATAAAGACGGTGAGTTGAGTGTGGGACAACTGGAAAAACACAATCTGCTTGGGTTAAATGGAATGGAACCAGTTCTTGTAATAGATGTCTGGGAACATGCTTATTACCTGGACTATTTAAATGACCGAAAAAGCTATGTTCAAAATTGGTGGCAGATAGTCAACTGGGACGAAGTGGAAAAACAGCTTAGTTAACGGGTTTGGCAACTACTATAAGGCGTTTTAAAGTAGTGCCGGGGGGCCAGCAGGTCATTAGAGTAAGTAGGTCAGTTTTGGAGGGTGCCATGTAAGAAAGATCGGAGGCGGAAACTATTTGGGACTTGGAAACTAAATAACGGCGGGGATTACCTAAATAGGTTAGGATAATTTCATCACCGACAACAAGTTTATTAAGCAAATAGAAGACAGCGTTGTAACGATTGGCCTGATACCAATTACCAGCTGAATGGGCAAAAATAAATGTATTTCCAGGTTGATTGGGCAAAGCAGAACCGAGTGCATGGGCCACACCCTGGGATAGAGCTGACTGATAGATTTCGGAGATATTTGGGTTAACATTTTTAACTACCGGAGCGTTGGCATTAATTTTTGGAATATATATATTAAAATCAGGATTTGCCGGAGTCACTGCGGATACTGGTGGCTTAGTTTTTTGGATCTGGTATATAGTTTCAGCTTTGATAACCGGAAAAAAAGTCATGGTCAGTAGTAACAATCCAGGAATAAGTAAAATAATGCCGATTAAAAAAACGAGCTTATTTGGTACGGCGGCGAGTGAAAACATATGAGATTAAGGTAACGCCGGCAAGAAACAATAGAAAGACGGTAAACTTATTTGAGCTGACTACTTTTTTGACATTACTTGCCAGATTAACTACTTTTGACCCTAGAACATTTCCATCTGGCACTGTGGATGTACCAATATCTTTTGAGGGGGTAACAGTAGGCGTTTCAGTAGAAGAAACTGGCGCAATGTTGGATGTGGAGACTATTTGAGGATCTAACACAGTAGTGGTAGAAGTAGAGGTACTAGAGGTTGTGACAGTGACAGAGTCTCCAGTTAAACCAGAACCGTTTCCAGCATCATCAAAAGCTCGTACTACGTAATAGTATGTTTTGGCACATTCAGAAACAACATCAGTATAAGAACCTGATTTATCTGGTTGAATTCCCACTTCGCCAACCTTAGTTCCACCGTCGGCAGTAAATTCAGTTTTGTCCGATCTATATATTTGAATTTTTACAGTTCGGTTATCATTTGCGGCACGGAATTTAATTACATACTTACAGGCATCTGGATGATCTTTACCAAAATCTGAGGGTGTACCAGGAGTATTAGTGTCATAGCGAACACCAACAACATCACTATTAAAATCCTCGCCTCCAGCGCTAGCTTTAATATAAAAAGAGTAATCTTTGCCACTTTCTATTAAAGGAGAGGCAGACAAATCACATATTCCTGAATTACCACCGGCTTTTAAAACTTGAGTTTGGCCAATTTGAGTTTCCGAATTGTCAGGATTAATTTTAATACATTGCAAGGAAAGTTCTCTTCCCAACATATCAAGGGCAACATAATCAAGTTTAAATTGACTTAGATTGGTCGGAGTTGATGGGGCCTCAAGTCGGACATACATATTTTCGCTTTGAGCGGCAAAAGCAGGGAGGGGTAGGAGCAACCCGAAGACAAGTATTAGCACCATAAATGACTTGGATTTTCTAATCATGAATGCGCCAATAATAGAAGTAAATAGTCCAAGTATCAACCATAAAGTGTTAGACCCGGTAGCCGGAAGTTCGGTAGTGGCACCTAAAACTTGGCCCTGACTTTCCTCTTGCCGGACAATGTTGGCATTCTGACTATTGTATATTTCCGAAGTTAATTGAACTTTAGTACCGACGAAATTGGTAGCAACAACACCCGAATCTATTTGACCGGAAGCAACGGAAGTGGCCAGCAGTTTATCAGCACTTGCCAAACTACAATCTGTTGACTGAGCACAACCAAAAGCCCAAGCCATGTCTTTATAAAGTCCGGCGTCAACAGAAGAATCTATATCTGCCAAATAGGTTAAGGTAACAGTACTACCAGCGGCGAGATTGCCTAAAAACCATTTACCCGGAGAATGATACTGGGGTTCGGGAATGGCCAGTTCACTTCCATTGACATCTACAGAATAACTACCAGGGTGGTACTTGAAGCCGCTTGGTGGTAAATCAGTAACCTCAACGTCAGCTACGTCACCATTTAGGACAGTTAGCTGAATGGTGTATTTGACTTGAGACCCTGGCTTTTGGTAATTTGGCCAGCGGTTATTAAATTTGGAAATGACAAATTTTGGTTGAACTTTCCAGTTGGTGAAAGTAACCGTTTTAGACTCACCACTTGCCAGGGTAACAGAAATGTCATTGTCTGACTTAAGCTGATATTTAGAATCTATACTGATTTCTGAAAAGGTATAAGTACCAGGGTTAACACTAAATACAGCAGGGGTTGTTTCGGAAAAAGTTGTGTTACCCAGGCCAGTAACTGAAAGGTTGAAAGTTTGTGAATCTTCTGTTGGTTTACCTAGATAAGTCAATACATCTTTGTTAACGGTAATAGTGGCTTTTTGATAATTGCCAATATAACAAGTTTTAGGCTGACTGGCTGGGACACTTAGCTGATAATCACCAACAAAATTGTCTTGGATTATTGCTAGGGCAGCTTTAATTCCAAAGAAGCGTTTAATTATAGTTTCGAAACGAGTTGGTGTTGGCGTTGGTTCTTGGCTACCCTCACAATAAATGCCCGATTGATGCCAGCCAGAGGTTAGATTTTCGCCTAAAACATAACTACCTGAATCCAGACTAAAAATAGTTTTGCCGGTTTCGTCGGTTGGTTGGGTGTAGACACTTTGATCACCTTGTTTAACAACTATTTCCCAATCAGATAAGAACGGCTCATTTTCGTCATGAATGCCATCGGCATTTAGATCATTGAACTTGTAGACAGTTACCGGCGTTTTAGCTGGGACATTGAAAGCCGTGCAGTAATAGGTTTGACCGGGTTGAGGGTTATTTATCCATTCCCAGTTGTCATAGTTAACTGCGTCACCAGTACAGTAAATTTCCGCAGACGTATCGCTGGAATTGGAAAACGGTATGTAGCTTGTGTCTGGAAAAACTTCTCTGATTTCAATTCGATTTCCAAAATTACTTAAATCAGCTATTTGGACAATATCCCCGGCTGAAAAAGTGGTCCAAGGTTGGCCCATGCTTGAGGTATTTGTTTGAAAAGACCCTATTGACCCGCTGCCCTCCGGACCCATTTGAAAATTCCAGTCAGTAGCAAGTTGACAATGGTCGGAGTGAGAATTGACCCAATCTTGGGCGGTAGTTGCTGTAATTGGCCCCTGAGTGTTGTTGGGTAAATAACTTTCAGCATCACAAATGACTTTGGAGGCGATTATGCTGACCGGTTGGGGGGTGGGAGTTGCGGTAGGTGTTGGAGTCATAGTTGGCGTTGAGGTTGGTACAGGTGTATTAGTAGGTGTTGGAGTTGGTGTAAATGTGGGGGTGGGGGTAGTTTGGGAGCCCAAACACACCACACTGATGTTATCCAAAAGCATTCCGGTTGAGTTTGGTATCCCCTTATCTGAGAAGCTTAAGTTGGTTTGGGAGGAATCAGCAACATATGTCTTGGTAACGGTAACCCAGTTTGTGACTGAGGAAAATAGTGATCCATAAATCTCTGAGTTTAAGCCGAAGTTAAATTCCATTAGATTATCACTGGCGACAATGCCGGGACGCGGCGAGTAGGAGAACTGTATCTGATACTCATAACCAGGTATCGTCATTACATTTTGGCTGATCGCCAAAGAAGCCGGTTCGCCGGAAGTGTCGTCTTGAGGGCCCATCCAGTCACTATCGAGTTCGGTGTGTTGGTCGCCGGAAGCGGATGACCAACCATTGACTCCTCTATGAAGTTCGATATTAGCCAGATCCGGTCTGGTGTCCTGATCATATGTTGTGGTGCTGCCTAGCCATTGAGGTATCCAACCAATAAATGGTGAAAACTTGGTAAATATGTCCCACTTAATAGCATTGGTGACAACGGGTGCCTCAAAATCACCATTTGAAAGCATGTTCACGTCTGGCAGGCAAATATTTTCATTTGGCTGACACTGATTGTTGCAATAGTCATTGTTATCTTGGTTGCCATCATCACACATTTCGCTTGACTGGTTGACCGTACCGTCGCCACACCGACCCCAAGAAGGGGTGGGGGTGTTAGTAGGAGTAGAGGTTGGGGTAGGGGTATTGGTTGGAGTTGGAGTGATTTCAATCTGGCATTTAGCATTACCGGAAGTGGGATTAAAAAGTGTACATACCAAGCCGGCACAACACTCCTTTTCACTTGAATTAATGTTACATTCAGCATTTTCGTGTTTACACTGAAAACCGGTTGGGGTAGGGGTGGTACCACAATCCCCTCCATCCCAGTTACAAGCCAAGACATTACAGGATTGGTCGCAAATATTATCGCCGATCCAAGAGGGGTGCATACATCCAGGACTACATTCTTCTATTTGGCATGTTGGAGTACAACCATCACCGTTTTGGATATTTCCGTCATCGCACTGCTCTCCGGATTCAACAGTATTATTTCCACAAATCGAACAGTCTTCGTCGTATAAGCCATCGCAATCGTTGTCCAGATTGTCACAGATTTCAGCGCCTGACACGACACAGTTATAGGCGTCGCAGACATTGCCTAAACCATCATTATCATCATCCTCTTGGCCTGAATTGGCAACTGTAGCACAATTATCACAGGAGTCTCCTAAGCCATCGGCATCAGCATCAAGCTGGTCCGGATTTGAAGTGTTTGGACAATTATCACAAGAGTCACCAAGACCATCTAAGTCAACATCGGATTGAGAGGAATTTGAGGTTGTTTGACAGTTATCCCGAGCATCAACTACACCGTCATTATCGGTATCGGCAGGAAGACAACTGCCCGCCGTGCACCAAAGGGCTGAACCGCAGGCGGTACCATTAGATAGAAATTGACATGTATCTATATTGCAACAAGTTCCGGATTCGCACTGCTCTCCAGTTTCAACAAAACCATTACCACATTGTGGTGCGTCACAAGCGTCACCAATTTCGTCACCATCAGAGTCGGCTTGATCAGGATTGGAATCAAAAGGACAATTATCTGTGGTATCAAATACACCATCACTATCATTATCAAGTCGTGTACATGTGCTGATAGGGTCAGAACTGCACTCATAACCAACTTCCACATCACACGAGGAAGAACAACCATCACCGTTTTGACTATTTCCATCATCGCATTGTTCATCAGTTTCAACATTCCCGTTACCACAGGCATTTAAAACTATTATTCCTGAAGACAGAAAACCTCCATTATTCGAGCCGATACAAGCATCCCCAGTGTAAGCGCGTAGCCACAGGTCGTAAGTACCGGCTTGAGATGGAGAGTTTATGTTAAATGTTTCAGTAAAAATACTGTGCTGTGGATTAGGATTTCTCCGATTTTGGTGGTCTACACAGTTCCAATTAAGGTTATTGGTACTCCACCCGGAACTTTTCCACCAATCGCCATTATTTAAACCAACCTTCATTGTCACTTCAATACTTTCTCCAGGGCTTACAGTAACCTGGGTGACTCCATTAACCATCCCGATTGTTTTTAACCTAACTGTCGAAACAAAGATGGTAAAGTGGTCGATGTTGGTAGCCTCAACTGTGCCAACGCTTTGATGAAGTTTATTATCTTCAATTTGTTTAATATCGCTTTCAGTAATAATGTTGGAGGTAGCATCAAGCACTGATTTTTCAATATAGGAAACGTCGGCAATAGTGTTGTCTGGCTTGGGCAAAGTAACATCGTAGCTGAATGAACCGTCAGCCATGCCAGTAGTTATGTCGTAGGCAAACTCCCCTGCCGGGTTAACCGATTCGGGCAAATTTAAATCAGATACTTTGACTTGTTGGATTTTTAAAGGAGTTCTGAGGGACTCGTCGGAAGGGAGGCATTTAAATGTAATGCTGACTAAATCATTACCGGGAAAGAGGTAACGAACGCCGATCTTCACGTTTTGACTAGTTTCGAAAGTACCATTTAGTTCTTTCCAATCAGTCAACGGGTAATCGGTAATAGTTAAATTATCGCGACAAAGCTGAGGCGACTGAGTAGGCAAAGCTTCTTCGGTGGGTTGAGGTGTAGGCTCGGAAATCGATGCGGTTAAAGCAACAACGGGATCGTTATTTATTGGCTCGGAAATAGGTTGGGTATCAGGTGTAGGAATTGGAGTGGGCTCAGAGGGCGGAACCAAAGTTCCAACATCAACTGCCGGAGTAACTTCCACAATTGAGGGAGTGGGCTCTATAGTGATGGTTGGCTCCAGAGAAGGTAAAGTGGTAGGCTCGGAAGATGGCTCCAAGGTTGGGGCAGAAGTAGCAGGTGCAAGGGGAGAATCAGTTGGTGTAGATTCTGAGGTCACAATAATTTCCTCGGTTTCAGGTACATCTTGGGCTATTGCCAGACGAATGTAAGTTAAGGGGAGGAAAGTGTTAACAAAAAGAGATAAAATTGAAAGGCTAGTAAAAAGCTGATGGAAAAAGCGGTGGTTACGTGTTAGAAAATCCATGAGCTAATTGGAGAATACACCGTTGTAATATTATTATCAATATAGGGTGTGTGTAATAAAATAATAAGAAGATGAATACTAAACCAAACAAACCAACATCGTGGGACAAAGTGGCCGACTGGTACGACAGTGAGGTTGGAAATAGAGGCCATTATTATCACCAAAATGTTATCCTACCAAATGTAATACGCTTGGCAAATATTAGCGAAAGATGCCGTATTTTAGATGTAGGTTGCGGGCAGGGAATTTTAGGCAAACAGATTGATTTGAAAACAGAATATGTGGGAATTGACGTATCACCTAAGTTGATTGAATTGGCTCGCGAAGGGGACTCTTCAGTAAACCATAGATATATGGTGGGAGATGCAACTAAAGAAATAGAGGTTGAGGGGAAATTTGAAAGGGTGTTTTTAATATTGGCGCTCCAAAATATGGCTCAACCATTTCTGGTTGTTAAAAATATAGTTAAAAAATTGAGTGATAATGGAGCGCTAATTGTGGTACTAAATCATCCGTGTTTTAGGATTCCGCAAAATAGCGACTGGGGGTTTGACACTAAACTTCAGCGACAGTACCGAAAAGTTTTTCGCTATTACCAGCCCCTTAAGGTGGAAATAAAAGCCAGTCCATTTAAGCAAGTTACGGAAAAAAGTACCTGGTCCTTTCATTATCCAATATCAACCTATTCGGAAATGATGTTTGACAATGGGCTTTGTATTACAAAGATTGAAGAATGGGTGTCCCCTAAAATTAGTACTGGTGGTAGGGCTGTGGCGGAAAATATTGCCAGGGCGGAAATTCCCCTATTTATGACCCTGGTAGCTCAAAAACACAAAGGTGTTTTATAATGACTTATGAACACTAAATGGCTATGGCCGGTTTTAATAATTGCCGGTTTGTTATTAGTACTATTTTTTGACGGAAGAACTCAGATTAAAGCAATCGAAAGTTGTAAAAGTTTAAGAATTATTCCATTGACGGAAAAATACTTTACCTTTAAAGGGATTTATGAGCTGGTGGAGAAAGGTGGCTATCAACCCAAATGCCTTTAGGAATGAATTTGCTTACCAAAAGTAATACAAACTTGGCGGATATCAATTAAGGAAAACCCCGGAAAAGACAGAGCTTCAGATATGGCATCAATAACTGACTTTGGATCCGTTCCCGCAACAGATTTGACAAAAGCATCAGGATTAGAAGCCTTAATTAGAGCAAGTGGATCTACAGGGAGTGAAGGGGAACCCAAGGGAGTTGATTTGGTGCGGGAGCCTTGCGGTGTAGTGGGAGAAGTTTGACCGGTAGTTAAGCTATAGAGCTGATTGTTGGCCACTAAAACCGTGAGGGGGTAATTGGCACGAGCAGTAGCCAGAAGATGATTTAAGCCTTCGCCATAAATTCCGCCATCCCCACCAACAGCAATAACCTTTAACTTTGGGTTGGCCAGACGGACACCTAGAGCTGTGGGAACACAGCGACCGTGAAGTGAATGGATGGCATAAGAAGAAAAATAATCAGCCATATTACCAACACAACCAATATCATAAACAACAACCATGTCTTTGACCGGAATTTTTAAGGCAGCCACGGCCTGACGAATACCCGCATACATTAAATAGTTGTGACATCCGGGGCACCAAGTGGGAGGGTTAGCGGGATTAAGAGACATAAGGTTTTAAATATTTAACTATTTGTTCGGGATAGATAGGCCGACCGTCGCAATTTAACAACGTTGAAGTAGGTTTAAAGGGGAAAGCGGAAGCCAATAGTGTTGACAACTGAGAGGTAGCATTGTTTTCGATAACTAAAATATTTTTAAAAGGTTTAAACATAAGTGCCCAATTTGGATTTATTGGCCAAAGTGAAGGGAAGTGGAGTAAACCAATTTTTGATGGATTATCCAACATATTTAATGCCTCAAGTACCGCCATTTTGGTTGACCCCCAGGTTAGGATTAAAGTTTTGGCCTGGTCGGAACCATAAAAAACGGGCTTAGGTAAATACTTAACAATTTTTTTTGAAAGTGACAAACGGGCAGTAACTACTTTTTTTACCAATGACGCGTCTTCAATGGAAAATCCGTTTTGGTCATGTTCATAACTATTGGCCATGTAAAAAGAATCATCGGAGCCGGGTAAATGACGGGGTGAAGAAACGACTTTTGGAATATAGGTGGGAGGAGTAAAGCTAGCACTTGACTCAGCCAATAATTTGTCAGTTAAAACAATGACCGGTACATCAAAACGGGCAGCCAAATTTAAGGCCTCAATTGCTGCTTGGTATGACTCAGCATGAGTACCTGGGGTCAATACAATTTTATTAAATTCACCATGGCCGCTAAAAACGGCATGAAGCAGATCGCCTTGGGCAGTCCAGGTGGGCAGACCTGTCGCCGGACCCGGGCGAGAGGCCAAGTAAAAAACTACACCAAGATTGGCTACACCACAAAAACTAACAGTTTCATTCATGAGGGCAAATCCCCCGCCACTGGTTCCAACCGCCGCCCTAGCACCAGCAAATGCAGCACCAACAGCCAAAGAGGCGGAAGAAATTTCATCTTCCGGATGCAAAACGGTAATCGGATGAGTTAACTGTTTTTGGGCTAAAAAATGAAGTAAACCAGTACTTGGAGTCATGGGGTAGGCGGCATAAAAGTTACCTCCACCAACTAAAAACCCGTGTCCAAAAGCCTCTGACCCATCAACTATTAAGGCTCGTTTCACAGGAGCGTTTGAGTGAATTTTAAAGATATCTTGATATTGGATAAAATTGTTTTGGGCATATTGAAAGCCAGCATCGAAAGCAGTTAAATTTGGAGAATCTAAACTAAAAGTATTAATAATTTCCGAGTGACAAATCGAGGGATCGAAACCAAAGCAATAAGCAATAACTCCGAGGGCGACAGTATTGGCGTATATGTGACCACCTATTGGTTTAACTAAATCAGATAATGGCAAAACTAGCGGAGCGTCAGGTCCAAAAACAAGGCTCTTTTTGGTTAGCTCTGTTTTATGTAGTTGCCAATGATTGGGCTCCAAACTTATTAACAGGCTTAATTGATAATGAATTGAGGAAACTGGCTGATGACTAAAGCTGACCTGGTAAGTATTGTGACCACCACGCACTAGTGAGGGGTATTCAGAATAATCAATTAGATGCTGTCCATGAGATAACAGAATGCGTGACAGTAACAAACCACCGGATTTAATGCCCGCGCCAGCTGGACCGACAATTTTCACTGTAAATACTGAAGACATGACTCGATTGTATCAACTTGAGGCCTGGTTATTAAACACAAAAAGATGAGTTGGTATTTTTACCCGCCCCTCAGGGGTAAACGTTACACCTTCAGATTTAAGTCGACGACGTTGGGCCATAATTCCTCCAAAAGAATAGTTTTTCGCTAGTGAGCCATCTTTAAAAACAACCCGGTGACAAGGAATAGTAGTGTTTTTGTTACCCCGAATAGCAAAACCGACTAAACGCGAATTCTTGTAACCTAGCGCTTGGGCGACTGAACCATAGGTAGCCACTGAACCCAAGGGTATTTGGCAGACGACTGACCGGATGCGATCAAAAACCGGGTGAATTGTAGTCACTAATTAGGATATCAAATACTCAAATCGACTAAGTCATGTCCGGACTAAGATCCAAACGACTTATTTGAGTGGCATTATGGGCGCGCATAATATCTTCGGCCTCTGTGTCGGTTAAAACAGAGGTTGGTACCGCCACCAAAACTCCACCATGATTAATTTCTCTTTCGTAGACTCGAGCATCTTCTTCTGGAATACCTAGGCCAGTTAAGGCACCAATAACTCCACCTGCCAATATTCCAGTTACCGCTCCTGAGGCAGTGGCAGCGGCAGTACCAGTTAAACCAAGAGCTGTAGCGATTGGGCCACCTACTAACAAGGGCCCCACCCCCGGAATAGTTATGGCGGTGAGCCCAACTAAAAGACCGGCTAAAGCCCCCACAACTCCTCCGGTTGCGGCGCCAGTAGCGGCACCAGACGCCATTTGCGTGCCTTTGTTACCTTCTGAAGTTGTGACAAGAACTTCATCTTTTGCCACTATGGAAATATCTTGAGGAGAATACCCAGCATCATTTAAACTACTTATTGCCATATCTGCATTTTGACGGTTATTAAATACTCCAATTATTGTTTGAGCCATAGATTAATTAATTGAATAACTCTTGATTATTAAACTGGAGTAATAATTCCAAATAGACATTAAGTCAGAATTTCGTATGAAATATTATTTTATGTACGAAGATACTATTTGTACTAAATTTGCCCATATGCCCGGAGTTTTCAAAATGCATTTTATATAAGGGCTGAGAAATGAGAATTCTATGGTACAAAGTTGGATCGAATAATAACTCGCCAACCGTCGTTCTCAAATATTTTTACAATTTCGGAAGAAGATAGTGCCGATGACATAAATGCCATTTGAGCGTTTACAATATCTGCCTCCATTTGAGGAGTTACGGCCAAATAATTTATGTTTTGGGGATTTCCAGACAATAGTTGGTCTTTTACAGTTGGGTCGGTTTCAATTTTCCAATAGTAATAAGCATGGTTAAAATTATTTTGATTTCGTATAACCATATCTAAATACATTGGCTGATCAATAGCCCAAAAAGAACTAGGTTGGTTTTGGGATAAAATCCACTCGGTTGCCTCAATTTGGGACTTGGTTTGGTTGGCCCTAAAGATATTGAATCCTCCCCGGGCTTTGTTACCAAAATAGACTAAATTAATTATTAACAGGAGAGAAAGCGCTACCAGGTATATTTTCAGATTGCCCCAGTAATCTGAAATAATTTTAAGAAAGGCAGACACAGACATGGCCAAAAATGGTATTAGGGGAATTAAATAAAACTCAAAAATGACACCACCTCGAACAAAAAAAACTAACATTGGCAAGACAAAGAGAAGTGGTGTGAGACTAAGACGATATTTGAAAGATAAAATTATATTTGCCAACAAACTAGAAAAGCCAATTATTACCAGCAGAGGGTCTTCACGAAACCAGAGCCAAATATTTTGCTGTAAGGCACTTGTTGGCGACAGTGGAGACCCGCCGGATCGGTTCAATTGAGTCAAAATGGAACCGATTAAGCTTGGATGTAGGGTGGGCTCAGAACCAAACATACCCGGTGGGAAAAGCTGATCTTGGGAATACGCCCAAATTGGATAAATAGACACTACGAGCCCAACCATGAACAACCAAAGAAGTACTAAGCGATAACGAGCAATGTTGGTACTAGTAAATAGAAGAAAAATGAAACCAGGAATAAAAAAGATGGCCGTTTCTTTTGTAAGTAAGGCAATTCCAAAGGTCAGGGCACTTAGAATTTGACCAAACTTAGTTTGGTGGTAGGTTAAAAAATATAATGAGAAGAAAACCCAAAAAACCATAATATTGTCGAGTAATACCCGGCGGTGATAATAAATTGAGAGGGGGGTTAGGGAAAAGAAAAGCAAGGCAATAACGGCAGTCCAATTACTTGATGATGTTTTTTTAGTAACCAGAAATAAAAGAAGTGAAGTAAAGAAGTGAAGTACTAAAATTAGTATTCGACCAGAATTAATTGAGTAACCAAAAGTATCAAATCCCCCGCTAACTACCGACCAGAAGGCAATTAAAAGCCAACCAGCCGGTGCATGATCGTAGGTATAAACATAAGGAGAAAGTCGACTCTGTGTTACTACTGACCAGGCTTGAGACATGTAAGTACCTTCATCACTTTCGTAATAAGGAAAGTTAAAAAGGTTGATACCAACCAACAAAACAGAAATTGCCAGAAGAATTGACGGCAAGGGATTACTGGTGAGAGTACGAATAAGACTGGCCATAATACGAAATTGATGATATTAGGTGAATGGTAAAGTAGCGTAAGAAAGTACAAAGGAATAGGCAGGTTCAGGGATAATTCAGTAAAAAGCTTATAATTGAGATATGAAAGTGTTAATTGTTGAAGACGAGCACCGAATAGCTAACGCTATTAAAAGAGGTTTGGCGCAAGAAAAAATGGTGACCGACGTTGCCTATGACGGGATTGAAGGATTAGACTTGGCGATGGGAGGAAGTTATGATGTAATACTTCTTGATTTGATGTTACCCGGAATGGATGGAATAAAAGTTGTAGAAAACTTGCGAAAATCACAGGTTAATACCCCAATCCTTTTATTAACTGCCAGGGGTCAAATTGAAGATAAGGTTAACGGACTAGGAGTTGGAGCAGATGACTATTTAACTAAGCCCTTTGCTTTTGAGGAATTACTAGCTAGAGTCAAAGCGTTAGCCAGGCGGCCAAAAACATTTGAACCAACAAGTTTAAAGGCGGGTAATGTAATTTTAAACAAGGACAACTTTGAAGTGATTATTAATGGCAATAGTACTCCGCTCTCAGCAACAGAGTTTGGACTTTTGGAGTATTTAATTAAAAACAAAGGAAAAACTTTAACTAAAGAACAGATTCGAGAACATGTTTGGGATTATGATAGTAATATTTTACCTAATACAATTGAGGTATATATTAAAAAACTAAGATCAAAAAGAGTAAATATTGATACAGTAAGAGGGTTTGGATACAAATTAATTGAAGAAAATGTTTAGTCGGGCGAGATGGAAACTAACTGGTTGGTATTTACTGATTATTTGCTTAATATCACTAACTTTTAGCACTATTATTTACAAACTAGTTGGTTTGGAAATTGACCGGCTATCCTTTTTATCCAGAACTAGATGGGAAAGAAGATTGGAACTGCGGGGATTGAGACCGGACGTGTTTCCACCTCAAGCGCTGATACCTCAATGGAATGACCCAGATTTAGCCCTAGATGCAAAAAATAGATTACTAACAATTTTAGGCTTTGTTAATGGAGGAATTTTAATTATTTCGGGAGGATTGGCTTTTTTTCTTTCGGGACAAACACTTAAACCTATTAAAGAAATGATTGATGAACAAAACCGTTTTGTGGCTGATGCTTCACATGAGTTAAAAACACCTCTTACCTCTCTTAAGAGTTCGTTTGAAGTATTTTTAAGGGAGCCTAAACCGAAAATTAGCGAAGCCAAGCAACTGGTAACGGAGAGCATAGGCGATGTTAACCAACTTCAAAAACTAAGCGAAAGCCTGTTGACTTTGGCTAGCAGTAAAAACTTAACAAAACTAAAAAAGAATACAAATTTATTAAAATTAGTAACTGAGGTAATTAGGAAATATAGGACAACAGCTGATAATAAAGGAATTAAAATAATTAACAAAGTTGGGGAGGGTGTGGTTTGGGGTAACGAAATAGAACTTAGCATAATGCTTGGGAACATTGTGGACAATGCGATTAAATACAGTCGAATAGGAGGGGAGGTGTTAATAAAGAGTATTGATGATAAACGGGGTGTAGTATTGACTATTAAAGATGAAGGTATTGGGATTGTCCAAAAGGACTTGGCACATATATTTAAACGTTTTTATCGGGCAGATGAAGCCAGAAGCCACAACCATACGGGTGGATACGGATTGGGACTAGCTATAGCACAAAAAATAGCAGAAAATAACGGTGCTCAAATAGGAGTTAAGAGCCAAGTCGGAAAAGGTAGTTTATTTTCAGTTACTTTTCAGAAACTATAATTAATATAAATTATGAGACATATTAATAAATGGCCACTAAGTGTAAAGGTGGGATTAATACTAGTAGTGGCAGTAAGTGGCTGGTTTATTTGGAAAAACAAAAGCAATAGTCAAGACACGACAGTAACCTACCAAACTGCCAGGGCAAATGTGGGGGATTTGATTGTAGCGGTTAGCGCTTCCGGCCAAGTGGCCACCAGTAACAGCCGGACAGTAACAACAACAGCATCCGGTGTAGTTAGTAAAATATTTGTATCCGAGGGGCAAACTGTTAAAACAGGTACGCCATTAATGGAAATTGATTTAGACTTAAACGGGCGACAAAAATTACAAGCGGCATATTCTTCTTACCAAGGAGCTCAAAATAGCTTAAAAACGACTCAAGACAGAATATATGAGCTGGACAGTCAACTGGTAGCTACTAAAAATGTTTTTAACAACCAATGGGCAAATCAGTCCCCAGACGACCCAACCTACATTCAAAAACATGATGCCTTGCTTTCAGCCCAAGCGGCATATGACAATTTACAAAACAGTATTAAACAGCAAAAAGCAGCCTTGGAATCCTCCCGACTTGCCTACCAGATGGCCGGGGCAACAGTTTACGCCCCGATTACCGGGACGGTAAGTGCAATTTCATTGGCACCGGGAATGATTTTAAACCCAACCAGTGACTCAGCTAACAGCAGTAATATTGAAAACAAGATCGCTATTGTTAAAACCGGAGCAACACCATCAGTAAGCGTTAGCTTGACTGAAATTGACGTGGTAAAAGTTAAAGTGGGAGACAAGGTAACCGTGACTTTAGACGCATTCCCCGACAAAACCTATACCGGGCGGGTAATGGCGGTGGATTCAGCCGGTACAGTTAGCTCGGGTGTTGCCAGTTATCCAACCACAATTCTTTTGGATATTCAGGACACATCAATATTACCCAACATGTCAGCTAGTGCAAACATTATTACCAACATAAAAAACAGTGTAACAATAGTACCTATTGGGGCTTTGGTAACCACACAGGAAACAACAACAGTTAGAGTTTTGAAAAATGGAGTTGTGGAGAATAGAAACGTAGTGGTTGGATTAACTTCAGACACTGAGGTGGAAATTGTTGAAGGTATTAATGAAGGTGACGAAGTAGTAACGGCAGTAGTTAACCCGACAACATCAACGAACGGAACCAGAAGTACATCAGTTTTCGGAGGATTAGGCGGAGGTGGCCAATTCCGGGCCAGATAAGCATGATGATTAAAATGAAGGGTATTACAAAAATTTATGCACATGATGGAGTGGAAACAGTGGCATTGGCTGGGGTAAATATTAACGTGGAGGAGGGGGAGTTTTTAGCCATTATGGGACCGTCTGGATCCGGCAAATCGACATTAATGCATATTCTAGGGGCACTTGACTCACCAACTGGAGGGGAATATTGGCTAGACAATCAAGATGTATCAAGATTAAATGACGATGAATTGGCAGATATTCGAAACCGGAAAATTGGATTTGTATTTCAAGCTTATAACTTACTACCCAGAACTTCAGCCTTAAAAAATGTAGAACTACCAATGGCTTACGCAGAAATAAATAAGGATATTAGAGTTAAGCGGGCCAAGGAAATGCTTGGGCTGGTGGGACTTGAGGACAGAATGGAACATTTAAGCAATCAACTTTCGGGAGGCCAGCAACAAAGGGTGGCAATAGCCAGGGCGCTGACAATGGACCCAAAAATAATTTTGGCTGATGAACCAACCGGAAATATTGCTAGCCAACAAGCGGAAGAAATTATGAAAATTTTTGAAAAATTACACAAAGACGGCAGAACCATAGTCATGATTACCCACGAAGAGGATATTGCCCGCTGGGCTAGCCGGGTAGTGACAATTCGGGACGGGAAAATTGTTGAGGATCGTAAAAACTCAAGGAGGACAAAGTGAAACTAACTGAAATAATCCGCGAAAGCTTTGGGACGTTAGGGTTAAATAAAATGAGAACCGGATTAGCTGCTTTGGGCATAATAATTGGTATTGGCAGTGTGATTGCCCTAATTTCACTTGGAGCTGGTAGCCAAAAAGCCATTGAAAACCAAATTCAAGCTCTAGGAGCCAACTTACTGACCGTGATGCCTTCAAATTCGCGTCAAGGAAACGTTAGAACAGCCGGACAAAATACCAGTTTAACAACAGAGGACGCCAGGGCAATTGAAGGCAGTGAAAGCATTACAACAGTTAATCGGATTTCACCTGAACTTAGCCGGAGAAGCCAGGTAATTGCCGGTAGAAATAATACCAATAGTGAAATTGTAGGAGTAGAAACCAACTACGCCGGAATTCACACTTTAGAAATGACATCGGGCAACTTTATTGGGGAACGGGATGTGACGAGTATGACTAAGGTGGCGGTATTAGGACCACAAACTGCAATTGATTTGTTTGGGGAAGGAATTAACCCAGTAGGGCAAAAAATTAGAATTAACAAGCAAAGTTTTTCAGTAATCGGGGTAACCAAAAGTAAGGGGGGTAGTGGCTTTAACAATCCGGATAGTATGATTTTTGTTCCCCTGTCTACGGCTCAAAAACAACTGTTTGGGGTTGACTATTTATCAACTATCGCAGTTGAGGCTAAATCTAAAGAGGTTATGACTCAAGCTCAAGACGAGATTGGATATCTGCTTTTAGAGCGCCACAAATTAAATAATCCAATCAATGCTGATTTTATGATTATGTCTCAAAACGATATATTAAACACTGCCTCTGAGGTTACCGGAACTTTTACTACACTACTTGGAGGCATTGCGGCCATATCGTTGTTGGTGGGAGGAATTGGAATTATGAACATAATGCTAGTTACAGTTACTGAACGCACCCGGGAGATTGGTTTAAGGAAAGCTTTGGGGGCCAAGAAGAAAACGATAATTACCCAGTTTTTGGTTGAATCGGTAATTTTGACATTTTTTGGAGGAATAATTGGCATGGCATTTGGCATTGGAGTATCTTTACTTTTGGCCAAGATTCTTAGCACACCAACTGCTTTATCAATTCCCTCAATGTTTCTGGCTATTGGAGTATCGGGCATAATTGGGATAGTTTTTGGTTGGTATCCTGCTCAAAGGGCGGCCAAATTACAACCAATTGAAGCATTAAGATTTGAATAATTTTATTAATTAATATAAATATGAAAAATAATCTAATAATTGCTGTAGTAGTAGCGTTAATAATTGGTGGAGCTGGGGGATATTTGGTAGGAAAAAACCAAGCATCACCAACCCGGACCAACATGGGAGTTGGATTTAGAGATGGTCGAATGGGGACTGGGGTAAATCTACCTGGACAAAATAGGAATATCGGTTTTCGGACAATAACCGGAGAAATAATTAACATTGACGATACAAGTATTACCGTCAAAACCGACGACGGGTCAACTAAAATAGTTTTACTTAACGACAAAACAAGCTACAGCCAAACAAGCGAAGTTAATAAAGAGGATCTAAATGTTGGAGAGAAAATTGGGGCCTTTGGGACTACCAACCAAGACGGGAGTGTTAGTGCTCAAAACATTCAGATTAATCCGCAGTTTAGTTTGAATGTTAGCAGACCAAATAACCCAATAGTAAGCCCAAATCAAGAGTAATTTGCTATATATAGGATATGTGCTACAATGTAGCCTGATTGTTAGGCAAAGATCAAAAGGTTGTCCTTACCCTTTAGGGGTGTTTTATAAAATTTCGGACAATGTTTGCCAGATTAATTCTGGTGTATTGCCCAAAATTTTTATAAAACTATGTATCAAAGTAATGGACGCTTTAACGGGCGTCGAAATTTTAACAATAACTTTAGTAAAAGAAACGGCTTTAAACAGAGAATAGACGAAAACCTATATGTAAAAGCAGCCGAGAAGGTGCTAAAAATTGAGGAAACTGAAACCAAGAACTTATTTGAAGACTTTGGATTTCAACCTCAACTTTTAACCAACATTAAAGACAAAGGTTACAAAAAACCGACACCTATTCAGGACCAAATTATTGGTGCTGTAATGGAGGGGCGAGACGTTTTGGGAATTGCCGACACAGGTACAGGTAAAACTGCGGCATTTGCTTTACCTATAATTAACGAGCTAATTACTAACCCACACAAAAGAATAATTATTTTGGCTCCAACACGTGAATTGGCGACCCAAATTAAACAGGAATTCAGATCATTTACTCCGGGATTAAAAGTATATATAGCTTTAGCTATTGGCGGTGCTTTTATTCGGGAGCAAATAGTTGATATTAGACGGGGTGCCCAAATAATTATTGGAACTCCAGGAAGAATTAAAGACCTCGGGCAACGCCGAGTAATTGATTTTGGGAAATTTAATAAAGTAGTACTGGATGAAGTAGACCGAATGTTGGATATGGGATTTGTAGACGAAATTAGAGAAATCATGGATCAAATTCCTCAACCCAGACAAACGCTTTTCTTTTCAGCTACCGTTAACAACAAAGTTGGTGGATTAATTGAAACGTTATTAAATAATCCGGTAAAAGTCAGTTTAGAAAGCCGAGTGGCTTCAAATCATGTTGAACAAAACGTGGTCCGCTGTAAACGGGAATCCAAAGAACAAATGCTTTTGGAGATTCTAAATAGCACTGAGGTAAAAAAGGTGTTAATTTTTGGAGAAACTAAAGCGTTGGTTGAACAACTATCTACCAAACTTTTTAATTCTGGATTGAAAGCCGATTCAATTCACGGCGATAAACCTCAAAACAAGCGCACCAGAGTATTGAGAGCTTTTAAGGAAAACCAAATAAACATATTGGTAGCCACAGACGTAGCAGCCCGAGGCCTAGACATTAGCGATATTACCCACGTAATTAATTACACAGTGCCCAACAATTACGATGATTATATTCACCGAATTGGTAGGACTGGACGGGGTGACGCCATGGGCTACGCTTTGACTTTTATTGAGGAAAGAGAGTTTCGAGCTCCACCTACTCAGGGTAGACCGGGCTTTGGAAGGTTTTCTAGAAATACCGGCGGATGGAGTCGAAGAGGCCGCTAAGGAGTAAAATAGAATAATGAAAAATCAGCTAGTAGTAGCACTTCTTTTGGTGGTGTTTTTGGTTGTTGGAATAATACTTGGACGGGTATTGGGCAAACCAATTACAGGTGGTGTAAAAACACCGTCCGTAACACCAGCACCCAGCAACTGGGCTTCTGAAGTAAAACTTGTTTCACCTACCTCCAACCAGGCTGTTGAAAGCCCACTTAGAGTAACAGGCTCGATTAAGCGCAATTGGACTTTTGAGGCGGTAATGACCATATGGGTACTTGACTCAAAAAAAGCGGTAATAGGTGGAGGACCGGTTTATACAACACTGACTAACGAAAGTGACGAGTGGGTAAGCTTCGATACCAGTCTGATCTTTACCCCAGAGGGAAGTGATGGATTTTTACAAATAAAAAATGATAACCCCAGCGGACTACCGGAAAATGAAAAAGTACTTGAAGTCCCCCTTAAGTTTAAAACTAACTAATCAAACGAAAACAATTTAAGCTAAATAAGGGCAGGGAATAGAATTATTAGTAAACCCAAAAGGGAGAGAACAAAACCCGAGAAGGCCATGACCTGGTAAATTATGTAAATGTTTTGACGGTGAAGATGGGTAAAACCAAAATCGTGGGGCCTATAACCGGTGTTATTAAACTGTTGAAATAACCAGTAAAAGGTTTCAAAGATAAGACGGAATGCAACAAATAGCAAAACTAAGACGAGGGTAAGTTTGGGGGAATTATAATAAATCAATACCAGCGATGAAACCAACCAAAAAGGAGATAATACCAACACGTCTTCCCAAACATAAGCTCCAAAAAGGTGGGCTAAGGGTAGAGTTACACGATGGTAATTAACGCTTTTCAGTTTAGTTATGGCCAGGTATATTAAGGTACTGTGAAGCAAAATGTTGGCCAGAAGCAAGATTCTTAACACTAATTATTTTACCTTAGGTAAGTCGTGGTGGAAAATTACTTTACCTAACCCCAACTTCAACCCCCGGCCTTGTAAACACGAATAGATGAGGCGATTTATCTTTTCCCGATACTCTGGAGTATTGGTTGTCTCAAACAGAGGTATTAACTGGGGATTAGTTGAAGCCAAATAATCAAACAGACGTGATTTAATTTTAGGGCTTAAATTAATATGCTCAAACCAAACTTCCTTAATACCAACACCCTGGAGCGTGTCCAAAAGCTGATTAATTGAAACTTGAGAGTTTAGAGCTTGGGGCATAAGAGGACCGATGAAAGCATAGGTGGGGATTTTGTGTTCGGTTAGGGTTTTTATGGCGTTAATCCGGGCGGAAACCGGCGGAGCGTCAACTTCTAAAAAGCGGGAAACGGAATCATCAAGAGAAGTAATGGTAAAACCAATAGATACGTCTTTGACCTGGGATAATAAATCAATGTCTCTGGTAATTAATCCTGATTTAGTTTGTACAGCCACCTGACCCTCATAACCAAAATCAAGCAAAACTTGCAGGCACTGGCGGGTTAGTTTATATTTTGCCTCAAGACCGGTATAGGGGTCGGTTACCGAACTAAACCAAATTATGCCAAAGTTTTTGGATTTGAATTTTTTCTCCAATTTTTTCAAATCTCTTTTAAGGACTTGAGGGGTATTAGTTTTGACATCTAAAAAACTTCCCCACTCAACCCCCGGGTGTTTCCAGCGGGCGATTGCTGCCGCATAACAATACATACAGGCAAACTGACAACCACCGTAGGGATTAATTACATAGTCACACCCCGGAAGGGATGTTGGGGTAAGAATTGATTTGGCGATAATTTCGTTAACTTGAGTGAGCATTAGTCAAAGGTGTAGACCAGTTGGTCAAAATCTATAATCCGATTTTTTTTGTCTAACTTAATCCCCTCCTGCTTATATAATTTAAGACGCTGGGTGCGGTGTTTTGGATCTAACCAAACTTTACCATTAGCATAGACAATCCGGTGATAGGGAATTTGGTCTTCGTTGGGGCACTTGGAAAGAATTGAAGTGATCATACGGGAGAGCATAGGGTGACCTCCAGCAGAGACGGCTAGCAATCCATAGGTTGTTACCCGGCCTTTGGGAATGGAGAGCGCTAGCTCACAGACTTTTCTAGTAAAGTCACCAGGTTTAGGCATATATGTTTATTTTAAATTTATTTGCAACCCATTGCCCACCAGCTGCCATTGGTCGTTTTCAGAATAAATGGCTTGCTGGTCAGTAATTGGAAGAATTGGATAATTTACAGAGTGGCTAGTTAGCACAGGTCTTTTATTTTCAGTAAAGTGGGGTGAGACAGCAAAGGAAACTAAGTTAAGCCCAGTAGTATCAGTTAAACCAACGTCGTTTGTATCCCAACCCGGGTCCCAGCCGGACAGGGCAATGTCGGGACCAACCAAAATACTTCCGGCGCTAGCACCTACATAAATTCGATTATTATCCAGCAAATCTTTTAAATAAGTAGAGACTTTTGACTGGCGCATCCAGTGTAAAAGATAAAAGGTATTACCTCCTCCCACATAGATAATTTGGGAGTTTTCAAGATTGGCACGGACAGTTTGAGGGTTGGCTTTCAAGTCAACAACTGTGACATTAAAGCCCAACTGCATTAAATTATGTAGATCTTTATCCATAAACCACTTGTCCAGATATGGGTCGGCGGCGGTAGGGATAAAAGCTAAGTTGAATTCCGAGGGAGGTTTGCCAATTAAATTAAGAAAAAAGTCTTTAACCTTATCCTCTAATCCAATTGAAGTTAACAGTAACCTCATGTTAATAGCTAAACGAATAATTAAAACTATCCGTTTTGATTATTACAATTTCCTTCATTACATACTTTATAACCCGAAGAAAACCCAAAGTAAAGTGTCAAAAACAAAATTTTACTTCTTAGTCTTCAGTATTACTAATATACTTTATTGTTTATATTAGCGTCGAACGTTTTGCTTGGCAGGTTTAGTAGATCTGGGATTACAACACTCAGGTAAAACAGCAATAAAATATGTATCATCCCACAAATTGACACCTTGGACTCTCCATAGTTTTCCTTTAGAATTTGTACCCGTTTTAACTTCAGCGGTAACTGCGAATGGTTCTTGATCTCTTATTAAATCTTCCACCGCTGACCTCCGAGGACAGACGTTACAATAAAAAGGAAGTCCACTAAAATCTATCGGTAGTTCTGGGGCCTTAGGTTTATCGGCTGTTAACAAATCAATATACAAAGGAGCTTCGGGTGTGGAGTTGTTCTTCATTACGCGATTGTAGCACTTATTTATAGTTTGTGTGAAATAAGTTGATTAAATATTCATTTCTAGTAGAACAAAAGTGCCTAAACACTGGCGTAGTAAAATACTACATGGCTAAAGCAAAATATTGTTACTTGGAACCGGAATTTCCCGAGCGGGCAATTATGGTAATGGCTTACATTGAAGATACCAAAAAACACATTTTTTACCCAATGGACTTGGTGTTTAAAAACAAAAGTGAAGCGGTGGCTCAAGTAAAACTGATTCACGAAAATTTGTCCCGAAAAGGAGTTTCGGTAGACGCCGCGGTATTATATGAACTAAAACTAAGTCAAAAGATCAATTTAACTAAAGAGTGTTGGGAGGGAGTAAACAAAGAAAAAGACGGATATTGGCGCTATAAGCGCTACATTAATATGATGAGTCAGCCAGGACTCTACGAAATATTAATCCTACCCCGAAAGTGGGATGCCAAAAGAAAAAAGTGGCAACTAGCAGTGTCAATCCCCTTTTACCGGGGAGGAGAGGTGAGTTTCATTGAACAGTTTATTGGGTACTCGCGCGACGTTGTGGATATTCGGGCTAAAAGTTGCGCCACTTATACGATTGAAAAGTCGTATCGTTTCAGCCGGGAAAACAATGAATTAAAACCGGCAGCTTTGCTTTTAGAACCAACTAGCGAGGTAAATTAGAGCCAGGCGGCACCTCTTATTTTCTGAAGCTTACGGACGTCTCTACGAAGAATGTCTAGCAGATATTGAGCTTCACCTTGTGGATAGATTAGCGGCTGTTTGAGCTCTAACTTAGTCTGCCCATCTAAATAATTCAGCTTAGTTAAGGTAATACCTTGTGCTATTGGGGCATTAGCTTCGGGTGTTAGTTGAAACCAAATATTAGTTACCCTATGACCTTCAGAGTCATAGATATCAACACCAACAACGGTTGGATCAGAACTTAGATTAATTGTCCGTTGGGTATGACTTTGATTACGAACAGCAGATGAACCTTGATCCTGAAAATCCGAGGATGTTACGGCTCTTAGACCGCCATAAATATTTAGCTCAGCCATTTCTCCACTATTTCTACGTAATTGAAGATGAATTCCGGGATCATCCCCTTCACGAATGAGTACCGCATCTTCTTCGCGGGTTTGCCTTAGTCTGATTTGACAAGATGTAATTTGCTTAGGATCAGAAAATTCACAAAATAAGGCATCAATTTGGTTTAAAGCAGAAGCCAGAGGTTTTGTTTGATCAAGGGATTGAGCTACTTCATTTGGCACAACCCCAAGACTCTCTAAAAAGTGAGAAGCGACTATTACCAATTCCGCACCTCTTTCGGTATTCGGATTTCGTGGAGTATCTTTTCCTTTATCTGTGGACATAAGTCTAAACTACTGAATTTTGATTAAATTCACAAGCAGATGATTAATCCTTTGGGGGGAAAAACATAACTGCATTTAAGGTTTCTGGCGGAACGTTATCTACTACTTCAGAAGGAAAATCCTCGGCTACAACAACTTGTGCGCGCCAACCAGGCAGTGCCGCAAGTAATTCATCAACTGTCGTACCTTCTAACCTTTTAGGATTTAGCCCTATAAAATTACATCTTTGATTACCGTCAGGTCCATAACCTAACTCTTGAGCAGTTGCTATCATCAACTCCACGATAGACTGGGTTTGGGCAGATATTGTTTCATCCATAATTTAATTATACTATTGGGAACTTTGTAGTGTGATACTAATCACCTCCGGGAGAACCGGAGGTGATTTTATTAGAGTGTTTATTAAGAAGAGACTGATTACTATTTTTGAGTATTGTTCCAACGATCCATACCCGATCCGTGGCCACCAAATCCCCTTCTGCCTTTACCACCAATAAAAGGAAGATACTGGATATCAATCTTGTTATCGGCAGCCCACTTTTCTAAATCGCGTCTTTGCTGGTCCATTTTGGCACGCCTTTCTTGAGGCGTTAGATTTTGCCAAGTAGTACTATCTTTTTGAGCAATCAGCTCGTCGTGTTTCTTTAGAATTAAGTCACTTTGCGTCTGAGTCAACTTTCCATCTTTAACTAACTGGCTTAGGCGAGTTTTAAACCCAGCCATCATATCTGCTTGGTGTTGCTTTTGAAAATCAGTGAAAACTGACTCCACCTCGGCTTTCTTAAGACCAAACTTGGACACCAACATGTCAACAACAGTTTGGCGACTGGGATTAGTTTGGGCGTAAATGTTGTTACTACCCACTACAGTCATACTTAAAACCAAAAAGCCAACTAAGGCTATAAGTGTTTTTTTGTTCATTGAATATTAACTGGTAACAAATATAGAATAGGGCCGAAAACTTAAAACAGACTGAATATATTAAGTATTTCTTGGTTGGAATTCCCGAATATAAAACATGGTGTCATTAAAAGAGACTCTTTTCAAAACATTAGTATCAGCAAGTGTTTGGGACAATATCTTACTGCGGCTAGTTGTAGGTTCAAATAAATCTACTACGGATTGACTATTTTGATCTGCTAAAGACTGGAGATGTTCGCCTAATAAGTCAAAGGCTTCTTTTCCGTGACCCGGTGCTTGATAATAGGAGGTTGCAACCAGACCCCAACTGTCAGTAAAACCTGACCCCCGATAGACAGCAACATTTACATGGAATCCATTACCTGTAACTGTGAATTCGGAGTGGTATGCTCCATATATATCCCTATACATGGAGCAATATTATCAATCCTTTGTCTTTTTGACAAGATACTTTTTGCCTTTGAGCTGGTCGGGGAGTAAATCTTCGTCGGTATATTTTTCGTAGCCCTTGCCGTAACCCAAGTCTTTCATGAGTTGGGTGGGGGCATTGCGAAGATTAAGAGGAATGGGAAGATTACCGAGTTTTTGAACGTCGGCTTGGGCGGAACGCAGGGCATTGTAGACACTGCGGTCCTTGGGAGACTTAGCCAAATAAGCCACACCGTGGGCCAAATTGATAGAACACTCCGGGTAACCTATGGTTTCAATGGATCGAAAAACGGCGTTGGCAACAAGGAGGGCTGAGGAATTGGCCAGGCCAATATCTTCGGAGGCAAAAATGACCATGCGGCGGGCAATAAAAAGAGGGTCCTCGCCGGCCTCAACCATTCGAGCTAAATAATAGAGAGCAGCATCGGGGTTGGAGGCGCGCATGGATTTGATGAAGGCAGAAATAGTGTTGTAATGTTCCTCCCCTTTTTTGTCGAAGCGGAGAAAAGAATTTTGAAGAGTTTGTTTAAGATGAGCGAGCGTTAAGTCACCATAAAGTGTATGGCAATTATCTAACATGGTGATACATTGGCGAGCATCACCGTTGGCCATACTAGTTAACCAGTCCTTGGCGTCTAGTTTAATTTTTACTTTCAAGTGAGTCGTAGCCCGAGTAATGATTTGACCTATATCCTCAACCGTTAATTCTTTAAGAACAAAAACGCGGGTGCGGGAAAGAAGTGGGGCAATGACTTCAAAGCTAGGATTTTCGGTGGTTGCCCCAATTAAAACCAAGCGGCCTGACTCAACATAGGGTAACAAAAAGTCCTGCTGAGCTTTATTGAAACGGTGAATTTCATCTAAAAATAAAACCTGGGAATAGAGGCCAAGCACTTGGGAGTTGGGAGAGCCGATTATCTTTTTAATATCATCCTTGCTGGCGGATACTGCCGAAAGGTCATGAATTTCCAAACCACAGGTATGAGCTAAAATTCGGGCTAGAGTTGTTTTACCCACCCCCGGAGGGCCCCAAAAGATCATGGAGAAAAGGTTTTTGGACTCGGCTACCATTCGAAGCGGCTTGCCAGGACCAACTAAATGTGACTGACCAACAAATTCATCAAGATTGGTAGGGCGAAGTTGATCGGCTAAAGGATTTGGCATTCGGGTATTGTTCGGGTAATAAACTATTTTACCCTAACAGAGCGCCGTTGCAACCACCAAGCTACTATCAAGACTATAAAAATTAGCGGTGAGTAGACAGTCAACCAAATAAGAGCACTGACAATGGAGCGGGTACTGGCAATAAAGGAGCGGACTGCTTCTCTAAAAATAACCATGGGCCGCCAGGTATTGGTGGGAGCATAGGGCAGGGATAGCTCGTCGGTTGATAAATAAACCGAGATTAAACTCAACTCGGCAGATTTTTCTAAATACTGTTGTTGACCTTTAAGAGAATCTATTTGGGTTTGCAAATTTATTAATTCACGCTCCACTTCCAATAAGTCTTGAACCCTGACGGCCTGATCCATAATTTGATTAAATTTTACTTGGGTAGCATAAAGAACTTTAAGTCGAGCTTCATTGTCTACAAACTGGTCGGTAACATTCTGACCGTTTACTGATAAAGATACTGTTTTTACACCCAGGGCTTGTATTTGAGTTAATAACTGGCTTCGTTGATCTGAAGGAACTCGAATGGAAATGTTGCCGGAAGCGGCAGATTCAGGTGAAGATAAGTTGTAGGCCACTAAAAATCCACCAGAGGACTCGGCTAGAGCTTGGATGCGACTAGTGGCATCACTAACGTTTTTAACATGCAAAGAGAGACTGGTGTCACGGATTACTAGGCGGGAAGTATCAGAGGTTGGGGCCAGCTCTCTTGACTGACCTGAAAGGGAGGGGATGCTTAATGATTTGGAACCTGAAAAGGAGTCATAGGAATACTGACCTATTGTGGGAGAGGAGTATTTTGAGAAACCAAAATAATTTACACTCAGATATTTAAAAGCAAAAAAACCAAGAATAATGACTAGCCAGTGCCTTTTAATAAACTTCCAAACATTATTAAAGTCGATATTCATTGGTTAATAATAGCGCAAAGTAATTTCGGGCAAAGTTAGGTGAGAGGGAAGGTTAATTAGATACATAACTAAATCGGCAATAGCCCCTGGGTCAAGGGAGTGGCGGAAATTACGCTTAATTGTACCTTTCTTACTAAAACTAGTATTAACAATATCGGGGAAAAGTTGAGTTACCCGAATTCCAAATGGTTCAACTTCTGAGGCTAGGGACTGGGAAAAACCATTTAGGGCATACTTTGAGGCGTGGTAGACGGAACAGGAGGCGCGAGGGCGGAGAGCGGCGGCAGAATTTAAGTTAATAATTAGGCCAGACTTTTGTTTTTTTAAGTAAGGAAGAACTGACTGACAAACATTGATTGGACCAAGGGCATTAACTAGTAGAGTATTTCTAACTGAGGCAGGAGAATTTTCGGTTAATGACCCATCAAGATAAACTCCGGCGCAATTAACAACTACATCGATACGGCCAGTTTTAGCAATAATAGAACTTACAGCAGTATCAACTGAAACAGAATCGGTGACATTGACCAAATAATGAAGGGCTTTAAATTTGGCGGCAACCACGGGTAAGCTACGAGCATTAAAATCAACCAAACAGAGGCGACAAGTTGAATGAAGCCGGGCGGCAATTTCCCGGCCAATGCCGGAAGCAGCTCCGGTAATTAAAACTATAGGTTTTCGGTATAATCCAGCCATGGCAGTATTTATATTCATTCTAGCAATATTGACTGGGTTGTTAAATACGAGTCCAGTAACGGCAATTGGTACATGTTTACCAATTAAGGCACTAATGTATCACCATGTTCAGCCCAAAGATGTTGTAAAAGACAAAGTGGAGCGAAACTTAACCGTTGACCCGGGAGTAATTAGTCACCAAATAGACCTAATTAAACAAAAAGGTTACGAAATTATTGGGATGAAAAAATATATAAAAATTACTGAAGGTCAAGAAAGTGCCACAGGAAACTATATTGTTTTAACCTTTGATGACGGATACTCTGATCTATACGAGTACTTATTTCCGATTATTAAAACAAAACAAATCCCAGTAACCATTTTTCTTATTACTGGATTGGTGGGCGTTCCCGGATACTTAAACTGGGAGCAGGTATTGGAGATGGACGAATCAGGATTGGTATATTTTGGCAACCATACCTGGTCCCACGCTTTCATAAACGAACGGGAATCTTATAAAAAGGAACTGGAAATATCGGAGAGACAATTATGGGGGAAAAATTTAAACCCTTTACACGTGTTTGCTTACCCCTACGGAAGTTATAGTAAGCTTAAGCAAGAAGTAATTGCTGAGGCGGGAATTAGGTTGGCATTTACCACCAGGCAAGGGACTCAAACATGCTTGGTGAATGACTTAGAAATTCCCAGAATTCGGATGGGCGAGGGAGACTTAAAAACTTTTGGGTTATAATTAAAGATGACTCAAGTTTTAACACTAAAAGAGAGTATTTCAATTCAGGCAGGGTCTGTTGTTAGCCGGGAAATTATTAAAAATGACGGAGGAACGATTACCTTGTTTGCCTTTGATAAGGGGCAGGGATTAAGTGAACACAAGACACCTTATGAGGCTGTGGCTCAAATTATTGAAGGCAGAGCTCAAATAACCGTTGGAGGAGAATTATATGAAGTAGTGGAGGGGCAAGCAATTTTAATGCCTGCCAATATTCCTCATTCACTAAATGCTAGCGAGCCATTTAAGATGATTTTGACCATGCTTAAGGCGTAAGAATTTGAAAAGAAGCAAAAACAGGCGCTATAATTAATAATGAATATTGCAAACGTGAGCCCTCTAGTATCACTGGTTTTTGGAATACTAATTTTAATTAACCCCAAATTTTTATCGGTGTTGGTTGGAATATGGCTAATAATTAACGGACTTTTAGGCTTGGGTTTTTTGAGATTTTAAGTAATTAGGATATTTGTAAAAGGCCGGGTTAGAATAATTAATGAAGTTAGTTTTAATAATTGGACTGGGACTTGTTTTGAGATTAATATCGCTTGACCAGTCTCTATGGTTGGATGAGGCAATTACCGCCCAAGTAGTCAAAAAGACACCAATAGAAATTGTTACCCAATTTTCGGTGGCTGATTTTCATCCACCAACCTATTACTGGTTAATGGCCGGCTGGAGCAGAGTTTGTCCAAACAGTGAGACATGTTTACGGCTACCGTCAGTAGTTTTTGGACTGGTAACTATTGGGGTGATTTACAGTCTTTACGGAACCGGAGCCGGGTTATTGGTAGCGGTAAATCCCCTGCTGATTTATTACTCCCAAGAGGCTCGAATGTACTCAATGGCAACAATGTTGTTTGTACTGACTTGGTGGGCAGTTAAAAAAGAAAAGTGGGTTTTGGTTAATGTGTTTTCCGGGCTGGCACTGGGAAGTTTTTATGGAGTTGGATTAGGATGGGCAGGAGTAAATATTTATTGGATAATTAGTAAAAATTATAAAAATATTTTGAAGGGAAACTGGGGAGTATTAACAGTACTTATAATTTTAGTGCCACTTTTGAGGGAACAAATTAAGGCGGCCGGAAGCCAGTTGAGTGGAGCGACTAACTGGGCGGGAGCGTTGGGGAAAACAAATTTAAAAAATTTAGGACTAATACCTTTGAAGTTTGCTATCGGGCGGGTTAGTTTTTATCCAAAAATAATTTACTGGGGACTGGGAGGACTTTGGACTGTAATAATATGGAGCGGGCTAGTAGTTAATAAAACTTGGAAAAAGGCAGAAGTAATTATTATTTTATTGACCGTACTCGTAGGAATAATCGTGTCTATTAAAGTGCCGATGATGTCCTATTTCAGATTTATTTATTTACTTCCCTTGACCTTGGCCATGTTGCCCAAAAATTGGTGGCTGGTAACTGGCTTTACCGCCTGGAGCTTGTTTTATTTACTGGTTGACTCACAACACAGGGAAGATTGGAAAAGTGCTAGTCACAGCCTTGGAGGTAATCAGGTTTATATGATTTCAACGTTTGGAGACCCGGTTAACTTCTACCGACCAGAAATTAAAGTTAAAGATATTCGGGGGGAAATTGAGGGTGATGTGATTGAAGTAATCCCCTATGGCCAAGAAATACATGGGTTGAACCACAATCAAATTCTTGTGAATAAAAATTACAAGAGAGTTAAACAAACAAATCTTAGAGGTATGGTCACCGAATCCTGGCAAAAGAACTAAGGGGCTGACTAAAAGGCGTAGAGGAAGTTGATAAGAAAAGTAACAATGAGAACGAAACAGGACAGAAGTAGAAGAAAACTGTTTTTATCAACGGAGGCTGACTTCTTTTTCATTAGTTAATTCTACAACAGATTTTAATTTTGAAATTTCTTGGTTTGTGAGGTAGCGGTATTGACCAACTTTTAAGGTTCCAAGAGTTAGTGGTCCTAAGCTAAGCCGCTTTAAGGAGATTAACTTCAACCCTAACTGGTCACAAAGGCGACGAATTTGACGATTGCGACCCTCCCTTAAAGTTAGTTGCCAACTAAATCCGTCTGGGGTTGGGCCGATTAGTTTGCAGCGGGCCGGGAGAGTTGGACCATCTGACAACCTGACGCCCGACTGCAGCTGACGGATATGAAGGGGAGTTGGGGTGCGCGTTGTGATTACTTCATAAGTTTTGGGGAGATGGTAGCGAGGATGGGTTAACAGAAGAGAGATTTGACCATCGTTGGTAAAAAGCAAAAGCCCAGATGTAGCCGAATCTAGGCGGCCAACCGGATATAGTCGGGGACGAGTGGGAATTAAATCAATAACTGAGCGGCGGCCAAACTGGTCGCTGGTGGTAGTTATGTAACCCGGTGGCTTATTTAGAATTAAATAAACTTTAGTCTCGGAGGAGGGTAAAACGGAGCGGCCATTTAGGGTTACTAAATCTTTATGGGGAATTACTTTTTGGCCTAAAGTGGCGCGCCGACCATTGACTAAAACCTGAGATGTTTCAATTAAAAAGTCGGCTTTACGCCGGGATACTCCGGCAAAACGAGCCAAATATAAATTGAGACGAACCGGACTAGATGATGTAGCTGGTTTGGACGGAACCATAAGTTGCTTTAGTAGGAAGTATGTAAACATCAGCCCCATAATCATCGATACCGATTAACTCCCCTTCACCTTTTAAAACCCTCTCTAATTCCCGACATTTAAAACAGCCTGAGCTAGGGCATACAAAACGTTCCATTTGACGGGCGAGTTTAATTTTTCGGGCGAGTTTAAGTAAGGTTTCAGCGGAAGAAGCTAAATCTGGTAGTGGCTGGTCCTGAGGAACTGGACTAATTTCCAAATACCAATAAGAAAGAGCACTGACAGTTCTTTCTTGGACTTTTCCGGCTAACAAATAGTAGATGGGCAGCTGAAGAGAATCGGCTGGTTCGGGGGACTTACTGGTTTTAAAATCAATAATTCTGACTGAGTTGGTAGCCGGGATGTATTCAAGCCAGTCGATTTTGCCACAAAGTTTAATACTTTCCGACTCAGATAACCAAAAACTTGGTAAATCATCTTGAAGCTTGACAGCAGGAAGGGCAATTGGTCCAGGGTTAGCTTGAACCTGAGTGATCATGGCCTCACCGCGACGCCGAAACCGGTACTCGTCGTCTTGTGAGGTAAAACCACCACTTTTGCCACTTATCTTTTTCCAGGAGGCGTCAAAACGGGTCAAAAGCGGTGTAGCAAAACGAGAGGCAGCGGGGATGGTTGATAAGGATTCCAGAGTGTCGTGAACAGCCTGGCCTAGAGCCAGAGCTGGGGACATGACTTTAACTTTATGACCAGTTTTTGGGTCCCGATAGATGTTTTTAAGATAGTAAGCACGGGGGCAACTAGCAAAGTCAGAAATTGATGAGTGGGAAACCCAAAGGGTATCGGCAGGATTAGACACAATACAATTTTAACATTTAAAACAAACCCATTTGGGGAACAGAATCAGACTTAGGGTAGGAAAAATCGACATCAACTATGCGGGGGGTATTCCAACGGTCAAGGTATTTTAAGTGACCATGAGCTACACCATAGTCGTACAAATCCCGGGTGACTATAACATCATGCTCACAATAATGTTGAAGTTTAGCCAGGCTCTCGGGGGTCGATTGTTGCCAATAAGTGACGGCGTTTAGACCTGAATCGGTTTTACCGGTACCTAAGGTGGCGGTGGCTAAAGTGTCCAGACTCAAGCGGTGACCTAAAATATCTTTAATAATATCGAGCATATCAAAGTGATGGAGAGGCTTTAAGTCGAAGGGGCTTAAAGGCGCCAATACTGGTACATCAAATTTAAGACTATTGAAACCAATAATCCGGTCAACATTGGCAAACAGAGGCCAAAGGCCTGACAAGTCATGAATCCAAAAACTAAACATTTGGCCTTCTAATTCTTTCCCTTTTTCAACTAACCGCTTGTAAACACTGACAATGGAAACACCCAAGTCGGCCGGGTTGCCAGATTGAATATCATCAAATAGTTTTTGGGTTTCAATATCAAATATCAATTCTCGGTAGGGCATAAAGGATTTATGGTAACAAGGACAAAGTTAAGTTGCAAGTTTACGTGACTTGTATAAGTTTCTAATGTGTTTTATTATCATTTCTGATGTGTTGGTTGTGTATGTATTTGCGATTTTCTTTTGAAAGTTTTCCTTAGGTTAGGTATTTTTTATTATCGGTTGTGTTTTGTTGTGTATTTTTTCCTACTATTATTGTAGTTACTATATTTTGTCTATTGTTCCGGCTATTTTTACGTATGTTACCACTTCTTACTATTTTCTTACTTATAAAAGTATTCCCTTGACAGCCTTCTCCGAGAATGTTTTAGTTATATAAAGTTTATTATTCATTAACTTTTATATATGAAAATTAATCGAAAGATTTTGATAAGTCTTTTGGTACTCGCCTCTTTTGGCGGTGCCGGAATTGCGGTAACCCGCGCCTTCTTTACTGACCGAGAGACGGTGACAGGAAGCAAGTTTACAGTTGGTACTTTGGACATGGCAGTAGGTACTGAAAACGGAACAATCAGCCAACCTTTTGTGGTTGAGAACATTGGAGCATCTGGCAACATCGCTGATGGAAAAACTTGGGAGATTAAGAATGTAGGTACACTTCCCGGACGGTTATTTTTTAAATTTGCCAATGTAGTTAACGCTGAAAATGGTTGTAATGAACCAGAAAAGATTGTTGATACTACTTGTGAGGCTGCTAACGACCCAGGTGAAGTTGGCCAAACTCTTAAGTTTTCCGTAAAACTGGATGACGAAGAAGTTATTACTGGAAAAACATTATCTGATGCTGATGCCGCAACTTATGGATCTGTATGGAACAGCTTACCAAACGTAGTAATTGCCCCAGGCCAATCCAAGCAAGTTGGAATTGAGTGGGTTGCCTCTGAGAGTGATTACGGTAACGAGATTCAAAGCGACTCGGTAGCTTTTGACGCAGCTTTTAATTTAGTTCAAATGAACGCAGGGACTATCCCCGCTTTTTAACTGCTAGTTAGTGACAAGTGGGAGGCGCAAGCCTCCCACTTTGGGTATATATGGATTCTGTAAAACAATTAGGACACTATTTAATAGAGCTTTTGATTTGGCTTTTAGTTATATTGGCTGTGATTATGGGAGGACTGTCGTTTTGGAGCAACAGTGGGATGTGGAAAACTAAACCGTGGATTGTCCAGTCCGGTTCAATGGAACCAACAATAATGACTGGAGATATTATTTTTGCCGTACCCCAAGTAAAGTATTTTCCCAACCAAATTGTGACTTACAGAGGCGTTGACGGGCGGGTAGTAACTCACCGGTTAATTAAGCAAACAGGGAGCGACACCAACCTAAGTTTTGTAACCAAGGGGGACGCTAATCGGACAGAAGATGCTGATCAAATTGGACTAGCGCAGATTATTGGGAAAGTAGTATTTACCATTCCCAAAATGGGATTTGTAGTTGCTTATACCCGAACACCGGCCGGATTAATATTAATGGTAGTAGTACCGGTGACCATAGTGGCTTACGATGAAATCAGGAAAATGGCGCGGGAGAAAAAAAAGTTGGCCTGACCCCAGAGGGGTAGCCATAAAAATTATGCTATTAGGATTTTTATGGATGGCTCTAAACGTCCAACTAACGGATGCAGACTTGTCAGATGAAGAGGTAATTACCGGAAATAAGGCAACAGCCACCACCTTAGACTTAGGCACAAAAAGTACAATTAACCGAGCGACTACCAACTTGCTTTTCCAAACAGTAGGATTGGCACCGGGAGGCTTTGACGTTAGGAGCCTGAAAATTAAAAATGACGGGAAGGTAAAATTTAGCTATGAGGTAAAATTTGAGCGGATTGGGGGAACTCCGGAAGCTTGTGGCCAGTTGAGCATGGTTTGGTTTACCCCTAAGGGCCAAAAAAAATGGGAGGGGAAAGTAAGCCAACTGGCCCTGAATTACCAGCTACCAGAGAGTGGTGAGGAGGACCTGATAATGACCTTAGAAAGAGAAGAGACGGGCGGGAATTATGGTAACTGCCAGTTTGACTTGGTGTTTAAAACAATCAGACCGAACCAAGGTGAAAGCGGGGGTTTTAGGGACGAAGAAAGACTGACTAATTTAATAACTTTTGGAAATTGATAAAATGGACTGTGACAAAAATACTATCAGGTAAGTACTATTATATGATGTTGGTTTTGTGGCTGATGTGGGCTGGATTAACTATTGGGGCCGGGAAAAATCTTGTTGGTGGATTTAAATATTTTGTAATGGACTCAGACTCCATGGCTCCAAGTATTCCAAGCGGTTCTATAGTAGTAGTAAAACAAAAAGCAGAATATGAAATTGGTGAGGTGATTAGTTTTTATGCCAAGGTTTTGAAGGAAGAAAAAATTGTGGCTCATCGAATTACGGCGCTTGGTGGTAACACCTATATAACTGCCGGGGACCAGAATGAAGCTGCGGACGCTGTACCGGTAATACCTAGCCTAATTATTGGAAAAGTTGTGTCTACAATTAAGTATTTAGGGGCGGCAATTTTGGTTATGAAAAATGAGAATACAAGGTGGTTAACGGTAGTGTTCCCGGTTATTTTGGTTATAATCAACGAATTGTGGAAAATAAAAAAGGAGTTACAACATGAGCCGGCTAACCGACATTAAGTTAATTGGCGGCTGGGTTCGATGGTTTGATACTAGAGTGGGAGATGTGGGAGTAAAAGACGCAGTAACCGAAGTGATGAATCGAACGAGAAGTAAACTACTAGTAAATTATTTAGGGGATTCAGAAAATATTTTAAAAAATCAGCCTGTAATTGTGGTTGCTAACCATCCACATGAGTCTGACGTTTTAGCGATTTTGGGCTCATTACCCCTCCGAACTGATTTCGGCATGATTGCCAATTCAGTACTTAGAGGAATTGGGGACAATTTGGATAAGTTTATTATTCCGGTTTATATTCATCATCGAATTGAAAACAAGAGCGTAAGGGATGAGGTTAAGATAAAAATATTTGGGAAAATACACACTTCAGCTAGACTCGAAACTGAAGATGAGAAAACTAAAAATAGAGCAAGCATTGCTAAAGCTGGCTTGAGTTTAGACCAGGGTGGGTCAGTGTTAATTTTTCCTATGGGCGGATCACGTGATGGGAGTTGGTTTTCGGGTGTAGGCCACATGTGGAGGCAAACAAAAAAACCCGAAACTATTAAGGTGGTGATGGCTAAAATTGAGGGTACATCGGAGTGGGATTATTTAAGATTAATTCCCGGCATATCGTATTTTCTGCCAAAATTTAAGGTTACTTTTTCTCCATCTTATGGATGGGATAAAGCTAAAAACGAAGATGCTAAAGAGATTACTAAAAAGATGGAGAATATTTACTGCCAGTGGACCAAGAGTTTAGAGAATTAAAGACCCGTCTCCGAAACTAAAAAAACGATAATTGTTGTTTACTGCCTGAGTATAGGCCTGACCAATTAATGATTTGTTAAATTCATTAAACTTGGAACTGGTATTAGGAAAAGAAACGAAGGCGGAAACTAACATAAGCAAACTCGACTCTGGTAAATGAAAATTCGTGATTAAACCGTCAACAAATTTAAACTGGTAGCCTGGTCGAATAAAGATATCCGTATTACCTTGGACTTGAGTTAAGACGCCACCAACTGAAGCTGACGACTCCAGACAACGGGCAGTGGTAGTACCCACGGCAATTATTTTGCAACCTTGGGTTTTATAGCTATTTAATTGCTTAAGTACATCAGTCTCAATAGTATAAGGCTCAGTATGGAGGGTGCCCGAATCAAGATTTGATTGGGTTAAGGGAGCAAAAGTACCCAAGCCAACATGAAGTATTAAAAACTCAGAGGGGACAGACTGACTGGCAAGTTTAGATAGTAAACGGCTGGTAAAGTGGAGTGAGGCGGTGGGTGCGGCCGCAGAACCGGTAGTTTTGGCAAAAACTGGCTGATATTGGCGGCGCAGGGTAGACTCAGAAGCAGTAGACTTGATGTAGGGAGGAAGAGGGGTGTGACCGTGAAGAGCAAGATACTCATAAAGTGGAGTGGAGGGCAGGAATTTTAAAATTACTTCGGAAGATTCGGGTGAACTGTGGATAGTTTCAAGAATTGGCTGTTGGTTAATATATAGTAAAGTCCCAACCAGGGGCCGAGGAGACGCCAGACAACGCCAAGAATCAGATGAAACTGGATGAATAAACAATACCTCAGCTTTGCCGCCGGTGGACTTGTGAACAAAAAGCCGAGCGGGAAACACTTTAGTCTGATTAAAGACTAATACACACCGAGGTGGTAAAAGTGAGGGTAAGTTATGAAAACGATGATGGCTAATTGAATTTTCTAGGCGATTAATAACCATAAGTCGAGACGAGTCCCGGGGAGAAACCGGAGTCTGGGCAATTAAATTTGGAGGGAGATGGTAAGAAAAAGATTTGGTTGTAAACACTGCCTATTTTTACATATTTTTGCCAATTTCGGTTACGTTGCTGATTATTACCTCACTATTACAAAATTTTAGATATAAAACTTGCGCGGGGCCAATAGAATCTGATAATTAATTGTTAAAAAAATATATAAATATGAATTACAACGAACCTCAATTACTAGCTAGCGACATTGTTCGCGATTACAGATATCGAAAATCAGACTCAGAAGGCGACTCAACATATAGAGGTGGAAGAAAGATTAGCTATTATGGGAATAGTGGCATGGAAATCGACGACATGGGTGAAGAATGAAAAGTCAAAAAGTATATGTTGACAAAGTAAAAATGTTTAATGACAGGCTGGTGCGTTTGGCTAAAAGTGAAAGCAATAATCGACGAGCCAAGTTTATCCCTGGTGCCAGCCTGTTTTTAGAAGGGAAAAAAGACGTGTTACGAATAGTATTAATTGCTAGGGCGGAAAAAATTAAGGACTAGGCATAAAGGTAGGCGTACTACCGGTGGGGCTAACAGATGGTGTAGAAATTGGAGAAAGCATGGGGGTGATTTGAGTACAAGTAACTGCGTTAATTTGCCACATATCAGTGGTGCGGATAAGGCTTACAGGCACCACCCTACTTCCGGTTGAGAAAACTTGTTCAATGTTAACTAACGCGGTAGTGGCAGTGGGTTGACCCACAGTAGTAGCAGTAAAAGTAAGAGGGTTTTGGTTACCACAAAGCAGGGTGTTAATAATCGTGGTTGAGGTCATGGTGGCAAGTCTTCTTTTTAAAGTATCAGATATATAAGGTAGAGCCTGGTAATCGGCTACAGGAATAGGGGGGGTTTGAGACAAATACCAGTTATATAGTTGGGTAACAGTCTCGGCTGGGCTAAGTTCGGTAGGGGTGACAGTTGGAGCCAGGGTTGGCGAAATAATATTAGTAATTAGTGGTGTGGGACTAAGCGCAGGATTTGGATTTGTAGTGTTGTTCCCCGAAAGATTTAAGGCAGCTAAAATTATTCCAATTACAACTAGGGCAACAACTACAATCAGAGGTGATGAATTAGTAGGCATTATTTAGGTAAAAAAATTTAATTATATATATTGCTTAAAAATGTACAAAAGCAGATATGTAGCCGGTAATTGATTACTAAGGAAAAGCAGTTGGTATTCTTGCCTCAATCTGATGGTTCTGTTACTTAAACATAATTAAATATGTAATGACTTATAAACAAATGAAGTTACCTAAAAATATTGCTGGGGATGATGTGAAGTTTTGGGAAGAACATGGGGTAAATTTGTCAAATTCTTCAAAGTACGCCAAATGGTTAGGCAGCCCAAGCGAGCATGAGGATTACCCCGGACAATCACTTATAACCCGAAATCATGAGGTAATAAAGGCTTGGGCTGAGGAAAGGAAAGCAACTCCGGTAACGGTGCCCGGGACTGAACATGGAAAAAATTTAGGTGTTTTGCGCTTTACTTTCCCGGGCTATAAAAGTAAAAATATGGAACCGGTTAAGTGGGAGGACTTTTTTTCTACATTTGATAACCGGAAGTTAGTATTTCTGTTTCAAGAACATTTGAAAAATGGAAACCAAAGTAACTTTTTTAAGTTTGATACACCGTTAAAAGAAAAGGAATAAGAAGTAAGTCGGTATTTTTTTAAGAAAAACAAACATTGATTACGTAGAGTAAAGTTTTGACTCGTTTATGTAAGTTTTCGGTAATAATCCAGTATATTTTATATTTTCCGGCTGGTTAGGTTATATTTGGTTTAGTACTTTATATTACTTCTTGTTTTCCCACATATTAGGCATTTTTCTACTGTAATAAATAAGTAAGATATTTGAAGGTGTAAAGAAAGAGGTGTTAGGATGGTGAGCTATGAAACTACTAAACAAAGCGCACCTGGCGATTACAGGACTAGTGTTATTAATTGGAGCCGCAACCTTAAATGCGGGGGCAGTACATGCAATAGGCGAGGGGTTTTGGCACACTCAAGGATCTCAGATTAAAGACAGTAATGGTCAAACCGTTGTTATTAAAGGAGTAAATTGGTTTGGGCTGGAAACTGAATCAATGGCCCCACACGGTTTATGGACCCGAAATTACAAAGAAATGATGAACCAGATGAAGAGTTTGGGGTTTAACACAATAAGACTACCCTACTCTAATCAGGCTCTGGAGTCGGGAGCTAAAACAAACGGAATTGATTTTAGTAAAAACAGTGATTTGAACGGATTAAGTCCGATTGAAGTAATGGATAAAATTGTGAATTACGCCGGACAAATTGGCTTAAAAGTGATTTTAGACAGACACCGGCCAGAAGCCTGGGGTCAAAGTGAGCTGTGGTACACCGATAAAATTCCAGAATCCCGATGGATTAGTGACTGGCAAATGCTAGCCCGCAGATTTGCGAATAATTCAGCAGTTATTGGAGCAGATTTACATAATGAACCCCATGGATCAGCCTGCTGGGGTTGCGGAAACCCTTCAACTGATTGGAAGGAAGCAGCAACACGAGCCGGAAATGCCATTTTAGGAGTTAACCCAAATTGGTTAATTATTGTTGAAGGGGTAGAGCAAAATGAAGGACAGTGGTATTGGTGGGGAGGTAACTTAAGCGGGGCTAATACTAAGCCAATTATGCTGAATACAGACGGGCGATTAGTTTACTCAACCCATGATTACCCAAATTCTGTACATACCCAGTCATGGCTAAACGCGGGCAACTTCCCTGACAATTTACCAGCCATGTGGGACAACATGTGGGGAAATATTGTCAAGTCCGGCCAAGCCCCAATATTGGTGGGTGAATTTGGAACTAAACTGGAAACTGAGTCTGATAAAAAATGGCTGGCTAAGCTGGTTGAGTACATGAACAATAACGGAATTTCCTGGACCTTTTGGTGTTTCAACCCCAATTCCGGTGACACGGGTGGAATATTGGCAGACGATTGGACCAGTGTTAGACAGGACAAAATGGCCATATTGGCTCCTATTATTGGAAGCCAACCTAGCCAAAGTAACCCTGTAGCCGTGGTTACACCAAGCGCTCTGCCGACTGTAATGGCTAACCCACCAGTAACCAACAACACTGGCGGAGTAATAGTTAGCTATACCACCCGAGATAATTGGAACAATGGGTATGTGATGGACATGGTGGTGGAAAACAATACCAATTCGGTTCTTACTGACTGGAAAGTGGAGTGGAGTAAGGATAGTAGTCAATCAATTGGAGAACATTGGGGAATAAACGTGACCCAAGGACCAAACTGGGTAAATGCCAGCGGAGCTGATTGGAGCAATAATCTAGCCCCCGGAGCTAAGACTAGTTTTGGAATGGTAGTTAATTTCACTAGTAGCAACCCGGCATTTGGAGGATTTAAGGTAGTCACTGGTAACGAAAGCACACCTACAGCCTATACGCCTAGCCCCACCCCGACTGTAGCAATGCCTGTTGCTGATAAAGTCGGTGGCAACACTATAAGCATTTGGTGGCCAACAGAGGGAGCAACTGTGGGCGGTGTCCAACCACTTAAAGCAGTAGTGGACAACAGTGAGGTATCAGCTTATCAAATGAGCTGGCGGGTAGATGGAGGGGACCTAAACTCCATGGAAACAAGCCTAACTGATAGCCCACACAAAGAAGCTGTAATTGACTTTAGTGGATGGAACTGGAAAGGAAACGGGCCATACACGATTGAAGTGGTAGCGAAAAATAATTATGGTGAAACCATAACGAGTAAGAGTACAAACCTTTTTCTTACGAAATAAGTAATTGACTACCGTTAACATTACTACTATTGTAGTAGTGTTAACGGTTTAGTCCGTAAATGATAAAAATACCCACATTGATAGTACTAAGTAGCTTTGTGTTAACCGCCTGTAGCCACGAGAGCCAAGTTGGTGCTCCCGGGACTTCCCCAACCGTCACACTTAGTCCGATTCCAAATAATTTCAGTTTAGTAGAAGTAGCCAGACACGGGGGCAGGGATGATTGCTGGCTGGTGGTTGAAGGTAAAGTATATGATGTGACTCCTTTTGTTGAATCGGGCAAACACCCTGGAGGGGAAGCAATACTGGAGGGATGTGGCAAAGACGCGACGGAATTATTTAATACACGACCTATGGGATCAAAAACACCCCACTCGGATAAGGCCAGAGAGTCGATAAAAAACTTTGAAATAGGAACACTAGCCCCGTAAAATTTCTTTTACTTTAGCCATAATTTGATTTATGGCGTATAATTCCCGGATGGCAAAAGTAACTGAAATTAGAAACGTGGCAATTATTGCCCATGTAGACCATGGTAAGACTACTTTGGTAGACGCCTTGCTTAAGCAAACACATACCTTTCGGGCCAACCAGGAAGAGATGGGGGCTGAGCGAATTATGGACTCAAATGACTTGGAAAGAGAAAAAGGAATTACCATCTTATCTAAAAACACTTCAGTTAATTACAAAGGTACAAAAATTAATATTATTGACACTCCGGGACATGCTGACTTTGGGGGAGAGGTAGAACGAGTCCTAAATATGGCCGACGGAGCACTATTAATAGTAGACGCGGCTGAAGGGCCATTATCACAAACCAGATTTGTACTTAAAAAAGCCCTGGATTATGGACTTAAAATAATTTTGGTTATAAATAAAATTGACAGGAAAGATGCGGATGTGGCGCGAGTTATGAATGATACTGAGGAATTATTTTTAAATTTGGCCAGTTCGAGTGACACCTTGGACTTTCCAGTAGTATACGCGGTAGGACGAGACGGAAAAGCATTCCACAAAATGCCAACCAGCCAGGATGAGGCAGGAGACATTACTCCCCTACTGGACACGATTTTAAGTTCCATTAAACCAACAATCCCAAGTGATAAAGAACCTTTTAAAATGCTAGTTTCGGCTTTTGAACCTAATCAGTTTTTAGGCCGATTGGCCGTTGGTCGGGTGTATCAGGGAAAAATAAAAAGTGGGGACGCGGTGGTAATGTTGTCGGCTGAGAGTAAAGTGGAGGGTAACTACCGGATTGGTAAGATGTATGTGAATGATGGTATTAGTAAAGTGGAAGTATCTGAGGCAGAAAGTGGAGATATTGTGTATTTGGCAGGAATTGATGAGATTGAAATTGGCCACACTCTAGCTTCACCTCTTGCCCCACAGGCATTGCCGACCATTGAGGTAGCCCCACCAACACTAAAAGCCAGTTTCGGACCAAACAGCTCAATGTTTGCTAAAGGTGAATCAAGGTTTTTAACCAGCCGGGAATTAAAAGAAAGACTAGTTGAAGAAGCAAGGACTAATTTGGGAATGAAAGTGGAAATGGACCAAACGGACAATATTAGAATGATTGTGGCCGGTAGAGGCGAACTACATTTGGCGATTTTAATTGAAAAACTTAGACGGGAAGGGTTTGCTCTGGAGGTTGGTAAACCGGAGGTTATTTTGAGAAAAATTGAGGGGCAATGGCAGGAGCCAATCAATGAACTAACCATTTTAACGACTGATGAATATGTGGGAACTATTAGCGCAGAGCTTGGTAAGCGAAGGGGACAAATGCTGGATATGGTAAGTGACGGGAAGGGTGGAGTGAAAATAATGTATAAAATTAGTGAGAAGAACAGTCTCGGTTTAAGAACAGTGCTAATGACTGAAACAAAAGGTACAACAGCAATTTCAAGTTTGTTTTTGGGTTATGAAAAAATGGAGGAGAATTTAGCTCGTAGCCGCAACGGAGTCATGATTGCCACTGAAACAGGCAAAGCTTTGTCGTATGGACTGGATTTGGCCCAAAAAAGAGGTATTACTTTTGTTGAACCGACTGAACTAATTTATGAGGGGCAGATTGTGGGCTTGCGACCAGTAGGTGGCGACTTGGATATTAACGTAGGCAAAGGAAAACAACTGACCAACATGAGATCATCGGGCAACGATGACGCTATAATTTTGGCTCCAGCAGTTAAATACAGCATTGAAGAGTGTTTGGACTTTATTGAAGAAGACGAGCTAATTGACATTACGCCAAAAATGGTAAGACTAAGAAAAAAGTATTTAACCAAAGTGGACCGAACCAGAGCCGAGCGAAAAGGAAGCAGTAATTAAGCTTTTTTCGAGTGACACCAATTACGTAACAGAACCAGACTGGGAATAATAAAAGAGGCAAAACTATTAACACAACGATAAGGATCCAGTTCTTCTTGGGTAAAATTCCAGGGCTGAGCAATTAAAACAGTAGGAATACCGGCTTCAACGAGGCACTTCCAAGTATCGGGGTTATCCTCAAAAAAGACATTAGCCCTTAAGTTACGGGCGGCGTTAGCTTTAAACTGATCTCCTGTTAGTCCACCATCCACTTCCTGTTCTGAGCGTAAATGAAGCCGATTAGGCATATGCCAAGGAGCATGTTTTTGTTGCCAGACCAAAGTACTCTCTTTTAAGGCGGGAATTCGGGAAGTAACAGTGTGAACTTCGACAATACCGCCTTTAATATTATTCATGGTTCTTAAAGCCAATAATGCGCCAGTATAGGGACGTGATTGAATAAGAATATTAGGATCAAACCAGCTTTGGTTAACCCATTGAGTAAATTCCCGGTCTTGAGTCATGGCTAAACTAGTGCGATAGATTGTGTGCCAACTGGTTAGGTCGGAATATTGTATGGGGCAATTATAATTTCGAGTGGCCAAACGACGGGCTGTTTCAATCATAACGGGTTCATGAGTCGGTGCCTGTACACCATCTAGGTCAGATAGAATCGTAAAAACTTCAGGCATGGGGGATTATAGCGCAAGTTCAAAAACTATTACTTAAAGAATTGATTTGATTTGGGATAAATTGTCTACAATTTTCCAGGCTTGGCTACTAATTTTTGAACTCGGAAAGGTAATACCACGACCGGTATATTCAAAAATAAGCGAGTCGTTGTCCCCATCACCGACACAGCAAATTTGAGAAGGATTTAAGTTAAATTGACTTTGATATTTTTTAACCTGATTTAATTTAAAGATCAGATCATCTTCAACACACTTTAAGTCAAGTAATTGGTTAGTTGAACTAAAAATAAACTGATTGTTGGCGCAACCATTAAGTATTCCCAGTTGACTACAAACCCGATTGACCACCAAATCGATTGAACCACTGATTATGGCTAAATTATAGTTTTTACTCTTTAAGGAGGAAACTAAATCTTGGGCTCCGGGTAAATAGGTGTACTTAAAAAGTACTGATTCAATGGTGGAGCGAGTAGCTAACCCACGACTGATGTAGATGTCTTTTAACTTTTGCTGCCATTGAAGATAAGTGATTTCACCGGATTGATATTGGTCAAATAGCTCCTGGTCTTCCTGGGGAGTCACACCAAGAGCTAAATTTAAATCAAACCAAGAGTTTTCTTTAATTAGTGTTTTATTAAGGTCAAAACAAACAAGTTTAATATCGGACATGACTTAATTATAAGACCTAACTAAAGATGAATTGTTCCATGTCTTTAATGGACCCGAAACCAATACGGTCGGGAACTAAAGAACCGGTATCAATCATGGAGGCAGGAGTTATGACAAAATTTCCCCAGCGGGAATTTACAGCGTCAAGTGCTTTAGTCAACCTGAGCCCCCGCTCAAGCCTACCAAAAAGGTCAGGCTGAAAAACAGAATTCTTAGTGAGATTGAAACAAGAGACAGCCAGGTTAGCCACCGGTAAACAGTAGGGCGATGAGGAAAGGATTTTGAAGGCCCGTTTGTAAATGTCTTGGGAGTCAAAAAGTGGTTCGGAGGTAACGCGCCCTTGGTGCCAAAAAGAACCATCGCGGTAAAGAAGGCCCAAGTGAACCCCGGAAGTACGATAACCGGCACTCCGCAGACGGAAGCCCAGCTTTTCAACTAACTTGTGAAGAATAGGAGAAAGATCCTCGGGGGTAGAAACAGGACGAGGGAGCGAATACATGTGACCAAAGCTTTTGCGACCAAAATCAACATCGTCAATTTCCCACCCCCGTAGGCGCAGATACCAATAATAACCGCAAACAGAGGCAAAGGCAGAACGGAGGGTTGAAACTGGGGCTGAGTAAAAATCCCAAACGGTATAAATTTGCTGACTGTGAAGCCGAACAGCATTGGCGCGCTTAATACCATTTAAGTCGGTTAAAGAAAGAGACCGATAAACGTTTTTAAAATTAATGGAGTTAACCTCATCCAACCCATCGGGTTTATGAAGACCGGCGGCCAGTTTGGCCAAAAAACGATTGGGGCCAATACCGACTGAAATGGTAAGCCAGTCACCAAGCTCGTCTTTTATTTTGGCCTTAATCTCGCGGGCGACAGTGGGAAGCCCCAACTTAAGTCCCGGATAACCTTCAAAATTAAGAACAAACTCGTCGATGGATTTGGGGACAACCGAATCGGTGTAATTGAGCAAAAGCTGTTTTAGAACCCTATGAACATGACGATACTTGTCCGGGTCGGGGGCTAGTATTTGAAGACCGGGGCACAAAAGTTGGCCGTCTCGTACCCGCATGCCGGTTTTAACCCCGTACTTTTTAGCTTCAATGGAGGGGGCTAAAATACAGCCGCGGGGGGAGGCATAAGCCGCCACAGCAATAGGTCGGCCACGCAACAGTGGGTTAGCTTGCTGTTCAATGGTGGCAAAGCAGGAATTAAGGTCAAGGTGCATGAGAGTCGAGGCCTTGCGACTAAAAGGAAGTTCAAGAGGTTTCATTGTCTGCCACCTCCTCTAGGCGCCAAAAGAGATTGTCAGTGTTCAAAACCAGGCGAAAAAATATGGTGGAGGATGAGGCGGAAAATACGTGGTAAAGAGTCCGCCCACGGCGGATTGTATGATGAAGACCGACCTTAATTAAATTGTAGGAACGGCCGTCCCACAAAACACAGCGGGGATAGACGCGACGGGTGCGGGAATCAAAAATCAGGCTGACACTAACCGGCACATCTATTTTTTGGATCACATGTAATGATACCCGAATAAAACCCGAAGTGGAAGAGAAAAATACTAGACTGGCTGAAAACTGAGAGCAGAAGCTTGGGGGGAAAGGAGAGGTAAAAGGTCGGAGTGAGAAGTGTCGGAAGACAACCATAGGGACTCAGAGGCGGGAGGTAAAATGAGGGGCATGCGGTCGTGGATGGGGGCAAGATCGGGGGTAGCGGCGGTAGTTAAAATGACAAAAGAATCATCAAAATAGAGACCCGCTAAGCCGATATATTTAGAATCAGGGTCCTTAAAGTAGAAAGGGTTGGAGCTAGTGGCGGTTTTTTGCCATTCGTAATACCCTGAGGCGGGAACCAGACAGCGGGATGTAGCAAAAGCTTTTTTAAAAGCCGGCTTATCAGCCACGGTTTCGGAACGGGCGTTAATTAGGGGGCGGGACGAAGAAGACCAGACAGGATGGTAGCCCCAAAGTTTAGTGATTAAGCGATTGCCAGACGAAGAGGCTACCACCAGGGGTAAATTCTGACCCGGTGAAGCATTGGGGTAAGAAACTAATTCTTTGCCCTCAGGTAAATTAAAACGGGTGTAAAAGTCAGAATCAGGATAAAGAGCGAAACGTCCACACATAGACAATTATTAATCAACTATCGTTAATGTTCAATGATAAAGCTGAAAGGAATGAGATCTTTCGCTACGCTCAAGATGACAAAGAAACACACTCATGGTGACAAGAGGGGTAACTAATAGAATACAAGCGAAATTTTCATAATTTTTACAAACAAGCAGGCTATAAAGATAAATGATTAAAATTGGTTTGATACTCGGACTGGTAGGCTGGGCACTTAGCACACTGCCAGCCTTGGCGGCGGTTAATAACTGGAAAAAGAGCGCGACACTAGTAGCTAAATCAACCGGCGACTACGGAACGGACAATTTCCGAACAAGCATACTGAGCGCCAAAAAGGACAACTTTAATTGGATTACCTTAGTAATTCCTCTGTATCAGGACAACATTTACTCGGTGGATATTTACAAAGGATGGAATACTCCAACGGACGAGACTTTAAAATCGGCTGTAAGTTTTATCCATAGTCAAAATATGGGGGTAACCCTAAAAATACATTTGGAGCCCAATGACGGGCAGTGGCGGGCGCTACTGGCCCCATGGGACCGCAACCGCTGGTTTGGTTCCTATAGTTATTGGCTTAATTATTATGGAAATATTGGAAAGCAGTCAGAAGCAGAACAAATGATTATTGGGGCTGAGCTATATAACATGACTAGTCCAAAGGTTAACGGAGAGAATACAAGTAAGTGGAAAAGTATGATAGGAAGCCTAAAAGGGAATTATTTTGGACAATTGGGTTATAGCGCCCAAAGAGCAGATAACGCGTATTCTGAGATGACAGAAATCGGGTTTTGGGGAGATTTGAATCACATTGGAGTGTCAGGATATTACCCACTGGCAACCTGGACATACAACCCAACAGTAGCAGATATTGTTAACTCGTGGAGTGGAATTGAGGGGCAGTACTTTAAACCCCTTTATAATCAGTATCAAAAACCATTTGAATTTACCGAAATTGGCTACCGAAGTGTTAACGGTAACCATTATCACCCCTATGACTGGAGCAGTAATGACGGAGTTAACCTTACTGAACAAAAAAACTTGTATGAGGGTTTATTTCAATACTGGAATACGCAAAATTATTTAACCGGGGTACATTTGTGGGACTGGTCGACTAATCCAAATGATGGAGGCAACAATGACAGTAATTACACTCCCCAAAATAAACCGGCGGAAACGGTGATTGCCCAATGGTTTGGAAACAGCGGTGGGTCAACTCCATCCCCTACCCTAGTGCCTTCCACTCCTCCGGTTAACGCTACATTTAGCGTAAGTGGCAGTAGTCAACCTAACCCGGTAGTGGTCAACCAAAACACGACTATTAATATATTAGTAACCAGTAATGCAGCAGTTGCTCAAAAAATTGTGAATTTGGAAATATATAATCAAAGTGGGAACCGGGTGGCTCAACAATATTGGGAAAATACAGCTTTTGAGGCTAATCTGGCAAAAACGTTTAGTTTTAATTGGCAAACAGGAACGCAAGGCACTTTCCGGGTAGCGGTGGGAATTTTTAACAGCGGATGGAGCGGATTAAACTTATGGGAAGACCAGGCAACCCTGATTAATGTGGGGCAAGCCGAACCGACAAACACCCCAACACCAACGGTAACTCCAACCGGTCAACCAACGCCAACTAATACTCCAGCGCCGGAGCCAACTCCACAGCCCACATCCACACCAGCACCGGAGCCAACTGAAATAAACATTTGGTGGCCTACAGATGGAGTTAGTATAAACGGTGTTAACCCATTTAAAGCTATGGTGTCTAACATGGATATTAACCAATACAAAATGTGGTGGTCGGTAGACGGAGGCAGTCAAAACGAAATGGGAGACAGTCAAACTGACTACCCTCACAAGGAGAGCCTGGTAGATGTACAAAGCTGGAACTGGAATGGAAATGGGCCGTACAAAATTACTTTTACAGCAAGTAAACACGATGGAGTAAATTTAGGTCAAAAAACAGTGAATATAAATATTACGAGGTAACTAACCGCCTTGTGAGTTAAAATAGTTATATGACAAACAGAATAATAAAAATTTTAGGCTGGGGAATAATAATTTTTATTGGTATGCCGAGTTTGTTTGCAGCCATTTGGGCTACCGGAATTACTAAGGGAGTTCTTAGCCGCCAACTAATTAGCGTGGTTCCCCAACAAATACTTAAAAATTTACCTGATTTAACTCAAACAGCCTTTAATGAAGCTCAAAAACCCGGAGCAATTAAAGACGAAAATGCGGTAATTTGGATTAAGGCGGCGGGCAGTACTGACAATGACATTAAAACAGTATTAAGAGAAAGCGGAATAAGCCAGTGGTTGGAAAATGACTTGGGGAAAGCTTTAGGGCAAATTGAACCTATGTTAAACGGAGACCAAGAAATGAAAAATATTGAAGTTAACATGGAGCCATTGAAAATTGCTCTAATAACTCCTATTGTGGAAGACTACTTAAAACAAGTAGTAGGTAACTTACCACCCTGTACGAGCGATCAGATAACAGAATGGAGAAAAGAATTGGCGACAACAGACCAAGGTAAACAAATACCTGCCTGTAACCCAGGAGTTAGTTTAGTGAACCAAATATGGGAAGGATACGTAATTCAAGTCAACAAGATCCCCTCGGTAGAACAAATTAATGACGGGGTGTCGACCACAACCCCAGTAAGGTTTAATCTGATTGGTTGGATAAATAACTGGATATGGGTTTTGTTTTTAATACCACTAATGGCCATTGGAGTGGGTGTATGGCTGAGTGAAAATAATAGGGCTAAGCGATTAAGTAGTAGCGGATGGATTATGGCGGCGACTGCACTAGGCACTCTAGTTACCGCTCTTGTGGGCCAAAGTGCAATTAAGGCAGCAGTGGCGGCTGGTAATTTTGGCTGGCAGCAAACAACAAGTTCTCCTTGGAGTTGGGAATTTTACTCGGCAATAACCAAGCAGATTGGAGGAATTGCTACCCCACTGGTAGACCAGATATTTAGCCCAGTAATAAACTTGGCGATTATATTTTTAGTACTGGGAATTGGTATGGCAGTGGCGGGTAGAGACATGGCTAAAGATAACTAATTATCTAAGATACCTAAATTAGCGGTTCATAACCACACCTGTGGTCGGGGCCGGATTCTGACACAAAGTCGAATCGGGGTTGGCCATAGCATCATTAGTAGCCCATCCCAAGACGAAAAAAAGCGGGATAGCGATTAATGGCCACCAACTGGTGTTTCGACTAGTATCAGGTCTATTTGCTATCATGGGTTGATCATTATCAGTGTTAGGCATAATCAGATTAAACTAAACCAATAAGGTAAATGATCTCAAGCAATCACGATATTAAGTGAGGAAAAAGGTAATAAGAGTGCAAGTTAGCCAACTTGTTGAATAATCTGTTGAGCCCAACTATTGGCTTTTTCCAGCTCGTTAGTTGCCAGTGGACCATTGGTACCAGTAACAATAAAGCCAGTAGGTGGAGCAACAAGTTGAGCTCCTTTGCTCTGAAGAGAAGTGGCAATTTTGGGAGAGGCGAAACCAATGATTCTCATAAGGAAACGAAGAAAGGGCTTTTGGAGATTAAGATCAAACCGGGTATCAAAGGTGGCCAACTTAACCCCTTTTAAAGAATTGGGTGGCAATTGGGACAAAAAGTGCTGAAGAGCCGGTGTAGCTTGACCACCGTGAGTCGGAGAACCAACAATGAGTAAATCATAACCTAAAATATCTGCGGGTTGAATCTGAGCTATGGGGTACATTTGGGTGGGATTTTTTCCGGAAAAGTTTTTAAATATGTGTTGACTAATTTTTTGAGTGTTGCCATGTAGTGAGTCGAATATTATTAGTGTGTTCATAGTTTTAATGATATTGCTACGAGTTGCCAATAATCTAGACTCAAATTACTAATAAAGTAGTAAGAAGACAATTAATCATGTTGGGGTTAAAATCGAAAATCATGGTACTATAGAGAATATGAATAAATACTTTGGCCAAGATAGGGGTAATAATTTTAGGAATTCCGGCAGACGGGACTTTGGGGATCGTAACCGTGAGGACAGACAAATGTTTCAAGCAGTATGTTCTGAATGCGGACGTGATTGCCAGGTACCTTTCAGGCCAACAGGAGAAAAACCTGTTTACTGTTCAAGTTGTTTTGAAAAGATGGGAAATAGTTCTAATAATTCCCGTAGCTATTCTGAGAGAGATAATAACCGCGGTCGCGACTTCGGACCAAGGAATTACGAACAAAAGAGTTATGAGCCAAGAAATTTCGGCACCTCACCCAATAAAGATCAATTAGCGGCTATTGGAGCAAAGTTAGACAAAATAATTGCTCTATTAACCCCAAGCCAACCTAAATTTGATTTGGAAGCCCAGGAAGCTCCAGTTAAAGTGAAAAAGGTAAAGAAAGCTAAAAAAGAAACCACAATTCTAGGTTAAGACGATACAACATTATTTAACAAGTACTTATTTTCTAAATTTAAGGTAAAATAGAGGTGTAGGGAATTTTTGTTAAGAGAAAACACTACATTTATAAATTTGTGTATATATGGCCAAAAAGTTGTATGTTGGTGGACTGTCTTATGACACTACCGATGAAAGTTTGTTAGCTGCTTTCGCTCAGGCTGGTACAGTTGTATCAGCAATAGTTATTAAAGATAAATTCTCCGGAAAGTCCAAAGGTTTTGGATTCGTGGAAATGGCTACAGAAGAAGAGGCTGCTGCAGCTATTGAAATGTGGAACGAGAAAGAGCTTGACGGTCGCGTTGTTAAAGTCAACGAAGCCCGACCTATGGAAGATAGACCTCCCCGAAGTGATAACTACTCCCGCGGACCTAGATCCGGCGGATACGGTGGTGGCTCTGACAGATACTAAACATTTTTAGTAAAAACAATTAATCCCTCCCGAGACTCGGGGGGGATTTTTGGTTTAACAGGACAAAGATGGCTGAATTTGGGAAGATAGTTGGTGAACAATAAGACGAATCAGTTTTTTAGCTTCAATTTCATTACGGGAGGAAGTTTGGTTCCAATCTAAACCAGGGCCAGTATTGCCTTCAATTAAGTAGGCATTACCATTATTACTAACCATAAAATCCAGAGCAAATAGAGAATGTGACTGATTAAGATCAAGGGCAATACTTTGGGCTAAAGTGACCAAGGTGAGAGGAAGTTTTTTGAGTGGTAAATACACCAGTTCCCCACCCTGATGCTCATTACAACGAAACTCGCCCGGTAAGGCTACCCGGATATAGCTTTGTACAATTTTTATTCCTAAAAAGATGAAACGAATATCGACTGATGATGAAACTGAGTTATGGGTAAAACCTTGTTCAAAACGAACAAAAGGCTGGATCATAAAAGATATACGTGAATGACGGCGGACAATTGAGAGCATTTTTTGATGATCAAAACCGTTGACTTTGTAAACATGCCTCCCTCCGGCACCATAACGATCTTTTAAAATAATCTGGGTAGTGAAGTCGCTAGCTTTGGGATGAGTGGTAATTATTTGATCTAGTAATAAACAGGCATCTTGTAAATCTTTTTGGGTGTTACCTAAAAGAGATACGGAAGGAATGGAGTGGGCTGACAATAGATTAAATGTTTTCTGTTTATCAAAAAACAATTCAAACAAAAAGGGACTGCAAAACGGTTTAATGTGCGACTGGGAAAACAATAGTTGGCGACTAGTTATGCGTTTAGGTTTTGGTGAGAATTTATCAAAAATAAGGGCTGAGTAGCAAGGAAAATTAAACTTACTCCAAATGTTGTTTTCAAAAGTCCAAAAGTTAGCACAAGTTCCTGGCCCAACAATGTCTGCTGAGGTGGTAAAAGCGGCTTTTAAGTTTAGTTGACGACAAACTTTTAGAAAATATCCATAAACATGGTTATAACCAGAGTTTACTGAGCTTAAAGAAAAGGGGGTTAATGCGCTCTGACCAGATGAAGCACTCCTGGCCAAAGAATGGGAATAAACAATAAGAACATCAAATTGAGCAATGGCAGACATGTGATAAAAATAATAAAAAGGTTGACTAACAAATTCAGAAGCGATGAACACTTTTAAATAAGAATTACCTATAGCCTGTATTATAACTTATTTTATATTTTTTGTTTTTCGGATGATTTTGAAAATACTAATAATGTATTAATTTTTTCAACATCGTAAAAACTATGTGCAAAAATAATTTCAATACAAAGCTTAAGTTAAATGTTTACTCGTAGCGAAGGGCATTGAGCGCAGAGATCTTAGTGGCGCGACGTGAAGGATAGATGCCAGTTAAAATACCTACTATGATGGAAACGGTAACGATAAATATTACAAAAGGTGTAGGAATATAGGTTACGTCAATTGTGCCAACACCTTTGGTTAGTGCGACGGCTGACAGCAGTAATGAAGTTAATTTTCCAGCTATTAATCCCATAAGTAAACCACCGACACCACCAAAGAGTCCCATAATCATGGATTCGGTTAAAAAAAGATCCCGGACTTCCTGGGACTTCATACCAATGGCTTTCATCATACCTACTTCGCGTGTACGTTCCATCAAGGAAACTGTAAGTGTATTAAACATGCCCAAGGCAGCAACCGATAGCGCTACTACGCCAACAACTCCAAGAATCAGCTTAAGAGAAGAGAATAGTTGTTCGATTTGAGAAACAGTGTCGGCCACGGAAGAGGTTTTAAATCCTAATGCTTCAATTTGTTTACGGATGAAAGGCAGATCTTTGGTAGTGACAGTAACAACTTTGACTAGAGAATAATTACTAACTCCCATACTCTTAATGTCAGAAATGGGAACGTGGGCTACAGGAGATTTGCTGTCGCCGGTAACTCCGACGATGGTATAGGTGGCTGGTTCGGAAACAATTTTGTTTTTATCGTCAGAAAGTTCTCCGGTAACCACAAAAGACAAATTAATTGTTTTACCAATTGATTGATTTTGGGGGATGTTTAATACTTTTAAAAGAGACAAGTTGACGATAACTTCGTGAGTGGTGTCGGCGGATAGTGTTACTTTTTTGATGTTATCTGTAGCCGGTGTAGCCTCTAGTGCGGCTATATCAATCATGCCAATTGAAGTTAAGTCTGGTTCAGAAGTAGTTACTCCTAAAACTGAACCGTAGGTTGGGTTACGGTCGACCGATAGGTTAACCTGGGCAAAATAACCAGATTTTTGAACTTGGTTGCCAGTTTCGTCAGTAACGGGAACATAGGCGTTTTCGTCACAATTAGTGTCAGAAGTTTCACAGGTTTGTTTTTCCCAGAGGGGCACGGTAGCCTTTAGCCATAAACCTAGCTTTTGTCCTTGAGGGTCTTGACCTACATCTCCGGCGTCAGTATCCGGATAACTTTTTCCTAATATTTCAAAAGCAGATGACCCGCCTTCAATTCGGCGGGTATAACCAACTATTGGCGCCTTAGAAAAAGGAGCATTACGGACACGAATAAACTTATCGGGGTCAATTGAGTATTCGACTGCCCCGATTTGGGCTAAATATGAAACATTGTCAAGCCTAAAAGACCCGGCAACAGAACCAGAGTCTGCTTCTGAATTATTTGTTTCGACTTTATTATTTAGTTTATTTTCAGCAAATACTTTGCCAACAATGGGCTTGATGGCTGACTCGTTTAAATAATCAGCCATAACACCATAAACAACTACGTCAGTAATTGAGTTTTGAAAGTTAACTTTACCCACAACCCCAATTACAGGTAGGACTTTATTAACATTTATTATTGAGTTCAAACTGGCTAGGCTTTGGTCGTTGATATGGATATTGGTGGAAATTGCGGGAGTTACATCAATATGTCTCATTTCTTCCAAACGAGCCACTCGGGAGACTACCATTCTTTCCAGCCCATAACCAACTGACACGAGAAATACGATCAAACCAACACCAATCGCCATACCGCCAACAGTAATGGCAGTACGGGTTTTTTTAACTTTCATGTTTTGCAACGACAGACTTATGAGATCGACCCGACTTATAGTCGCGGAACGAACAGGTTCAACAATTGGCAACACACGAACAATGAAAAAACGTGAAAGTGAGCGTAATGGGCGGGAAATTAAACTTGGAATTAATCTGATTTTAGAAAGTTGATCAAATAATTGTTGGAATAAAAATACCATCAACACCAGGAGGAATGAGAAAACCTGAGTAGTACTCAACCATGAATAACGAAGACTAGTTTTAAGCTGTGTTAATTTTTGAGTCAGACTAAGAGGTTTAGGTTTAAGTGTAGAGGGAGAAGAAGAAATAATGCTGATATTTTTTTTAGATTTATCCTGGTAGATGGTTTCCAAGATTTCTTTTTTAACTTTAGAGGAATCACCTGGTTTCAAGTTGTGAACTTTTACAATTCTGCCATCAAAAATCTGGATGACTACATTTGAGTAATCAATCATATTTATGTCGTGAGTGACCATGATGACGGTTTTACCCTGTTTGACTAAATCGCCAAATAAATTCATCAAGTCGGTACCACTTTTATAATCCAAGTTACCAGTAGGTTCATCGGCAATAATTATCTGGGGATTAGTAATTAGAGCTCGGGCCAAACTTACCTTTTGTTGCTGTCCGGATGACAGCTCAGTTGGGAAATAATCAGCCCAAGCAGCCATACCAACAAGTTCTAACATGGACTTAGCCTGATCACGGGCAACTAGTTTGTTTTTTCCGGAAATGGAAGCGGCGAAAGCTACATTTTCAATGACGCTTAATGACTTAATCCAGTTTGGCTGTTGGTAAATCATACCTATATGCTGTTTACGGAATTCTGAACGGTCATCTTCAGAATAATCGTAGATATTCCGTCCCAAAAAGCTGATTTTGCCAGATGTGGGCGCTTCTAACCCCAAAATTATATGAAGCATGGTGGATTTGCCACACCCTGAGGGTCCAAAAATTATATTGAAGTCGTTTTCTTTGATTTCTAAATTGACATTTTCCAATACTCCAACATCTTGGGATCTAACCTTAAATACCTTTTGAATATCAGTTAGCTTAATAATAGTATTTTTTATATTTGTGCTCATTTCTTTAATCCTCCTAAAAATCCAAATGCCTGTTGTAGATTGGAGACTACTAAGTTTAGAGCATTGTCTGAGGCTTTTGGTGTAATTGTTACAGTATCTATAGAATTACCCTGATTTCCCAGCCCATCAAGAGAGAGAGCTCTTAGGTGGTAAACCTTGGAAGGAGACAGTCCGGAGATGATAACCAGATGATTGACAGTAAGATTGGTGTCTTGCTGGGTTTTTTGAGAATAGGTAGCACCACTCCCCTCTCCATACTCCACTTGAGAAGTGGAGGGTTCATCGGTATTCCAGGAAACTACTAGTTGGGTTTGTTCTTCTTGAGAGCCGGTGACTGATTCGGTACTTCCCTGAACCTTAAGATCAATGACTGAGGGAGGACGGGTATCGGTGGCGGTAGTAAACTGTTGGCGATCGGACTGGGCTTCATTACCAACTTTGTCCCGGCCTTTAACCACTAAAACATACTGAGTTTGAGCACTTAAACCACGTAAGACCAGTTTGTGTTCACCCTGAGTTAACACGACATTAATTTCATCGCGGGCGTCTTCGGGACGGGCTTGGGGGAAGTAGGTGATAATGGAGGAGACGGGAGTGTTACTGGTCCAGGTAACTAGAACAGTGGGTTGGGCGGTACCCCGGACTTCCTGAAGACGGACATTGGTAAGACGGGGACGAGGGAGGGTTTCAAAAGTTAAAACATTACCTTCATACTCACCAGACTCGGTATCAAAGGTGTTAATTTTGTAGAAGTATTTGGTGCCGTCATCCAGGCCAACTAATTCGGTAGTATGGAGACCTTCAGAAGTTCCGGTAACTATTTCTTTTAGGGCACCAAAGGCGGGACTTTTGCCGTAGTAAACCTTGACTTTGGAGGCACCTTTAGAGGTGAACTCTAAGATGGCACTGGAGATACTGATGTTTTTGGCTTTAGGGTCAGTAACTGTGGGTGAGGGATCAGTAGTAAAGGACTTTTCAACACTCGTTCCGGTGTTACCATCTTCATCAGTCCATTTGGCTTTGTAGTAGTAGGTGGTGGAAGGGCTAAGACCTTCTAGCTGAATAGAGTGAAAAGTAGTTTGGGCTGAATTACTTGGCTCAACTGAACCATAGTTGCCACTGGTAGCAGAAAACTGAATTTTGGAATCGGAAGTACGACTAGTAGACCAGGTAATAGTGGCTCGTTTAGTGGTTACCGAACCAGAGTCCGGGCCGGATTCCAAATCAGGTGGAGTAGTCCATTTACCCGTAGGTGTGATGGAAATGACATTAGTCCCCGAAGATTGGGCTTGGGCTCCATCCTTGGTATAGATTTTATAATAGTATTTAGCAGAGGAGGGAGTATTGTCTACATAAGATAACCCCCCCGTAGACCCAACGACACCAAATGTAACATTGTCAGTAGACCGATAAACTAAGTAGGTTAAATTACCGGCTCCTTTATATTCCGGGGCAGTCCAAGTTAAAGTAACATTCCATTGGGAAGAGGATTTAATACTGGAGTCTGAAGCAAGTATGTTACCAACATTATCCGGGTCAGTGGAATCAAGAGTAAAAACTCCTTTAATACAATTTGACGATGAGTAGTTTGGGGTGGCAGCATTATCTATGGCTACTACATAAACTGTGTTATTTCCCTTGTTAACATTAGGTAAAGATTTAGGTAATACCACAGTAGAATCTCCGTTTGGAATGTAGGTGGAAACATTACCTTGTAAAGTAGCCAAGCTGGTAGGGGGATTGGCATTAACCATATAATAGTATTGGGCAATGCTATTGCTACCCGAAGCAACAGCTTGGGGCCATGAAAGTCCAAATAGATTGGTAATGGAAGATGTGGGAGTCAGTGACACCCCGGCTGAATCAATACAGGAACTGGAAAAAGAGGGAGCAGCACCGCCATAGTTAAGGGCTCCGGTTCTAACACTAGCCTCCGAGGAAAAGTTTCCCACCTTATCAACTGCCCTAAAATAAACAGTATGAGTGCCTGATGTAGTAAAAAATCCCCCATCTCTAGTTTGGGTTAGAGAATAAGAAGAATCGGAGACGGGAATGTAGTAAATATTTAAATTATTATCAAGAACTGTACCCTGCCAGCTGGAAGTGGTGGCATCTAGTTGGTATTGCCAACCAAGTAACCCAGAGCCAACATCTGAAGACTGGGAACTACCGGTAGTTGGCCAAGAAAATGACATATCAGTAACATTGGAGAAATTGTTGCTTGGGGTTGAGATATATTTAACATTAACAGGGGGGGTGATGTCGTAACTAAAAGAAGTAAGGTTTTGAAATTCACTTTGAGAACCAACAAAAACATTACCGGCAAGATCAATAGCTTTTATTGATAAATAATAATTAGTGTCCGAAGCCAAAGTAAAACCCGTTCCCACTATCGCACTATTTGCTAGATTAATTTGGGTTTGGTTATTGGTTAGAATAAAGGGACAAGCTGGGTTAACTTGATTGGGCGGTAAAATACCGGAAGAAGAGACAGGGTCATTGTCAGGAGCTGAAAATCCAACTCCCACCCCGTCAAGGGAGAGACAATAACCCATAATTCCGGCGCCCCCATTATTATCTTCTCCGCCTGTCCATCCTATTGTGGGTAAAGTCTTTGTCCAAGCGGTAGTACCCAATCCAACCACAGTAGCATTAGTAGCATTAACGGCCGGAGCGATTTGATCTGAGGCGGTGAAATTAATTGAAATGTCGGTGATTATTGGCGTAGCATAACCTGAAGGCTCTAAAGTAATATGACACTGAATATAGCGCTGGGTATCGGTAACACAACCACCTGACAGGTCAGAGCCTGAGGTTTTGGCAATACAAGTAGCCCAATCAGTTGCCCCTTCCATGGTGGCAGAGTTAGAGCTTCTTACCTTAACACTAACAGTGCCAGAACCGGTGGAAGTAAAAGACAGTACACCCCAGTCTGAGGCAAAACCCGTGTCAAAAATCGCTGATGTTAGGGTACCGGAAGTTGAAAATCTACTTAGACTAAAATTATCAGCATAGACCGTTTTACCAGGTTTTACTTGAATCCCAAAGTCTCTTGAGGCGTTGGCACCAGTTATGGTTCCGGTAAGTTTATACCAACCGTTGGAAGCATCGGTGTAAGCGGTAGCAATAGTGGCACCATTGTAAAAAAGTTGAGCATAAGAATCGTCTACTACCGTGGTTCCATCAATGTAAACATAGGCAGATAACAGGTAGACATTAGTGTCACCAACATTAACGGATTGAGTAAAGTTTTGGCCACTACTACCGCTTATTAGTTTTGCCGAAGCGGCACCAGCATACTTAGTATCAAGATCTTGGGTAGCAGATGATGTTAAATACCTAACTATGACTATGCCTGAACCACCATTACCGCCGTTGGCTTGGTTGTTTATTTGACCGCCGCCGCCTCCACCAGTATTTGGAGTAGCATTTCCGGCAGGAGCATTTCCACCGCCGCCAAGACCACCTAATCCTAAAGTTCCACCCATGTAAGTTCCGCCACCACCACCACCAGCATAATAGACAGAAGAACCAGAGATTGAATAAGCAAGACCATCGCCGCCGTTTCCTCCAGCTGTATTTGTCGGGACACTTCCCATAGCACCTGCTCCACCACCGCCTCCAGCTCCGTAATTGGGAGCTGAAGTATTAGCCCCTCTTCCGTTGTTTCCCTGCCCGGTTGTTCCAGCTCCACCGGTGGTGTTATTGTGACCAGCTCCACCACCAGATCCTCCGGATTTACCAATACCCGAATTCATTCCACCGCCTCCACCGCCTATGGCAATTAATGAAGCAAATGTACTGTTTTGTCCGTTTGATCCATCGTTGTTACCAACTCCTCCGGAGCCACCGTTACCAATAGTTACAGCATATGATTGGGAAGTTACGGGATAAGAGGCATTGTAAATAAGTCCACCAGCTCCACCGCCACCGCCAGTCATGGCCGCGCCACCACCGCCGCCGGCAACGACTAGAACCTCAAGATTGTCTGAAGATACAGCCGTAAATGTTTCGTTGGCCTTAAAGGTATGGATACGATAATTCCCGGAGGTGGAGAGTGTTCCACCTGTGGGTTGGGTAGGGGAACTCCATGAAGATAAATCACTTTCAAAATCAGTATTGATGAATTCCTCACCGGCATTACTAAGACTAAATTGACCCGATGTTGTTTCAATATTTGAGATTGCAGAATATTGATTAGTTGTTGAAGCCCCCTGTCCACCACTCCAATCAGTCTGACTCCAGGGAGAGGAAGTGGCCCAGGTTTTGGAAAGCCAAATTTTATTTAGTAAATAGCCAAAAGTAAAAAATATCCCCAGAACAAATGAAGTAAAAACTACAAGATTAAACTGCCACCTGAATATGTCAATTTTTTGGGTTAAGTAATTACTCCGATTGAATTTCACTAATTTTGAAAATTTACGTAAAAAATATATAGATTCAGTGTAGTAAATTTCTCACAAATATACAAATAAATCTCACAAATTCATCAGTAGAATTTTGGGCGAAACAGTTTGTAAAGTTACCCAATTTTTTACACCTAATTTAAGGTGATATTTGATGTACAAAAAATCGACTAGAAAATTAAACCGATTATGGCCACTAAAACTAAACAAAATAAACAATATGGCAGTAAAGTTTTGATTAATTGGCGAAGACTAGTCGAGTCATCCATTACTGCCTTGGCGGCCAGTACATCGGCCAAGGCCACCATGTTTCCAACTCCGGCACCGACCATGGCCAGTGCTAACACTTTGATGGCGTTTAACCCCATAAGCAAACTGGAAGTATAAAGCGATGGGGCAAACATTAGATTAGAAACAGTGGCACTACCGGTTAGAAAACTTCCCAGGGCTCCCACAAAGGGGGCAATACCAGGTAAGAGGGCTGTGTTGAATACCTGAGAAATAGTTTGGGTGATGGACGGAAGATCTAGTACTGAATTACCCGAGTTATTCATTAACTGAACAACAATTGACATAAGAGCGACTACTAAATAAGGTGAAAGGCTTTTATTTGCAGCCAGAAGAGAAGATTGAGAAAAAAAGGTAAAAGAAATTTTAAATATTACCACCACAATAATTGAGGCAATAACAAAAATCGTACCCGGGTTAAAAATACTTAAGGAATATTCGAGGGCTGAAAAATGGAGAACAGCAGATGACAGGACTAATTTGGCTAGAATTAACAGTAAAACAAATATTAAATAGGGGAAAATAGTTTGATAAAAAGAGAGAGATTTGGTTAATTTAGGGATAGTGAGAGATGAAGTAAAGGATGAAGCGGGCACAAATAGACCAAACCTGGTAGTAACACCTACAATAACCACTCCAATTAATGCTCCAAAAATTGATGGGAATTCAATACCAGTTAGTGAAACAAAATAAGCCGAAACTACAAAAATAATTCCCGACCATAAGGCAAAAGGAAGAGCATCAAAAAATAAGGTTTTCCGATGTTTTTGATTCGAGACTAAGGCCCAAAGCATAAAGACGGGTACAATAAAGCCAATTAGATTATATAGGGCGGTAGTGGGAGCAAAGAGTTCGGAGTTAAGATTGATACCTGATAAACCAACCTTAAGAGGCGTACCCGCCGCCCCAAAAGGGACAGAGATGCTGTTGCCTAAAAGGGAAATAACAATAGCCTTAAGGGGAGACAAACCAAGCGCAAGTAAGATGGGGGCAACAACCGCGGCAGGAGTTCCAAACCCAGCAATACCCTCAATGAAATTTTCCAAAAACCAAGCCAAAATAATTACTTGAATACGCAAATCAGCTGAAAATTTGTTTATGTAGTAACCAAGGTTTTCCGGTACTTTAATAATTTTGATTATTTCTAAAAATAATATGGCTCCAAAGATAATGGCCAAAATATCTAGGGAAATGAGCAAACCGCGAATTGATGAAAACAAAATTACCGGAAGTGAAACTTGCCAGTAACTTGTGGCAATAAAAATGGTTAAGACTAATGTAATGAAAGATATTTTTAAAAGTGAAAGTGTGCGGCTTAGGAAAAGAAGCAAACAAAAGGCGGTAAATGGAACAAGCGACAACAATAAATCGAAAGTTGGCATGACAAATTATAGATAGAATATTTTAAAAATTTGATACAAGTAACAATTTGGACAAAATTTAATGTTAAATATGTAAGTTTTATTATCTATTTGATAGACTGATTTAGATAATGAACTCTTTGTTTTCTTCACTACTTAATAAAAAAAAAGAAACGGTTGTTGAACGGCTAAAAAAGGAAATTGAAGTACTAAAACAGGAAATTGAAAAACAAAAAAAAGAAAAGACTAAAAAGAAATTAACAAAAATTTCAAAAAGGATTTGGGAAAAGAGGGCCAGTAAGGTAAGCTTGGCTAGACTAGAACAAAATCCAATATTAGGTCCGAGGGCAGAAAATGAATGGGAGGCATGGCAAACTTTTAACCCAGGAGTTGTACTGATTAATGACAAGGTGCATATGGTTTACCGGGCAGTAAGTTATGACGGTGTGTCACGATTAGGTTACGCCGCCTCGGACGATGGGTTCACCATTAAAGGCCGACTAAGTTACCCGGTTTATGAGCACAAAGAAAGCAAAAGAGAATTTAATGTTTATTCCTATGCTTCGGGGGGCGGTTGGGGCGGAGCAGAAGACCCAAGACTGGTATTGGTAGAAGAAGAAGACACAATTTATATGACCTATACCGCCTGTGAAAAAGGCTTAAGAGTCGGACTGACCTCAATTAAAGTAAAGGATTTTGAAAAAAATTATTGGAAATGGAAACCTCCGGTGTTAATTTCCCCTCCAGGGCAAGTTAATAAAAACTGGATGATATTCCCCGAAAAAATAAATGGCAAGTACGCCATACTCCACGCTATTACTCCAGAAATTAAGGTGGAATATTTTGATGATTTGGAATTTGACGGGAAGACTTTTATTAAAAACAGTGTTGACCCTAAATTAATGCCACCCCAAGAGGGATGTTGGGACAAATGGGTGAGAGGCCCGGGGGCTCCACCTCTTAAAACAAAAGACGGGTGGCTGGTTTTTTATCACGCCATGGATGATGATAGGAGTAAATACAAAATTGGAGCGATGCTTTTGGACTTAACCGACCCGACCAAGATTATTGCCCGAACAAAACAACCGGTATTGGAACCGGATGCCGAATACGAGAACAACGGATTTAAAGCCGGTGTGGTTTATTTAACAGGAGCAATAATTAAAGATGGCAATATATTAGTCTATTACGGATGTGCTGATAGCTATGTTGGGGTTGCCTGTGCTAACCTGGAAGAGTTTCTCCATTCCCTTAAAACCGAACATGTATATAATTTAAAATTAAAACCAATTAAAAAGATAAAACAAAATGTTAGTAAATCGATATAACAATAACCCAATCCTTAAACCAAAAAGCATTCATTCATGGGAAGCACAAGCGGTATTTAATGGATGTCCGGTAAAAACAGATGATGGTGTCAAGCTGATTTATAGAGCTCTGTCGCTCCCCCACTATAGTTCTTTGGCCCGAACACAATTAGAAGTGTCGAGTATTGCTGTGGCTGAAAGCAAAGATGGTAAAGATTTTCATGATCGGCACAGGTTGATACTTCCTGAAAAAGAATGGGAAAAATTTGGAGTCGAGGACCCCAGAGTGTCTAAACTTGACGATAAATACTTTGTGTTTTATACAGCCTTATCGGTATTCCCGTTCGGACCCGACGGTATTAAAGTGGGAGTGGCAATTAGCAAAGATTTAAATACAGTAGAGGAAAAACACTTAGTAACTCCATTTAACGCCAAAGGGATGGTTTTGTTTCCCGAAAAAATTAACGGAAAAATTTGGGCACTACTGTCTATAAACACCGATAGGCCACCGGCAAAATTTTGCTTGGCGTCGTTTGATAAAACTGAAGATATTTGGAACCAGGAGAAGTGGCAAGAGTGGTATAAAAACGCAGACTCGCATAAGTTGGAATTATCCCGCAGGGAGCAGGATCAGGTAGAAGTGGGAGCGGCTCCGATTAAAACTAAAGACGGGTGGTTGGTGATTTATTCGTATATTAGTGATTTTTTTACAACAAATCCTGTTTTTGGAATAGAAGCAGTTTTACTTGACTTGGAGGACCCATCAAAAATTATTGCCAAGACTGAAGCGCCGTTGATGGTACCTGATGAATATTATGAAAAATTTGGCATGGTGCCAAATGTGATATTTCCCAGCGGGGCTTATTTGGAAGATAACACGATTAACCTTTATTATGGAGCAGTGGACACGGTCTGTTGTTTGGCGACAATAGATTATCAGTGCTTAATGGAGAAATTGTTGAAAGCAGAGGGTGGTAGGGTGGTAATGTTTGAAAGAGCAAAAGATAATCCAATTTTGGAACCAAATGAATTACGGCCATGGGAAGGAAAAGCAGTGCTTAATCCGGGAGCCATTTACTTGGAAGGAAAGGTTCATTTGGTGTATAGAGCAATGGGTGAGGACAACACATCGGTAATGGGTTATGCCACAAGTCACGACGGATACCACATTGACTACCAAAGTCCGGAGCCAATTTATGTACCAAGGGAAGACTTTGAAAGAAAAGGAATACCAAATGGAAACTCCGGTTGCGAGGACCCCCGACTTACCTTAATGGAAGATAGAATTTACATGCTCTATACTGCTTTTAACGGAATTAACCCACCACGAGTGGCCATGACCTCAATTAGTGTAGTAGATTTTTTGAGTCATAATTGGGAGTGGAGCCGACCGTGTTTAATTACTCCTCCGGAAATTGCCGATAAAGACGCCTGTTTGTTTCCCGAAAAAATTAACGATAAATACTTTTTTATACACCGAAGCGGTGACGATATAGATTCAGCTTTTTCCCCAAGCTTGGATTTTAGTAATAACAATTGGCTGGACGAATATCGCTGGATTGCTCCCAGAAAAGGCATGTGGGATGATAAAAAAGTTGGCCTTTCGGCGACACCGTTCAAAACATCTAAAGGTTGGGTACTGTTGTACCACGGAGTGTCGGAAGAAAACAGTGTATATCGAATGGGTGCTTGTTTGCTGGATTTGGACAATCCGACTCAAGTTATTGCCCGACTTGATAAACCAATTTTTGAGCCCCAAGAAGACTGGGAAGTTTGGGGAGTAATTCCTAACGTAGTTTTTCCTTGTGGGTCGGTAGTAATTGAAGATAAAGTGTTTATTTATTATGGGGGTGGTGACAAAGTTATTGGAGTGGCGACAATCAAAATTGAAGAATTACTTACAAGTTTAGAGTTTTGCCGGTATTAGTATAAAAATATGGTGACAGTTAACCGACCTTGGGGAAAATATGTGATTGTGGAAAAAAAGCCTGGTTATTGGATTAAAAAACTATATCTTAACCAAGGCGAATCTTTGAGCCTTCAAAGACATGAAGGAAGA
>Ga0172379_10000409_pt1 | contig 109779 bp, 94 predicted proteins | sample GrowelOW334metaG_FD_119756 | JGI IMG/M metagenome (GOLD analysis project Ga0172379, IMG submission 119756) | Groundwater microbial communities from an aquifer near a municipal landfill in Southern Ontario, Canada - Groundwater well OW334 metaG | ecosystem: Environmental > Aquatic > Deep...
AGCATCTGGGCCCAGTCCATGGCATCAACGCCGCCAGTTCCGGCATGAACAGACAGCACCGCGTTTTCTTTGTCGTATTTGTCGGAAAATAAAACAGCAAATTCCAGGCGATTATATTCGGCTTGCAATCGCTGTAATTTTTCCATCAGCTCATCCTGGTGGCCGGCTAATTCTCCGCTGCTGTCGAAAATTTTCGACAGCTCTGAAAGCTCGGATAAATCATCGGTCATTTTCTGCCAAGTTGCCGCCTCTTTTTTCAAGTCGTCGTACTGCTTGCTTACGGCCCGGGCGGTTTCGGCATCAGACCAAAAATCGGGCCGGGACATTTTGGCTTCCAATTCGGTTAGTTCTTTCTTAGTTTGATCGGGGTCAAAGTAACCTCCAGGTGGCGGCTACTTTGTCCTGCAGCTCTTTAATTTTTAATAATAAATCATTCATATTAATTTTACATTCATATTAATTTTAGTTATCTCACGGCGCACTTTTTAACCCAGTTCTCCGCCGATTGACGGAAATCTTCTAATTCTTTTTTGAAAAAAGCTTTACCGGTAAATTCTTCTCCGGCCAAACACTTGCCATCTTGAAAATTCTGCAAATAATATAAGTCAGCGCCCTTGATCAGCTTGGCCATTTTCTCCACGGACTCGCCATTATGCCAGCCCTTCACTAAAGTGCTGCGAAATTCATAAGGCAAACCGCTTGACATTATTAATTCAATGCTTTCCTTAATTTTCTCTCCGCCGGTTCCGGTATAGCGCTTATACTCTTTCAACGGCCCTTTAACGTCCATGGCGATATAATCAACCAGATTCTTTTCCAATAACTCCTTAATTTTTTCCGGCAATAAGCCGTTGGTATCCAATTTAATAGCATAGCCGAGTTTTTTCATTTTGGCAAGAAATCTCATAAGTCCCTTTTGCAATGTCGGTTCGCCGCCGGTAATGACTAAGCCGTCAAGATATTTTTTCCGTCGCGTCAAAAAATCAATCACCCGATCTTCCTTATACAGCATCTCCGCCGTTAGGCCGGGCAAGACCAATTGCGGATTATAACAAAAAGGGCAGCGCATATTGCACCCATAGGTGAATACGATGGCTGCCATTTTTTGCGGATAATCCAATAATGTTACCGGCTGGAGGCCACCAATTTTCATCATAGCCGTCTTAAGTTGCCAGTTCCTCCGTGGAACAACTGGCGCAATTATCAAAGGTTTTGCGATCAGTGAATTCCGATTGTTTGCCCGGATTCCACTGATCCACCGGCCTGATGTAACCGACAACGCGCGAATAAACTTCGCAAGGTTGCCTTAAAATTTCTTTATTGTCACCTTCCATATAAGTGAAATAAGTAATAAGTAATAAGTAATAAGTAATAGGTAATAGGTAATAGGTAATAAGTAATAATACGACGTGTAATAAGGTAGTTAAAATAATTTTACCTATCACGTATTACTTATTACATGTTACATTTTTAGAGCGGTAATTTTTCCTTCTGTTCTCTGATATAGCCGACTTCATCATCGCAAATCGGGCAGTAGCGATGCTCGCCAGGCAAATAGCCGTGTTTGGGGCAAATGGAAAAAGTCGGGGTTAAGGTATAATAAGGCAGATGGAAACTCTCGGCCACTTTCTTTACTAAATTTTTGGTGCTGGCGACATCCGGCATCTTCTCGCCCAAAAAAATATGAACCACGGTGCCGCCGGTATATTTGACTTGCAAGTCATCCTGTTTTTCCAAGACATCAAAAATATCGGTGGAATAATTGACTGGAAAATGAGTGGAATTGGTGTAATAAGGCGCGGCGCCCCGTTCTTTATATTGATCCTCATTGGCGGCCAAAATGTCGGGATAGAGTTCTTTGTCTTTTTTGGCGAAACGATAAGTCGCTCCTTCGGCCGGCGTCGCTTCCAAGTTATACAACTGATCGTCTTCCTCCTGAAAGGTCGCTAAACGCTGAAGCATGAAATCCATCATCTTGCTGGCTAGTTCCCCGCCCTCTTTGGAGCTCAACGGTTTGCCCAAAAAATTCAAAATCGCTTCATTCATGCCGTTGATGCCGATAGTGTTGAAATGGTTGCGCCAATACTGCCCAAAACGTTCTTTAATATCATTCAAAAAATAACGCGAGTAAGGATATAAGCCCATTTCCGTAAAATTTTCCAGGATTACGCGCTTCAACTTCAGTGATTGGCGAGCCAAATCCATGACTTGAGCCAGACGGGAGAAAAGCATCCCTTCATTACCCTTGGATAAATAACCGACGCGGGGCAAATTGACCGTTACCACGCCGACAGAGCCGGTCAAAGGATTGGCGGCAAACATGCCGCCGCCGCGCTTGCGCAATTCGCGATTATCCAGACGCAAACGGCAGCACATGGAACGGGCATCTTCGGCTTTCATGTCGGAATTAATAAAATTAGCAAAGTACGGTATGCCATATTTGGCAGTCATTTCCCAAATCGGATTAAGCAACTCGTTTTGCCAGTCAAAATCTTTAGAAATATTGTAAGTCGGGATGGGAAAAGTGAACACACGGCCCTTAGCATCGCCTTCCATCATCACTTCGGCAAAAGCGCGATTAATCAAGTCCATTTCCCGCTGAAATTCCTTGTAAGTTTCGCGTTGCGGAATGCCGCCGATTAAAACCGGCTCATTGGCTAAAGTGGAAGGACAGATCAGATCAAAGGTCAAATTGGTAAATGGGGTTTGAAAGCCGACCCGAGTCGGCACATTCATATTAAAAACGAATTCCTGTATGGACTGCTTAACTTGATTATACTCCAATCCTTCATAACGAATAAAGGGGGCGAGCAAAGTGTCAAAATTGGCAAAGGCCTGAGCACCCGCCGCTTCGCCTTGCAAAGTATAAAAAAAGTTAACGATTTGCCCCAAAGTGACACGGAAACGTTTGGGCGGTTTGCTTTGCACTTTGCCTTCCACGCCGCCAAAACCCAACCGCAACAAGGCCTGCAAATCCCAACCGCAACAATAAACTGCCAAAAGTTGGAGATCATGAATATGCATCGTGCCATCGTTATGGGCATTTCTGATTTCCGGCGGGTAAATTTTATTGAGCCAATAATGGGAAGACACTGCTGAAGCCACGTGATTGTTCAACCCTTGCAAAGAATAAGCCATGTTGGCGTTTTCTTTGACGCGCCAATCAATCTTATTCAAATAGCCCTCAATAATATCATTGGAGTTGAGCAGTTTCTTAAGTTCGCGCAGGCGGGAATGCTGTTCGCGGTAAATAATGTAGGCCTTGGCCGCCTTGACCAAATCATCCTTAATTAATACCTCTTCAACGACATCTTGAATTTCCTCAATGGCCGGAATGGATCGCGGATGGAACTTGCTATTAATGATATGCACTACCTTTTCCGACAAAACTTGCGTCAAATCCTGGTCGTCGCGCCCCACCGCCACCAAAGCTTTATATAAAGCCGAGGAAATTTTTTTCTGATCGAAGTCAGCGATGTCACCATTACGCTTCCTTACCTGTTTAATCTGGGTTTCCATGTGTTCTATAATTAATAAAAAACACAGGCACGAAGCCAAAAAAGCATGGATTATTTGGTCTTGCAAAACCTGTCGTTGTTATAATTATACCTTCAGCCAATAGGCCTGTCAAAGCACTATTTTAAAAGGGTTTTTTTGATTTTTTTAAAAAAAATCCGGCCTTATCCACAGGCCGGATTTATAAAAAATATTTTTAATTTCTAATCCAATATTCAATGCCTCAATCATTGTCTAAATTAGGCAATTATTTCATCTTTTTCCGCAAGAAGGTGGGGATCTCCAAATCCTCTTCTTCCCCTTCATCTAAGACCCGGTTAGATTGATTGAGAGGAGTAACCGGCATGGCTTCCGACTCTTCCAAGTCCAATTCCTCAATTTCTGACTGTTCTTCCTCCAATTCCGCGGCGGCTTTTTCTTTAATCAAGGGCTTAGCTCCCCAAAAACCGCGTTTTTCTGCTCTGGCATCATTACTTAGTAAGGGTTTAACCCTAACTACGGTTTCCTGATTGGGGCGGCCAAAGGGGCTTTTAGTTATTTTTATTTCTTCGTCAACGTTTTTGGGGCTTTTATCAACAAAAATGGAATTTAATTTATTTTTCAAGGGGTTGTTCCTATTGCTTTCACTCCTAATTCCGTCGCCAAAACCGGTGGCCAGCAAAGTAACTCTGATTTTATCCTTCATACCATCGTCAATATTGGCGCCAAAAATAATCTTGGCATTCTCATCCGCTCCCTTAGTGATTACATCGGCTATTTCCCCCACTTCCGACATGGTCAAACTGGGGCCGCCGCTGATAACGAATAAAATACCCTTGGCTCCTTCAATGGAAAGGTCCAACAATGGCGAGGATATGGCCATGCGAGCGGCCATCTGCGATCTGGTTTCACCGCTGCTTTCGCCAATTGACATTAAAGCGGAACCGGCGTCTTTCATAATTGCTTTGACATCGGCAAAATCAACATTAATCAAAGCGGGCACGGTGATAATTTCCGAAATCCCCTGGATGCCTTGGCGTAAAATGTCATCTATTGCCTTAAAGGCATCCACCATGGAAGTTTTCTGGTCAATGATCTGACTAACTTTATCATTGGGTATAGTGATAATGGCGTCTACGTTTTGCGACAATACCTCTAAACCGTCCTCGGCTATCTGCTGACGCTTCTTACCCTCAAAAGTGAACGGCTTGGTTACTACCGCCACCACCAAGGCCCCTAATTCTTTGGCAATCTGCGCCACAACCGGCGAAGCGCCGGTGCCCGTGCCGCCGCCCAAACCGCAAGTGATAAATACCATATCGGAACCGCGCAAAAGTTCGCGGATTTCAGCGGCATTTTCTTGAGCGGCCGATAAGCCGACTTCCGGATTCATTCCTGCGCCCAAGCCGCGGGTCAATTTCTGACCGATGGGCAATTTATGTTTGCGATCGGCTAAATTATGGTGCAATGCCTGTAAATCAGTGTTGACAGCTATAAAATCAACACCCCTGATTTTGGCTGTGACCATTCGATTGATCGCCGACCCCCCCGATCCTCCTACACCCACCACCCGAATCTTAGCGATGGTTTCAATTTCCGGTTTGATTTCAGGCATAATTATTTAATAAAACAATTATTATTCTAATTTAAAATTATTCAAAAACACCAAAAAGAACTGGGCTAACTGCTGATTTAACGCTGAAGCGGTCAAAGACACGGTAAAAACTTTTTTATCGCTTAAAATGTAAGCGGTATAAGCATTAAGATCGGCCGCTAACAATTTTTGCTCGCGAATAATCAGGGGCTGACCGCCTAAAGTGCCGGCAGTGGAAGTAACCACTTTTATAGACGGCTTGCCTTCCCAGGCCTTGGCCGATACCTTATCCAAATCTTTCAAATAATTATCTAAGGTAGTCGTGGTAGATTCATAATAAATAAACATTTGCGTATCGGTGGCGGCGGAACTGTAAAGCCGCAACACTTCGCCATTGCGTTCCACGGTTAAGCCGTCAGGATGGCGAAAAGAAAACAGGGTGGAGGTAGCCGCAGTTGAATTGGGCTTAATCAAAAAAGCATATGTTTTCCAATCTGCCGCCGGATCGGTTTGAGCCGCCGTTTGTTCCGGAGCAGTGGCCTCTTGGGCAGAGGGCGTCATGTCTGTTTCTGTCTCGCTGGAATCAAGCGTCTGTTGATTCATTAAATAATAACCCGCGGCCAAAGCTCCGATGATAATGATAATGATTATTAATACCGTGATTACCGGACCAATTCCTCCGGATCTTCGCGGTACCGGCCGGTTATAGCCGGTTGGGATGTTTTTGGGCATTTCGTAGGGATCAACAATGCCGCTGGGTTTTTTTCTGGGTGTACTTCTGGGCATACTTTTGTTGTTAGCTTATGGTAAAAGTGTTTTAAAAATATTTTTGACTTTTCCCACTAATCCGCTGACAGCCGGGCCATTCCAAGAAAAACTTCTGACATGGCCGAAACCGCTATCGGACAAATGATCCCCCCACAGCACCAAACCGATGGCTGCGGTAAAGGCCGGATCGGAAGCGCGGTCCAAAGCCGAAACCAAATCATGCGGGTAGCCGATGGAAGCGGGCAAGCGTAGAGATTTCTTGGCCGCTTCAATGATGCCGTCAAGTTTAGCACCGCCGCCCGTCACCACGGCGCCGGCCGGTAACATGCCGGACTTGCCGATTTTTTTCAATTCACGATCAACTTGTTCAAAAATTTCTTCCACGCGCATACTGATGACTTGGGCGATTTCCCGTTTGCTGAAAGTACCTTCTTCCATGCCGCCGACAGCGGCAAATTTCATCTCTTCCTGGCGTTTGAATTCTTTATAAGAACAACTGCCTTCACGGACTTTAATTTTTTCCGCGGTCTCGGCAGAAATCTGCGAATATAAGGCGATATCGGAAGTAATGTAATCGGAGCCCAAAGGGATAACGGCGGTATGCAACAAGTCGCCCTCTTCAAAAACTGCCAGGGAAGTGGTTTTACCGCCCAAATTCACCACCGCCACTCCCATTTCTTTTTGTTTGGCGGTCAAAACGCATTCAGCGGCGGCTAAAATAGACAGGACTAAATCATCAATATTCAATTTAGTGCGATAGACGCAATTGCTTAAATTTTTAATCTGAGCGGACTGTCCCTGGATAATTTGCGTATCTACTTCCAAGCGGATCCCGGTCATGCCGACCGGATCTTTGATGCCGACTTGTTGATCAACGGAGAAACTTTTAGGGATGACATGCAAAATTTCATAATTCGGAGGCGAAGCCACGGCTTTGGCGGCTTCAACCACTCGATCAACATCGGAATAAGTTATTTCGCCGTTGCTTTTGGAAACAGCCACGACGCCGTGCGATTCAGTCGTAACAATATGGCTGCCGTTTATTCCCACCCAGGCATGTTCAATCGGCTGGCCGATCATGCGTTCAGCTCTTTCAATAACAGCGGAGATGGCGGAAATGGCATCTTCCGAACCAACAACAACGCCTTTAGAAATCCCGGCGGAAGGTCCTTCAACCGCGCCGATAATTCTTATTTTAGTGTCGTTTTTGGAACGTTCTCCCACCGCAATCCTGATGGCGGTCGAACCGATATCCAATCCGGTAATCAAATGGCTTTTAGGCATGGGTATTTTTAACTTGGTTAATTATAACAAATACCGGCTTTAAGGGCAAGAACCGATTGAACACAAAATGTGTTCAGCTTCTATTTGTTTGTTTTTGTTATTTTTCAATCCTGATTTATTTATCCAATATTTGCTCCTCAAACTTCTCCATCTTCAAACGAGTCGCGACCGAAACGCGTTCATGTTCGTAACCAATCAAATGAGCCAAACCGTGGGCCAACAAACGGGCAATTTCTTGATTTAAGCTCCAACCGTATTCCCGCGCCTGTTCTTGAGCCCGGCTGGCACAGATTAATATTTCACCTAAATTATTTTTTTCTTCGATAAATTCCGCTTCCGCTTCCGCAAAACTTAAAACATCGGTGACTTGGTCGCGGCCGCGATACAAACGATTCCACTTTTTAATTGTTGACGGCTTGACTAAAACCAAAGAGAATTCAGCTGTTTTTATCCGGGACGCTTGAGAAAAATTTTGGATTATTTTTTTAATCAAACTGACATTAGGTCGGAATTTTGTTTCATTAGTCAAATCAAAATTTATCATAGGTTAGTTTGACTAATTCGTGGTGGTGGCTGTAGAAGAAGCAATACCGGCGCTTGGCTCGCTCGCCAAGGGAGTCGTTATTAATTCAAAAAATTTAACGATAAAATTAAAAATATTAGGGTAACGGAATTCACTGCCCCGCCCCGACAAGTATTCAAAAACATACAACTTGGCCTTATCCGCTCCGGTCAAATACGCCGTTAAACCGTCAGGCGAAAAGATGCCTGATAAATCGCCATAATCAACTAAGCGCAAACTACTGACGCCGACTTGGGGGTGATTCTCTAAGTACCAAGCCATGGCCGTCTGCCTGGCTTGATTATCCTTAACGGTAAGCTTAATAACTTCACCAGTATTAGCGGTAATTAAGGCCTGCTTGCCCTCTTTAATTTGAGCCACTTGCCACTCTTTGGGGTAATAAATCTGGAAATTATCACTATTGAAATCAGAATTAAACCTGGCGACAAACGGTGAATCGGCTATTTTGGCATTGCCGGGTTTCGCCGGATCATAGCCGTTTAGCACTTCCACCCCGTCACGATAACCGTCGTTATCAGTATCAGAGTTGGCGGGCAAAGTGCCAAAGATGATTTCCTCGACATCAGTCAAATTATCGCTATCGGTGTCTAAACTGATTGTTACAGCCAAAGCGGTTTCCGGCGTTGTTTCGGTGGAAGTGGCGACAGTGGAAGTAACCGGCGATTCAGTGGCAACGGAGGTTGTTTCCATTGCGGTGGTAGTCGGCGCCATCTCTTCCGGTACGGTTAAAGCGGTTTCCGCTACCTCTATCACAGGCGGCTTAATCTGGGTCTGAATCGGGATTCGGGATTTAGCATAATAATCATAGCCAAAATAGCCGGCGCTGACGGCGATTACTCCGAACAAAATTATTAAAGCGATGATTAAACCCAGGCCCTTGGACTTGGTTGCCTCTGTTCTGAATTTTTCCGGCATCACATAAATTTCTCCTGTGGGGGCCGAGGGCGTCACCGGCCGGCTTGATGGTGGCATTGAATTTTGTTGATCGGGCATATGATTAAAATCAATTACAAATTAAAATTACTGATTGCCAATCATTTGTTTCTAATCAGCTTAAAATTCACCCGGCGGCTCTGGCTTGTCAGCAAACGGAAATAATAATTTTTTTCTTAATTTATATTTTTACTGTTTCGGCACTTCAAACAATCGGGCATTCCCCGGTTTGAGCGGATCATAACCGTTAATAACCTCCTGGCCGTCTTTATAACCATCGCTGTCAGTATCCGGATTTAGGGGATCGGTTTGATAAATTTTTATCTCCGCCCAATCCGTCAAACCGTCATCATCCGAATCAGCTTTAAGCGGATCCGTGCCTAAGGCCCGTTCTTCACTGTCAGTCAAACCGTCGCCATCGGAATCAGGAGCCGACTCGGTTGCGGCCGGGATAACGGAAGTGGTGGTAGCAACAGGGGTTGCCGGCACGGTTGTGGTTGCAACAACTGTAACCGCTGTCTGATTTTGTTCTGTAACAACAGGAGTAACGACCGGAGCAATATTCTTCTTGGCGGCGGAAAAATACAAATACCCCCAATAAGCGGCGGCGCCGGCGCCGGCTAAAACCGCCAAAATAACCAAGACGGAAATTAATCTGCCCCAGGGAAACGACCGACCGCCGAAAAGCTCTTCGTTGGAAGGAATATAGGCGGCAGTTTGGGGATTTGATTCCGAAAGCGGTTGATAAGCGGCCGATTGCGGTTGACTAACGGGTTGAGCCGGAATAAAGGGAGAGACCGGCGAGCCGAAGGCCTGACGGGCAAAAGCCGCTCCGCCCTGGCGGGATACCTGATCAGTACTGGAAAAAATATCATCAATCGGCAGATTGGCCGGAGCGGCTGGCGCAGCCGCCGGAACAGATTGGGCCGGCTGCTGATTTAACGGCTGCGGTTGATTAAAGGGATTGGGACCAAATTGCGGCGCGCGCGGCGACGCTGAACCGGGAACACCTGTCCCCGCTTGATTGGCTTGGTTGGTTGTGTTATCAAACATAAAAAAATTATTATTCAATATTACCCCAGCGGTTCCTGAATTCAAAACAATAATTAGCGGAACCGGCGTTCGCACTGCAGGTATTGAGACAATTGATCAGCGGTTTAGACGCAAAACTGCTGTAAGAAGATAAAGTGGCGCCAGTATACTCCTTAGAATCTTCTTCGGAAGCAGCTGCTCCAACAATTAAATTGCCGCTGCCATCCAAAGTCAACCATTTGTCTTCTATCTTATAATTTTGGCCGTCTAAGTAAGCGCGCAAAAATCTGATCTTTATCGGCTGATGATATTTCAAACTGCTAATATAAGCTCCATTGGCAGAGGCCTGCCCGGAAATCAATCGGCAATCCTTATCATAAAGCAAAAATTGATTGCTACCTATGATTTCACCATTGTTAGTGCAGACAAAACCGGAAGAATTGCTCATAGTAAAGGCGTTGGCATTGCTATTATCGCGCGTCACAGGACTATAAATGGTATCACCCTTCCGATAATGCGTTCCCGGGCATCCCCACCAACAATTATAATCTTTGTCCGCATCCCAATTAGCCATAAAACAAGCTAAGCCCGAGGGTTTAAGGAATAACAAAAACAAGGAGTCCGTGCTATTGCTATATTTTGTTTTAGCGCTTATTCGGTATGGCCCCTCTTCGGTAACCGAGCCCAAGAGTTCGTTGTCAAACGATAAGGAATTGCCCGAAACACATTCGCCTTGATACGGCAACAAATGCACCTCCCAACTGTTTTGCGTGGCTTGAGGCGGAATATTACTCTTCCAAATTATATAATCGTCGGCATCGCCGGTATAGGCCGGCAAATTCCAATCCAAAGAAGCATTGGGATCGGCCAAATTACCGGTCGGCGCATCGGAACAAAAAGTCAAATCGGAAATTTTGGGATAAGTGTTACTGCCGTCCGCTTCAGGATCGGCCGACTCATCATTAATCTTGTTTGTTTCCCATTGGCTATCCCAAACGCCGTTGCCGCAATAAGGTCCGTATTTTATTTCTGTTCTGCAGGAAGAGAAATCCGAACAAGAGTTGCCGGCTGCGGCGCAAGACCAAATATCGGGATTCGGGGAACAGGCAACGCCTTTAACTTGGGTTTGCCGGCAAGGATCATTATTAACCGACCAAATAAATCCGGTGTGGCTGCTATAAAAATCCCAATTGGCTTGGCCGACGGCCGTAGGAACCTCGCTTAAATTGCACCATTCCTGGCAAGTGGTGCAAGTGCCATTGCCCAAAGACACGGGATTTTCTGTGTCTTGGCATTTTTGACCCAAAGGTATGGCTTGGCAAATGCCGGTTTTTAAAATATAGCCGGTTCGGCAAACGCAATTAAGCAAAATTGGATCAGTGCTGGTATTAACAAAATTATTAGCCGTATCGCATTGGCAATTGCCGGCTTCGTTACAAACTTGGCCGATTCTTGGTTCGCAACCTCTACCTGAAACCCACTGATAGCCGACAGCGCACTCACCGGCATTTTGTGAAATATCGCCATTGCATTTAGTGGTTACCCCCGGCTGGTTATCATCCGGCTTACCACCAATAATCCACTGGCAAGATCCATCGCAACACTGGCCGGAGTCGCACTGTTCGCCGCCATTGACTACGCCATCGCCGCAATAAGCGAATTTGGCGGTAATTATTGATTGACAATCAGCGGAACAGGATTGATAGCTGTCGCCTTTTCTTAAATTGGAGTAAAGTTGATTATTGCTTCCATTATTAGCCAGGCATTCAAAAAGATTCAACGGCGGTTTGGGCAGGGGCGTATAACCGGTATTGCCGCAATCGCAAGCTTCGCCCGGCTCTTTAATGCCATTGCCGCAATTTATTACCGGCGTGGCGCTGGGACAATTATAACCGGCTTTGCATTGGCAAAATCCGCTACAGCCGGGATCGGTCGGATAGCGGCAACAGCAACCTGCTCCAGCCGTCGCCTCGCAAAACGCCTTACCCGTAGCCGGATCAAATTCGCAGGTTTCATCGCCCCTAATCAAACCATCGCCGCAAACCGGAAAAGGCGTTAAGCCGGAACAATTATAACCGCTATCGCAACGACAATTGGTGCAACCGATGCCGCTATCGCACTCTTCACTCACATCTTTTATGCCATTGCCGCAATTGGTTATGGCGTAACAACCCCAAAGCCCGCCTTGATTCTGGCAGGATTGGGAAATCGGACAAGCGTTATCCAGATAACAATTGGAACAATTCTCTCCCGCATCCATTTGGCCATTGCCGCAAGTCGGGGGCAACGCCGCGCACATACTGGAAACAAAATAAGATTCAAAAGGATTTTGTCTTAATCCGGCGGCATTATTGTAATACATTAATCCCGGCACTAAACGCCACGACGGCTGCCAGGCGTTGGAGTTACTGCCGAATTCTTGTTTCACCGACAAAGTGACCGAATTACCGGAATTAGCCGCGATATAAGAATAGACCGCGGAATCAGCCGAGGGGCAGGTCATGGTTTTGGTATCTTCATTCCAACAAGTTACCGAGGAAGCGGGACTGGCGCAACCGACGAATTTGTTAATCGGATCAACCGGCAAATTGCCGCCGCCCAACACTGCGGCCAAGGTCTGTTGCCAAGACGGCCAGGCGCTGTATGATTTGTTGGCGATATAAGTGCCTGATTTTAAATCAGGATAATAATTGCCGCAAACGCCGCTGCCGGAACAATTCGCCGTGGTCTTGCAGATTTTAGCCAAATCGTTGCTGCAACGGGTTTGGTCATAATAATTTTTCAGCCGAACATTAATCTCCTGCACGTCGGCCAGACGTTTGGTATCGCGGATCAGTTTGGCTTTCTGCGACAGACAATAACTCTGGCCGCGTTTTAAACAATCAATATCAGTCAAACAATAATCTTGCCCCGACGGGTTATTATCGCAACCTTTCAAATTCTCGCCTGAATCATTATAATACAACCCGCCAGAATGTTCTCCCGGATTCAAGTTATCACCGACATTAAATTCCCAATTGTTCACCAATTGATTAAAAATATTAATCGTGGACTCATTGGCATCCAAATTATATGACATTAAATAAACACTGCTATAGATTTGCGTCGCATCATTGGTCAAATCTGCCGCCGCCACATAAACCGTTCGTCCGTCAGATACGGCCTGATAGCCGTCAACCAATAAAGATTTGGGATTGTTATTTTTACCGCCGAAGCGATTGGCATACCAACGAGCCGGCGAATAATGACTGTTGTTGTCATACACCCTAATGCCGACGGCATCCAATAAATCAGCGGACTCTTGCTTGACTAAGCGAATATTATACAGACGGAAATTGGAATCGACTGCGGCTCCGGCCGGGGTATCGTTAGTCCAACGAACCAACGCGCTGTGAGAGCCGCGATCCAATTCATAGGCAGCGCCGGCAGCGGTGCCGAAACGGGTTGTTTGCTGGTCATCCGGAGCGCTGGCTTCAATGCTTTCAGTGGAAGTCGGATTATTATCGACTTTCAAATCAACTTTTTGCACTAAGCCGGGCAAGGCCTTAAAACCGTCGGAAGTTTGTAAAAAAACATAATACTTGCCTTTTGATTTAACGTCAAAATTGAATTTCAAACCGCTGTAATTCGCGTTCATTTGCACCGTACTGCCATCGGCCCAAATCTGGGGCTGGCAATTAGTGTCAGCGCCGCAGACGCGGTCAACATCGCTAAAATCGGCATCTTTAGCGGACAAATAAATTTGAGCTTCAGCGGCGGCGGAAGCAGTGGTACTGCGGGTAAATAAGAACTCTTTGACTTTGGCATCGCAATCTTTTTCTTGCAAAGTGAACCGCTGCCAAGAATTGCTAATTTTATAATAATAAAATTTGCCATCGGAAATAATCTCGGCTGGCATGCCTGTGCCGGCGTAAGAATTGTCATAATAAGCGATAACGGGTTTGAAGCCGGAGATTAATCCTGATTTAGCGGAATCATCCTTGCTGAAAATAAAGTTTATAGCGGTAACATCCGCCCGATAATGATCGCCGCGGGCGCTCCAAACATGTAAAACATTACCGACATTGTAAGCGGTCGCTAATTTAAAGTCAGCTGGCAAGCCACGCGTTTCTTCTTTCTTCACTTCCGACCACCGCGGCAAATCATTGGCATTATTGCAAGAATTCGGCTGTTGCCAATAGGCGTAATTGCCGTCAGTATCCATTATTTCCAAATAAGTTTTTTCGCTGCCGCCAATCGTTAAAGTATAGGTATAAGCGGCAAGCGGATGGAAATTGGCCGGCAAATTGGTTTTAGGCCCGACATACTTGCTGCCCGTCACCCATTGGCCGTTTTTCAAAGTCAAATATTTTCCGGCGGCGTCCCAGAACTGCACCGCCTCGGCGGGACAATTGCTGTTGTCATCATTAAAATAATAACCCAAAACCGGTTTGAAATTAGCGGGCAAACCGGCTGCTTGCCAGGGCGCTTTATCAACTTTGTGCCAGCTTTCTCCGCCAACAATGCTTTCCCTGGCATAAACCTCTCCTTTACTGTTCCATAGATAAAGTTTGCCGTCTCCGTTATTGTAATAACCGAATTTAGGCACGAAAGTGTTGGGCAAATTAACGCAGGATTCATCTCCGCCGCCTATTACCACAGCCGTACTCGGCTTAATGACATTGGTGACGCTATCATAAGTAAAATCGCCGATTGACGGTAAATCATCATCTTGATAGAGGCGACAACTGCCCTCCACATATTGCCCGTTGGCGAAACAATCGTTTTGCGATTGGCAGGCCTGGCCGGTGTTATCTCCCATCACGCAAACATTAGCAGCGCCGCTGTCTCGGCAATACCAAGTCCAGAAATTAGTATTAATGCAACTGCTGCTGTCGCCGTCTTTGCAGTTGGCATTAGTATCCTCAAAAGGAAAATATCGCGCCGCCGGCCAGGGATTATCGCACTCAACATTCATAATAGACATCGTGCCCCGGCCTTCGCCGACATTAACGCCGTTATTTGCCGCATTATTGTCAGCAGCGCTAATGGACAAAATACTCTTACCGGTTTTTTTGCCTGGCGTCATCCAGATATCAAAACTGTTATTATTGGTGTAATCAACAGTGGAAGAAACCATGTCGGTATTTAAATTGGACAAAACCCAACTAAAGGAAGCGCGCAAAGGATAGCCGTGGCCATCCCGAGCCCAGGAACGATAAAGATGCTGATTGCCTGATTTATAACTGACGCCCTCTGCCACTATCGGAGCGCCTGTAGCATCCAAACTATAGCCGCTTTGGCTGGGATTATTTGTCCAAATTGCCGACATGTCGTCGTCATAAGGATCAGCCGAGTAACGGCCGCAATCATCGGGCTTGCCTTGAGCCGGATCGGAATTGCAGAAAAAAGAATCCACCGTTTTTTGATCGCCTTTGGGCCAAACGTTTGTCGTAACTTTTTTTATCTGGCAAGCGGTGGCAAAAGTCAAAACCGTGGCCGCGGTTGTAGCCCTGACTTTGGACTTAATATAACTGATCGCGGCGCGATATTCGGTATTGGCTTCCCAATTATTATTTTTATTGATGTAATTCAATTCATAACTGTCATTATCAACGGAATAACCGATGATTTCTAAATTATTAGTTACCCCCTCCCTGGTGGTGAAACTGGCGCTATCTTGGAAATTACCCCAGCGCATTTGTTGCAAGGCGCTGGAATCAAACGTCTTTTCTGACAATTTGCACCAATAATCGGCGGCCATAACCGAACGTAAGCCGAACATGCGTTTGACGAATGACACTAATTGCTTAATGGTCCGTTGCCAAAAACCCAAATTATTGGCGGCGATGCAATCACCGCTCGGCGCCGTTGTGCCATTATAACCTTTATATAAAGTAATAGTGAATTCGCTCACATCTTTAGCCGGATGGAATTGCCAAATGCCATTGGGACACGGATTCAAGCCGACGCCAAACGGTTCGCAATATTGAGCGTTTTGATCCAATTGGAACGTCCAAGAATAACTGTCCAAAATACCGCTGTCTAATTTATTATTCCGGCAAGTGCCGCTCTTCTCGGCCGAGTTAAGCAAGCAAGTGGCGCCGCAACGTTTGTCAGCTCCGTTTTTTCCTGAACCGTCGTCACACTCTTCTCCGGTTTCTATTCGATTGTTGCCGCAAACCGGCGCGCTCGGCGCGGAACCGGTATGCAGACAATCGGCAGTGCAGCCGACGGAATTTTTAAAGCAAACTTTAGAAACCGCAACGGAGCGCGCGCTGACCTGAATGGTAGTGGTGCTGATATTGTTATTATCGCAATTTAAGGCCGCATACTTGCCGCTGCCGGACGCATAACCGGCTTCATACAAACACTTAGAACTGCAACCGTCGGCGGAATTGGCATTGCCGTCATCGCACTGCTCGCCGTATTCTATCCGGGCGTTGCCGCAACGGGAATTCCAACGCGCGTTAGCGCCTTCCCATAAACAAACCGCGGAACAACCGTCATTATTTTTGATATTGCCGTCATCGCAATCTTCTCCCGGTTCAACCAGCTTATTGCCGCAAGAAGCCGAATTGGAATTGCCTTTGGCGCGGCAGGACTCGTCGCAATAATCTCCGGCCGAAAAAAGCTTGCCAACCTCATCGGCCGATAAGGCGCGATTATAAACTTTTAGTTCATCAATCAAACCGTCCCATTGCCCCTGATCCAGATAATCGGCGCGATGCCCGATTCTAAGAGGCGTGGCTAAATCGTAAGCGACAGAGGAAATAGCGGTTTTTACGCTCCCCGCTTCTTGGCCGTTGATATACAACTTAATGCTGTTACCCGGGATAAAAACGCCCGTAACCAATGTCCATTTGCCGCCGTAATTGCTGAAAAAGTCGGGATAAGTAACGACGGCGCGCTGGCCGCTGTTGTCAAAAATCTGGAAGAAAATTTCATCCGGCGCCGGGCACCCCCAACGTAAGGCGCAGCCCCAATCATCGCCTAAAGTCCAACCTCTAAGTTGTGAAGCGTCATCGCTGTATTTATAAGTTGAGGCGATAATACCCAAACCGCGATCATCTTTGGCATCGGCCAGACCTAAAACACCATTATCCAATCTCACCCAAGCCGAGATGGTTAAAGGATTACTATTCTTCAGTTGGCTGACCAAACCAGCCGAATTAGTTGTTTCCAAAGCGGTTTGGCCGGTGGAACCGACAAATTTCGGCGCTTGGCCGAAAGGACTGCCGACAAAAGAAATATTGGTGTTGCCGGCTGAACGTAAAGCATAATTATGGCCGGAGCTGTCAATTAAATTATTTCCGGCGGCAAATTTATAATAAGCCACTAAAGCGGCGTCTTGGGCCGCACATTCGGCTAAAGAAGTATCGCATAGGTCTTCGCCTTCTTTTATTAAACAGGTGCTGCTATCGCAAAAACCATCATAAGGATCGCCGGGACGGAAAGGATAAACCGTGGGGTCGCATTGCTCGCTGCCTTTGCTTTGGCTGGTGGCGTAGTTTAAGCCGCCCAATTGGGAATTAGCAAAAGATATCGGCCCAGACGATCCGCCCTTAACCACAACCCGGTAAGGCGTAGCCGTAGCTAAAAGACCGACTGGTTTTACCGCCACTTCATTAGTGAATTGCTGTTCAGCCAAAGTCGGATAAACCAAATTAAGAGGTTGATTGGCGCCGCTTATAACGCAAGCCGCATCGCCGACGGCGCATTGATACAAAAGTATATTGTCATTTTCCTTCAAACTGGCGCTGATGGCATCGGTCGTGAATTTGAATCTGACTTCAGTATTTAAGCAGGCATCATTAGTCGGATTTATTACTTTGAAACCGCCATAACCTATTTGCAACTCGCCTCGGCCCCATTTATCAGCGGAACAAGTCGCTCCGCCTTGGGCTGAACCGACGGCTCGGGCTTTAATATTGGTAAAACCCTCACTATTGCCGAACACTTTAACGACAGGGGCGGAGCCAGTATAAACAACAGGGCAAACACCGGCGCTGGAAACAGAACAAATTTGCGCTACGCCATTGCCGGTAGCGGCATTGCAAGCGGTATTTTCATCACTTAAATTAAGGAGAGAACTCCACTGCCAAATATACAAATAAGGATTCAAATGCTGGCATTTATGTTGCGGATCGGCAATGTAAATCTGGCTTTCATCAGTATATTTCATGAGTTTCTTTTGCGGTAAAACGCCGACAAAATCAATCGGGCAATCAACTGCTCCGGTCTTAAAATACCAAAAATAATCATTTTGCCCGTCGCTAAAATAATTATCGCCCAAAGACGGGGTCTGCAAGACGCCTTCTCTCACTTCATCTATGCCTTGTTTACTCTTGGCTCCCCTCACTCCGTTATCACCCCCCAAGATTATGACGCGATAAAAGGTATTGGGATCAAGCCGAACCGGACCGCTATTATTAAACGGGCTCAAACGAATGCCTTCGGCCGCCAGAGAATCATATTGCTCCGCCGGCGCGCTGACAATTTCCTGCCAAGACAAATCGCTATGGCTGTAATTAAAAATATCCAGTTGCCATTTGCTTAAATCTATATCCGCGCAAGCGTTTAAAGAAGTGGATAAAACATCGTTAGCGGCGTTTGTCCCGGCGCATTTTTGCACTTTAATTCGGGTTCTATCCAAAGTTGCGTTTGTCATGTTACGGCTGAACAACGCCAAAAGCGAGGCGTTAATGCAGGCCTCGGTGGTTGTACCCCTAAATGGCGACGGGCTTTGCAACTTTCCGGCCAAACCATTGTCGCCGACGACACAAACGGGATTTTCCACCACAATCGGATCGGTAAAATTATTATGGCCCGGGCAGGTCCCGCTGTTGCCGGTAGTCAACTCTATGCTGGCGATGCGGAAATAACCCTGATCGGAGGAAGTAAACAAAGCGTCCTGGTAAGTCCGCCAATCGCTTTCTTTTTGCGCCGTAGAAGTGGCTTTAGACCTAATAAAGTCGCTAATGATTGAATAATTATTCGTGCCTTTGGCCCAGATGCCGTTTGTCTGCTCTTCCTCCTGCCAACTCCAATTAAAGGTATCGGCGTTAAGCATAATGCAAACATTATCTTCGCTCAAAACATCGGATTTATGCGGCCGTTCCTGGCCATAATAACGGTTGACGAATTTCTGCGGCGAACAATGCACGCAACCGACGCGGCAATATTTATCATTGTCTCCTTGGCTGCGAGTATGAAAATTCCAACAGAAAGCGGCATGGGGGAACTTTGTCAAATCATCGCAACCTCCGGATTGCAACGCTTGCTGGTCCACATAAAGCGGAAACCCTTCATAACTGACAACTCCGCTGGTGAGCACTACTTTGTAATCAGTATCGGCCTCTAAGGTCTGCGGCATGAATTCAAAATAATCAAATAAATCGGGACTGCCAAGATCGCGGCTGGCATAAGAACTGAAAGAACCGTTGGGTATGACCGGCTGCCATTCTCCGCTAACGTCTTTTTTGTAGATTTTCAAATTTTTCCAACCTGGCATGGTTAAATCAGTTTCAACTTCGTTCAATGACTTTACGTCCATCGGCCTATTAAATCTGGCGGAAATAGCGGCGTTCAAGCAGGCCTCGGAGTTAGTTACTCCGGCGGTAGCCATTGTCCATCTATCTGAGGGAGTCGGCGAGGGAAGGTTGTCCCCGTCTTTGCAAGCTGAACCGCGCGAACAATCCACGACAACGTAAAACTTTTTCGGTCCCAACTCATGAGTGGCCAAAAAAGTCCAAGAATACAGCGACAACGAGGCCTGTTGTCCTGTCGGATAACAAACTTGATTGGGCAACGGTTCGCAACCGCCCCAGTGGCCGTTGGCCTGACAGACGCGTTGCTGTTTGCAATTACCCAAATCAGGGCAACTCTTTAAATCAGTTTGATTGGGAGTGCACAACTGGGCTGCAGGTACGCAAGTGCAGGCCTCATGCGCCAACGAGATTTCATTAATTACCAAATGATCGGTGGAGGACGACTGACCGATTTTATTGGTTTGACCCGGGGAGGAATTGGGGAAATAGACAAAATCTTTAACTGAACCCGTATACAAGCCGTCAACCTTTCTTCCCCAAGAGCCGGGCGAAAAAGCAACGGTGGAAGAATTATAAATTATAATATCGGCAATCTCATCACCCAGGCCTTTGATAAAAGCTATAGTGCCTTGATCTTTTCTAAGTTGGAAATTATTACCGGGATTAAGGGTGGATGTGCTGATGATGAAATAATTGCCGGCTTCCAGGATAACGCCTCGCGGTATAAAATAAGTGGCCGCGCTGCTATCGCTCAACAAATCAGCGATGCTTTCTTGCCGGCCGGAATAAACGATACGCCAATCATCCAAGCTAACGGGGGAAACGGTGGGATTATATATTTCCACCCACTCTTCATTAGAACCAGCAGTATCGCAACCCAAATCATTGCCGCAATTTTTAGGATCGCAAGTGCCATCCTGCCATAAATCGGACAAACAACGACGGCCGGCCTGCGGCGAAAGCGAGGCCAAGAACGACCAAGAATACAAACCTAATGAAGCTGGATTAGTCCCCAAATAGGGCACGCAAGCAGAATCATTTTTAACACAAACTCCCCAAGTATTGTCCGCCCGGCAGGTTTTCTGGCCGAGACAGCCGCCTAAATCGCAACCCATGACGGCGTTTTGCGCCGGATCGGAATTGTAAACGCATTCCTGGCCGGCAGCTTTTTGGCAAGTGCAGTTCTTGGCCATATCGCAATCAACGCGATAAAACCATTTACCGATATCCTCCGACTTATTGCTGCAGCCCTGGCAAGTCAAATTGCTCCGGCAATCGGCGCTGGAAGCAAAACACACGGCCGGATCACCGCCGATATTGTCACCGCAGGAATCGCCTTCGGAACCATTGCCGATATTGAATAAAACGGAATTGCTATAACCGCCATTGTAAACTCTGACCACTGAATCGCCACGCCTGCCCTCCGGCACAACATCTTTAACTGTCGTGTCGGTCCAAGAGACGGCGGCGGTGGAAGTTACGCCGACTAAGCGCCAATAATTCACACTGGAGTCGCGAACATACCAAATTACTTTGCCCGTACCGTCGGCGGCAAAGCCGCGACCTGTCAAATCAACGGCTGTCGGATAAACGCCGCTGGTCGGATCAATTGAGCATAAACCGGGCAATTTGATATTATTAGCTAAAAAATCCCAAGTATTGCTCACTAAAGGCGATTGCGGCTTAGTTTTATTGATGACCTCAATTTTGTAATTGGCCGGCAAATCATTAACTGAATCCAAACCAGTCGGCACTTCAATGACAATCTTGTTATCCTGCCAGACCGAGGCGCAGTCGGCTAATTTGGCTAAGGTGATTGCTCCGCTGTTTTTGGCGACAAACCTGACCTCGCCGGCCACTCGGCCAAAACCGCGACCATAAACAGTCAGATAATTACCGGCGGCGCCATAACCGATATCATCGTCCAAAGTATTAATATCACGCAAACTGCTGTCATTATTAGGATCAAAAGACGGGTCAACCCAGGTAATCACCGGATTTCCGACGCAATAACAATTCGCGCCGCAATAATTGATGCAATTGGAATCGTCGCACACCGGGCTGTCGGGACGGGTGCAGGGAAAATCCGAACAGTTCTGGGCGCAACCGCCGCCGCAATCAATACCTTGTTCATCCACGTCCTTAACGCCGTTAAAACAATGACTGGGAGAAAATTTAGCTTGGATTTTATTGGAGGGATAGGATTTATTATTGGCAAAAGATCGCAAAGTGGTGGAAGACAAACTGTCGTATTCGGCCAAAGAGGTATCCCAGGAAAGAGTGGCGGCCGCGGCATTATATTGCTGATTATTGATGGTGATGATTTGTGAAACGACATTGGCCGAACCGATTTGTTTTTCCGTATTATCTTTAAGATCAAATAATGAGAGTTCGCTGACGGCATCATCCGCATTGTAAGAATAAACCTTGACTTGCAAAGTCGGGCTCTTGGGCACTTGCACGCTGCCGTAAAAACCCACAGTGCACTCGCGACTGCGCCGCTCTTGCGGCCAATTGGGAAAAGCCGAATCGGAAAACTCGCAAATAGTCACTTTTTTCTTTGTGCTGTCAGGCAAGCAATCGGCGCCGATGCAATTCGGTATGCAACTGGGATCAGTCAGAACGCAACCGCCCCAAAACTCGTCATCACCGCAAATCTGTTGGCCACCGCAACCGCCGCTGCTGCAAGATTTGATATCGCCGGGAGTACACGGCTGCCCTTGAGGATTGAACCAGGACATTAAAAATGAAGCGATGGCAAAAGCGGAAAAAATGATCACTAAGCCGATAATCGCATTATAGATCATTTTTTTGGCTTTATTGACTTTATCCGGATCGCCTCCGGCCGTCATCCATAAAAAGCCGGCGTAAATAATTAGCAGTAACGCCACCACGCCCAGTAAACCGAAAACAACCTGCAGAATGCGACCGATAATCATACCCAAACTGGCAGTACCGAAAATTCCTGACAAACTTTCTAATGTGGGCGCGCTTGGAGTTTGCGCCCAGGCAAAATTACCGACGGCAAAAAATGCCGCCAATATCAGCAGGGAAAAAACGATTTTCAATTTTGTCTTGCGTTTTACAGGCATGACCGCCTATTAGCTTAATTTTAATCGCAACCGTTGCCGTCGCAACATTTTCCCAAACAGCACTTAGTTGCTCCGTTTGCATCGGCTATGGGAAAATCCTTGGTAACCACCCAGCTGCCGTATTTAAATTTTGTCGTATCCGCAGAAGTGGCGATCGGTTCCATGCAGGTCTTGGCGCAATTAACTTTAGCGCCCGTAATATCTTTACAATTCATATAACCGAAAGAGGCGGGATTGGTTTTGTTTATCGGAGACGGCATAGTCAAGGCAACATCGGCGACGCAACCGGCGGTATTATATTCGTCATCAATCTTATAACGGCATTTATTAAACTCAATATTCGCTTGATAGCTCCAACCTGCGGGCAGCGCTGATGAATCAGCGGCGGCATTTTGCGGACCGGAACCGGGCAAATAACAATTCTGCGTGACTGATTCCAGGCCCGAACCGGCGCCGGGCGCGTAGGTAACCGCTTGGTCGTAAGGGTTGTGATCAACTAAGGCCACGCTATAATCAATCAAGCCATCACCTGAACCCTGGCCGTAAACATCGCCTTCGTCTAAATTATTTACTGCCGCCCAATAACCGACAGGGTTGGCGTTTTGCGTTACCGTGCCTAACATTAAAAAACGGGTATAGAAATTACGGTCGGCCAAACCTTCACCATAACCGAAACCGGGCTTAAGGGTAACGGGATTCATTAGTCGATCAAAAGCGAAAACAACCGGATCGCCAAAGACCTCGCTGCTATCCTGCCCCCAACTCTCATCGCCTCGGGGCTGGATGGAAAACAATAACGGCGATTTATCATCAATTACCGTGGAAACAAAAAATGACCAGGAAAAATCATCGCCTTTCGTCGGGTTGGCATCGTAAGTCGGCTTTTCAATCCCATTATCAATTACAAACGTATCATTGACCAAATAAGGATTGGTTTTGCCGGAGTAGCCATAAAGCGCGCCGGAAACGGCTTGCCCCGTACGACCCTCCGCCACACCCACGGTTTTGCCTTGGTTATCAACCGCATTAGTGTAATTGCCATTTAAAGAATTACCGGACATATCCGTAATGCCGCTGGTATCAGTCAAAGCGGCTTGAGGATAATAAATATCGTCTTTCTTGCAACGATCATAAGCGCCACCCTCGCATTGCCCGCCCCAGCGCTTGCACCAAACATTACTGCCGTCATCAACGCTTTTGCCTTGGCAGGATTGCAAAACGGCTGCGGCAACCACGATTTGGAATGGTTCGGATTTGGCAGCGGCTCCGGCCGAAGGGTCAATCCAGCAGTATCTTTCTTTACCGCAAGCATTCTGGCCGCAAGGATAAATGCCGGTCATTTGCACGGTCTTATACTGATTAGAAACATCATACTTAATTCTATCGGCGGGAATGTCAATCCAAGTGTTGCCGACTTTAGTTTGAACCTTGACCGTATCGGTTAAATTCAACGGATTAATTGCTTTATTGAAAGTAACAAAGAAAATGGAATTATTATAAACGTCAGGTGCCGCGCCTTGCTGGGTTTTGAGTTGATTTTTATTTTTACCGGATAAATCGCCAACTATGGTCATGATGCTATCAGCCGCCGATTTATCAATGCTTAAGTTATTGGCTCCGGCTCCTTTTGGTTTGATAATCAAATATGCCGGCGAGCCCGCGGGGCTGACTGAGACATCAACTAAATTCTTCGCTCCCGAACCGGCGATGGCATTCCGCAGATTTTCCAAAGTGCCGCCAATATTACCGGCCTTAACCACTGCGGTATAATTAACTGTTGCCGGTTGACCGTCAATTCCGACTTGGGTCTTGGCGACGTTGACGCCGTTAGCGTAGGCATCAGAAGCAAAAATGAAATTAATTTTATTAGCGCCGTTATTAATAACATAGGTATCGCCGGCAACGGCCGTTTCGGCCGTAAATCTCCATTGACTGCCTTGGGTAAAAGTTCCGCCTTCCGCGGCTATAGTCAAACCGTTGCCTAAATCAAAACTGACGCCGCTGACAATAGTAAAGGTCTTGCCGGTAAGCGGAGCTGGGGAATCATTAGTAAAAGCAGCGCTTCTGCCATCGCTGGAAACGGTAAAAGTTGCTGTCCCCGCGCCCAAATCAAAACCGCTCGGCGTACTGACATGGGCCTTAAAGCCGGCGGGAACATTGCCGCTGGCGTTAGTTAGCTCTTTCTTCAGGGCTCGGCCCAAAAAATATTCGCCTTGCAGTTTAACCGGCTTTTCTGCTTTCAAATTAACTAAGGATAGTAAAGTAGTGGTAGATCCGCCGGTAGTGGATTGCGAGGAAACGGAATATAAATCCGGCTCCGTATCAGGGTAAGGATAAACTTCATATTTAACCACCTGCGGCGGATTCAAATCCAATTTGCCGTTTGTCTTGAATGACCAGGTATAATAATCCATCTTCCATAGTTTGAAAATCGACTCGCCGGTGGAAGAAGCAATAATGCCGTTTTTCAACGTAACCATAAATTCTCTATTGGCGCCGTCTTCTTTGCCTAAGAAAGAATTGGTTAAAAACACAAAGGTCTTATCATTGCCCGGAGTTTGAGTGACGGTGGTACTGGCGCCGTTAAAAGTTTGCGCGGTGAAATCGCCGTTTTCCAAACACTTGCGCGGGGTAGCTTCGGTATCGGCCTCGCAGATTTCAATGTTAGCGCTGGCGCTGTTGGAACAATAACCAGCGGCATTGGGAACGCAAATGCTGTCAGGTTTGATATTTGATTTGAAAGTTACCACGATCCTGGTGTTAATCGGCACATTGGTCTGATTGGGCGCGGGATAAACGCTTTCAATCGGCCCGTTGCCGATACCGCCACGACCCCAATCGTCCGGTCCGCCGGGTATGCCGCCGCCGGGTATGCCGCCGCCTCCGCCTCGGCCGAATATTCCCATTAACCAAGTAGTAATGGCGAAAGCCGCAAAAATTATAACTAAACCGATAATGGCGTTATAAATTATTTTCTTGGCTTTATTGACCTTATCCGGATCGCCTCCAGCCGTCATCCAAATGAAACCGCCGTAAATAATTAAAAGTACCACGATTACTCCCAATAAGCCGAAAATAACTTGCAACACCCGGCCGATGTAAGTGGCTAACGAGGTTTCAGTGGCAATCCCGGCGGCTTGGCCGACCGCTTGCAGATTAGCATCTTGCGCCAGAACGGAACCGGCTAAAAAGAGACCGCAAAGGGAAATAAAAAACACCAAAATCAGCGCCAATGCCTGCTTGGTGTTTAAAGTCACGATCAAAAACGACTTTAGTTTTCCGCCCCGGGCGGAATTTGATCGGGAGAACTTTTGCATGGGGACAAAAGCTTTTAACATAATTGCTATTTATACTCGGACTTAGTCCGATTATTTATCACCTTCCAAATTTAATGCCAATCCACTAAGACAACCGACGAACGGCATAAAAAATTATTGACGCGGTTCGTTTGCTGACAACAACGATTATTTGCCCAACTCTTCTTTAACAATCCGACTGACGACAGTGCCATCGGCGGCACCCTTGGCGGCGGCCATAACCGCGCCCATAATCTTGCCGAAACCGGCCGGACCCGGATTGCCTTGCTCGGCAATGACTTTCTTCACCAATTCCCTGACCTGATCTTCGGACAATTGTTCCGGTAAAAACTTAGCGATCAAATCTATCTCCGCCTGTTCTTTGGCGGCTAATTCTTCGCGATTCCCTTGTTTGTAAGAAACAATGGAGTCCTGGCGTTTCTTAACTTCCGATTTTAAGACAGCCAAAACGTCTTCATCGGATAACGGCTCTTCCTTAGGTATCAATTTCTCAATTTTTTTGTTGGCGATAGCGGATTTAAGCAGGCGCAAAGTGGAAACGAGAGATTCATTTTTAGCTTTGTAAGCGGTTAAAAACGCTTCGTTGATTTGTTGATCTAACATAGTTTTATTCTAAAAATCCGTAAAATCTAAGATCTATGAGGCAAAAATCGTTAATGGCTTAATCCAAAAAATTTACTGCTAATTTTTTCCGGTTAAGATCCTGCACGCTCCTTCCAACCTGCTTAAAACAGATTGGAAAGCGGCCTGAAGGCCTTATAAATCATCTCTTATAACCGCCGCGGGTCGGTTCTTCCACTAATTTGCCGATTTTTTTCAAATATTCGCGCTTGGCGGTAATTTCCTCTCGGCGGGCAGCGGCTGATCTGACGGCGGTCTTGTTTTTCTTGGGTTTATGAAAACGGATTTTTTTGGCTTGCAAAATTCGCCCGCTCTGCTGGACTTTCTTAGAAAATCTGCGGACCAACGATTCAAAACTCTCGCCTTTCTTTCTTTTTACTTCTGCCACGATTGTTCACCTCTCTTTCTTTTGGTTATAAAGTTTATCAAGTTATAAAGTCAGCCAAGCATTGCGCTTTGACAAACTTTATCAACCCGACAAACTTTGTAAAATTAATAATTAATTTAGTAATCCTCTCCGCCCGCATCGGGCGCGGCATCATCAATCGCCGGTTCGGCCGGTTCATCTATCGTGTTTAAGTCATTCTCCGCTTCCCTTTCGCCATAGTCATGCTTGAAACGCTTATGAGACAAGGCGGCTTTGGTTTCTTCCGTATCAATAACGGCTACGCCTTCATCGCCGCTGTATTTTTCCAGTCGTTTGGTCAATTCGGTTTCAATCTTATTAAAATCAACTATTTCTTGCACGCCGCCGTTCATATCACGGAACATAATGGTGCCGTCACTGACTTCTTTTTGGCCTAAAATCAAGCAGTATTTGACTTTTGATCTGTTGGCTTGCTCCAGTTGCGCTTTTAAGCCGTCCTTATAAAAGGCCTGGGACAATTTGAACTTGTGGCGCAGCGCTTCATACAGCACCAGGGCTTTTTTCTTGGCGCTTTCACCCAGTTGAGCGATAAACACATCGGGTTGGTAGGGTTCGGCCACGTCCAAATTCCTGTCTCGCAACTTGGCCACGACGCGATCCATGCCGATAGAAAAACCGCAAGCCGGCGTATTTTCTCGTCCGCCCATAAGTTCCACCAAACCATCGTAACGTCCGCCGCCGCCCAAAGCGTTTTTGCCTTCAAGATCATCGGCTGACCAATATTCAAAAATTGTCCGATTGTAATAATCCAAACCGCGAACAATCCAGGGGTTTAAAGCATACGGCAGATTGAGTTCATCCAAATATTCCAAAACTTTCATGAAATGCTTCTTGCAATCATCATCCAGATAATCCAATATCTGCGGCACATCGGCTTTTAATTCTTGGCAACCCGGTTCTTTGCAATCAAGCAAGCGCAAAGGATTTTTGGCCAAACGGGATTCGCAATTCTCGCACAATTTTTTGACATGCTGGCGATAATATTTCACCAAGGCCTTTTTGTACTCCTCGCGGCAAACGGAACAACCGATGGAATTCACCTGGATCACCGCTTCTATGCCTAAATCATTCAGTAAATTATAACCCATCAAAATCAATTGGGCGTCCAAAGCCGGACCATCCTCGCCGATTGCTTCATAGCCCGCTTGGTAAAATTGGCGGAAGCGCCCAGATTGCGGCTTCTCATGGCGGAACATTGATCCGTAATAAAAAAACCTTACCGGTTGGGGTTGATTCAAAAAGCCGTGCTGGATGAAAGCGCGCACCACGCTGGCCGTGCCTTCAGGACGCAACACCAGATTATCCCCGCCCTGGTCAACAAAAGCGAACATTTCTTTTTCTACAATGTCCGTCTGTTTGCCGATGCCTTTGGCAAAAACATCAACATACTCCAAAACGGGCGTATCAATCTTGCCATAGCCGTAATCATTGGCAATTTTAACAGCGGCATTTTCCGCCAATTGCCAATATTTCTGATCCTGGGGCAAGATGTCGCGCATACCGGTAACCGTAATAAACTCACGGCTCCGTTTTTTTCTGGGTTTATCAAGCGATTCTTTGTCAATATTTTTAGTTCGAGGCATACAATGAATAAATTCCAATATCTTGGTTATTATTTATATTTTATATTCTGGCGTGCTGAAAACGGTGAAGCGGCTGAATGGCCAGCCGCGAATCCAGGTCCGGCCGACAATCAAATCCTTTTTGACTGATCCGAAAATCCGGGAATCCAACGATTGCCCGCGATTATCACCCAACAAAAAGTACTCATCTTCGGCTAAAGTCACTTCGCCGTAGCCGCGTACCGGCAAGACCGTTTCCGTGCCGGCCAATAAATAAGTTTCTCCCAACTTCTCGCCGTTGATATACACGGCATTGTCTTGAATCTTTACCTTATCGCCGGGCAAACCGACGACACGCTTGATAAAATACTGTTTAGTGTCTTTAGGATACTTGAAAACAACGATGTCGCCCCGCTGGGGCTCATTAAAACGATAACTGATTTCGTCAATGATCAAATATTCATGATCGTAAAAGTTCGGTTCCATGGACGCTCCCTTGACATAAAACGGCTGAATCAAAAAATATCTGACGGGTAAGATAATAACTAAAGAAATAATGGCTACTCTGACCATTTCCCAAATAAATTCGGAGATTGCCTGCCATCTTGAACGGCCAGGACTAAAACCATCGGAAATCTGATAATTATCCATAAATACTAAAAATCAATTAGAGATAAAGCGATTTGAGTTATCCCCAACTATTCAATTATTATATTTTAATCATAACATAAAACCCCAACAAAAATCAAGGCCAATAACGTCTTTTTTCCACAATTGATTAGATTAAAGCAATATGTTATGATATATAAAGATATTCTATAAAATATTTTTTTAAAAAGCGGGTAAACGGCCGTATTTTGACTTTTTCAGACGGGATTAACCGCTTTTCTTTTTTAAGGAAATTAAAGAAAGTAAACTGAAATTATGTCCGACCCCATCAGAGTTAATTTTATTGATACCCCCATAGACCAAAAAAATCGGGCTTTTACCGCCCCAAGGCAACTCCAGCCAGAACTGGAAACCGCCGGTTTAGCCGCGCCCAATCGACGGCGGCATTTTAGTTTTAAAAAATTGATCATCAGCTTCGCCGTAGTGGCCATTGTGGCCTTTATTGTTTTTTCTTCCTCCGTCGCTTTTTCTAACGAAAATCTAATTAAAAATTTATCACAATTCAATTGGCTTAGCCAGGTTGGCAATTTAATCACTTCCGCCGATCGCGAGCTTAAAGGCGAAAGCGATGATCGCATTAATTTCATCATCATGGGCATTGGCGGCGGCGATCATGAGGGAGCGGAATTGGCGGACACGATTATTCTCGCCAGTTACAAACCTTCCACCAAGCAGATCGCCCTAATGTCTATCCCCCGAGATTTGTATGTCAAAAGTTCTGGTTACGGCTGGGTAAAAATCAATGGCATTCGCGCTATCGCCGACAAAAAGAAAGCGGGTAGCGGCGATGAAGCCATGCGCCAAACTCTGTCTGATTTGTTAGACATAGCTATCCACTACTACGCCACGGTTGATTTTGACGGCTTTGAAAAATTAATTGACGACTTCGGCGGCGTGGACATTGAAGTAGAGCGCGATTTAGTGGATTATTCTTATCCTATCCGCGGCCGCGAAGACGCCTACCCGATTGAAAGCCGTTACGAAAAGCTGGTGATAAAAAAGGGCCAACAGCATATGGACGGCGCCCTGGCTCTCAAATACGCTCGCAGCCGCCACGCCTTGGGTACGGAGGGATCGGATTTTGCTCGTTCCAAACGCCAGCAAAAAATCTTGCTCGCCCTGAAGGACAAGATCTTAGCGCCGGGCACTTTCTTCAATCCGCAAAAAGTCAACGGATTGTTAGAAATGTACAATGAGAATGTCCACACCAATCTGCAGGTTTGGGAAATAACGCGCCTCTTGCAGTTCGGCCGCGATATTGATTTCAGCCAAGGCATTATCACTTACAGCTTAGTCGACGGAACAGAACAGTTCTTATATGATCAGATGGTTAATGGCGCTTATGTGCTTCTGCCTTACGGCGGCAATTACGATAAAATAAAATTTATTTGGCAGAATATTTACCTGCCGGAAATCGGCAAGGATTTGTTGATTGATAAAACCAAGTGGGCGGAATTCAAGGATTCAACTTCCACTAAAGCCACCACCACTTCAGCCGCTGCCCCTGCCATAAAAAACAATACTGCGGCCGATAAAACAGTTGCGCCAACGGCGGCGGAGGTCGCCAAGCTCTATCCCGATGATGAACCGGCAACGCAACAGGAATTGACTTATCAAAGTGAAAAAGCGCGCTTGGAAATTTTAAATGGCACGATGATCACCGGTTGGGCCGGGCAGGAAGCGACCCGTTTAAAAACCAAGGGTTTCAATGTGGTTAATAGCGGCAATGCCGCGACTAAGGGCTATACTTCCATTAAAATTTACGACTTAAGCCGCGGCAAATACCAATTGACTACTTCGGAATTGCAAGTTATTTACGGCGTGGAAGCCGCGACTCCACCGGCCAGCTTAAAATCATCCGCTGATATCGTGGTTATCTTGGGAAAATAATGTTAAAATCATATGAAAAAAAAATCATTTTGGGATAAAATGCCCGGCGGTGAATTATTTTTACAAGAGCGCTGGGCGGAAAAAGCTGAAGAAGAAAGAAAGGAGGGAGAAGAAAGAAAATCAACAAAAAGTGATTTTAAAACCATAGGAGAATCCGCTGATGAAGAAGTTGAATCAAAAGAAATAAAAATTTATTATGAAATGATAGAAGCTGTAAAACAGGATGATGACTTGCAGCCCTTATTAGCCGATCTCAACAAGGCCATTATTAGTTACGCCAACAATTGCGATAATCTAAGGGAAAATAGAAAAAGCCCTGAAAAAACAAAAGAGTTGGGAGATTACGACCATCAACGCAACATATCCCATAATGCCTTAATCGCCGCACTCAATGCTTTATCTCGCGCTTATGTCAAAAAATACGGCAAAAACATGTGGCGCTACCAAATAGATGAAGGTAGCGGAGACAGAGAAAGAATCGGCTATTGGGCGCGATTGGTTTCCAAGCATGTAAAAAAATTAGTTGGGTAGTTTTTATTGCTATAATAAGTTAAAATATCTTACAAAATTCATCATTGCACAATAAAACCCCCCGGTTAATCCGGGAGGGTTTTATTATTATCGCTTTATTTTTTCAAACGCAATGCTCCCAATTTTATTGCCAAGCGTTTCTTAATGCGGCTTCATGATCAAATCAAGTTACGATGGAAATTAATTTTCCCTTAATGAAAATGATTTTTTTCGGTTCGCCAATTAAATATTTTTTGACGTTCTTATCAGCCAAAGCAGCTGTCTTAACCGCTTCTTCGGTTGCATCTGTCGGCAAAATCAACTTAGCCCTGATCTTGCCGTTAACCTGCACCGGAATTTCTTTTTCCGCATCAATAATTTTTTCCGGATCGTACTGCGGCCATGACTCTTTGAAGATGCTATCCGTATGACCGAGTTTCTCCCATAATTCTTCGGCTAAATGCGGAGCGAAGGGAGACAAGATGATTAAAATCTTTTCCCATTGCTCCCGACTAACGGCTTTAGCGTCGGGAATTTCATTAAACAAAATCATCATGGCGGAAATAGCGGTATTATAACTCATCGTTTCAATATCTTCGCCGACTTTCTTGACGGTTTTATCAAGTATAACTTCTACTTCGCTCTTCTCTTCTTTACTTAGAGTTTGCCGGCCGATATCCCACGCCTTATTCAAAAACCGGTGCACGCCCAAGATATTCTTGGTGCTCCAGGGCTTCATATCTTCCAAAGGGCCCATAAACATTTCATACAGGCGGAAAGTGTCAGCGCCGTATTCTTTCAGGATGTCGTCGGGATTAACCACATTGCCGCGCGACTTAGACATTTTTTCGCCATCCTCGCCCAAAATCAAACCTTGATTGACTAACTTAGCAAACGGTTCTTCCTGCGGCACGACGCCGATGTCAAACAAAACCATATTCCAAAAACGGGCATAAAGCAAATGCAAAACCGCGTGTTCGGCTCCGCCGAGATACAAATCAACCGGCAGCCAATATTTCATTTTTTCGGCAGCAGCGATAGCCGTGTCATTATGCGGATCAATATAGCGCAGCCAGTACCAAGACGAACCCGCCCATTGTGGCATGGTGTTGGTTTCGCGCTTAGCCGGACCGCCGCAGTTGGGACAAGTCGTATTCACCCACTCGTCAATAGTCGCCAGTGGCGATTCGCCTGTGCCGGTCGGTTCGTATTTTTCCACTTCCGGCAAAGTCAGAGGTAAGTCCTTCTCATCCAGAGTTACAGTTCCGCATTTCTTGCAATGCACCAAGGGAATCGGTTCGCCCCAATATCTTTGGCGGGAAAAAACCCAATCGCGCAATTTATAATTAACCGCTTTCCGGCCATAACCCTTCTCTTCCAGCCAGGCCGTCATCTTGCTGATTGCTTCTGCCGGCGCCAAGCCGTTTAAAAATTCCGAATTAACCATCAAGCCGTTATTCACGTCCGTATAAGCAATATCGCCTTTCTTAATCCGTTCCAGCCAAATATCCATTTCGGCATGAACCATAAAATCAACCGTCAGTTTCTCCGGTTCCAGCCATAAAATCTCATTCTGCGCTTCTTTTTCTTCCTCGGCTATTTCAGCTTGTTCTTCATCAACCAAATCAAATTGGATTAAATTGGTATAAGACACCCGATTAACGCCTTTATGATTGGCAAAATACTCGGCTCGCACTTGTCCGCCCAGAATCTTGCCGTTTGCCAAATGCTTATAGCCGGTTTCTTCCAGCACTTCCCGCTTAGCGGCGGCAAGCGGTTCTTCACCTTCGCTCATTCCGCCCATGGGAAAAGTATTCCAGTTATATTTTTTTGAATGCAGAACAAGGATTTTTCCGGTTCGCGGATTGCGGACAACGACTTGAACGTTTTTCCGTTCCACTTTTTCCTTGCCGTCCACTGGCGGATTTCTTTTGTCTATCCTTTCTGGAACAATGACTTCAATAATCGGCAAATCAAATTTTTTGGCAAATTCAAAATCCCTATCATCATGAGCCGGCACAGCCATAATCGCGCCCGTACCGTAAGACGCCAGGACATAATCGGAAATCCAAATTGGAATTTCCGCATTATTAACCGGATTGATTGCTTTAATGCCCTTCAACTCCATGCCGGTTTTATCTTTATTGAGTTCCGTCCGTTCCAAATCGGATTTATTTTTGGCAGAATCAATATAAGCTTCAACTTCAGCAAAATTAGAGATCTGGCCTTTCAATTCTTGCGCCAATTGATGTTCCGGCGCCAAAACCATGTAAGTCGCGCCGAACAAGGTGTCGGGGCGAGTGGTATAGACAGTGATCTTTTTATCGCTTCCGGCAATCTTGAAGTCAACTTCGGCACCCTCGCTGCGGCCAATCCAATTTTTCTGCAAAATTTTAATGGACTGCGGCCAATCCAGCTGGTCAACGCCTTTCAGCAACCGATCGGCGTAAGCGGTGATCTTCAGCATCCACTGACGCATATCGCGGCGTTCCACTGCTGTGCCGCAACGATCGCATTTGCCGTTTTTGACTTCCTCATTGGCCAATCCGGTTTTGCACGACGGACAAAAATTAATCGGCACGGTCGCCTCGTAAGCCAAACCCTTTTTAAAAAGTTGCAAAAAAATCCACTGCGTCCATTTGTAATATTTCGGATCGGTCGTATCCACTTCCCTGTCCCAATCGTAAGAAAACCCGAGCGATTGGATTTGGCGCTTGAAGGTGGCGATGTTCTGTTCGGTGGTAAGCCGCGGATGCGTGCCGGTTTTGATGGCATAATTTTCCGCCGGCAAACCGAAAGCGTCCCAGCCCATCGGGTGCAAAACATTAAAACCTTTTAATCGCAAGTAACGGGAATAAATATCGGTTGCCGTGTAACCTTCCGGATGACCGACATGCAGGCCCGCTCCCGACGGATAGGGAAACATATCCAAAATATACTTCTTGGGCTTGGCGCCGAAATCATCGGCTCGATCAATTTTGGTGTTCAGCCATTTTTTTTGCCACTTGGCTTCGCCGCCAGCGGCTAAAAACTCTTTATACGAAAGCATATTTTTATTATTTAAGATAGTTTTAGATTAACACAAAATTACTACTATTTCAATAACTGATTCAATAACTAAAATTAAGCCGAGATTTTGACCTGATTCTTTCAGCCCGATCAAATAGGCGTTGTCGCTACGTATTGACTTGCAACACCAAAAGTGCTACACTAAAAGCCGACCCGTTGAATCAATGATCTCCGCAACTCAAATTGGAGAAAAAAAATGAAAACTATTCCGGTGCTGACTTCGATTCTGGGAAACCTAAAATGGCTTATAATCGGCAATGTCATTTGTTTGATTACTATGTTATTTTTGCTACCCATCAATAATTTGACGGAAATAGAAGAAAAAATCTTACTGGCTTTCTGTGGCTCAATAGCGGTGGCATCAATGTTCTCTTTCGTTTTTATTATGATTGCCGTCTGCCTTTTGCCTCTACCGGAAAAAACCGAGGATAATGAAAACACCGAGGAGTAAATAGACAACGGACGGATGGAGGGACGGGGGGACCGGCAAAAAGAAAAGCGGGCGATCAATTCCCATGCGGGTTTATCGCCGGAATTGTTAAAAAAATAAGAATAACTGTTTGTTTTACCTTTTCCTAACCGAAATATTTACCGGTTTTATGATTGCCGGCTGCTAAGAGTACCTTAAACTAAACCCCCTCCTCGGAGCTGTAGCTCTGAGGAGTTTTTCTTTAATCAAAAAAACACGACTATTTTGTAAGCCGTGTTTTTATGTGTTTATAGAAAGTCGCCTTGATACTTCAATGCTCTGCCGCGGGGTCGACTTCATTTGCCCAAAATTTTCTTCAGATACTGTCCGGTGTAGCTTTCTTTGACCCGCGCCACATCATAGGGCGTGCCGGCCGCCACCACGTAACCGCCTTTTTCTCCGCCTTCCGGACCCAGATCAATCACCCAATCGGCTGATTTTATTACTTCAAGATTGTGCTCAATAATCAATACTGAATTGTCTTTGTCGGCTAGACGATTTAAGACGTGCAACAAGCGCTTGATATCTTCAAAATGCAAACCGGTGGTCGGCTCATCCAGGATATACAAGGTCTTGCCGGTCGGTCGGCGGGACAATTCCGTTGCCAGTTTGACGCGTTGCGCCTCGCCGCCGGATAAAGTGGTGGCGGGCTGGCCCAATTTAAGATAACCCAAACCGACTTGATCCAAAATTTCCAATTTATCAATAATTTGGTCATGGCCGGAAAAAAACTTTTTGGCTTCAGCGACCGACATGGCCAAAACGTCGGCGATATTCTTGCCTTTATAATAAATCTCCAAGGCCTCGCGATTATAGCGCTGGCCGTGGCATTCCTCGCATTCCACGTAAACGTCCGGTAAAAATTGCATTTCAATTTTAACCATGCCGTCGCCGCCGCAGGTTTCGCAGCGTCCGCCGCCTTTGACGTTGAAAGAAAAATGGCCCTGTTTGAATCCGCGCATTTTGGCTTCAGGCAGCTCGGAAAACAAGTCGCGGATGTAAGTGAACACGCCGGTATAAGTCGCCGGATTGCTGCGCGGCGTACGGCCGATGGGCGACTGATCAATATCAATTACCTTATCCAAATTCTCCAGTCCCTTGATTTCTTTATGCCGGCCCGGCAAGTCCTTGGTGCGGTAAAATCTGTTAGACAAGGCCTTGGCCAGAATTTCATTCATTAAGGTGGATTTGCCGCTGCCGGATACGCCGGTAATCACCACCAGCTTGCCCAAAGGAATCTTAACGTCAATGTTTTTTAAATTGAACTCTTTGGCGCCGATGATTTCAATTGATTTGCCATTACCTTCGCGCAATTGGCTTTTGGCTTCAATGCGCCTGACTCCCGCCAGATATTGGCCGGTCAAAGATTTTTTATTTTTCTTCACCTGGCTGATAGCGCCTTCGGCCACCACTTCCCCGCCCAAAGCGCCGGCGCCCGGCCCGATGTCAATCAGCCAATCGGAAGCCATCATGATCTGCTCATCATGTTCAACCACGACCACCGAATTGCCTTTGTCGCGCAAGGTCTTTAGGGTATTGATTAATTTTTCCGTATTGCGCGGGTGCAAGCCGATGGACGGCTCATCCAGCACATAGGTTACCGACTCCAAGCCGGAACCGATTTGCACGGCCAAACGGATGCGTTGGGCTTCCCCGCCGGCCAAAGTATTGGCGGCGCGCGACAAGGTCAGATACTCCAAACCGACGTTTTTCAAAAATGACAGTTTTTTTAACGCTTCGCGGATCAATTGCTTGGCAATTTTGCCCTCGCGCCTGTCTTCCCATTTCCTGACGAAACCGGACAAAAATTCCTCCAAGTCAGTCAAGGACAGATTTGTCACCTGCGAAATATTTTTTCCTTCCACTTTAACCGACAAGCTCTCCGGCCGCAGCCGAGTGCCATGGCAAATCGGGCAAGTGGACACGCGCATGTAATCTTCCAATGTTTTCTGCAAATATTCCGATTTAGTGTCATTATATTTGTCATCCAGAAATTTCAAAACGCCCTCAAACAGCAGCGGCTTGCCGTCTACCGGATATTCCCGGCCGTCGCCTTCAAAAATCAAATCAACGACTTTTTCCGGCAATTCGGCTACGGGCGCATGCAAAGAAAAATCATACGCTTTGGCCACCGCTTCCAATAATTTCATGTTGGAATTCTGGCTGGCAAAGTTGCGCGACCAGGGTTTAATGGCGCCTTCGGCCAGAGTCAAGCGCTTATTGGGAATAATCAAATCGCGATCGGGATTAAGCTTGACGCCCAAGCCGCGGCAAGACGGGCAAGCACCGAAAGGCGAATTGAAAGAGAAGGATCGGGGTTCAACTTCGGGAATGCTCAATTGGCATTTGGCGCAATAGTAATAAAGATTGAAAGCAATTTCCTGGCTGTCGCCTCCGGTTAAAGCGGGTAAGGCGATAACATTGACAAAACCGTTGCTTAAATCCAAAGCCACGAGCAGGGCTTTGTTCAGGCGTTGGAAAGACACGTCCTTGTCGTTCTGTTCCTTAATTTCCTTGGTGACGGGCAGATTGTCAATCTGCACTTCAATCGTGTGCGCTAAATCCTTATCCAAAGACAGTTTGCCGCCGGAAATTTCGTGCGCTTGGTAAAAATTGCCGTCAATGCGGAAAATTTCATAATTGACGCGCAATAAATTATCAATGACTTTGGCATGATTGCCTTTTTTATTGATTACTATGGGTGATAAAAGCGAAATACGGTTGCCTTCGGGCAACTTGGATAAACGTTCCAAAATCTGCCCGGCGGTTTGGCGGGTCAGGGGTTCGCCGCACTTGTGGCAATGCACAATGCCGACTTTGGCATAAAGCAAACGCAGATAATCATAAATTTCCGTCACGGTGCCGACAGTGGAGCGGGGGTTAATGGAAGAAGATTTTTGGTCAATGGCGATGGTCGGCGATAAGCCGTCAATTGAATCCACGTCCGGCTTGTCCATTAAATCCAAAAATTGTTTGGCGTAAGAAGATAAGGACTCGGCGTAACGTCTTTGGCCTTCGGCGTAAATCGTGTCAAAAGCCAGGGAGGATTTGCCCGAACCGGACAGGCCGGTGATGACTACCAACTGGTCCTTGGGGATGTCCACGGAAATGTTTTTCAGATTATTGACTCTGGCGCCGCGGACACTGATTTGTTTGTGGCCGGAAGAGAAAGATTTTGGCATAGGGTATTTTAAGATATGTCAACCAAAAGCATATCATACTTTGATTTGCGGGTCAAGTAAGGGGCGAGAAAACAAAAAAAACCGCCGAGAACTCTTGCGAGTCCCGGCGGAATTAATGAACAATTAAGCGTGTTCTTCATCATCAAATTTAAATCTGCTAAGATAACCAAGAGAACCATCAAATTCCGATTCACTCAAAATCATACCCCGCGCTTCCCACTTGAAACTGGTTTCATGACTACTGCCATGAATGGCTTGGGTTTGTTGAGCGGGTACCAACCCGAAGTACTCCGCCAACTCACCGCGCTTCAGATAGCGTAAGCCATCGCGTTGTGGCGCTTGAGTCCAATGGACACGGGCCACGATTCCGGACGGCGTCTTAATGGCGCCAAAACCGCGAGCCAAATTCCAGAATAAAACAACGGAGCGATTCGTCGCTCTTCCTTTCTCATCCGCACAATTGGAAAGCAGGGGTGACGGCTCGGGCAGTATGCCGTCTTCGCCTTGTTGCCAATCGTCAAATCGCTCGGTTAGCCAATCATTCAATTGCGGCCAATCTACGGTCGGAAAACAAACGCCGGCGCCATTCCAAACGGCCTGATGCGCGCCCAACTGCTGCAGAGTGGCAAAAAATTTTCCTTCCTGGCTGACAATGGCCGCCTGGTAAACCACGATTCGGCCAAGCGAATCAATACCAACCAGATGCAGATTATTATCCTGCGGCTTGGTGGTAAAACACTCATACTTCTCCGACCAGCCAACCGGCACCTTCCGGCTGAAGTTGGTAACGATTTCCCGACCATTATTGACAAAGCCACCAGCCCGTTTCTCCACCAACTCACCGCGGCCATCGGCCAATAGCACCGTCCAAGGCCGGGATGATAATCCCACCGGAGTAAAAGTGGTAACGTCAAGCGTCATCCGCTGTGGGTTTTCCGGGCACTCCTCCAAGGGAATTACCTCCTTAAGCAGGGGGATGCTATAAAATGCGCCGTCAAGTGGATTTTTCGGGCACTCCTCCAAGGGAGTTACCTCCTTAAGCAGGGGAATGTTATAAAATACGCCGTCAATAAGAAATTGCGCATAAACCACGATCCCTGCTCCATCAATTTCTGGGATAATCTCTTGCTCTGCCATGATTCGTCTCCTTAGGTTGCCGGTCTATCCCGGCCAGGTTATGGATAAAACCGCCTGACTCACATTGCCAGACAGTAATAACGCAACAAACGCTAACAATCGGGGCAGTAAGGTATGACATCTTCGGAAAACAATATTTCCTTCAGTTGTCTGGTTTGACCGCACTCAAAGGCGATTCTCGCTGCCGCTTGGCGATCAACAAATTCCCCGCTGTCAGTCAAAAAGCCCTGTTCGGCCTGGAGAAAAAACCCGGGCGGAGCAGAATGGGCATATTTCTGAATAATCCTGCCGTGACGGCAGGCGGTAAACATTTTTCCGTCTTTTCTAATTGCTGCCCAAGCAATCATAATTCCTCCTGTTTAATATATCGCCCCGTCGGATAACCGCCGATTTGATATTCCTCAACATACCCGGGCTTCAACCGATGATCAATCCAAATGCCGTAGATATATTGACAACGAAAATAACTCTTATGAGCCACTTCCAACTTCCAATCAATCACCTCAAGCCAGGGTTTAGCCGATTCAAAATTATTAACGACATTCAATATCCTGGCTGCTTCAGAAGTATTGATTCCTGTGATATCTGAATAATCATACCCCCAACCCAACTGGATCCAGGAGTGATTACCAACGGTAATCGTCTTCTCAATAGGATTAATGACTACCTGCTGCTGCTGTTCATCTGTTTGTTTCGGATCTTGAGCGCAGGAGGCGCACACGATAGCGCACATGGTCAAAACAATCATAACAACAGTAACTAAACAGGAGACGATGCCGCTCAAAATTTTCCAATCTTTACTCTTCATTGTAAAGTTCTCCTTCAGCCGTTACAGCCGAATTCAACTCGGGCTGATTCCCGAATTAATGTATAATTATAGCAAATTTACATATTTTTGTCAATACCTTTATCCACAACCGCTATTTATCTAAATTTAAATATATTTCCCCGAGGCAAGCCCGAGGGAATAGTGTGACTTGCGTACTAAATAGCTCGGCAAGCCGAGCGGTATTTGACTATATTGGCGTCGCTCGCTCGGAATCCAGCGCCTTGAAGCGCTGGTTCACTCGCTCACTAGCCAATAAAAAATCGTCTAACTAAAAAAGCCAGACGATTCTTTATAGTATGATCTTTATTTGATCTTCTTCCGTAAACCGAAAAAATACACTAATGTCATTACCACCCAATAAATACCGCCAATAAGGGACAAAATCCAACCAAGAATAGGAATGACGGCGACTAAACTGCAAACAATCGGGACCAAAACCAAAATATAAAACCATTTTTTCTTGTCCTCATTAACGGCGGTAAAAGCGGCTTTATCGGTCATGCCCCAATGGTAGATATTGATTAAACTTAAAACAGCCAAAACAATGCCAATAATTGCAAAAACAACGCCAAAGATAGCCACAACGCCCATTATGGCGCCTAATCCTCCTCCCATCATGGCATCGGCGCCGGCCGGCAATTGAGCTTTGGCCGCTTCCATGGCCTGGCGTTGCAATTCTTGCAACTGCGCCGCATCAGGCATCGCTCCCGCGGTCTGTAACACGAATGCGAACATATTATCACCCCCTTTCCTTTATAAATATAATTAATTACAATAACCCGAACTTTTTAATATTCTCTTGGCAAATCTCCTGCATTTTTTTCAATTCCGCTTCCGCTCCGGGTTTGAATAAATGCTTGAAGCGTTTTTGCAATTTTAAAAATTCTTCTACCGGTTTCTGTTGCGTGATTTTCATTTTTCCCGACAACTCGCCGTTAATATATTCCACAATCGGGTAATAACCCGTCTGCACAGCCAGTTTAGCGACATTAACCGTGTCTTTGGGATTTATCCCCCAGCCCGGCACGCACGGCACATAAAGTTGCAAATATTTCGGCCCCTTAACGCTTAGCGCTTTTTTAACTTTAGCGATTAAGTCAGCGGGATAACCCACGGTAGCCGTGGCCACATAAGGCACGTGATGCGCCAAAGCAATGGCGATCATATCTTTCTTGCGCGTCGGATTGCCAAAAGATTCTTTGCCGGCCGGAGCGGTAGTGGTGTTAGCATCAAGCGGCGTTGAGCCGGATGTCTGATAGCCGGTGTTTTGGTAGGCCTCATTATCGTAACAGACATACAGAATATTATCGCCTCGTTCCCACATGCCGGAGATATGCCCCAGGCCGATATCAAAAGTCGCGCCGTCGCCGCCGACCGCCACCACATTAACATTTTCTTGACCCTGCTTTTTTAAGGCGGCCAGAACACCGGTCGCCAAACAAGCGGAATTTTCAAATAATGAATGAATCCAGGGGATCTTAAAACTGGTCATGGGATATTGCGTGGTTGTTACTTCGCTGCAACCGGTGGCGTTAGTCATAATGCTGTTTGGGCCGATGGTATCGGTCAACAATCTGGAGGCGATAATCATGCCGCAGCCGGCGCAAGCCGAGTGTCCAGGATTTAAAATATGCGATAATGGCGCTTTATATTTTTTCATAAAATTATTTTCCCACAAAAATTGTTTGCTCTTTGGCGGTTCTGGCCAAGTCAATCGTCTGCTTAATCATCTCTTTGGTAATGTCGCGGCCGCCCAGACCCATAATCGCGCCCACGATCTTGGCTTGGCTCCGGCCATAGAAAGCGCGGCGGAGTTCTCCGGCCAAAATTCCTTCCTCGCCGAGCGATACTGATTTGTCAACCACTAAAATATATTTTTTCCGGCCGATCAATTTCAATAATTCTTCCGTTGGGAAGGGCCGCAAACTGGTGACTTTAACCACTCCGACGGCGTTTTTTTGTTCCAATTCATCCACGGCTTCCTTAATCGTCCCCAAAACGGAGCCCATGGCCACTACGACCGTATCGGCATTTTTACCGCCATAATAATCAACCAAAGAAAGCGCGCGGCCAAAAACTTTCTTAAACTCTGCCATCTCTTTGGCGATTAATTTTTTGCTGGCCGCCAAATCATCATGCAACTCCTGCCTGATCTCCATATAATGCGCCGGCGTGGCGAAAGCGCCGAAGGTCAGAGGATTTTTGACAGCTAATTTTTCGGCCGGTTTGAAAGCCGGCAAATATTTTTTAATCAATTTCGGTTCGGCGATATCCACCGGCTCCACCGTATGAGTCAAAACAAAACCGTCCAAATTCACCATTACCGGAATCAGGCACTGCTCGGCGATTTTAAAAGCCAACAGATGCAAATCGCAAGTTTCCTGATTATCTTCGCCATAAAGCATGATCCAACCGGCATCGCGCATAGTTACGGCGTCCTGCTGATCATTCCAAATATTTATCGGCGCGGAAACGGCGCGATTGGCATCAGTCATGACAATCGGCAAACGCATGCCCGCGGCATTGAATATCACTTCGGTCATAAGCAACAACCCTTGCGAGGAAGTGGCGGTATAAGTCCGGGCGCCGGCGGCTGAAGCGCCGATTAAAATAGACAGCGCGGCGAATTCGCTTTCCGCGCGGATATACTCGTAATCCGCCTCGCCGTCGGCTTTGAGCTTGGCCAAATCCTCAACAATATGCGTCTGAGGCGTAATCGGATAGGCCGAAATCACATCAACGCCGATATTTCTAATTGTCTCCGCGATCGCCCGCGATCCTTCTAATATTTTTTTCATATTATTTTCTTTCCTCTCGCATAATTATGGCTTTAACCGGACAAACCTCGGCGCATAAGCCGCAACCCTTGCAATAATCTAAGTCCTTTTCATAAAAAAACTTACCGGCTGAATTCTTCTCGCCGACTTTGAAACAAATTCCTTCCGGACAAATCAAATCGCATTGTCCGCAGCCGATGCATTTTTCATGATCAATCTCCGGATAATGCTGCTCGCGCCAGTTGCCGGTTTTGACCTGGCTGGTGGTGCCCGGTTTAGCGGTTAGCGGTAATTTCATAAGCTATGATGAATAGATTATTTATAAATTAATTGTTGGCTATGACCTCAAAGCCCCTTTTGGCGGCGGCGATATTTTTTTCCGCGATTTCTCCTTCAAACCTTTCGGCAATGGCGCGTTCAATCGCCGGTAATTTTATCAGCCCGGTCAGGCCGGCAAAAGCGCCCAAAAAAATCGTATTGATAATCGGCTTGCCGATTACTTCCAACGCCAAACCCGAAGCGTTAATGGTTTTAACCCTCACTCCGGCCGGCACTTTCAACTCCCCTAACGGTTTGGAAGAATTGATCAGGACAATGGAACCGTTCTTTAAGTCGCTTAAAATTTTTTCATCCGTCAGCAAAGTCGGATCTTGAACAATCGCGTAATCCGGCGAGTACACCTGACTGCGCAAACGGATCGGTTTGTTATCCAAACGCACGAAAGCCATCACCGGCGCGCCGCGCCGTTCCACGCCGAAACTGGGAAAGGCCTGCGCCTCCTGACCGGAATAAAAAGCGGCTTCCGCCAAAAGTTCCGCCAAAGTGACTGATCCCTGGCCGCCGCGGCCGTGTATTCTGATTTCCGTCATAATTATTTGATGCTTTTATATAGTTTAATCAATTCTTCCCATTTAGCCAAAGGAACCGCTCCCTCTAACTTCTTGCCGTTAACATAAAATGTCGGCGTGCCGCGCGCGCCCAAATCCAGAGCGTCAGCGATATCCTCTATCACTTTTGACTGATATTTCAATGACGTCAGGCAGTTATTGAATTTCGCCAAGTTAAGACCCGAGGCCTTGATGATGGCGTTGAATTCCTCCTCGTTATTGAAGTTGCCTTGCTGAAGGAACAAGCGGTCATGGAGCGGCCAGAACTTGCCTTGTTCTTGGGCGCAATAACCGGCTTGCGCCAATATCATGGAGTCGTCGCCCTTGACCGGATAATTGCGGAAGATAAACAGAATGTCTTGCTCGTATTTATTGGCAATGGTTCGGATAACGGAAAATTCTTCCTGGCAAACGGAGCATTGAAAATCGGCGAACTCCACGATCACCAGTTTAGCGTTGATATTTCCCAAATACGGCCGGTCCGTCTTTTCCGCTTTCTGCCGCGCCGGGTCTTTCTCCGTGGAAGAACTGACGCTAACAGCCGCGGCCGCAGTCGCGTTATTAATAGTGGAACTGACGATGTTTGCAAACAGCGCTTCGGTGGCGGTTGACTGGGTCATGACGCCGCTGGGAATCTGATCTAATAATTGTTCTAATAGCGGATTGCCCGCCAAAGTTTTCTCGCCTTCAGCTTGTCCGGCAAAGTCCAGCACTTCACGCAGCTGCCGTTCCCGCGAGGCCACTTCAACGACTACCAGAGAAAAAAAACCAAGCAGCGCCAAGCTGGCTACGCCAAGTAAAATTATTTTCCACCAGTGGCGGCGGCGGTTGTCAATCGGCTGATAATCCATAATCGCTATTCTGATTATAGCAATTTATGCTCCTAATTGCCACCTCTTGCTTTTTCCGGCTCAAGAGCTATAATTCATAAATAATCCATAAAACTATGCCAAACCCGGAAAACAACGACAGGGGCCGCTTCGTTTATACCAGAAAAAACGGCGAAAAAATATATGAGGCCACGCCGGCGCCCGAACAGCCCGGTCAAGTGGAAACGCCCGAATGGGAAAAAGATTTCCATCAAAAATACAGCGGGATTGGTTCTGATTTAAAAAGAAAAAATAAAACCGTTAACGATTAACCGGAAAACACTCTCCATACGGCTGCGAAAAATCCTCTTGGCAAATCAAGAGGATTTTTTGTTTTTTGATTGAAGCAAAGGCAAATCAACCAGCCGACCAAACAACCAGCCCAAAAGCAATAAACCGGCGAGCCAAAGAACGGTTAATGACGCCGGAGGCAAAAATTCCAGCCACTCGCTGTAACGGCTGATGAGCGGCCAATGCAACAGATAAATTTCAAAAGAATAAACGCCGAAAATTTCCAACAGGACGAACTTGGTTTTTTTTAAAATAAAAATTAGCGCCAGGCACAGCATGGTAAACAGAGCGAACAATTGCTCGCGCCAAATCCCCTGGCCCACCCCAGAATAGTATGCGGTATAAATAGCGGCGGCCGCAAGAATTATTATCAGACCCAATCGCCCATAATTAGGCCAGGATTTAAGATAAAGCAAAAATTCCGCCAAGGGCTTTCTCTCTTTTGCTCTCTCCAGCCAAGACCTGAATTTTCTTGCCGCCAGCCAAGGCCAGCAGCGATCACGACGGGAGCATGACTGGCAAATCTCCCGAGAGGAAACTAAAAACACGGCGGACAAAACACCCAAAGGAAACGCCAAAAAATGCGTCTGGTAAAATTTCAAAACCTGTTCGGACACGGGCCAACCGGGCCAAAGCGCCAAAAAGCTTATCGCGGCAATCAGCGCTACGGAAAGCCGCGGGTGCCGAGGCCGAAAAACGACAGGAAACAATAAATAATAAAATATCAGCGGCGTCAGAAACCATAACGGCGAATTGAGCGAGGTCCACAAATTGGCCGTCGGAAAAAACCCGGCGAAAGAAAAAACAATCTCTTTCAGCGGATAAAAACGGTTGAGCAACCAGGCATCCAAACCCAAAACCAAAACCAAAGACAGCCACAAGGGCCAATAAATTTTCACTATCCGCTTCTTGTAAAACTGCCTAAACGGCTTCGGCCGATAAATAGCCGAGGCGGCCAAGCCGTAACCGGACAAAAAGAAAAACAAATTGACCGCCACGCCGCCCCAAATTCCTAAGGGGAACAAAAAATCAGTGCCATAAAACTGGCCATAAGTCAGATGGGCAAAAATTACACCCAAAATCGCCAAGCCGCGCAATTCATTGGATACTTCCTTGGGCAAGGGAGCGCTAACGGTCTTGCGGCGCGCCGAAATAAAAATCGCCGCGCCCAAAATCGCTATAAAGATAGCGGTTTGGCCGGCGAAATAATTATTGGATAAAATCATAAATCAAATCAGCCCATAAGGCATAGCCCTTGTCCGAGGGGTGAAATCTGTCCGGCGAATAAACGCCGGAGTCGGCGGTTTGGTCGCCGTTAAACGGTTTGGTCGAGGCGCTATGCAAATCAATTAATTCCACTCCGGCGGTTTGCGCCACTTCGGCGATAATCGCGTTATACTCCTTAAGCTTCCACTCAAAATACCAATTGTAAGGCGGCAACACCAAATCCCTGGCGCCCAAATAGGGCAGGTTGATCAGATATATCCGCGCTTGGGTGGTTTGTTGCAATGATCTGACTGCCGTTTCCAGATTGCTCTGGAATTTTTCCCGGGGCACGAAATTATGCAGATCGTTGGTGCCGATAAACAAGGTAATCATCTGGGGCTGCATTTGTCCGGCATCAATGATTTGGCCGGTCAAAATATCAAAACTGGTGGCTCCGGGCACGCCCAAATTATTGACAATGACCTGCACTCCGGCGGCCGCGGCTATTTTTTGCGCCAAAGACCCGGGCAGAGAAGCGGCGGCGGAAGTCGCCCCGACGCCGGCCGTCAAAGAATCGCCTATGGCCACATAAGTCATTCTTTGCCCTTTTTCTTCAGTCATATAGTTTTTTTCTTCCGGCGGCGCTATTAATTCAAATTTGGAATAAACATAAGCATAAGCGCGATTGAGGTATAAACCGACAACCGCCGCGATGATCAGAAAAATAATTATATTCTTGGGCTTAGCCATGATTTCATCTTAGCAAATTGAGGGCAAAAAAACAAAAACCGACAGAATAAAAAACGTTGCCGTAAAAGGCAACGTAATTGGCCGATCTTAATTAAATGATCAGGTAATTATTGTAGCTAAAGACCGCAGTTCGATTAAGGCCTTGTCTCGCATCTGGATAAATTCCGATTTGAGTTGGGGAGACAACTCCGATTCCAAATCGGCATTATTATAAATGCAGCATAATGCTGAAAAAACAAGCCTAAGTTCATCAGTTCTCATTGACAAAATGATTGTTGTAACATCACTGTTATAGAACTTTTGCGTTTTTTGTTCAATTGTTCTCAATAAACTTTGCCGGATAGTCGCATCAGCATCAATCTCCGCTAATTCCGGATCATCCTTCCGATCATTATTGCGACTGGCGCAAATAAGCATGATATCGGAAACAATCATTAATTCTTCCAAAGTGCTGGCCGTTTTAACCAGGGAATCTATAATGACTCGCTCCCAATCCCGGCCTGAATAAACTTTCCGATAAAGCTTGTGCCAATCGGAAAAAGAACTGGCAGTTTCCATTAAGCGATGCTTAAGCGGATCGGTAAACAAATCAAAATCGCCGAAATTAGAATGAAAATGTTCCAGATATGCTTCCAAATCGGCAAAAGTCAAATTCTTCAAAAAACTTTCAATTGAAATAAAGCGCTTCTCGGCAATCTTGTAAGCCATTCTCAAACCGACCAAATCAACCAGCCGCTTAACGCTCATAGCCATGATGCGTCTCCTTTTGTTGCGAGGAACTATCCGTTATCCTCTGTTTTAATGTGCCAACATGCCGGAATCAATGCAATCATCGTATATTACTAAATGGCAATGATTATGTCAAGGCCGGATTGAACAAAAATTACCAACAGGCGGAATCCGGGGGAACTTTATTCGGTCTACAAAAATTTAGCCCAATAAACGAACGGGCCATAATTTTCCAAACCGCCGTATTGGGAACAGGCGTTTAACATCAAAGAGTTGCCGGGATTCACAAAAAAACAGGCCGAGTTCGCCCCTTTTCGCCTTAATCTTTCCAAAGCTTCCTCCGCCAGAATCTTACCGATTCCCCGGTGACGATACTGTGGCAATACTCCCAAACGATAAACGTAAGAAATGTAGAAATCAAAAATAATCACCACGGCGCCAACAATTCTGCCCCCTGATTTAACTACTATTATGGATTCGGGATCTTGTTGGATTTTTTTTCTAAGCGATTCGCGCTTATCGCATTCGCCGTAAAATAAACCGCATTCCTCCCAAACAGCTTTGACTTCATCAAAATCCTCGTCAATATAATTAACGACGGTTATCTGCGGTTCCGTATTTGGCATTACTTGTTTCCTCCTTCTTAATTTTTTTCAATTGGCAAAGTGCTGAAAAGACACTAAAATATTATATCAAAACAGCGCGAGAGTCAAACGATTAATCTTCAAATTCAAACAGTTTGTCGATTTTGGTCTTGAGTGTTTGGGCGACTCTATGCGCCAATTCCAGTGACGGATTATATTTCCCTTGTTCCAGAAACACGATCGTTTCCCGCCTGACGCCGACGATTTCCGCCAACTCCTCCTGCGTTAAGCCGAACTTGGCGCGTAATTCTTTGATGTGATTTTTCATATTGGCGCTGTTTATTTGCATTCCGTTTTCGGAGCGGGAAAATCCGGCTGGCCGTGCTTGACCCATTCGCCGTTCTGGCACAGCCAGTTGTCTTCGCCGGAAAACAGGCGCAAAGCGAACACGGCTAAAACCAAAAACAGAATAACGATCAAAACGATATAAAGCGATTTCTTATCGGTCAATTTTATTTTATTGTAATAGCGATAAATCACGCTGTAAAGCAACATCAGCAAACAGGTGGAAAAAGCCAAAACGATGGCGATCGGCTCGTAAGCCGGATTAATGTCCCGCAGAGCATAAAAAATAAACATGGCGATTGTCGCCGTCCAGGCATAGATTTGAATCGCCCACAAAGCCGCCCGGCCGCCGGTCAGGTAATCCCTTTCATCGGCGATAACCTCTTTGACCTGCCGCCGCAAATACATCAAGACCAAAGAAGCGACGATTAAAACGGCGATCGGCAGAATATAATTTTTAAAAATAATCGCCTGGCTGAAAACAATCGCCAAAATGACGACCGTTCCCAATCTGATTTGCTGGTAACGTTTAAGAGTCATAATTATTTCTCCTTTCCTGCGGCTGCCAGGGGGCCTAAGAGCGGCCGCGATAATTAATGTTAGATTTATATAACTATAGTCATGCCTTAATGTTATATTATTCTAACATTATTGTCAAGGGGTATTTTATTTTGGCTTAATTTAAATGAAGTTGGCCCCGCCGCCAGGCGGTCGGAGTACCCGCCTACCGGCAAGCAGGTGCGAAGGACTTCCAATAAAAAAGGACTCGGATATTTATCGCCGCAAAGCGGTAAATCTCCAAGTCCAAGTCCTATTAACATCCAAGGTGTTTATCCAGATGTTTAATGCGCTAACACGCCGGAGCGAAACCCACAGCCGAGCCGAAATATCTTTCCGGCGTACTGACGAATCTTTCGAAGAATCGGACTACCCATTTCGAAGAACCGAGAACGCAAAAAAAAGATGCTGACTTGCAAAAATCAATCCGCGTTTCCAGCGGCGTATCGCAAGGACGAGTGTGATTATAATTATAAGGCGAGCATTCGGTGCCGGCGCAATCAATGCCCAAACAGCCGTATTGGCTGACAAGATCAGGATGAGTCAGCAAAGCGGCGGCCATAACATAATGGCATAAACCGAATTCATTCGCTTCATCATTCGCTTCATCTTCAAAACGGCGCCGGGCATGCCGGATACTGGCTCCGCGCCATCGCATGCCGAAATTAACCGGGATCACTAAATAATCGCCGGGCAGGTATGCTTCCATCTGGCCCAGAAAACCGCGAGTCCTGGCAGTGGGACGAAAACAGCCGTCATACTCCACTTCGTCACAGCAATTGCCCTCAAGAGGCAGCGACTTCTGAAGCAACCGAAACAATTCTTTCGCCGCCTTATAATAACCGCCCAGACAGGAAAACTTCGGCACAACAAGATCAAGCTCAAGCTTCTGGGGCAACGGCCGTTCCTCAAGATGCCGGTTTCCGGTAAGGCCAAGAATATGGGAGGCGTCTAAATCCCTGGTCAAATCCAGTTGGCGCCAAAAATCAAGCTGTTCTTCCACCGAGCGGCGCCGAAAATCACTGGGGTAGACGCGGCTTGATTCCACCCGTTCCCTGGCATAAGGCAGTTTATCGGCATTGGGATCTTCATAACGCCCCTCAATCAAATCCTGCAACGGCTTCTTAATCCGTTTAGGATCAATGGTTCCCTCTCTAATGCGACGATGCAAATCTTCCGTTTGGTCAAAAATTCTTAGCCGGGCTACTTCCCGTTCAAGATAATTAATCGTCTCGTCCGCCGCTTTCAGCCGTTGCGCTTTTTCGTCTGCGACATTTTTTTCTGTCATGACGAATTCTCCTTTGTCAAAGTCCTTGCCCTGTTGGCACTGCGCCGCTTGGGCCAAGCGAAATCCCAACCATTGGGATATCAAATAATGATATCAGGCCAGACAAATTTTGTCAAAGACCGCGGTTTGGCGGTTTAATTGAAAAAGCGACCGTGGCCGGCCGCTTCTTCTGGCTAATTAATTTTTTCAATCTTTATCTTCACTTTTTCGCCATTGATGTTAACCGGCTTGGCGTCGCTGTCCGCTTCCGCGATTTCCTGGGTGAGGGTGGATTTTTTCAGTTCTGCGTTAAGCGCCGGATCGGCCAGGACTTTTTTCACTATTTCTCCTTCGCTTTGCCAGCTTAATCTGATTCTGTCTTTAATGGTCAAGCCGGCGTCCTTGCGCAAAGTGTTGATCGTCCTGACCAATTCGCGCCAAGCGCCTTCAATTTTCAACTCATCGGTCAATTTGGTGTCCAAGTCAATTTTAATTTCCGTCCCGCCGGCAAATTCCAAATTCTTAAGGTTCAGTTTGTCTTTAATCAAATTTATGAGTTGCTGTTTATACGATTCTTCGGCTAACGCCAGACCGTAAACCGTGGCCTGATTAAGCGGCTGCCTGATTTTTATCTTGGCCTCGGCTCGGGCGGACAAACCCATCTCTTCTATGGTAGCGACTAAGCTCATTTGCTCCTTCAATTTGTTGCTGGCGTCTGTTGCTTCCCGGCTGCCGTAAAATTCCTCATCAACCTGCGGCCAGGTCTCCAAATGAACCGATTCCAGTTTGCCGCCGATCTGCTTGTAAACATATTCGGCGATAAAAGGCGTGAAAGGCGCCATGACTTTGGATAATTCCATCAGAACGAAGCGGAAGGTGGCGATGGCTTGACGCTTGTCCGTTTCATCGTCGCCTTTCAGGCGGTCGCGCGACGATTGCAGCCAGCGAGTGGAAAATTCATCTATAAATTCGGCCAGTGGGCGGGTGGCGCGCGGCAAATCATACGCTTCCATGTTTTTGGTCACCTCCAAAATCAATAAATTCAATTTTACCAGCAGCCATTTATCCAAAATATTTACGCTGTCGGCCGCTAACGACGCCGTCGGTTCCGAGGCCTCGTACAGCTTATAAAAACTCAAAATATTGTTCAAAAGCATAGTAACTTTCTGCATCGCTTCCTTGACGCCGTCATCGGAAAAATTCAAATTCTCCGCGGCCATGACCGGCGCGGTCAAAAGATAGAAACGCAAAGCGTCGGCGCCGTACTTGTCCATGATGATTTTAGGTTCGGTGTAGTTCAGTAAATGCTTGGACATCTTTTTGCCGTCTTCGGCCAGAACGATGCCGTTGACGATGACGTTTTTAAACGCCTCGCCGCCTCTGATGGCCGCGGCAATGATATGCAAATAATAAAACCAGGCGCGCGTCTGATCTACGCCTTCGGCGATAAACTGCGCCGGAAAGCCGGCCAGGAATTTTTCCTGATTGGCAAACGGGTAGTGCTGTTGGGCGTAAGGCATGGAACCGGAATCAAACCAGGTATCCAGCACATCGGGAATCCTCGTCATCTTTTGGCCGCATTTGGGGCAGACGATTTGCCATTGATCCACGAAATGTTTGTGCAAATCGGTTATTTTCTGTTTTATCTCCAGCACTTGCCCTTTATCCAAAGCTAGTTCTTTGAAAGTCCGGCTCGGCTCGTAACCGTAAAGCTTGCCCAAAAGCGACCTGATCGCATCTTCATGGCTGACTAACAGGATATTCTTGCCTTTGTGCTTCTCATTCAATTCTTGGTATAGAGCCAGCATTCTTTCGGTCACCTGCCTGACGCTTTCGCCGCCGGGATAAGCCGCATCCCAATTGTCTTTCCATTTGGCGATAAACTCCCGGGCTCCGGCATCAATATCGGATTGCTCTTCCAGTCCGCCGGCGTTGAGTTCGTTCAGGCGGGAATCAAAAACCAATTCCGCGCCCGTGGCCGCGGCAATAATTTGCGCCGTTTCCTTGGCGCGCAACACTTCGGAAGAAACAATCAGATTAATTTTTTTGTCTTGCAGTCCGCTGGCGGCCGCTTGGATTTGCTTTTGGCCGGCGGCTGTCAAAGGATGGATGTTTAAGCCGCTGCTGAACACGTGCTTGATATTTTTTTCCGCTTCGCCGTGCCTGATGGCGAAAAAATTATTCCGATCTATTTTCAATTCTTCCAGTTCGGCCACGCTGCCGATGACTTTAATCTCGCCGCACTGGCAACGCCATAAAGGAATGACGCTGGCCCAGAAACGCTGGCGGGAAATCGACCAGTCGCGCGCGCCCAAAAGCCACTTGCCGAAACGGCCTTCCTTGATATGCGCCGGCGACCAATTAATTCCCTTAGCGGTCTCTAAGGCCTTCGGCTTGATATCCGTCACCTTGACAAACCATGAATCGGTGGCGTAGTTAATGAGCGGCGTATCGCAACGCCAGCAATGCGGATAGCTGTGCTCGTATTCGGCACTGGCAAAAAGCAGATTATTTTTGTCCAAATATTCAATGACTTTTTTGTCGGTCGCTTTGGTGTCTCCTGCCGGTTTGACGTTCAGGCCGGAAAAATCCGCGACTTCATCTTTAAAATTGCCGCTGAACGTAACATTCTGGATCATGGGCAGGTTTTTCTCTCGGCCCAGTTGCATGTCCTCTTCGCCGTAAGCCGGAGCGATATGCACTACGCCCGTGCCGTCCTCGGTGGTCACGAAATTCGCTGATACGATAGTATACAAATTATCTTTATTAGGCAGATCCTTATCTAAATAATATGGGAATAATGGTTTGTATTTTTTACCAACTAATTCTGAACCTTTAAATTCTTTTACAATTTTATATTCTTGATTACCAAAAACTTTTTCTAATAATGCTTTTGCTAAAATCAACTGGATTCCCGCCTGCGCGGGAATGACGATGGACACATAATCAACGTCCTCACCCACTGCGAGCGCCACATTGCCGGGCAAAGTCCAAGGCGTAGTGGTCCAAGCCAAAACAAAAGTATTGTCATTAGTAACAAAATCGCCGATTTTCTGTCCCGCCGCCAATTTAAATTTAGCGGTAACCGACAAATCCTTGATATCCTTGTAGCCCTCGCTGACTTCCTGCTGGCTTAAAGTCGTTTCGCATCTCGGACAAATATGCATGGATTTGTAACCTTGGTAAATCAAGCCCTTGTCGTATAATTCCTTAAACACCCACCAGATTGATTCCATGTAAGGCAAATCCATGGTTTTGTAAGAGTCGGCCATATCCGCCCAACGTCCGAAACGGGCGATGGTTTTCTTCCATTCCTCAACATAGACCAAAACTTTGCTGCGGCAATACTCATTGAATTTGCCGATGCCGTAATCCTCAATATCTTTTTTGCTTTTGAATCCCAATTCCTTCTCCACGATATTTTCAATCGGCAAGCCGTGGCAATCCCAGCCCCAGCGGCGTTCCACGTAACGACCGCGCATCGTCCAGAATCTTGGCACCGCGTCCTTCATCAAGCTGGCCACCATGTTGCCGTAGTGCGGCGTGCCCGTGGCAAAGGGCGGGCCGTCGTAAAAGCTGTGGGCCTCGCCGTCTTTTGTCTGCTCCAGCGATTTCTCAAAAATCTTGTTATCGGCCCAAAATTTTTGGATTTCCCGTTCTCTTTCCGGAATCGGATTAATCCACTTCTTTTCTTCCATATAATTAAAATTATTAAAACAAAAAAACACCAAACTGGTTTCTCCGGAGCCCTCGCGGGCGGTACCATCTCGGTGTTTAACTTAATTCCAGCTGTTACGGGCTGACCGGCCGGTTTTACTTTCCGCTTCAAGCGAATTTCTTCCGGCAGCTCCAATGGTGATGACCATCGTCAAGCGCTGTTATAGTTTGTGCTTGAACTATAACACGGGCCAAGGAAAAAATCAAGTAAAATAAAAAGACGCTTTTAACTTAAAGCGCCTTTTGCCGGAATGAATTATTCCTGCCAAGAAATCGCCTGTGTCGGGCAAGCGCCGATGGCTTCGTCAATCTTGGCTTTTTCCGCTTCATAATCGGCTTCTAATACGGTAGCGATCATCTTGCCTTCAACTTCCGCCACTTTAAAAACTGCCGGGCAAATGGCTTCGCAAGTGCCGCAAGCGATGCACGCTTCGCTGACTGATGGTTTTGACATAGTAATTTTATTATTTATTTTTGATGATCTCCTTGACTTTTTGCGACAAGGTCCCGGGAGTAAAATCTGATTTGATCAGATAGCCGTTGACTTTCAACCCGGTCGCGCGTTCTTTATCTTTCTTCTGCGTCAAATTGCTCCAAATATAAACCTTGAGTTTGGCCAGTTCTTTGTCTTTTTTGATTTGTCCGAACAAATTCCAACCGTCCAATTCCGGCATCATAATATCCAACAAAACCAAATCCGGTTTGAACCGCTTAAGCTCCGTCAAGGCCTTGGTGCTGTCGCCGATAATAACCGTATCAATGCCTTCCATTTGCATCTTCATGCGATAAATCTCGGCTAAATCCGGCTCGTCTTCAATGAGCGCGACTTTGTATTTTAATTCCGTCATAAAATTAACTTTTGACTTTATGGACTTTTGACTTACTTATTATACTACATTCGCTCCAAAGTTTCTATGCCCAAAATGTTCAAACCGTTGACCAGAACCTGCTTCACGCCGCCGATTAACGCCAAACGAGCCAGACGCAAATTCTCTTCCGAGTTCAATACTGGCACTTCCTGGTAATAACCGGCAAAAATTTTGGCGGTCTCAAACAAATATTTGCTTAAAACGCTGGGTTCAAATTCCCGCGCCGCTTCGCTTATCGTCTGCGGGAATTGCGCCAGCTTTAACAACAGTTCTTTTTCCGCGCGCTCCTTTAACAACGAATAATCGGGGGCTTTGATCGCTAAGTCGTTTTTTCTTAAAATACTGTTGATGCGGGTTACGGTATACTGCAAGTAGGGCCCGGAATAACCGTCAAAAGACAGGGCTTCGCTCGGATCAAAAACAATAACGCTATTTTTGCCCACTCTAAGCATGGAAAATTTGATAGCGGCCAAAGCGATTTTCTCCGCGGTTTCCGCCACTTCTTTCTCGCTCCAATCCTTATGGCGCTTGCCGGTTTCTTGGGAGGCCAAAGCGGTCATTTCGCGCAAAAAATCCTCAAACAAGACAACGTTGCCCTGGCGCGAAGACATGGCGCCTGCCGGCAAGGTAACGAATTCGTAAGCGATGTGCTTGACCTTCTTTTTAAAACCCATGATCTCCAAGGTTTTGAAAAATTGCTGGAAGTAAAAGCTCTGGCGGCTGTCCACCACCACATAAGAAGCGTCAATTTTATATTTATCAAATTTCAGTTTGGCTAAAGCCAATTCCTTGGTGGAATAAAGCGAGGTGCCGTCGGACTTGAGCAATAAAAATTGCTTCAGGCCGTATTGTTCCAAATCAATAATCACCGCGCCTTCGGATTTTTTGGCCACGCCTTGGGCCAATAATTCTTCCACGATTTTCTTGCCCGGTTTTTCCACTTCGCTCTCATAAAAAACCTTGTCAAACTTGACGCCTAAAATTTTGTAGATGCCGTTAAACTCTTCTAATGACCAAGTCCGCGTCTTTTTCCATAAGTTGGTCCAGTATTTGTCGCCGGCTTCCAATTTATTCTGAACTTCTTGCGCTTCCTTTTTGTACTCCTCGTTCTCTTCCGCTTTTTGTACCGCTTCCGTATAGATCTTACCCAAATATTGGCCCTTGTGGCTGGCTGGTTCCGGTTCTCCTTGATGGAATTTATTCAGCGCCCATAGGCATTTGGCCACATGGCTGCCGATGTCTCCGATATAATTGGCGGCAATGACTTTCTGCCCGGCCAAACGGTAAAGATTGACCAAAGCCGAGCCCAAAACCGCGTTGCGCAAATGGCCGACATGGAATTCTTTATGGGTATTGGGCTGGGAATATTCAATCATCACTTTTTCCTTCTCCCCAGCCAATCGGCCGTATTTTTCCTGTTTTTTGCCGATATCAGTTAACAAACCCTTGGCCAAATATTTTTCTTTAAGAAAAAAATTCAAATACGGGCCGAAATTCTGCGCCGATTTGACGCCGGCCGGCAATTTGATTTTATTCTTGATTTCCAAAGCCACTTGATTGGGCGAGATGCGCAAAAGCTTAGTCAAATAAAAACACGGTACGGCCCAGTCGCCCAGGGACGCTTCCGGCGGACGGGTAATCTCCAACTGGCTGATATCGATTTCCTGACCGACGGCTTTTTCAACGGCGGACAAGATTTCCTTTTGCAATTTGTCTATGAAATACGGCATAGTCAATGGCTTTACCATATCACAAAAAAGCAAAAATGGCAATGAAAAAGGCACTGATTTGTTCAGTGCCGGCAAAGTGCCAAAAATTATTCCGTCGCTTTTTTATTCGCGGCCCGGTAAGCGCTAATCGGTTAGGGGCGATTCCAACACATCAAGAATTTCCAAAATTCTCAAACCGATTCGTTCGCTTCGGCATTGGCCAAGCCACAACCTGATCGCGGCTACGCCGAGCAAGAGCTCTATTTGCGACTTAGCGTCTTTTACAAAAATGAATTTATCCGTCGAAGGAGCGGCGAAATCCGGAGTTAAACCGGGTAGCGGAATACATTCGGGGATTATTTTTTCTTCTTCTTTGCAACCGAATGAAAAATGGTGTGACAGGGGCAAGAACCATTTTGTGCCGCCAATCAGCAATCCACCCGGACACAAACAGCCGATCTTGATCTGGTAAACGAAAACCTCGGGCCAACGCAACGGGTTGGGAGAACACATGGAATCAAAAAACATACCGCCGTCAAAATTAAAACGGCCCAAAAATGAACCGGGATTTTCTTCAATGCCGGTTTGCGCCAACATTACCGGTTGGCAGTCATGCTCTTTAAGACGTCTTTCCAACTGGAGCAAAGAATGTTCAAGTTCTCCGCCGTCATGGCGCCAAGCAATAAGATCTTTTTGAGTAACCATGAAATCCAAAATTCTGTCACCCAAGGTTTCGCCGGCTCTAACGCGTTGAGTCAGCTGTTCGCCCAGCTCCCGTTGAATCTTGCGAAAGCCGTCAATACGGAATTGCAAGTTTCTGACATACCGGTCGTGCCTTTCAATTTCCGTCAATAAATCCTTTACGTCCCGGACTGGATTGGTATCCATGGCACTTCTCCTTGTAAGTTGTTCAGAGTAAGTTGTTCAGAACCGATTAATTGCAAAGCTGAATTTATTAAGCGATTTTTAATGTCCTTCAATAGTTTATTTTAATACCGGCCGATTCTAAAGTCAAGGGCTAAATTTGCAGATGGATTAATAACGCCAAAAATTTGTCAAATCTTTACTGATTTCATTGGCCCGACAATGACTTAAAAGCCCCAAATAAGATTGCTGGCTCTGTTTTAATGATTTTCCGGGCATTTCTCCGCCCTCAAAAACAGCGGTTTTAAAAAGCAAAGATTTCGGCGACTAGAATTTTTAAATAATCCCAATGCATTATCCTAATTTCAAAATTATAATAACATATCTGAAATTTTAAGTAAAAATAAAAAGGGCTTGAACTTCAAGAATCAAAAAGATTAAAGAAGTCCAAGCCGCAAGAATTAACACTGCGGGGCGAAGGCCGACACCGAACCATAGTACGCATGGGCACTGTCGACGATATTGCGGTCAAATTCGAGACGGTCATCGCACGAATCGAAGCCGGCCGAGTAGCGTAAATCATCACCAGCACCCGGAGACCATTCACAACCAGCCATATCCATATACAACTGGTTATCGCCGATGATGCGATCGGGATGGGTAAGCAATAAACAGCCGCCGCTGTACGGGCAAAGGCCGAATTCCGTTTCGCTCAAACGAAATCTGGCATGGCGAATACTGGCGCCGGACCAACGTCTGCCAAACTGTAATGGAACGACAAAGTAGTCGCCCGGCTGATATTCATTCAACCGCTGAAAACAACCGGCCGTCTTGACGGTGTGACGCCAACATTCTTTCCAGCCGATTTCATCGTCACGGTAATTACAAAAATCGCGAGAATCAGTGAGCAGGGCAAAAATTTTCTTCGCGGCCGGACGCAATCCGCCGAGTCGCGAGAACTTCGGCCAGACGCCAATAGCTTCCGCGCCTGGCGCTAAGCTCATCCGCTTCACTAAATCAGCGACCTGACTGCCATCCAACTTCTTGGTGAGCTTCTGGGCCTGCCAAAAACTCAACTGTTCTGCCGGAGAACGGAAACGGAACTTCGGCGGATAATTGTAACTGGATGGGACACGCTCATTGGCGTAAGGAAGATTTGTGGTCCCCTCAAACTTACCATCAATACCCCGTTGCAAAAATTCGCCCAACTCATGCGGGTCAAACTCGTAACCATTCGGTTGGCGTATCTGCTGCTTGATTTCAAACAATTTGCCATCAATCCAGTGGTACAGTTCGCCTGTGACAACAACTCCTGTCGCCATGACAAAACTCCTTCTAATTAATGAACTTGTCGCGAATTCGGCGAAATGCCGCGGTCACAGCGCCGCTTTTGGCTTTTACAATAAAGCCAATAAATTATTATCTAAATCATCAAAATTTAAGCAATAATTTACTGTCTTTATTCCGATGTAAAATTATATCATACAGACATAAATTCGTCAAACAAACAAATTTCTTGAAAGCTGAAAAATTTGACGAGATAACCATAAAAGCGTATATTTAAAACAGTGATTGAAGCGGCCACCAACCGCTTACTCCATAAAGAGTCCGGTCAGCCGGCTAAGCAAAAATCAAAGCGTCCGCCATCCGCCATCCGGCGGAGCGGAAACCCGGGTGGAACCGCGGGAACATCCCAGTTGAATAAAATCATTCAACGGGATAAACTCTCGTCCCGAAAATATGTCTTTAATTTAGATGTGTTTTCAGGATGAGAGTTTTTTAAATAAATTTATGTACGGACCGACTTTAAAAGGAAAAAATATTATTCTTAAGCCGATTTCATTAAAAGAGGCCCCAACCTTTGTCAACTGGTTTAAAGACGAGAATGTTGTAAAATTTTTAGGTAAACAACACAAAGGACTGACATTGGCTAAGGAAAAGCAATACATCAAAAAAATGAAGAAAAATGAAGAGCAGATCATCTGGTCCATCTATACTAAACTAAAGATGGAACTCACATTGGCAGCACCGACCTGCACTCGCTAAACAAAGATCATAAAAAAACCGACTGGGGAATTGTCATCGGCGACAAGAAATATTGGAATCAGGGCTATGGTCAAGATGTATTAAAAACCGTAATGAAATACTGCTTTAACGTCTTAAAACTTAATCGCTTTGGCCTCTCGGTTTATGAAGGCAATCTTGGCGGCATTAGATGTTATACCAAATGCGGGCTCAAAAAAGAAGGGATAAAAAGACAAAGCATTTATCGCTATGGCAGATATTGGGACGAGATTATTATGAGCATGTTAAAATCAGATTATAAAAAACTAAAAAAGACATAAAATATATGGGGACTAAAAACGAACAACTTGATAAAATCCGCCATTCCACTTCCCACATCATGGCTTATGCTGTGCGGGAAATTTTTGGCGACAAAATTAAATTCGCCATTGGCCCGACGATTGACGACGGTTTTTACTATGATTTTGATTTGGGCGATAAAACCTTCACTACTGAAGACCTCAAAGCGATTGAAAAAAGAATGGCGGAACTGATCAAGAAAAAACTGCCGTTTGAAAAATCTGATTTGCCGGTCAAGGAAGCGCTGAAAAAAATGTCCGACCAGCCCTACAAACAAGAACTGATTAATGACTTAGCCAAGGCCGGAGAAACCGCCGTCAGTTTTTACGCTGTCGGCGACTTTACCGATCTCTGCCGCGGCCCTCACGTGGAAAATACCAAGGAGTTGGGCGTATTTAAATTAATGAAAACCGCCGGCGCTTATTGGCGCGGCGACGAGAAAAACAAAATGCTGCAAAGAATCTACGGTACGGCTTTTGAAACCAAAGAACAATTGGCTGAATATTTGAAAATGCTGGAAGAAGCGGAAAAACGGGATCACCGCACACTCGGCAAAGAATTGGATTTATTTGTTTTTTCCGATTTAGTCGGCAAGGGCTTGCCAATATTCGGTCCAAAGGGCGCGACCATTAAAAGAGAGCTGGAAAGGTTTACCATTGATGAAGAATTGAAGCGAGGATATCATCATGTCGTTACTCCGGATTTGGCTAAAGTCGATCTTTACAAAAAATCCGGGCACTATCCTTACTATAAAGATACGATGTACCCGGTAATGAAAATCGACGAGGAGGAATTGATTCTCAAACCGATGACTTGTCCGCACCATTTCATGTTTTATAAATCAGAACCGCACAGTTACCGCGAGTTGCCATACCGTATCGGCGAGATCGCTCATCAATATCGTTATGAAAAAAGCGGCGAACTGTCCGGATTAACCCGTGTCAGAATGTTCTGTCTTGCCGATGCCCATATTATTGCCGCCAAAGATCAGGCCAAGCAAGTCATCAAGGAAGTTTTGGAATTAATTGACTTTATTAATGGAACGCTGGGTTTAGTCAAGGGCAAGGATTATCGTTATCGCCTGTCACTCGGCGACCGCTCTGATAATAAAAAATATTATAAGGATGATGCTTCATGGGATTATGCCGAAAATGTCTTGCGTGAGGTTCTGACCGAAGTTAAAGCGCCATTTTATGAGGCCGCCAATGAGGCCGCATTTTACGGTCCGAAAATAGATATTCAGGTAAAGAAGGTTTCGGGCAGCGAGGAAACGGCTTTTACTGTCCAATACGATTTTGTTATGCCGGAACGCTTCGACCTATTTTTTACAAATAAAGAAGGCGAGCAAGAAAAGCCGATTGTTATCCATCGTTCCTCCATTGGTTGTTTGGAGAGAACAATGGCATTTTTGATCGAGCATTATGCCGGCGCCTTCCCTACTTGGCTGTCGCCGGTGCAAGCCGTGGTTATCCCGGTGTCGGAAAAATTCACTGACTATGGCCAGAAAGTTTATGACGAACTGCTTGCCGCCGGCGTGCGCGTCAAACTGGATGATGCCGACGAATCATTGGGTAAGAGGATTAGAAACGCCGAGAAACAAAAAACTCCCTATATCTTAGTAGTGGGAGAAAAAGAAGCCGCCGCTAAAACCGTGTCTGTGCGCAAGCGTGGCGAAGGCGATCTGGGCAGTCAGCCGCTTAACCAATTCATTGAGGAAATACAAAAAGAAATTAAAGAAAAGGAATAATTGAAATTAATTGATATTTAAAATGCGAGCATAATAAAATCTTGTGCGACTTTATGCGGGAACGACCAGAAAAGTTTTGCAAGCCTGCCTGCCGGCAGGCAGGTGAAGCGTCAGAAACTTTTCGGGATCCTGCCGGCAGGCAGGTGAAGCATAAAGTTTAGCCATGATTTATGCTTCGCTCGCGACTCTTTGGAGATACCTTTCTCTTAGAGAAAGGTATTGTAAAAAAGATTATAACCTGGATTCCCGCCTTCGCGGGAATGACGAAAGGGGTATTGTAAAAAAGATTATAACCTGGATTCCCGCCTTCGCGGGAATGACGAAAGGGGTATTGTAAAAAAGATTATAACCTGGATTCCCGCCTACGCGGGAATGACAAAGAGGGTGCGGGAATGACAAAGAGGGTGCGGGAATGACAAAGAGGGTGCGGGAATGACGAAAGGAGTGCGGGAATGACAAAGGGGTATCGTGAAAATTGAAACTCTCTTAATCACCCTTTCATAAAGGGGAGAAATAACCTGGATTCCTGGTCAAGTTTACCCCGTCTTTATGACTGGGGCCAGGAATGACAAATAAAAGAATATTAAACAAAATAAAAAATCCGATCAATTAATCGGATTTTTATTTTTTAACTTTTTGCGCTTTACTTTTGTCCACCAAAGGCAAAGAAAAACTGAATTTACTCCCCCGGCCCTTGCCCGGCGACTCGGCCCAAATGCGACCGCCTAAATTCTCAATCACCACCCGGGCAAAGTATAGGCCTAGTCCCGTGCCTTCAGGATGGATAGTGGACATGCCCTGGCCGCGCACGAACTTATTAAACAACCGACCGACATCGCCGGCGGTAATGCCCGAACCGGTATCGGCCACCGAAAACACCACCGAACTGCCCTCTTGGTGCAAATCCAGGGAAATTTCACCCGCTTTGGTGTATTTGACAGCATTATCAACCAGATTAGAAGCGACCTCCTTAATCTTAGCCGAATCAGTTGAAACGTCGGGCAAATCTTTGGAGTAATAAACATTCAGCTTCAATCCCTTAGCCGTCGCTTTAGCTTTGAATTCTTCTTTCAGCTCATCAGCGATTTTAGCCAAGTCCGCGGGCTTGATATCAAATTCCAACCGGCCGGCTTCAATGCGGGAAATATCCAATAAATTTTCAATCAAATTAAGCAACCGTTCAGTGGCGATAAAAACCTTATCCAAATTATCTTTTAAGATTTTAGGCACCTTGCCGAAGTTGCCTTCTTGCATCATGGAAACATAACCCTTGATAATCGTGGTCGGGGTGCGCAACTGGTGGCTGGCGATGGACAGAAATTCCGATTTGGCGTCATCCAGCCGTTGCAACTCCTTATTGGTAGCTTCCAATTTTGCCGTCGCTTTTTTGACCCTTTGTTCCAAACTCTTGGTCAATTCTTCCAAGGCGTCGTTGGATTGCGCCTGGGCGAAATTGGCTTCCACAATGCTTTCCGTGCTCCGATTGAAAAAGAAACCGTAAACAATGACAAAAGAAAAAATCATGACAACCGCCAAAGTGGAAATATGCCCTTCAACGAAATAAAACAGGGCTAAAAAAACCAAAATCATTACCGCGCTGACAATCTGATAATGCAAAAACAAACATTCGCGGAATTTGAACCGGCAATGCTTGCAGCGCTTGTAAGGAGAATAATTGAGATTTTTTACCAACCAGCAATCTAAATTAAGGCACTCGTTTTTTTTCCTCCTTAAATCCTTTTTGGAACTGGCTGTTTTCATTTGTTAAAAATCTTTTTTAAGACGATATACATCATCGTGGCGACGCAGAAACCGACAAAACAAGCCAAAAAAATCAGTAAATCCACGATTAAAATGTAAATCCAGGCCAAATCAACGGCTCGCCCGCTATTGACCCAGAGAAAACCGATTAAAAGCAGGGCTCCGGTCATGCCGGCGACAAATTTCAATTCTCCCGATTCCTTTTGGACCGGCGGATTTTGTTTGCTAAGCATCCTTTTAATGACCAAAAGGTGAAGTTGATAAAAAACATTCAGCTTAAAAGAAAAAGCTCCCAAGATCGTCAAAATAGCTACTGCCAAAACCAGCCAAGGACTATGGATTATGATGGCGATTAGAACCAAAATCCCGTAGACGGCCCGGGAAAACCTTAGCGAATCATCATGAATTTGACATTGTTGCATAAAATATTTAATTTATTAATCTGACTGTTATTTGTTTCTCTTGGCGCCGTAATTCGCGGCATCAGTTTGCATTCGGTTTATCACTTTCCATAAACTGTTGGCTTTAACCGGTGAAAAAAGTTCTCTTAGGCCGGTCTGATCGATAAAATACAACTCGGTATTTTTGATCTCTTCCGGCGTCCGGCCGTTTAAAACCCTTAACAGCAAAACAACGGCCCCCTTGATAATCAACGACAAGCTGTCTATTTTATAAAAGACCTTGCCATCTTTGAAAGTGGAACCGTACCAAGTCCGAACTTGGCAACCTTTGACCAAATTATCCTCTATCTTATGCGCCTCCTCGGCGGAGGGCAGGGTTTTGCCCAATTTCATCAGTTGGCCGTATTTTTTCAGCCAATCTTTAGCGGAACCCCCGAATTCTTTAATGATTTCTTGTTGTATTTTTTGTGTTGTCATGTTGATGAATTTTATTTGGACATTTTTTGGATTTGACGCAGGGCTTCGCACAAATAATCTATCTCTTTAAAAGTGTTATAAAACACCAGGGAAGATCTAATGGATCCCTCCGTTCCGTAATGCGCCCATAAGGGATGGGTGCAATGATGGCCGGTCCGAACCGCAATACCCAGCCGATCCAAAAGCGTGCCGACATCATAAGGATGCAAGCCGTCCATCAGGAAAGAAAAAATAGCGACTTTATTTTTGGCTGTGCCGTAAACTTTCAAACCGTCTATTTCTGCCAGTTTGGCGGTCGCATAATCCAACAGCTTCTTTTCATAAGCTCTGACGTTTTCCAAGCCCAAACCCGACAAATATTCCAAGGCCTCGCCCAGTCCGACAGCGCCGATATAATTAGGCGTGCCGGCTTCAAATTTGAAAGGCAAGTCGTTATAAGTGGTGCGCTCAAATGAAACGCGGTCAATCATATCCCCGCCGCTTTGATAAGGCGGCAGGTCATTGAGCCAGCGCTCTTTCCCGTATAAAACCCCGGTGCCGGTCGGCCCATAAACCTTATGGCCGGAAAAAGCGTAAAAATCGCAATCCAAGTCCTGAACGTCAATCAGTTCGTGCTGAATCGCCTGGGCGCCGTCAATTAAAACGGGAATATTCTTGGCATGGGCCAGCGCGATTATTTCCTTAATCGGATTGATCGTTCCCAAAGAATTGGAAACATGGGTAACCGCCACTAACTTTGTTTTGGAATTAAGCAATTTCTTGTATTCTTCCAACAACAATTCACCTCGATCGTTAAAAGGAATCGCTCTTAAACGAGCGCCCTTTTTGTCGCAAGCTATCTGCCATGGCACCAAATTACTATGATGCTCCATTTCAGAAACAATAATCTCATCATTCTTCTTGAGATACGCTTCGCAAAAAGAATAAGCGACCAGATTAATTGAAGCGGTAACTCCACTGGTAAAAATTATCTCCTGCGGCGAAGGGGCGTTAATGAATCTTTGCACCCGCGCCCTGGCCACCTCATACATATCCGTCATTTGCGAGCTTAAAAAATGTATCCCGCGATGGACATTGCTGTTATACTGGCGATGGGCCTTATTTATGGCTTCTATGACAACCTTCGGTTTCTGTGTGGTTGCTCCGTTATCAAAATAAACCAGGCGTCGGCCATAAATCCTCTCCTTAAGTATGGGGAAATCCTTCCTGATTCTTTTGATGTTTAATTCGACTGGCTGGGGTTTGTCTGTTTTGTTCATGGCGCGGCAAATAAATATTATTATTGGTTGACTATATTATAACACAAAAGCCGTACGACTCACCACCCCCTCATTAAATCTTTATAGCCGATCCTAACACTGCCTTAAAAATTATAAAAAACGCCCGGGTTTTGGTGATCCCGGGGCGGTATTTTTATTTAGAATCAAATCATTTAATTGAACCGGCGCAGCTTCTTCTCGGCCAGTTCTTTTTCCAATCTGATAACTTCGTCCACGTTGTCTTCTTCTCTGATTTTGTCAACACGCGTAAAACCGCAGGACTCGCAACGCTGGGAGATAATCCATTTGCCGCCCTGGTAATATAAATCTGTCGGGCGCATTAAGCCGCCGCATTCCGCTTGCCGGTCGCCCGGATCAACATCCACGTGTTTGGACCACAGGCATTCGGGGCAATGATTGGTATAGCCCGTGCCTATTACCTCGGCGCCGCAATGTTCACACTTAAAATCTTCTTTTCTTTTAATAAATGCCATATACTTGACACTTTATCATGGTTTTGCTATAATTTCAATACTAAATAAGAATATCCGCAAAATCTCTAAAAAGCGGGGCTCATTAACGATTAGTCCGAAATCAACCGGTCAGCCAGCCAGGATTTCGGCCGTTAAGGGTTAAAACATGGCTTTTTATTTTATGAGCATGATCCAACCGAAAAAGGATTCGGTAATGAACGAACTGCTTGAGAGCAAGCAGTATTTTAATTTGCCCAAAACGGGCGAACTGGTTACGGGCAAAATTATTGCCATTGACAACAACGCTATCCACATTGATTTGGGCGGAGTGGCCACCGGCGTAGTCCGCGGCCGCGAACGCTATGCCGACGCTGAACAATATAAAAATTTGGCAATCGGCGACACCATTGAAGCGACGGTTTTGGAATTGGAAAATGAAAACGGCGAAGTGGAATTGTCTTTCCAATATGCCGGCAAACAAAAGGCCTGGCAGACCCTTAAGGACTATGTCAAATCCGGGGAAATCATTTCCGCCACCATCACCGAGGCCAATAAAGGCGGCTTGCTCGCCAAAGTTGATACGGTGTCCGGTTTCTTGCCCGTTTCCCAATTAGCGCCGGAGCATTACCCGCGCATTCCGGGCGGCGATAAAAACCGCATTTATGAAATCCTCAAGAGCTACGTCGGCAAGAAGTTTGATATCAAGGTCATTGACGCCAATGAAGACGAGGATAAATTGATTATTTCCGAAAAAGCCGCTTGGGAAGAAACCCAACGCGATGTGATAAACAAATACAAAGTCGGCATGATTGTGGAAGGCGCGGTTACCGCCGTCACTGATTTTGGCGTTTTCGTGGAATTTGACGACAAACTGGAAGGGCTTATCCATATTTCAGAAATTGCCTGGCAAAGAATTGATAACCCGCATAATTTCGTCAAAGTCGGCCAGAAGGTCAAAGCGGAAATCATCTCCATTGAAAACTCCAAGATTTTCCTGTCCATGAAAAAACTGGAGCATGATCCGTGGGTCGGCATTGAGAAAAGATTTGAAGTGGGCCAGAAGGTTACCGGCACTATCATCAAAGTCAATCCATTCGGTTTGTTCGTGGAACTGGGAGAGAATATCCAGGGTTTGGCTCATGTTTCCCAATTGTCCGACAAACCGGTCAAAGATCCGTCAGAAATCGCCAAGGAGGGCGAGAAAAAAGATTTCTACGTGGTCTCGCTGGATTCCAAGAACCACCGTTTGGGTTTATCTTTAGTCAAGCCGGGCAAGGCGGAAAAAACGGAAAAAGCCGCAACGGAAAAAACAGCGGAAACAGCGGTTGAAGTCAAGACCGAAGAACTGGTTAAGGCCGAGGAGAAAAAAGAAACCAAAAAACGCGGCCGACCCAAGAAAACTGAAGTGAAAAAAGAAGAATAAAATACAAAAAAGAAACGTCCCTCGCCGGGGCGTTTCTTTTTCTAATGAAAAATTCCCTTTATTCCTCCTTTAGTTAGGGCTTAAAAGTACCAATAATATTACCAGTGTCCTAAGCCATCTGAAAAAATATACCAATTTAAAAGCTGCCGAAAATCTTCGACAGCATTAATTCAAATTATAGGCATTCTGCAGCGTCTCGAGCGATCTTTGACCGAACAGACATATCTAAGAAGGTATTGGCGAAATAAGGCCAATGGCCCATCTTGACTGTGACGTGAGTCAGTCCAGAGGAACGCTTATCGATCCAACGAATATCAATCTGATTGATGTCGCCGACCAAAACCATTTTTGTGTCTTCACCAATGCGGGTTACGATCGTTTTCATCTCCGAACGCGTCAGGTTTTGTGCCTCATCAATGATAACAAAAGCGCCAGCTAAAGTTCTACCGCGGATAAAGGATAACGGCAAAATCTCCATGCCATTAACTTTATCCCGATTGATCTTCTCAATCAATCGGCGATTGGCTTCACTCCGAGAAGCGATGTAATCGATGTTATCATAGAGTGGCGCCAACCAAGGAATTGATTTGGCTACAAGGTCACCCGGCAAGAAACCGGTGCTATCTTTGTTAGACAAATGGATAAACGGCCGCGCAATATAGACCTTGCGATAACGTCCGCAAGGAGCATAACCGGCTTTAGCCAGTTGTTCGCCCAAACAACAATTGCCGGCAACAGGAACATTGGCTTTATCGGGCTCCGTCACCAATTGCTTAAGCGCTGCAGCAATGGACATAAGCGTCTTACCAGTACCAGCTTCTCCATGCAAGGTGATGAGCGAAATCTCCGGATCCATTAATTGTTGCAAGGCCACATACTGCGCCCAATTTATTTTATTATCCATGGGACGAGGCGAAATACCCAGCACCCCAATATCATTTCTGATGGGGACGAAAAAATTGCCTTTTCTAATGGCGGCAAATACAACACTACCCTCACGATTAGAAATAATCGCTCCCGCGTTGATTGGCACCTTAGCAGCATCGCCTCCCCTAATGATAAACTTGCCATCCGGTTGTTCCTCTAACTGATCAGAAAATATCTCGGGCAAACCGTGCTCGAAATCCACTAAATCAACCTGATCGGCCTTATATTCTTCAACATTAAGTCCTAATTTTAAGCCGACTACGTGAACCATAGCATCATTGCTAACCAAGAATAAAGGCACATCCTCATGGTCCCTCATAATATCCAAACAAGCGGCAATAATGTGGTGATCGGGATTGCGCGGATCCAAATCAGGATAATTCCTAATATCGCCTTGAGCGATATAGAAATTAGGATCCTTATCATGGACTTTTTTATTGATTGTTCGGACGACATCGCTGACCTGACGACTCAAATCTTGATTGCTTTTAAGCGAATCCAATTCGCTCAAAACAATCCAGGGAACCACAACACCATTAGTGCCATTTCTTTGCAAATTATCAATGGTTTTTGAGTCATTGACTAAGACATTGGTGTCAACCACATAAATCTGTCGAGGTTGACCAAAAATTTCCTTCAATCCATAACCAATGATCGAACGAGGACCTTGCTGGCTTTTCTCTACTTCTTGCCGCATGAGCAATCTCCTTTTGTTGTTGTTAAACAACTGTTCCTACTAAGTTTTGCTAAAATTTTAAGGTTCTATATTAATAAATCATCTTAGCAAAATACCAGCATTTGTCAAGGGGACAAAAAAGGAACCCTTTTGGGGGGTTCCTGGTCAATATTTAAAGTGCTAAGGGTGTATCTGCGGATCAAGGGCATTGGACGCATAGAGATTGGGGATGGCGCCATAAGCCGTGAATTCCTCGGCATTCGTGTAGCCATCGCCGTCAGCATCGCCGTTAGGCGCAAAATACTCGGGAAAGGTCATATACGGGCCAATAAAGATAAGGTGGTCCGGATTATCTGGATCCGGCTGATAAGCAAATCCCAACCGCGAATTGGGGATATTGTCGCCGAAAATGAAAGCCATGCCCAGAACCGTGCCAAGCGACCCGGTGCCAGAGATATACTTTTCCACTGAATAATCCGCTTGCCCATCGCCTATCAGCATGTGGCCGGACAAAACTTCTTCCAAACCGGGAAAAATTAGCGGGGCTAACTGCCAATAGGCGCCAAAATCAGCGGCAAACCGCTCTTTGTTATAATTCCAAGCATAATGCAGAAGCTTATGGTTTAAACCGTTAGGCAAACAGAATTCGGGATCTTCTAAAACTCTCTCCACTAACTTGAGTTCTACCGAACAATCAAGATAATCGTTGCCAGTAACATTATAAGTTACCAGATCGGTTCTTTTATCAAGTTGCAGGTTGCCATTGACATCTGCGGTACTTGGTTCAAAAAAATCAAGAATATTTCCGTAATCTCCTAAAATTACCCGCGGCGCTTCATAAACTTTCTGATAGCAAACGCAAAAATCATTAAGCGGTTCCGGCAGGGGGTCACTGGGGTCGTCACCATCGTTAGCATTAAGGCAAGGGTCCTCTCCCTCTCCCTCTCCCTCTCCCTCTCCTTCACCTTCACCTTCGCCTTCGCCTTCGCCTTCTCCTTCTCCTTCTCCTTCTCCTTCTCCTTCACCAGAAGGAATGATATTTACGGTAACGGTTCGCGAAACAACTGGCTGATTGGTGATATTATTGATGATACAAAAATAATTTCCGGCATGATTAGCGTCGGCAACTAAAACTTCCAAATCGCTTAAAGTCGCCCAGGGCAATAAAGCGCCGTTTTGATACCACTGAAAACGCCAGGGCTGGGTGCCAAGCACTATGACTCTTAAAATAAACGTTTGTCCCGTTTCAATTTCAACATCCTGGGGTTCGGTCACTATAAACGGCGGCCGATTAACCTTCAGTGTGGCAATAACTGATGCTGTCTGGCCGTAAGGATTGCTTGCGACACAAACATAATTACCCTCGTCGGCAATCGTGGCCGAGAAAATAATGTGAATATTGGAGTTGGCATTAACGATGCTCTCTCCGTTTTTTTGCCACTGCCAATCCCAAGCGCCGACGGCATCGCAAATGAATTGCACTTCTGTCCCCGGATTAACGACACGAGACACCGGTTGAAGAGTAAACTCCGGCGGCTGCTGATCGCAACCTGCGGCTAAAACCAGTAAAACAACGCAAAAAATCGCCATTAATCGCCACTGTTTATCCATGATTTTATCTCCTTGGTTGGTCTGGTTGATTTTTCGATGTAAGGAACATTGGGAAAATACAATATATAACATTCTCACCGACAAGTCAAGATTAAAAAACCGGCCTTAATTCAGGTCGGCTTTATTGATTTGAATGTCCTCTTGCAGCCAATTTTTGGCGATTTCCCTGAAACGGCTGTTAGTGTCGGTAATAAAATATTCCTGGTGATTTTTTTGTTTTTGAGGATTATTTAACAGATATTGTTTGATAATTTTGACGATTTCCTCGGCCGGGTCAACTAACCTGACCCTATGCCCCATCCTATCGGCGATGATTTTTTTCAATAGCGGATAATGGGTGCAGCCCAGGATCAAAGTGTCAATTTCTTGGCGCTTGAGAGGATAAAGATATTTGCGGGCTACGCTTTTCATTTCCGGCTTATTCAGCCAATCCTCTTCAACCAGCGGTACAAATAGAGGACAAGCCGCGCTCCTAACTTTCGCTTCCGGATTAAGATCTTTAATCGCTTTTTCATAAGCGCCGCTGCTAATGGTTCCTCTGGTGCCAATAACCCCGATCTTGCCTTTAGTCAGCTTAACTGCTGACGCGACAGCCGGAGTAATCACTTCAAACACCGGCAAGTCATACTTTTGTTTAAGCAGATCGCCGGCAAAAGCCGAGGCCGTGTTGCAAGCTATTATAATAGCCGTAACTCCTCGCCCGACTAAAAAATCAACATCTTCGCAAGAATACTTCTGAATAATTTCTTGCGATCTGGAGCCATAAGGCATGCGGGCGTTATCACCCAAATAAATAAAAGAGCAGTCAGGCAACTGTTTTTTTATCTCTTTTACAACAGTCAAGCCGCCGACGCCCGAATCAAAAATTCCAATCATAAAATAGCTTATAGCTTATGGCGTATAGCCATGAATAAATTCTACTCTGTCTTTCCCCAGAACTCGTCAGCCGTCTTTTCCATCTCTTTTAGCCGAGTATAATAATCGGCAAACTCATTCAGATGGGCCAGAGCGATTTTACCGGTCATTAACGGATTATCGTCCGTCACATTAGTGACGGAGTTGGCAGTGCCATGCTCCAGCTCCACATCCATGCCCATACGGAACTGTTCCACATCAAACTTGGACCAATCCAGGCCCAATTGTTCGCCGATGGCCTTGGCCTCTTCGGCGGTAAATTTTGGTTGCGCCATATTATTTTGATTAATTTAACTGGTTAAATCTTACCACGACTGGGATTTTTGTCAAAACAAAAACCGTCCCGCTTAAAAAAGCTGAAGACGGTTTTTACGGCATAAGACAGCCGTTAGGCCAATCGTCGGTCATATTTTTGTTCTAATTCGTTCTGTTTTTTTTGACGACGCAACCGAAATATTTTTTTGCGCGCCACTTGGTAATAATAAGTGCCCACCATGGTGCCTAAGGCGCAGCCCAAAGCATAAAGCAAGGCCAGTGACCAATCGTTGACATTGTCCACGATTGTCTGTACCACATAATACCAGATCAGAATATTGACCATGGTAATAGCTCCGCTAGACCAAACTTTGGTTTCCGTAACCGCTTTGGTCCATAAGGTAGCTACCAGCATTTCCACGACGCCCACAAAAAATAAAATGATTCCTGCTGTCATAAATTTGTGGGTTTAAGCCCGCTGATTAATTCGGCGGGATGATTGATTTTAACGACCTTTTTAATGAAAAAACGCCCGTTTTCACGAACGCTTTCATTGTGTCTTTATTATAGCTTTTTCGGGCTTTTTTGTCAAAGCGGTTAATGTTTTAAATAAGCTGTTCCACCCGATCCAACACTTCGCCCAAAACGTCGCGGCTGCGCGCTTCCACGTTAAGTCGTACCACCGGTTCGGTATGCGACGGACGAACATTAAGATACCACCGTTTGCCTTTATCTTTGATTGACAAACCGTCAAGAGCGGAAAATTCCGCTCCGCCGAATTCCCGCTTAAGCTTTTTGACTAATTGATTAAAATCTTTTGATTTATAATTTTTCTCACCGGAAACAACGTACCGGGTGGCATAATCAGCTACAGCTGAAGACATGGTTATCCGCTGTTTCTTCAAATAAGACAAGATTAACAACACCGGAATAATCGCGTCGCCCCAGACGTAATTTTTCTTCCGGCCGAATAAGCGATAATTAAACATGAAATGCCCGGAGTTCTCGCAACCGAATAAAAGCTTTTTCTGATTCATGGTCTTAATGATATTGGCATAACCGGCGCGATGCGGCAAAACCTTTCCGCCCCGGGCGCGAATCAATTCCGTCAGACCCAAACCCAAACGGGCATCAATGACAATCTCTATTTTCGGCTTGTAAGCCAAAATTATTTCCGCCAGCAGGCAATTCAAATAATACGGTTCAACAAATTTGCCTCGCTCGTCAATAAATATCGCCCGATCGGCGTCGCCGTCAAATATCACTCCCAAATCAGCTTTAGCCGCTTTAACTTCTTTTATAATCGGCGATTGATTCTCCTTAAGCAGCGGGTTAAGGCCGTGATCGGGGTAAATGTCGCCGGAGAAAAAATTCATCCGCGTTGTTTTTAGCGGCAAAAAAGAGAAAATCGTCTCCGCCAAACGCGCGCCTGAACCTCCGGAAGCGTCTAAAACGATTTTCTTGCCCTGAAGCTCGGCAGGATTAATCAAAGATAAGATAAAATCGCGATATTCTTTGGTTGTAGAAATAAAAGCGACTGGCGTTTTGTCAATCTCTTGCGGTTTAACTTTTCCAGCCAGGGTTTTTATCTTTTTTAATCCGGTTTTTAATCCGAAAACCCGGCCTCTGCCATCGCAGAACTTTACTCCGGTTTCTCCAGCCGGACTATGGCTGGCTGTAACCATGGCGCCGGCGGAAAAATCATGCTCGCCTACGGCAAAAAACAATTCCGGCGTCGCGCAAACTCCCAAATCATAAATTTTGGCGCCGCCTCGGCTTAAGCCGGCTAAAAGCGGCCAAAAAAATTTTTCCGATTCCAGGCGGGCATCGCGGCCAACCACGACTTTCTTGGCCTTGGTTATTTTAGCAAACGCCAAACCCAAGGCAAACGCCGTGTGTTCGCCCAGTTCCTGCGGATACTTGCCGCGGATATCATACTCTTTGAAAATTTTAGGATTTATCTTCATAAATCAATTTTCTCATATTCCTTAATAACCTTCTCCCAGGCACGATGAAGCGGGGTTAACATCTTTTTTACTTCTGGAAAAGCGGCAATATCGCGATAATCCCTAGCCATTTTTCCATAAGCGCGAAAGGGTTGTTTTTTGGCTTTATCAACACAGGCAATATCCATATACATAAAATCAGTGATATGACTGGCTGAATCGGAGCAAGCCACGATTTTGGCCTCTATCGTCTCCGGCAGAACATCTTTACAACGATGGGCGCGAATGGCGTGCAGAGCTTTTTCCATTTTGACCTTAGGATACTTCTCTCGCTGAAAAAACTTTTTTGCTATCTCGGCGCTTCGCGCGGCATGATCAATTGATGCGGAGACGGGATAATGACCGATATCATGCAGCCAAACTCCCAATAGCACTGCCTCTTTATCAGCTGATGGATGTTTTTTACACAAATATAGCGCCCATCTTTCAACTTCCGGCACATGCCTTAGGAGTCCGAAAGGATCGTCGCCGAATTTATTAACACTTAAAACATTACCCAAATCACCTTTGGACTTCTTAACCCTGTCTTGAAACAGCTTTTTCGCCTTATCAACAATATTTTTCATAATTACATTTTACCATTTTTAACCGCGATCGCCAAAAGATTGTCGCCATGCATGATGCCTTTTTTATCTTCGCTTTTGGCTTTGAATTCCAATTCCTCAATAATAAATCCGGCTTGTTTGAGCAACCGGCGCGTTTCGCCCTTTGCAAAGGAATGAATATAGCGCTTAGTTTCCTCGCCGGCCGGTTTCCAGGGCACGAAAGCGTCGGACACGCCCCAAACGCCACGCTTGATTTTTTCCGGCCAATTGAATAAATAACGGTAATAACGGAATTTCTTTTTCCAACCGAATGCTTGCCACAAGTTCCAGTTAATCATCACTAATCGTCCGCCGGGTTTTAGGATGCTAAAAATATTCTCTAATGTTTGCAGACGTAATTTTTTGCTCGGCAGATGATGCAAAACGGCGACCAATAAAACTAAGTCATAACTTTCAACTTTCAACCTGCCTGACCGGTAGGCAGGATTTCGGCTTTCCAATTCCAGCATATCGCCGACCTCAAATTTCGCCCACGGCTTATCCTTAAATCTTTCGCGGGCGATTTTTATCAATTCCTCGCTATTATCAATGCCTAAATATCCCGCCTTTGAATCGGCAAAAATCTCCGCCATTCGGCCATTGCCACAGCCGATATCCAAAACCTTGCCGCCCGGCCTGACGTATTTGGCAAAATCGCCGAAACCGCGCCACCAGCGGCCGCGCGTATCGGAAAAATCTAAAGCAATCTCATTATAAAACTCTTTGGTTTGTTCTAATATTTTTTGTGTATTTTGCCGGCTCATATCAACCTAACTTTAACATTTTTTTCGCCTTTTGCCAAAATAAAAACCCGCGCGGCAGAAAGCCGTGCGGGGATAAAGTTAATGTTCAAAAAAATCAAGCGACCCGATCAAGACAACCGGGCGAGTCCTGTTTAGGAATTCCTTGTTCAGTGGGAGATCCCAGCACGGGAAACTTCAGCACGGGAAATTCCGCTACGTTAGCGGCGGCATTGGCGTACGCTTGTTCGTCGCGAGTAATGCCAAAGTGCCTGTCTTTTTCAAAAATACTGCCCAGGCCAAGGTTAAAATCGCGGCTACCTAAAGAATCTAAAAACAACATTGGATAGACCAACAAACCATAGTGATGATCCCAAGGAGATCCCAAAGCAAGAATAACCGGGCACTTTGAAAATTCAAATTGATCCGCTCTAAGAGCCAAAAGCTCCGGTAATACAATAAATCTATAACCCGGCTTGTTTTTATTCAGCTCGGCCTGCAACTGGCTAATATTGGCAACCCGTTTCTCCGGTTGCCAGATCTCTATATCAACCGTTCGCTGGCCTTTGCCGCTGATTGGAAAATTTTCAGGGGTTATAAACTGATTTAAGAAATGATATTTGCCAAGAGCGATCATAACGGCAAGCGGCAAATCAAAATCAACAGTTACCCTGTAAACGCCTTTCGTCGCCAACCAACTTTTAACCAGTAATTCAGAAATTGCCTTTAATGCGCTCTTGCCTTCCGGCTGGGATAGGCGATAAATACACTCGCCCACGTCACCGCCGAATTCGCGTATATAAGTTACCAGATCCACGACGACGGTCATTAAAACGCCGACAGCCGAAATGACGGCTGCCACTTTACTTCTCTTGCTGCTCATAACATGCTCCTTGGTCGGCCTCTTGCTCCAGCCCTATGCCAGAACCGCCGGCTAACCGATTTTAGGTACGAATTAGCTTTGCCGACAGGGCATTAGCTAACAATTGGTTATAGCACATCTAATTATCTATGTCAAATTTATTGCCAAAAATAAAACCGCGCCGGCAGAAAGCTCAACGCGGGGAAATACAAAATTCAAGGGGTCAAGGTTCATGAAAAGCAAAGTGTCATCAAGATTGCCTGCCTATCGGAAGGCAGGCCCGTCTACCGGCAGACATACTCGCGGACAACAGCGAAGCGCCAATAGTCGCCGAAGGTACCAACAAGAGAACCCAGGTGCAGATAGCGCTCCACAGTATTCCCGCTGAGGCAAACGAAGTTGCGGTAGCCATCTTGGTGCCAAATTGAGCCCAGAGCGGCAATCATTAATTGCCGTTGCAACTCGGATTGAGCCGCGCCCAGAGCCAGGAGTTCCTCAATTCGGACAAAACGGTAGCGATACTTCACTCCTTGTCGCGCCAGCCAACTATTGACTCTTTTTAATTTGGCGATGATTTGGTCGCCATTTTTAAAACTCTGATTAAAGTGGAGCAATTCCACTCTGACTTTATGCTTTCTGACTCTACGCTTGCCTGATTTGTTAAGTGGAAAGTTTTTAATATTGATGTCCGAGTTCACTCCATTATAGCGACCGGCGGCGATCATTTGCTCAAGATCCTGGCTAAGGTCAACGATCACATCGTAACTGCCGGCCAGATAGGGGGAAACGATTTCCTTAACAGCGTTTTTGGCCGCCAACATTTCAGCAATAATCAATTCAGAAATCTTACGAATCGTACCTTCGCCTTTAGCGCTCGCCAAATGGCGAAGACACTCGTCAAAATCACCGCCGAGTTCGCTTATAACTCCGATTAAAGCGGCAACGACTTCGGTGATCCTGCCCCAATACTTTAGGAGCAATTTTACTTCGGGTTGTTCTTTGCTTGGACTTTTCTCGTCCATGTTTATTCTCCTTTTTTGGTCTAATCCCTCATCCCAGCGCTATGCTGAAACCCCAGATTAGCCGTTTTAAGGTACGCATTAGCTCTGACTACAGGTCAGTTGCCAACGGCTAAACATATCATATCCGGATTAATTTGTCAAAATCATTTTGTAACCGATTGAAACTTTGGCTGATTTATGCTATCATCTTTAGATGAAACCGAACAAAAAACAACTGGAAAAAATAGTCCGGCAAATAGTCAAAGTCAATCCTTTGTCAGAAAAAGAATTGTTTAATGTTGCCCGCCATGCCGCCGGGGAAATGAAATTACCCCCGTCAGAAAAATCACAGCTGTTAGAACAGTACCGCCGACTGGTTAAAACCGGCAAAATAAAACCGAACAAAAAACTGGAGCGGCTTCTGACCAAACGCGCCGTGCGCACGCTTTCCGGCGTAGCCGTTATTTCCGTTCTCACTAAGCCCCAATCTTGCCCTGGTAGCTGCCTGTTCTGCCCGACGGAAAAAAACATGCCCAAGTCCTACTTGAGTAATGAGCCGGCTGTGATGCGCGCCATCTTAAACGGCTTTGACCCCTATCGCCAAACGGCGATGCGGCTTAAAGCGCTTGAAGCCAACGGCCACAATACGGAAAAAATTGAACTGATCGTCATGGGCGGCACTTGGTCACACCACTCGCCTCAATACCAAAATTGGTTTATCAAACGCTGTCTGGAAGCGCTTAACGGCCGGCCGGCCGGAAATTTGGCCGCCGCGCAAAAGAAAAACGAAACAGCCAAGCATCGCTGTATCGGTCTGACTTTGGAAACCCGCCCCGACTATGTTACGCCCCAGGAAATTTTACGCTTGCGCGCCTTGGGTTGCACCCGGGTGGAGTTAGGCGTCCAGCACACCGCCGATGGAATTTTAAAGTTGAACCGCCGCGGCCACACAGCCAAACAGAGTGTTGAAGCGATTGAACTGCTTAAAAATGCCGGCTTTAAAATCAATCTGCATTTAATGCCCAACCTATACGGCTCCACGCCGGCCAAGGACTTGGCCATGTTCAAAAAAATCTTTACTGACGGCGATTATATGCCGGACATGGTAAAAATCTATCCCTGCGTAGTCAACAAAAATGCTGATTTGTATAAATTATACCGGCAAGGAAAATATAAGCCCTACACCGACAAGCAACTCTTAAATTTGTTGATAAAAGTCAAAAAAATCACTCCGCCCTGGGTGCGTATCACCCGCTTGATCCGCGATATTCCCGAAGAATCAATTGTCGCCGGCAATAAGATCACCAATTTGCGGCAACTGATTAACGAACAAGCCGGCCAGAACGGCTGGTCTTGCCGTTGCATCAGATGCCGGGAAATCGGACACCAAACAGCCGACGGTTTATTGCTTGCGACTGACGGCAAAAAGAAAAAATTAATCGCCAGAAAATACCGGGCTGGCGGCGGAACTGAATACTTTTTGAGTTTTGAATCGCCGGATGAAAAAATACTCTACGCTTTTTTGCGTTTGCGCCTGCCGGCCGGCTCGCGGCAAAAAGCCCCGACGGAATTGAGCGGCGCCGCTTTGATCCGCGAACTGCACACTTACGGCCAGGCCCTGAAACTGGGCGGGAAGAGCCAGGTTCAACATTTGGGCTTGGGGAAAAAACTCCTGACGGAAGCAGAAAGAATCGCCCGCCGAACCGGCTATAAAAAAATCGCGGTTATTTCCGGCATCGGCGTGCGTGAATATTACAAAAAATTGAATTATGAATTAACAGGCACCTATATGGTGAAAAATTTAACAAACGACAAAAAATAGTTTAAGCTGTAAATATCGGTTCATATCTTAAAAATTAAAAAAAATATGGGTATCAATACTGTTATTCCGGGCGAGATCGGCATTTTCCAAGCCATGATAGCTTCCGGTCCGGTTATTATCCAACAGCGCGACGGCGTCTTAAAAACCCTGTTAGTCAAACACGGCGACAAACCGCTTACTGAACTCAAATGGAAATTTTGCGGCGGCAAAGTTTTGGTTGATTCAACTTTGGAAGATAACGCCATCCGTGAAGCCAAGGAAGAAATCGGAGTTGAAATTAAATTGTTAAAACCGCTAAAACCGATGCTTATTTGGAATGAGATTCCGGAAAGCGGCTCGGAAAAACCGCAAGCGATCGTTTTAATCCATTATTTAGCGGAAACAGCCGGCGAACCGGTTAAAGGCGCTGAAACGCTGGAAATGGGATGGTTTGACATTAATAATCTGCCTAATGACTGCGCGCCCAATATCCGACCAGTCATCGCTGAATACATAGAAAACCTCTAATAATCTCTAAATTAAAAGCAACCGATTAATACCGGTTGCTTTTTTATTTTCGCCATTTGAAATAACAATTTTAACGGCTACCGAGCAATGCAGGAAGAACTGAACATTGATTTGCAACATTTTTTCTTTAAAGAACTATAATAGGGATAAGCGGGATTTTTGGCTTTGCAACAAGCTGAACTGGTACAGGTTTTAACTACGCAGAGATTACTGACGCAATTTTGGGCCGCATTGCAAGTACCGCAGGAAAGCGTGCCGCCGCAACCGTTGGAAATGGAACCGCAATTTTTGCCTTGAGCCGCGCAAGTGGTTGGCGTGCAAACGCAAGTTTGGCTGACCGCCGGTTTACTATCTGTCGTACCGCAATTATTGCTGTCAACGCAGGTTCTAGTTTGCGTACCGCCGGAACAAACGCTCCAATCGGCGCAAGACCAGCTTTCCACGCAAACCGGAGGCAATGTGCCGCCGAATTCATAAGCGCCCATATCCGGCGCAGTGCCTTGCGGTACGGCCAGACCGCCGTAGTCGGGGGTCAAACCAAGCGCTACGCCCTTATTGATTGCCGGCGAAGCCGACTGAAGGGAAAAATCAAAGGCGGCGACGTTGCTAAACTGCGGGTCAAGCACTAAGGAATTAGCGTCTTGGCCGGCTGGCTTGGTATAAGAGCCGCTGGGATAATAGAGGTTATAATTGATGGCGTTATTTGCGGCCTCAATTATTCCCAAAAGAGTTTTGTAATTGCCGAAAGTGCCGCCGGCAGCCATAGTGCTGAAAATATTGTTCTTAACTTGCGCTCCGGTGGTTATGGCTCCGCCCAAAACCAAACCGAATCGTTTGCTGTTGTAAACAGTGTTATTATAAACAGCGACATTGGAAAAATTGTAAATCTGTATGCCGTCGCCTTCGCCATAAATCACATTATAAATTATGGCGTTGCCGCTGGTTTCGGTTACACCGTTGGCGCTGCCGTCAAAACGAATTCCTTGGGTGCCTAATTTTTGGCCGTTGTTGCCTTGATCAATGATGATAGTTAAACCCTCGGGATTATTATAGGTGTCATATTGGCCATAAACCTTATTGTATCTGATAATATTATTACTGCCGGTCATGAACAAATTAATGCCGGCGCGATCGTCAAAAACGCGGCAGTTGCCGTAAGCCGTGTTATGTTCAACAACATTGCCGATAGTGGTGGCCGCATAAAGGCCAATGCCGGCATCGCCGTTATTATAAACAGTGTTATTCTTGATGGAACCGCCGGAGCCGGAAAAACTGATGCCCATGGCGCCATTGCCGTAAGCTTGGTTGTTGAAAATTTCATCAGCCAGACCGCGATCCGCTCCATCAGCATAAAATATTATGCCGGCGCCGTAATTATAAGCGTTCGTTTGCGAATAAGCCGTGCCCTTTGTGCCGCTGACAACGGAATTTTTCACGGTGTTGTTATTGCCGGTACCGGCGATGTCGGCTAAGAAATAAATCCCGCCGTAACCCCAATTATTCAGGGCGGTAACTCCGTCCACTGCCACATTGGAAGAATTATAAACGACTAAGCCGGCCGAAGGAGAGCTTTCCGAACGGGCATTGATGACATTGATGTTTTTAATCGAGATGTAGCTTTGATTCATGACCAGAACATTCCAGGGACGGGTTTGTTCGCCGTCAATTACCGGATTATTGCCGGAACCGTAAGCGTCAACGCCAATCAACGACCCGGCCGATCCGGAAGCGGCAATCTGCAAAATTTCCTTGAAAGTGCAGCCGCGTTGCAGGTAAATCTGATCGCCCGCCTTTAACCCCGTAACGCCTTGCATTTGATCCAAACGAGCGAAGGTTTTCCACGCCGTCGCCGCCGAAGTGCCATTATTGCTATCGCCGCTTAAAGCGTCGCAACCGATGTAGTAAGAAACAGCCGATGACGTCGCGGCAGTTTGCAACCCGGATTCAGTGTTAATTACCGCGAAAGCCGACAAGGCGATGGAAAAAGCGGCTAAAACCAAAGCGGCGGATGTTTTAAGATTTGTCTTGGTAAGAGTGATCATAAAAAGATTTAAATTAATTACTATAACCAACTATAACATAATTAACTAAAAAACACCCTAAAATTTCGGGTGTTTTATAATCTTACTCCTGCGCCGTAGCGGTAGCGGACGATTCGGAAACAGCCGGCTGGATTTTATTGATTTTGCCTTTCAAAGCATCTTTGAGATTTTTCCCCGCTTTGAATTTAGCCACGGTAACTGTGGGAATTTCAATTTTTTCATTCGGTTTGCGCGGATTAATGCCTTCTCGTCCCTTGCGGGCGCGAGCGGAAAAAGTGCCGAAACCGGTCAAAACGATTTCCCCGCCGTTTTTCATGGTTTCAGTGGCGATGCTGGTAAACGCCTCCAAAGCCGACTCGGCCTGGGCTTTGTTGATACCGACCTTATCGGCAATCTTCTGGGAAAGTTCTGCTTTGTTCATATTTTTGGTAATTACGAATTAAGAATAAAAATATTTATTTTAATTGCTTAAGTCACCTCTATTGTTTTGTTTATCCGTTCTATTTTTTTCGCTTGCCTGGTTTTTTCATCCAATTCAATATAAATCCCGTTCAATACGGCCGCGCCGCGCGACGGCACATCGTGTTTTTTGGAGGTCTGGCCTGTTTTCAAAAACAAATTATAAATCTGCTGTTTGTCGGCGCCGATGATGGAATCAGCATAACCGACCATGCCCGCATCGGAAATGTACGCCGTGCCTTTCGGCAAAATTTTTTCATCAGCGGTTTGCACGTGGGTATGGGTGCCCAAAACCGCGCTCACTCGGCCGTCAAAATAATTGGCTAAAGCGATTTTCTCGGAGGTGGCTTCGGCATGAAAATCCACGAGATACATGGCCTGGCGATTGTCGCTGATTATTTTCTCCAGCGTCTTAAAGGGGTCATGGACGACTTCCCTCTCGCCTTCGCCCCAGCCAAAGAACACCCTGCCTATTAAGTTTACCACGATTAGCTTATTTTCGCCAATATTTATTGCAAGCTGTCCTTGGCCGGATTTTTTGCCGGGATAATTAGCGGGGCGCAAAAGCTTGTTATGTTCATCGTTTAGCATGGCGTCGCTGCCGGCCTTTTCCCAGATATGATTGCCGGAAGTAAACACATCTATGCCGATTGCTTTCATTTCATCAATGGTTTTCTGCGTGGCGCCGATGCCATGGGCCAAATTCTCCGCATTGGCAATAACTAAATCCGGCTTGTATTTTTTCTTCAAGCGGGGCAATTCCTGTTTAACGGCGTTACGGCCGATTTTTCCGACAATGTCGGCGATGAATAATATTCGCGCCATATTTTAGACGGTCATTTCTTTTAATTTCTTTATTCTGTCTTCAATCGGCGGATGAGTGGAAAAAGCGTTAGACAAAAAACGGCTGGAATTTTTAAAGGGATTGGCGATATACAAGTGAGCCGTCGCTGAAGAAGCCGAGGACATCGCCGATTGATCGCCGGAAATTTTTTCCAAAGCGTCGGCCAAACCCTCGGGATAACGGGTCAACAGCGCGCCGGAAGCGTCGGCCAAATATTCACGACGCCTGGAAACAGCCAACTTTATCAGTTGGGCGACTATCGGGGAAAGCAGAATTAAAACGACTCCGACAATCAATAGCGCGGGATTGCCGCGATCATTATTATCGCCGCGCCCCAACAAGGAACCGCGCAAAAACCAATCAGCCAAAATGGAAATCAAACCGACCAAAACGATCACAATAGTCATTAATCTGATATCGTAATTCTTGACATGGGACAGCTCGTGGGCGATAACGCCCTCTAATTCCAGTTTACTCAATTTGTTAATCGCGCCGGCGGTTAAAGCGACGGAAGCATGCCGGGGGTCGCGGCCGGTGGCGAAAGCGTTAATGGCTTGTTCCGGCAAAAGATAAATCTTGGGCACGGGCACGCCGGCGGTAATGCAAAGATTTTCCACCAAATGATAGACATAGGTATTGTCTTCCTCCTTTATTTCCTGGGCCTTGGCCGATCGCAAGGCCACCTGGTCCCCGCCATAATAACTGAACAAAGACATAATGACGGAAAAAACAGCGGCGATAACAAGCGCGCCATAGCCGTAATTGAAATAATAGCCGATAAACCAGCCGATAAGCAGTATTATCACGGTAAAAACAACGATTAACAGCCAGGTGCGGCGTTTATTGGAGTCAATTTGGTTATACATAATCTATTAATTATCCGGCGCCATTATTAACTTATGTCATCATTTTAACAAAATTAAGCTAAAAAATCAAAATCAAAAAACCGCGCAACAGTTATTAGCTGCTACGCGGAAAATTCAAAGGGATTAAGGTTCAGAGTTGTAAGGTCCTCATCAAGATTGCCTGTCTACCGGCAGGTGGGCCTGTCTACCGGCAGGCAGGCTCGCGGACAACAGCGAACAGCCAACAGTCGCCCAAGGCACACCCAAGAGAGCCCAGGTGCAGATAGCACTCCGCATTATACCCGCCAAGGTAAGCGAAGCTGCGGCGACCATCATCATCGTGCCAAATTGAGCCCAAAGCGGCAATGAGAAATCGCTGTTGCAACTCGGGTTGAGTCGCGCCCAGAGCCAGGAGTTCCTCAATTCGGGCAAAACGGTAGCGATACTTCACTCCTTGTCGCGCCAGCCAACTATTGACTTCCTTTAATTTGGCGATGATTTTTTCGCCATTGATGATTTTTTCGTCTTTTTTAAAGTTTTGATTAAAGTAAAACAATTCCACTCTGACTTTATGCTTTCTGACTCTACGCTTGCCTGATTTGTTAAGTGAAAAGTTTTTAATATTGATGTCCGAGTTCGTATCATCATAGCGACCGGCGGCGATCATTTGCTCAAGATTCTGGCTAAGGTCAACGATTACATCGTAACTGCCGGCCAGATAAGGAGAGACGATCCGTTTGGCGGCAATCTTGGCTTTTTTAACCTTGGCGATAGACAGATCGGCAATCAGTTTGGCGACAACTCTAAGCGTGGGATCGCCCCCTGGTTGCGCCAACAAATTCAGACATTGATCAACATTGCCGCCGTATTCTTGAATATACTTGACCAGATAAGTCATGATTGTCATAAGCGACGCTGCTGTCAGCACCACGGTCGGCAGCGCTGCTTCAACTTTTTTCTTCCTTTTCATGATCTGTCTCCTATCCGGTTTCTCATCCCGACTCTAATAGCCGGGACCGCGAACCGATTTTAAAAGTGCAAATTGGTTCTGCCGACATGGCAGTTTGCCAATACCTAATAATAGCACAAACCACTACTTTGTCAATACCCTATCTTGTCAATATTTTCTTGTAAATCAAAAGCCCCGAAAAAACTCGGGGCAACAAGGTTAAACAACAAAAACTAATAACGATCGGTGCGAAGGACCGGTTGAAACAACTTGATCCGTTGCCGGCATAAGCCGTTAAGACGGCAATATCCGCATCGGGGCCTTTCCATCTCCGGACAATACTTGCGCGCCATCCACATCAGCTTGTCAACCTCGGCCATGGATCGGCCGGACAAAGCAATTACTTGGCTGATGGCGTCATAAACCGCTTTTCTGATAATCATTTCCATCTCCGCGTCAAGCCAAAGGCGTTCGCTAAGATGCTCGGCGATGTCATCATCCAAATCCACCAGGCCGAACCGCAAAGCCGAACGCATCAAGTGATAATCAACTATCGGGCGCCACTGCGGATTAGCCGGTTCAATCTTTAAGAAATGTTCGGGACGATTGGCCAAAACCATCGCCAATAACATGCTTTTTTTGTCAAGCGGATCAGAGAAGCCGACAATATTGGCTGACAAGCATTCAATAAAATCGGGCAAGCGGGGATTGAGTTTGACAATATCGCTCGGCGATTCAAATTTTCGATTGACCGTCCTGAAAAAGGAGCGGCCGTAGCCGGTTGCCAGAATATATCTTTGCTCCCAATCCGGAAAAGGAACGGGGCCGTTATCGTCGCTTAAAAACTTAGCAAAGGTCTTCGGCGAAAGCGAGGCCAGGTTAATCGGCAAGAAAAAAAGAGGATCATTGTCAAAAGCTTTCTTGGCCAAACGCCACAATAAATCAGAACCCTTGACTGTTTGGCCGTTTAAAGTTCCAAACAAAGGTTCAACATAGCCATCAAGATCGCCGTACCAAAAACCGAACTGTTGCGAACAGACAAAAAAGAAGAAATCCAAAGCCGCCGGGTGATTAAGCGGCGGATACATGTCGCTGGCGACAATCTCCTCGCCTTTGGCGTTAAAAAAGCTGTAAAAATTCAAAAAATCATTATCCGGCGGCAAGCGTTTCAAATAATCGGCTAAGAACTTGACCGCTTCCTGATTGACTGTAGCGGTTATTCCGCGATATTGTTCCGATTCCTCTTCATCTGCTAACTTTGTCGCTTCAGCGGCAATCATTTCCATAATATCCCTTAATGTCTTCATGGCCTTCCCTCCTTTGCGGTTACCCGATGGAAACAATCAATTATCAAAGTGCTGACTTGTTTTTACCATACTGCCGATAAAAAAACAAGGCCGAGGGGGAGACGCCCCAAAGGCCTTGTTTTTTGACTGAAATTTCATTTAAAATTTGACTTCCACATTCTGTTTTTCCGTTTCCCCGGCTTCAAAAAAATCATACTTTTTGAATTTCAACAACTGATTGAGCAGATTATTGGGAAAAACCTCTATCTTGGTGTTAAAGTCGCGGACATTGCCGTTATAGAATCTCCGAGCGGCTTGGATTTTGTTTTCCGTATCAGACAACTCTTCCTGCAATTTCAAAAAGTTCTGGTTGGCTTTCAAGTCGGGATAACTTTCCGCCAAAGCGAAAATGGATTTAAGGGTATTGGATAATTCGCCTTCGGCTTGGGCCTTGGCGGCTAAGCCGTTACCGCTGGCCATTGCCGCGTTTCTGGCTTCAATGACTTTTTGCAAAGTCCCTTGCTCGTGAGCGGCGTAGCCCTTGACGGTTTCAACCAGATTGGGAATCAAATCATAGCGGCGCTTGAGTTGGACGTCAATATCCGACCAGGCCTCTTTAGCGCGATTGTTGGCGCGGATCAAACCGTTATAAAGCAGCACCAAAGCGATAACGGCCACAGCCGCCACCAACAAAATAATCCAAAGAATGTTTAATAACATATTTTTAAATTATAGACCATAGACGCCGCACATCCCGCCGACCGGCGAAAAATGAGAGATCTAAAGTTAAAATTGTAATTGCCAATTATAAATTATCAGCTTTATCTGGCGTATTCGGTCACGCGTTTCTCTCTGATGACATTGACTTTGATTTCGCCCGGGTATTTAAGTTCGGCCTCAATTTTTTCGGCGATGTCCTTGGCCATCTTAATCGCGCCCAAATCGTCAATCTCGTCCGGCGTAACAAACACGCGCACCTCGCGGCCGGCCTGAATGGCATAGGCCTTCTCAATGCCCGAAAAACCGAGAGCGATTTTTTCCAATTCATCCAAGCGTTGCAGATAGTTCTCGTAGGAATCCTTGCGGGCGCCTAAGCGCGCGCCGGAAATGGCATCGGCCACTTTGACGATAATGCCTTCAAACGTGGACGGCTTGTCATTGTGATGTTCAAACACGGGCGCGATAATATCCTCGGTGATGCCGAATTTCTTACAGATGTCCCGGCCGATTTCCGGATGCGTGCCCTGGACTTCGTGATCAACCGCTTTGCCGATATCGTGCAGCAGTCCGGCTTTCTTGGCTACCGCCACGTTAGCGCCCAGTTCTTCAGCCAGTAACGCCGACAAGTTGGCTACTTCCGCCGAATGGTTTAGAATGTTCTGGCCGTAAGAAGTGCGGTATTTTAAACGGCCCAAAATCTGCACCAACTTGGGATCCAAACCGGTAACGCCCAATTCATAAACCGTGGCTTCGCCGGCTTTTTTGATGTCAATGGCCAAATCCTGTTTCGCTTCCTTAATGGTTTCTTCAATGCGCGCCGGATGGATGCGGCCGTCAAAAATCAATTTCTCAATCGCTTTTTTGGCGACCTGGCGGCGGATCGGCGAGAAAGACGACAGGGTGATGGCCTGCGGCGTATCGTCAATGATTATTTCCACGCCGGTCAGTTGCTCAATGGTCTTGATATTTCTGCCTTCGCGGCCGATAATGCGGCCTTTCATTTCATCATTGGGGATATCCACGACTGAAGAAGTTGTTTCCGCGGCATGGCTGGAAGCGCAACGTTCAATAACCGTAGCCAACAATCCCTTGGCTTTTTTCTCCAGTTCTTCGCCGGCTTCGTTTTCCAATTTTTTGATACGGTTGACCAAATTATCGGCGATCATGCGTTCAGCGTTGTCTAACAGCACTTTTTCCGCTTCCGCTTTAGTCAAACCGGCGATTTTTTCCAATTTGGCCAATTGGTCTTCCTTGATTTTTTGGATTTCCTCCTTGGCCTTATTGACTTTCTCCGCTTTGTCGGCCAGGCCGGCTTTCTGGTTTTCCAAATCCAAAATTTTCTGATCAAACATGGCCTCGCGCTTTTCTAATCGGATTTTGGCGCTATCCATTTCCACTTTCACTTGCTTGGCCTCAACCTTGGCCTCATCAACGATTTTTAAAGATTTTTCTTGAGCGGCCAAAACAAGTTCCTTCTGCTTGGCTTTGGCCTCAATCAGCATTTTTTCAATTTTTGATTCCAAACTGTCTTTTCTTTTTTGCGCCCAATTTTTACGCGCAAGGTAACCGCCGCCAAAACCGACGACTAACGTCAAAAAGGCGATGATACCTGAAATAACAATTTCCATATTTCTCCTTCTATAATGATAGGGAGAAATCCGCTGTTGGCAGTAAACTCAGACAAAAGACGAATTAATCGCAGCTAACGAAGCAAACAGTAAAAAGACGGGTAAGCCCGCCTGATGATCGTTTTATTTCATTGTTTTCGCCCGCTTACGATAAGAGATTTTCACAAAAGTATTGGCAAAATTAGATAAAATCCGTCTTCTTTCCGTTCAGCAAGATTCCGCCCGAACATTTAATTCTTATTAATTATCTGATACCATTCTATCACAAAAACAGCCGCGGGTCAATCCGGCTGTTTTTTGGGGGTTTTTGTAGCAATTTTATCGCTCCGGGTTGATTACCTTGTCAATCAGGCCGTAAGCCAGGGCCTCTTCCGGCGACATGTAATAATCGCGATCCGTATCCCGTTCAATCTGCTCCAGGGTGCGATTGGTGTGCTTGGTCAGTATCCGGTCCAATTTATTTTTAACTTTTAAGATATGCTCGGCGCGAATCTTGATGTCGGTCGCCTGACCTTCGGCTCCGCCCATGACTTGATGAATCATGATTTCCGAATTGGGCAAGGCCAAACGTTTGCCGGCGGCGCCGCCGGCCAAAATCATCGCGGCCATGGACGCGGCCGTGCCGACGCAAATCGTGGAGACATCGGCCCGGACATGCTGCATCGTGTCGTAAATCGCCAGCCCGGCTGAAACCGAACCGCCCGGGGAATTGATGTAAATCTTAATGTCCGCCCGGCTGTCTTCGTTATCCAAAAACAACAACTGCGCGATGATCGTATTGGCCAGAGCGTCATCAACCGGCGCGCCTAAAAAAATAATCCGATCTTTAAGCAGGCGGGAATAAATGTCGTAAGCCCGTTCACCTAAAGATGTTTTTTCAATAACGGTAGGAATGAGATACATAAAATTAGATTTTAAAATCAACGAGGTTAAAAATCCGCGAAGCAACATCTGGAAAATCTTTTGACTTTAAGGATTTGGCGGACTTGCGGCTATTTTCATACTATCACTAATTCGCCGTTTTTTTCAATCACTTGCCAGGGCACGGTGAAACCGGCGGCCTTCTTGTGCCCGCCGCCGCCGAATAAGCGGCAAAAAGCGGCTAAATCCACATCATCGCGTTTAGTGCGCCAACTGGCCTTGACTTGTCCGGCCGACAGGCGGAAGACGGCGGTGGCGGAAACATCGGTAATGACATTCAAAAAATTGGACAGGCCCTCCACCTCTTCTTCTTGAATCTGATACAATCGCAAATCCTCGTCTTTGACATAAGTAAAAGCCACGCCCAATTCCTGATTGATTTTCAACCGCGACAGGGCCTCGCCCCACAGCCGTAAACCGCCGATAGTTTTATTTTGTACGGCAAAAGAGAACAGCTGGTTGATCTTCACGCCGTATTTGATAAGTTCCGAAGCGATCATTACCGCCTCGGAATTGGTGGCGGAATTGGCGAAACCGGAAGTGTCGCTGATGATCCCGGACAACAGGCAAGTGGCGATGCGCCGATCCAACTTGAATCTGATCGCCTTGAAAAATTTGTAAACTATTTCGCAAGTTGAGCTGGCTAAAGCGTCAATGGCGTTAACTGAAGCATAGCCGGGATTGGAAGCGTGGTGATCAAAGACGGCCGTGGTTACGCCCGCCGTCTCATTAACGGTTATTTCCGCCATGTATAAGTCAGCGCAATCCAAAAACACAATCAAATCCCATTGCCGCCGGAAAACTTCCCGATCGCTAATTAATTCTTCTATTTTAGGCAAATAATTCAAAAAACTGGGCGCCGGATCGGGAGTATACAAAGCATAATCCTTGCCCAAAGAATCCAAATACAAAGCCAAACCCAACACCGATCCCAAAGTATCGTGGTCAGGCCGGCGATGGCCGACTAACAGTATTTTATCCGCTTGCAAAATCAAACGGTCAATTTGTTTGAAAGCTCCGTCTAACATAAGTGAAATCAATTGTTTATCTTAAGGGAATTAATGGTTATTGTCAAATATGCTATAATAATAACACATGGCGCAAGACCAATATTAAAAACAAAAAATATTATGAATTTAGACAACCTCAAAGCCGTCAGGTCGCTGGATAAAAACCAAGTCGCCGAATCCATCGCCAGTTTGCCCAAGCAACTCGCCTTAACTTGGCAAGCGGGCAAAAATTTCAAACTGCCGGCCGGTTATGCCAAAGCTAAAGCCATCGTCTTCTGCGGCATGGGCGGATCCAATTTGGCTTCGGAGATGTTGAGGGGCATTTTTCCGTTTAGGGTGCCGTTTGTTTTGGTTCGCGATTATAACTTGCCGGCTTTCGTTGGCAAAGATACTTTGGTGGTGGTGGACAGTTATTCCGGCAATACCGAAGAAAGCATCTCCTGCCTGAAAGCGGCGATTAAAGCCAAGGCCAGAATTGCGGTTATTGCTTCGGGCGGCGAACTGTTGGCGCTGGCCAAAAAAAATCACCTGCCCTGTTTTGACTTGAACCCCGAATTCAATCCTTCGCGCCAACCGCGTTATGACGTAGGTTCGCAACTGGGAGCGGCCCTGGTGATATTAAAAAATTTTACCGATATTAACACGGATATTGATTTCGCCGCCGCTTTCCTAACCAAGCTCGGCCAAACCTTGATGCCGGTGATTCTGACTAAAAACAACATCGCCAAAGCTTTGGCCGCGCAATTATCCGGCCGGCAGATTTTAATCTTCGGCGCCGAACATCTGCGGCCTAATGCCCGCGTTTTAGCCAACCAATTCAATGAAAGCGCCAAACAATTGGCCCATCCTTACGCCATTCCCGAACTTAACCATCATTTATTGGAAGCGCTGACCCTGCCCAAAGCAGTAGCCAAAAACACCGCGGTTTTATTTTTAGTTTCCCCTGCTTACAGCCCGCGAATCAGCCAACGCCTGGCAGTCACTAAAAAAGTTTTGACTAAAATGAGGATTACCAATCTAACTTTGGGATCATCCATAAACGACAGGTGGCTTTCAGCTTTGGAAATTCTATCTCTGGGCAGTTGGATCAGTTTTTATCTGGCGCTTCTAAACGGCGCCAATCCGGCGCAGATACCCTGGGTGGATTTTTTCAAAAAAGAACTGGGGAAATAAACAAGTAATTGGGATAAACCATGACTAATAAAAACCGACCCGGTTAGCCGAGTCGGTTTTATAAATTTAAATTTTTTCCTCCAACCCTTTAGCCGATTGCTTCCAATTGATCCAAAACGAAGTTAGTCAAAGCGTAAGCGGCAAAGATAATAACCAATCCGATAATAGAATTGTAAATCATCTTTTTGGCTTTTTCCACCTTTTTCTCATCACCCTGGGCCGTCATCCACCAGAAACCGGCGTAAATGACAATCAAAACCAAGATCACGCCCAGAACGCCCAAAATAATGCTTATCGCTGTTCCGATCATCGGCATCAAATCACCGCTGCCGAATTGGCTTTCCAATCCGGTATCATTAAGAAAAGTCCTAAATTCCACGGCGCGAACGACTAACGGCGCGGCTACTGCCATCACCGATAAGGCCAGGGCCGTGCCATGCCGGCTGATTTTTTTAATCATTTTTTTCATAATTTTATTTTAATTATTTTAATCTGAATTATTGCGTTTGAGTCGCTGAACTGTTTTGCGTCGTAGTTGTTTGACCGCCAGAGCCGATTTTCTGCAATTGGCTCAAAACAAAATTGGTAAGCGCCCAAGCGCCGGCCACGATAACCAAGCCGATAACCGCATTATAAATAATTTTTTTGGCTTCTTCCACTTTTTTCTCGTTGCCCTGGGCGGTCATCCACATAAAACCGGCGTAAATCAAAAGCAAAACCAAAAGCGTGCCCAAGATACCCAAAATTACCGTTACCACTCCGCCGACAATCGTCGGCAAGGTGCCGCCGCCGATGCTTTTCAGCCCGGTATCCTGGCCCACCTGGCCTAAATTGGTTAACCCCTGATCAACTTGCGCCAAAACGGGAGTAACCGCCAAGGAAGCGGCAATCAGCCAAATGAAAATGGAAATTGTTGAGATATTTTTCATAAGAGGAAATTAGCAAATAACAAAATAATTTATCATCTCCTAATCTCCCCCTAAGGGGAGAAAATAATCATCATTGAACTTAAGTGCCCGAGACAATCGATTTTAGATTGCTCATGACGAACATGGCAATGGCGTAGGCGGCAAAGATAATGACTAATCCGATGATACCGGCATAAATCATTTTCTTAGCTTTATCCACCTTGTCTTGTTCACCGCCGGCAGTCATCCAAATAAAGCCGCCGTAAAGGATGATTAAAACCGCGATAACGCCCAAAAAGCCCATGGCCACTCTTAAAATTCCGCCGATGATGGCGTTTAAGTCGCCTTGCTGGATATCAGCGGTATTGGCGATTTCTTCCAAGCTGATGTCTTGGGCCTGCGCATTAACTAATACCGGCAAAGCGAACATGGACATCGCCACGACAATCAACATGGAAGCCAATAATTTCTTTAAGTTTTTTTTCATTCTTGTCACCTCCCTTCCGTGCTTGCAATCGTCGAATCTTCAATTGTGATCGCAGCTGCGACATCGCAATCTTTCGCCCGACAAAAGCAAAATTTAAATTATTATTTTAAAGCACTAAATTATCATCCATTCCTTCTATTGCGCCAGCATGCTGAAGATAAAAGTAACCGCGGCATAGGAGGAAAAAATTACCAGCAGTCCGGCCACCGCCCAAATCATGACGGTCTTGCCTTTCTTGATGTTGTCAGCGCTGATGCCGGCGGTCATCCAGAGTATGCCGCCATAAATGAAAGCCAAAAGAGCGGCAACGCCGGCCAGGCCCAAAAGAGCATTGATGATCTTAGTGGCCAAAGCTGAAATCGGCTGGGCTTGATCCAATTTTAAGGGATCTTCCAATTGCACGGCAAAAGCGGCTAACGGCAGAAGCGTTAACAGTAATAAGCAGAATATTGTCTTAAAAATTTTTTTCATAAGAGTCGCTGTTTAAACGCACGTGGTCCCGAAGGACTGGCCGACCAAGGAAGTGAAGAGGAAATTGACGATGGTGAAAGCGGCAAAAATTATAACTAAAGCGATAACCGTGTTAATCATCAAACTCTTGCCTTGTTTGATTTTGTTCTGATCCCCGAAAGATAACAGCCAAAACCAAGTTCCGCCGTAAACGAACAAAACCAAAGCGATGATGGCGGAAAAAGCCAAAATCATATTAGTGCCGGTAATGCCCACCTGGATTAAATCGCACAGGCCGCAAACACCGTTGCAAAAACATTCGTCGCTGATGTCTTTTAACAGATACAAAGCCGGGCCGGTGGTCGGTTTGGCGGTGCAAGCGGCCAAAACTGCCGGAGTATTGAGCGCCAGCACCGGTGACAGGATAGCCAATATTTTCAGCCCTTTTCTAAACATAAGGATATTATAACAAAAATCGGGTAATTACAAAAGTTAGTATTGCTGGGTGACTGTCTGATTGATTTTTTCCACCGCCACTCCGATAATCCTGGATAATTCCTTTTGCGGATCGGACATCTTTAAGTACTGTTCAATCATCTCTATTACGGCTTGCTTGGCCGCGTCAAAATTCTTGCCTTTATACCAACTGAAGGCCGATGGCGCTTGGTAAGCGGAAGGATACAAATCCTCGTTGCTCAACTGGCTGTCACGCAAACCGCGAAGGGCGGCCGGTTTGACGGTTTTGGCTAAAAACTTTTTTATCTCCGGATAAGCATTGTCAGTTCCGGCATCATTGATAAACAGCAAGAAATCCCAGGACTCGTTAGGGTGGGTGGATGCCTTAGCTACGGTTTCTATCCAATAATCGGCGTAATTTTTGCTGGGATTGCCGGCAATCTGCGGTATAGGCGCCACGCCGAAATTAATCCGCGATTGCGCCCGGACTTGGGGAATATTAAAATTGTAACCGAAGAAAAACGCCACCTTGCCCTGGGTAAAAGCGTCAAAAGAATTGGGCAAAGAAGCGTCCCAAGAATAAACGCGCTTGCCCATGGCGGCAAAATCAGTATAAAACTGCAGAGCGGTCTGTCCGGGATTGGCAGTTTTGTAGCCGCCGCTGCCGTCTGATTGTTGGATATTTTTGAAAAAAGTCACATAACCGTTGCTGTCTGACATCGTAGCTCCGGCTTGCATCATTAAAACGGACAAAATATCAAAAGCGTAATTGATGTTATAGCCCATGCCCAAAGCCGCGCCCGCTACCAGAATTTTTTGCGTATCGGAAACCTTGGTGATTTTTTCCACGGCGTCCTGAAACGCCGACCAGTCAGTCGGCACCTGGGCGATGCTGTTTTGATTCAATAAATCCTTGTTGTAAAACATAATCAACGACTCCAAGCTAAGCGGCAAGCCGTACACCTGGTCATTGATAATCACATCATTGCCGACCGTTTCAAAAAAAATCGTCTTAATCTCCCTGATGGTGGGCGAGGTTTTGGTTTTCAATTCAACAACCTGCTCCTTCTGAACGGTGCCCTTTTCCGTAATGTAGCCCATTTGATATTTGGCAGGCAAGGGAGAGATCTTATTCTTGTATTTGGGCAACCAGGTAACGGGAATGGAAAAAATATCCGGCCCGCGATCTTCGGCCAGGGCGTTAAGCAAGTAACTTTCATATTCTTCCATGCGGAACTTGCGGTAATTAATGGTGATGTTGGGATGCTGGACTTGGTAATCCTTGATAATATCGTCAAAGGCGTCTTTGTCGTCCCAAACGCGCCAATAAGTCAAGGTAATCGGCTTAACGGCCTCCTGCTCGGCGGAACTCAATAGCTTGCAACCGAAACCGGCGGTGGCCATTACCATTGCCAAGGCCGCTAAGGCCAAAAGATAATTTTTTTTGTTAGTCATAATATTGTTCCTATTTATAATATTATAACACAAAAACGCGAAAATAAAAAAGCGATTTAATAAAATTTATTGCATTTACAAATAATTTATCTAATCAGCCAAAATATGGTATAATCAATATCAGAAAATTAATCAAAATCTATGGATAATGAATTCATCAAATCATTTTTAGAAAAATTGGTGGCTGAAGCCGGTTTAGACCAGATGTCTCCCGAATTCAAGGCGCAATATACGGCTAAATTGGAAGAAATGCTTAACCAGCAACTGGGATTGATTTTGTTGCAGAATCTTGACGAAGCCAAACGGCAAGAATTTCAGGCCATGATTGATAATAAAACGCTGGATAATGCCAAAATCCAAGAATTAGCCGACCGGATACCGGACTTTGATCAAAAAATCAAAGACGGTTTAATGGCTTTTGCCAATGACTTCATTGCTTTGGCTTCAAAAGGCGAAACAGTATAATTATGGCCAAAAAAATCCAAAAAATAGCCACCAAAGGCGACTTGGCGCGAGAGCTGAAAAAACTGGATAAATTATATCGGGAGACAATGTTGCAATTAAAAAAAATAAAAATTGAGGGGCGAAAAATGCTGGAAGTCCAACAAAAAAAATTGGATGAAGAAAAAATCAAAGCGATCCTAAAAAGTTTGGGCAAATAATTTTATGGCAAACGGCAAAAACAAAAAATCATCACCAACTGGCGAGACCGAAAAACCGTTTGGTTTGGCTTTAGCCGAAAACAAGGAATTGGCGAGATTGTTAGCTGAACTTGATGCCGCGCCCGAAGAACCGCTAACAAAACAAGACGCGGAAAAAGCGGCAAACATCATTATCGGGCAAGAGGCCGCCATCCAGGCGGAAACGGCCGCTTCCAATGATTTGCCGGAATCATCCGAAGCGGGAAAAGCAGCGGAAGAGATAACGCAACAATTAAATATAACGCAACAATTTATTGATTCGGCTGAAGATTTATTGGGGGATTTAGAAGATAAAACAACGCCTGTTGAGCCGACAGAACCGACGCCAGATTCAATGCCAGCGACGGAACCGCCCGCTGAAATATTAATGATGCCGGAAATTAATCAGGAAGCCGACACTGCACCCGGATTTAATATGGAAGAATTAAATGCCCTTTTAAATTCTTGGGAAACGCCGGGATTAGCGCCGAGCACCGCTTACAAAAGCATTGTGGAAATATTCAATGGCCTGAACGCGCAAAGATTAGTCGCCAACCGGGAAGGCAATAAAGGTATTGCCGCCTTGGAACCCAGCGAAATAACGCAAGCCGAGTATGAAGCCGGCCTTGTCTCCGTAGAAAAAGTCGCCGACTTGGTATTGACGGACATATCGGTGGAAGAATTAATGCGGCTGACAATTGATCAGAAAAAAACAGAGAACGCGGCCGCGCTGGCGGAAACAATTGAAAAGTATGCCCGTTTATCCGGCCTGGAGGAAAAAACCGTGCGGAAAATTTTCAAACAGCAAGAAGACAAATTGCTCCGGGAAGCGCAAAAAAGATTGGCTGAAGGAAAAAGCTTTAAAAAAGAAGCGGGTAAAACGGCCTTAAAAAGCGCGGCTTATATTGGTGGCGGAATTGGCATTTCTCTGGCGACAGGCGGTTTGGCTTCCTTCTTTTCGCCTTTGGCTATCGGCGCCATCAGATCAGCGGACATTTATCTGACCGCTAAAAAAAGCAAAAAAGAGGAAGAAGCAAAACTGCAAGAAATCAGGCGGGAGTTGGCTAAAGATGAATCAGCTAAAGGAAATTATCTGGAAGGATTATTTGCCGACCTGGCCATAGCCAAACAATTGCAATTGAGCCGGGGCCGGGAAGGTTCACTGGCTGACTGTTTGGCCGCCAATCCCGGCATAATGGGAGATATTTCGGAAGAGGAGAGAATATGCAACATCCAAGGTCTGAAACTTTTGGAAAGGCATTATAACTTATTGCAGGAAGCTAACGATAGTTGGTTGGACAATCATTCCTGGGCGCAAAAAGCGGTGGGAAGCTTGGATAAAATTTTCTTGGCCGGCGGTGGCGGCGCCAAGGAAAAAACCGTCACCAGCGCGGCGCTGTTCGGCATCGGTCAGGCCTTGCGCTACACTAAAGCGGGCCAATGGGGCAGACGGGTAATGAGCGGCCTCGCCGGCGCCAAATTAGGCGCGGTCGGAGCCCAATACCTTAGCGGCAAAAAGGGCTGGGGAGAAAAAATTGACGCCGAAAAATATATAGTCAAATCGGAAGCTGGAATTTCAGATATTTGGGATAAGTTTAAAGAATTAAGGGAGAAAAAAACAAATCTTGACAGTAAAAAATTCAAGCGAAACACCGTCAAAATCGCCGGAATCATCACCGGCGCTTTGGCTGGCGCGGCTTTGGGAGAAGCGGCCAGCGCCGCAACCCATAAAGTCGGATCCTGGTGGCAGAACGAAAAAATTCCCGCAATCGGCGAGACAAAAATGGCGGCGGCAGAAACCGCTCTGCCCGTCGCTTCCAAAATTGAACACTCTGACTTTGTCCCGCCCAAGGAACAATTGGCTTTGGCGACTATCGGCAAGGGCGAGGGTATTGAACACGCTTTGCACCGCCAACTGGAAGCTAACGCCAGAGAACTCGGCTACACCGGAAGTTTGGATAATAGAAGCGCCCTGCATCATTGGGCGGGCATACGCGCGCATCAAATCGCCATTGCCGAGCATTATGTTGATCCTCAAAGCGGAGCGGAAATACGCGTTGCTGGCGCCGGTACCGGCCACGCCCAATATGTTTTAGACGAGCAAGGTCGCGTCCATGAATTCCTGGACGGCGGAGCGGTAGAGGCGCACGCGCCGCTGACCGCCAAAGAATTTGAATACGTGGCTAATGAGCCGGCGGTAACAACAGAAACCGCAACAACAGAAACCGCGGGCGCGGCCGTTCCTGAAACACCGATTTCCGGCAATGAAATGGAAAAAATCTTAAGCGGCATTGATAACAAATATCCGGGATCGGCGGAATTGCTGCGAAACGCCGCCACTGAAACCGCGGGAGAGACCGCCGGCCAAGTCAACCGGGAGGAACTGGCGGGACTGGCTGATTATTTTTATCATCATCAGGATTTCAAACCGTCAACCGGCTTAATAGAACTGGTTTCCAGCCACTCCCAGCAAACCGAAAAGCTGTTGGAACTTTTGGATCATCCGGAAGTGGCCGGCAACGCCAAATTAATTGAACTCGTTAACGCTAACGACATTTTCAGCAATCAAAAAAACATAGCTGATTGGCTGGAGGTGCTGCACGGTTCCACTGTCGGCCGCAGCCAGGGAGTGGATGCGTCGCTGGAAAGAATCTTCCAAACCAACGGTCTGGCCGAACATTACCGCAGTCAATTCAATATGCCTGATTTCCGGGTAGCGCAAACCCATGTCAGCGCCTTTACCGGCGATATCACTTTCAAAACTCCGGCGCCGATTAATTTGGGATTGACCAAAGGACAAACGCCGTTAATTGACTGGCTTTACGATCCGTCAAAAAATTCATTCCGAGCTATGATTAATTTCCGCGGCCAACTCATCGGTGAAAACTTTGCGGCCAAGCCGGGAGAGAGCGACCCCAACAAAGTTTTGGCCCGGACTTTTGAAGCGCTGCTGGATAAGCTTAAAGGAAAAATTTCCAGTAAATAATGTTTAACATAAAAAAAATCGCCATTTAGGCGGTTTTTTATTTGACAAAAATATTCTGCCATCTTTGCCGTCTATCATCGCCCGCTATTATAGTTCTGCTGCTGGAGGGTAATAGACGATGTTAGAACCTACTTATTGACCTGTTATCCAACTTTCTATTACAAGTTCTAAATACTTTGCACCTTCACGTACCAAACTGTCATCTTTAGTATTTTTTATATCCTCCGCACCGTGGAAAAGATTACATCTGATTTTATATAAGAACCTAAAAACTTGCTCCAGGTCATTTTCATCATTTAGAACAGCCCGTTCATTATGATTTGGTCTCATATCCCGTACAGGAGAAAGCTTTTTTAATTCTTTTGCTGAAATTTTTTTATTTACAATGTGACTCTTAAAATCACTACTATTCTCAAAAAAATATTTTAATCTCTGTTCATCCTGACTATTTTGAGAAATTTCGGTTAAATATGCATCAAATATCATCCAATACAAGATAAACTTAAGCCAATGGTCATTCAGCAGCTGCTTAAATTTTACGTTATTTAATGTGGTTTGATACCACCAAGTAATCCTTCCTTTAAAGTATTCGCTGACTTCGTTTGTTTTGGGGAAGGCCATAAATTTATATTACAGATATAGCTATTAAATTTTTTAGTGACAAAAATTTGTAATTTAATAATGAAAGAAAATGAACGCTATTATAATTCGCCCCACAAACTACAAAATTTAATATAGCTAGTTTTTATTAAAGAGATATTTTTTTATTTCAATTACTAATAAAAAGATACCATCCATTAAAAATAAAAAAATAATACCTTTTACAATAAATGCTTCCCAGCTTGATTTAATAATTATCTTAGAATTATTAGCTACGGGACTTAATGTTATATCGCCAATAGTTTCTGAAAATTTACTATCTTCTTCCGTTATTGGGAGGCTATCTCCGTATGGGGTATAAAGCATCATATTCATAAAAACAAAACCCTCAGTTTCCGAAAATAATTCTATGCAGGATTTTTCATTAGGTTTGGCTTGCAATTCCAAATACCATTCTATGGATTCGCTTTCATTTTGCTTATGATTCTTGGACTTAATAAAATCACTTAATTCTTTTAATCTTACGTTTCTTGCTAGTGGATATATGAATAAACTCAATTTCCCCCCCTTTTCACCTAGCTCCTCTGCAGTCATTTTCTTTCCATTTTTTTCAATATAAGAGTTATTTTCTATACAAACATTATACCAATCTAATCCTGGAGTTATATTGGTTAATGCTGTTATCCACTTCAGGGGGAAAAAAGTTACGTTATTAAAATCAGGTAATAAGAACGGGCTAAAAAAGTCATCCCCACCCCTTTGGATTTCTCTTTCCTCAATAACAAAATTTCTGTATGTTGTTAAATATAATAATAACGGGATAATTAAAAACAAAAATAATCTATTACCACGTTTTTTTAGAAATCTAAAAAATACAATGATTTTCATTTTACACCAAGTAACAATACCATAAAGAATTGATTTTTTCATAAAAAATTAACCTAATAATGAATTTATAAATCATCTTCATTAAGCAACATACTTAAAGCCCTTATAATCCTTTCTTCAGCATCAGTGTCATTGATTGTATTTGTTTCATATTTATTTATGATTATATTTTTATTAAATAAAGTATACCAAAAAATCGCCATTTAGGCGACTTTTTATAATCTGTTTCGTTTGCGGAGGGTAATAGACGATGTTAGAACTTATCTACAAAGACAAGACTGTAATTATTGCATACCTGAGTTCTAAGACCCATTATGGGGAAACTGGCCCTTGCCAACTATATTGAGAGAAGTAATATGGCCTTCGGACGAAAGCACCGTGACAATGGCTTTTCCAACAGATTGAGGTGGCGCATAGTAAATTTGTTTTTTGCCGTATTTCTGAGCCATCATATTAACCGTATCCTGCACGACTTTCAAATCATACATTCCAGTATCAACCGCTCCAGGTCGCACATCTGTTATAAAGATATTATCATCGTGCAACTCAATCATCGCGGCGTTTGCGAATCTACTGATGGCACCCTTAGCCGCCATATGCATACTTCCAGATATAACAGAACGAATGGCTGACATAGACGAAATTATACAAACTCTGGTTTCTTTCTGCTTACGGAATCTTGGCAATAATAATTGCAATAATGTCACAGTATTAGTTAAAACTGAAAGCTCGGCCTGAATAAGTTCCTGTGGGATATCTTCTATGAGTAAATATGGATTATCATCTTTAACCTTAAAGGAACCCGCGCCAAGACCGACAGATTGCACCCAATATAGTGGCACATCATTAAGGATATTATCCGCCAATCTATGCAGTTGTTCTTCATTACTAAGGTCAATAGCTGAGTATTCTACTATTGCATCAGGAATTTCATTTTCTATCCAATTTTTAACAATTTTTAGTTTATCCTCGGTGCGCGAAACAAGATGAACAATAGCACCCGCTTTGGCACACTCAAAAGCGACCGCCGCACCTATATTTGCCTTATATTCTTTGCCGTCAGCCATTATTGCAGTGTGTGTCGGCTTGCCAGTTGTAATATCATTAAATATAAATTCTGCTGGTTTTATGCCAACCCCAGTAATTAACACCCTTGTATTTTTTAGAGGCATATTGATATTTTCTATTTATACCAAAATACTAACATTTTCATCAGTAAAAAACAATCATCGGTTCTATCGTCCCATTCTTAGTATAAAAAAACACCCCAATTATTGGGCGTTTTTCGTAGGCGGGGCTTACGGGGTGATTTTGAAAAAATTGATTGGACGGAATTAAGGCTTAATAGCTTCAACCGCCAAACTTTCTAGTGGCATACCTTGATACTGCTTTTTACTAATATCTTTATTTTCACCTAAAATATTAACCTCTAATCCAGCCTGCTTAATAATCTCAATATAATCATCTTTCAATAAAGCGCCGCCAACACAACCAGAAATTAAAATTTCGTCATTTTTTTGTTCTTCTGTCAGGTTATCTAACAAAACTATATCGGAAATATACATCCTGCCACCTGATTTTAAGACTCTGTATGCCTCCTTAAAAACTTTTAATTTATTGGGAGCTAAATTTATCACGCAATTACTAATTATAATATCAATTGAATCATCTTCGACCGGCAAACTTTCAATATCACCTAACCTAAATTCAACATTGGTATAATTATATTTATTAGTGTTTTCATTAGCTTTGGCAATCATCTCTTCGGTCATATCAACGCCAATAACTTTACCAGCATCACCAACCCTTTTAGCTGCTAAAAACGCATCAAAACCAGCTCCACTTCCTAAATCCAAAACAACGTCGCCCTCCTTGATTTTTCCTAAAGCTATTGGATTACCGCAACCCAAACCAAGGTTGGCTTCAGGGACAGCATTCATTTCTTCATCGGAATAGCCAATACTCTTGGATATGGCTTGAGCCGATTTGCAACCACAACCGCAACCTGATTGCGACGTGGCTATATTAGCATAACTCTTCTTAACAATATCTTTAATTTCATCTTGTTCCATATAATTTGTTTAATTTATTATTTTAATTACTATAACAAATAATTGCCGAAATAGCGACTTTTCTAAAATCAATATTACCCCGTCCGCCCTAGCCATAAAACAACAAAAAAAGACCTACAAAAATAGGCTTTTTTATATTGTTCCATAAGGCGGGGGGGGTAATAGACGATGTTAGAACCTATATTGGGGGATGTGAGAGGAATTTTGAGATACCAAGAATAAGAGCTTGACAAAAAAGATGTAATATGATAATATTAAACGTTGCTCAATGTGAGAGCAATTCGATCGGGATTTGGGCGGAAGGCCCAGTCCTAAGGTTCCTTACAACGGCGGAATGCCGAAGGAGAAAGTAATGGGAACGAAACAGAAACAAGGAAGACAGTCGCAGGACAAGTTGGGACACTGGCTACGAAAACTCCCAATTTGTCGAGAAATTGTAGTCTCGCAAATGCAAGAGTGTCCGCCGATAGTCCCCGAGTTAGATGTCAAATACCAAATCGCTGATACGGCAACAATGCATTTACAGGCAAACAACATTCATCTTTATAGTGGTCGATATCTCATCGGCGACAATAATGAGCGTGGCACACGTTTTGAATATGCCTTGGCCGTGGATGCCAAAGGTAAAATCATTAGCCGATTAGAATGGCGACGAGGTACTCTCGGACCAAATAATACCGAACTCTATCTCAAATATATTTTTGGTTTTGGTAAAAAACCTGAGGTTATCACACAAATCAAAGAAATCTATTGGGTGACTATCTATCATTGGTATACCGCTCCGACACCCACTGATACTAATCCAGTAGAACCGAACTTCGGTAATACCATGAAGAAGATTGAAACTCACATCATCGTCTTCCGTAAGCCAAGAAACAAATCGTTTGCTGAGCTGATTGAACAAGCAGAACGCGAGAAGGAGGAATGCGAAACCGCATACCTGAGATTCCCAAAAAAGATGCCAAAATATCACGGCATTGAGGCGGCCTTGCGTACCGGTTGCAAAATGCACGCCTTTTCTTCCGGTGGTGGCCTGCGAGTGGTACGTCTGGAAAGAGTAGTGAGAAACAGGAAGAAAAATATCAATTATCTAAAATTGATAGGATATGGCGAACACCCCCACATTGAAGAAGCTCTTAAATATCTTAATGAGGATTATCTGGCCGGCGGGCGGCCTTATAAAAAGGTTTACGGCAAACTCTACCCCCACTATCTTACTGGCGACACAGTTTCTACCAGCAACATTGATTGGTGGATTCGTAAAGGCAGTACCTTTGATTGCTGGTTTGAAAATGGTGAGGTAATATTCCAATTGGCCGGCCTAATTCAAACAGAGACGCCACCATTAGTACTGGCTGCAGTCAAAACTGAAGGAAAACCAGTTCGTTGGAGTAATCGAGGATACACCTATGAGACCTCGCCACATTTTTTCCCTAATGGAGAAATAGGCAACTCATCGACTGTAATTAAAGAACCGGCTGACCAACCCGATAGCGATGCCTGGATGTACCACATCAATAAAACCGGACGCGGTCAGAGTTTCTGGGAAGCAATGAGAGCGGCCTTTGAGGCACCGGAAGTTGAGGTTGTCAACAAATAAATATCGAACACATTACTGCAACGCCGAGGACAAGAAAGTTCTCGGCGTTTTCATATTGAAAAATTTTCAATCAATTCCATCGTCCCGTTTTCAGTATTAAAAAACACCCCAACTATGGGGCGTTTTTGCAGACGGAGAAGGAGAGATTTGAACTCTCGATACCATTGCTGGTATACCGCTTTTCGAGAGCGGCGCCTTCAGCCACTCGGCCACTTCTCCAGAATAAATTACTTCTTATACCTGATGTTTATCGTGGACACAGCCAGCAGAATCCAGACCAGCAAGGATAAGTCATTCTTAAAATAAGGCACATCCACCAAGCCGTGAATCAACATTTCCAGGGCTACGGCGATAAAAACCACGCTGGCAATCTTGTCAAACGGCAATTCCTGGCTGTAGCGCCAAACAATGGAAAAAATATTTTTCAAATTGTCATAAACAAATTTGCCTCCGAGCCAAAAGAAAGCGATGACCCCTAAAACTCCGGTTTCACTCCAAAAATTAAACAGAATATTATGCGGGTAAGGAAACACCTCAAACCAATGAGTATGATACGGCAGGATGGCGGCCGGATAACCGGCCAAACCGCCGCCGAAAAACCAATGGCTTTTCAGCATCTGCCAGGTCTCGCCCCAGATTAATTGACGCACAAAACCGGAATAATCCTGCAGAGATACCTTCTGCCAGATAAAACCGCGCAGGCCGCTGTTAAGCAGAACAATTATAACGGAAAAAGCCAAAAATATCAAGGCATAACCGCGGGAACGGCGATTAAACAAGAGCAACAGCCAACTGACCGCCAGAACGGCCAGAATAGCGCCTTCCGATTGCGCCAGGACGATAACGCTGAAACCGACGATAATCACCAGCCACTTCAGCCATTGCCTCTGGCGATTGGACAGATAAAGCAACAGCGAATCCTGGTTGCGATAAAACAAAAAACCGACAAAAGTGATAATGATCGGTCCGAAAAACAAACCCAAAGCATTGGGATAGCCGTAAGTGCCGACAACCCGGTCCACACTGCCGGAGGCCGTTAAAAACGCTTGGGGCACGCCCCAGCCGGTAAACTTTTGCGCGTAACAAATCAAACCCATGTATAACACCGATAATCCCAGACCCCAAAAAGCCCCCTCCATTTGCCGCCGAGTCGTAACTAAGGAAACAAAAGTAAAATAAAACAGAATCGGTTCTAAAAAATAGGCCTTCCAAGCGCCTAAGGCCTTAAGCGGCAAAGGCGAGACAAAAACCGCGATGGCGGCGGCGATTAAAACAGCCAAAGCCGGATAAAACAACGGATCCGATTTGACGGCCTGCCAGCTGAACTTTTTTTTGCACAAAGCGGCGATAAATAAAATCAGTACCATCGCTTCGAGCCAGGTAAAAGGAATGGTCAGGATCTGAAAACGCACGACATAAGTCGGCAGAAGAGCGGTGATAAGATAAGCGGCCCAAAGCGGACGGAAATAAGCCAGGCAAGCAAAAAGGACAGCGGCCAAAGATAAAAAAAATATTGATGCCATCATATGATTATATTTTTTTAAATTTAATCATGTCCATAACCTCGCGCCTGTCATAGCCCCTAAGCAGATAAAGCGCCAAAAAATAAACCAACACTCCTACCGCTACCAAAGTCAGAATATTCTGGCCTAACAAAGGATAAAGGCATAGGCCCATGATCAGCGAAGCCAAAATCGCCTTGCCAAAAACTTTCAAGTTTATCTTGGCTTTGGCCTCATGGCGCAAGACGTAAAAAGCGGAAAAAGTAATAATCGCTTCAGTCGCCAAGGTTAGAGCCGCCGCGGCCCAATAAGAAAACAGAGGGATAAAAATCAAATAAGCGATCAGAGAAAAAACGGCGTCAAAAAAATAAAAACCGATCATTTTTTTCTGCAAGCCGCAAGCCACGATGGCGTAACCGGCCAAAGCGCCGAAATAAATCATAGCCGCCCCCACAATCAGTATCCTTAGCGGCCCGCCGGCAATAACAAAATCGGCTCCGGCCACAAATTCCATGATTTTTTCCGCCAACAGCCAAGTGGCCATAACCATGGGCACGGCCAAAATAGCCATAAAATCAAAGGATTTCTGCAAAGTTTTGGCAAACAGAACCTTGTTGGACAAATAAAATTCCGTCAAAAGCGGCAGAATCAAACCCAAAAACAAGTAAGGGAATTGGATTAATGTCTCCAACACTTTGTAAGCCGCGCCATAAATGCCGACTTCTTCGGCCGGCCGGACCAAAGACAAAACAATCGTATCGGCGCGAAAATAAACCAGGGTCAAAGAGATGGTAATCGCCAACGGCCAGGATACCTCCCAAATTCGCCGCCACATCTTGAAATCAACTTCCAATTTTAAACTCAAATGCTTGCGCGCTCCGATTATCAAATATAAAAAATTCACCAAGCTGCTTAGGGAGACGGCGGCTAAGACGGCCAAAAGCCCCAAGTCAGCAACCACGGCCAGCCACACGCCCAGCAATAAGGCAAACCGGCCCCAGACCTCGGCAATAGCTACTTCGGCCATAGCCATCTGCTTCTGATACAAACCGATTAAGACGGACTGCAGAGAGATGAAAAAAAACGAGAACGAGGCCACGCCCACGCCCAGTTTAACGGCCGAAGGATAGGGCAAAAACCAGACCAAAGCGGCGGCCGTGCCCAGAAACAATACGGCTGACAGCAAACGAATCGTCAAAATATTAGCAAAAATTTTGCGCTGATCGGCGCCGGGCCGAGCCAGCATTTGCGCCGTGGTCATTTGCAAGCCAAAATCTATCAAGACGCCGAAAAACTGCAAAAAAGAAATAATGGTGGTGTAGTAGCCAAAACCCTCGCGCCCCAGATAGCGCGTCATTAAAGCGATGGTAGCCAAACCCAAAACCGTACCGGCGATTTTGCCGATGAGTTGCCAAAGAGTGTTCTGCGCGATTTTTGCCGCTAAACCCATAATGATTAATTGCTAATTTAATGACTGAAAATTCTACTTCGCCCAAAGTTTTTTCGCTTCGTCCCAATAGCCGGGATAATCCCTTTCCGTTTTCATATAATACCACCATTCCGCGCCCCACAAATAGGCCTCGTCAAAACCGGCGCGACGGGTAAAGGAAATATTTTCTTTGAGTTGCTGTAAACTCATGGATAAATTATGATCGGCCAAAGACATTTGGGCTAAATTGACGTTGGGCTTATGCCAGCTCTCGGCTTGCAGTTCCGCTACAATGACTTTTTGAATCGGCGTCAGCGATTTGACCAACTGGACGCGCAGCCAGTAAAACGCCGGGGGGGTGAACCAGCGGAAGTAACCGACGCGCTGATTATACACCACGCGATACAGGGTTGAACCCAAAATATCTCCGCCCACATGAGAAATCGGCCACCAAGTGGACAATTCTCCGCTGTCGGTGACCAAAATCGGCTTAGACGTCAGTTTCTTGACCTGCGCGATTTCTTCTTTCAGCAGCGGCCCGTTAGGCGACGGGCAAATGCCGAAAGTGGACAAAAACGGCTCATTCTCCACTTGAAAATACTTGATTTGAAGGTTATCTTTGTATCTATTAACCACCGCCTGAACGAACTTCAATTGCGCTTCTTCAGCTTCAATCGCCGTCAAATCTTTGAGCCATTCCGGATCATGGCATTCGGGCCAGCGCGGCAACCGTCGACCGACCGCCAGAACTATTTGCGCTTGACGCTTAGACGCTTCGCTGACTTGCCAATCTAAATCCTTAAAATCATAGCGGCCTTTGACCGCTTCCAATTGATTCCAATAGGCGGACAAGCGGATATTGTCAACTTTCAAATCGTCCAAAATGGCCGAGTATGTTTTCTGCCAGTCCAAACCCAATTCGGTTTGCGCGTAAACCGATGAGAAAGTTACTCCCCATTCCATTGAAGGGCGGGTAAAATACAAAAAATAAGTTGAGGCCGAGAGGCCGGCAATGATCAGCGCGAGGCCGAAAATGATAAAAAAATTTTTTGAAAATCTAAACATAATGTTTTAAAAAGCGACTAATACCAAACCCAAAATAATCAGTCCGGTCGCCAGGGCTTTTTGAACCAAAACAGCCGGTCTCATGTTTTCTTTTAAAATCTTCGGGAAGAACTTGGTTAAAATCAAAACCGCCACAAACAAAAAAACATACTGCAAGCCCTGCATCGCGTTAATGATGGTGGTCGCGTTATGGGAAATGGCGATCGCCCAATTGACTCCGACCGAAGCCAAAGCGCCGCAGGATTGGCCGATGATCAGTAGCAGCCAGGGCTGTTTGGATTTTTTCCGGCCGGCCGGAGGATTTTTTTTTGTCTTAAGCCAAATTACGCCAGGCAAAAAAATCAACGGCAAAGCGGCCAAGGCGGAACCAAGGCGGGTCAGGACAAAAGGAGTGATAAAAGTATCCATCTGATAATAAACCCACTTGGACATCACTAAAGACGCGGCGAACAAAACGGCGGCAATAATGCCGTAAGCATAGGCGATTTTTTTGGCTTGACCTTGTTCATAAGAAATCAAAATGGTGCCGGCGCAAAATAAGAATAAAGCGACATAAAAGGCGGGGGAAAAAACCTCGCCAAGGAAGTACCAAGCTAACGGCAAGATGATTATCGGTTGCAAGCCGCCCAAAAACGGCACGACGCGGGAGGACTCGCCGTTTTTAAGAGCTAAAAACATAAAATACAAAGCGGGCGTAAAGACCATTCCGGCAGCGAGCGCCCAAAATAATTCACCGGCGCCCGGCTGTTGCCAGCCAAAAGGCAAAAGCGCGAGGGAAATCACTCCCAGCAAACAAATCGCCAAAGTATAAATAGCCGGATTGGGTATTTTTTTCTCCAACAAAAACTTATCCATCAGCAAAGCGACGGAATTTAAAAAATAAGAAATAATTGAGATGGGAAACCAAAACATATAAATTTTGTCATTCCCGCGAAAGCGGGAATCTATCTGCGTATAAAAAAGTGGATTCCCGCTTTCGCGGGAATGACGCTAAGATTAATCAAGTATTCGATTAGATTATACCATTTTTGCGCAAAAAAACCAAACAAAAAAACCAAACAAAAAACGGCTTCCGCCGGCACGACAAATAGCGGAAGCCGAAAACAAGTTACTATTACGGCTGAAGGATTTGATCTTGCTGGCAGTTGCCATCAACACAGATCTTAACCGATTGGACCTGGGCGAATTGCATCAAAGTATTGGTAATCTGCGATCTAATAGCGGTTACGGCGCAAGAGCCGGCGGCTTTGCCCAACTGATAATCAAAATTCACTTCCAGGGTGCCGTCGCCGTCAAGCTTGACATACTTCAAGCGGGTGCCCAAAGGCAGGGCCGAATAATAACCGGCGGCTTTTTCCGCCGACGACAGCGGCTCTAACAATCCGTTAACCGTATTGATTATGTTGGAATCAAACTTTTCATCTATTTCCCTTTCTAACGGTTCCACTTGAGAGCAATCGTTGGCATCGGCGTTTCTGATCGTATTGCTGTAGTAAGCGATGATTTTCGTTTTGGGCCAAACCGGCACGTCGGCGCTCGTCACGTTAACCTGGATCTCCTCGGGGACTTCTTCAATAATGCTGACTTTGCCGTTTTCCACCGCAGTAGAAACCTTAACCGAATTATTGTCGGCGGTGGACGAGTTTCGGCCCATATTACCGACAATCAGCCAAATAACCGCGATAATAATCAGTAAAGCAACCACCGCGGCCGCGATGGTCTTTGGTTGCGGCCGATCTGATTTTGGCCGGTTGCTTTTTTCTGCCGGATCAAATTTTTTTTCCGTTTCTTTTTCCGTCGGCTGGTCTTCAATTTTTGACGCTTCAATTTCAATGGCCGGCGCCGTTTTCCCTGTTTCTGCCGTTTTCGTCAAATCTTCCGGTTCTCCATCCGACTCTGCCGTAACGGTTTCTTCTTTCTCTATATTTGCGGTTTCCGGCAAGCTTGATTCTTCAACCGGGATCGCCGCGTCTTCTTTGGCCGCAGCCGGCTGTTCTTCGCTGTTCGGTTGATCGTTCAGCGGCAAGGCGGACTGGGTTTTTTCTTCTTCGGTCATATATTTAAAAATAATTGACGAATAACAACTTGGCCAAATTAT
>Ga0172379_10000410_pt1 | contig 109754 bp, 102 predicted proteins | sample GrowelOW334metaG_FD_119756 | JGI IMG/M metagenome (GOLD analysis project Ga0172379, IMG submission 119756) | Groundwater microbial communities from an aquifer near a municipal landfill in Southern Ontario, Canada - Groundwater well OW334 metaG | ecosystem: Environmental > Aquatic > Deep...
GAGTTCCCGAGAGTTCCGCCGTACTCCTTAAAATGATGGCGAACGTTGGAGACTGTCCGCGTTTGATTGTCCGTTGCACACTCTACGACAACCGCTATACCGTGGGGTGCGTATCCTTCATAAATGATCTCGAAATATCCGGTGGTATCCTTATTGGATGCACGCTTAATCGCCGCATCAATGCGGTCCTTCGGCATGTTGACGCTTTTGGCGTTCTGAATGGCAATACGCAGATGCGAATTCGCCTTCGGATCCACTCCCCCCGCTTTCACGGCTATTTCAATATCCTTGCCGATACGGTTAAATGCTTTGGACATTTTTTTGAACCGCGCGAACATTACATGCTTTCGTTTTTCGAATATTCTTCCCATAACACTTTTGTCTAATAGAGGTTGATAAGGATTGAATTGTTTTTAAAATACGAAAAATGGGGATGAAGTGGAAACGAAATTGCTTCCCTTGGATTGATTCGGTACTTTCATTCAACAATGAATAACCTCGCGGCAAGCCGCGAGGTATCTTGTCATGCCAGCGTACGCTGGCATCCAGTTCTTGGATTCCGGCTTTCGCCGGAATGACGCCACTCCGAAGGATTCCTTAGGACTAGCAGCGGAGTATTTACTAAATAGAGAATAATTTAAAACCCATGAATCATTCCCTTATTCCGTTCCATTCCATCGACTGGTCGGCATACCCGAAATCCGAACATCCCGGCGTCACCGGAACATCGTATTGGCAGACACTGCAATATCCCGGACTCAGGCTCCGAATCGTTGAATACTCCCCCGGGTATCGCGCCGATCATTGGTGCACATTGGGACACATCGTCCATTGCGTAAAAGGAACGTTCACAAGCGAAATGCAGGATGGTTCATCGTTTGTGTTGACCGAAGGAATGTCCTATATCGTTTCGGACGGACAGAGTTCTCATCGTTCGTATACAAAGACGGGCGCAACACTGCTGATTGTGGACGGAAGCTTTTTATCCTCGAAAGAATAGACATGAAAACTATCGGACTTATCGGCGGTACAACGTGGATTTCCACGGTGGAATATTATCGAACGATCAATGAAATGGTCGGCGCGCGTCTCGGCAAAGCAAACAATGCGCGGATCCTATTATATTCGTTCAACTTCGAAGACTTCAATGAGATTCTCGAGCAGCGAAATTGGAAAGAGATGGGAGAAAAGTTCCTTGCGGCGTCCAAAATGCTGCAGAATGCGGGCGTTCACTGTATTCTGTTCTGCGCCAACACCGCTCATCTCACCGCAAAGACAGTTCGAAAAGAAATTTCGGTTCCGCTCATCCACATTGGCGAGGCAACGGTTGTGGAGGCACAACAACGAGGGGTAAAAAAGAAGATCGGCTTGCTGGGAACACGCTTCACGATGGAAATGGATTTCATCAAAGAGAAATTTACCGCAAAGAATATCGAAGTGCTGATTCCCGATGCAAACGACAGAGAATTTATTCACCGGTCGATCTTCGATGAGCTGGGAAAGAATATACTTTTGGACTCCACAAAACAGCGGTATCTTTCCATTATCCGGTCGTTGTTGACGCAGGGTGCAGAAGGAATTATTCTCGGTTGTACAGAAATACCGCTCCTCATTAAGCAGGGCGATGTCCCCGCTCCTGTCTTCGACACAACACTGATCCACGCCGCGGCGGCTGTGGAGTTTGCATTGAAAGACTAACTTCTCCCATGGAACTTGAATTCGAGATTCTGAAAGAAAATTCCAAACGCAATGCGGTACGGATCGCCCGATGGATCGGAAACGATCAAAAACGGTTTGGAAAACTGATCCATTTACTTTTTACCGGGGAAGACCGCGTTGCGGTGCGGTGCGCATGGATTATCTCCCATTGCGCGGAACAATATCCCGCCATCATCAAGCCGTGGATATCAACTTTAGTAAAGCACGCCGGAGGAAAGAACGTGCCGCAGGCTGTGCAGCGGAATGTTGCCCGCGTACTTCAGTTTATTGATATCCCGCGGTCGCATCAGGGAAAGGTCGCCAACCTGTGTTTTGATTTTCTGCAAAACCCCGCGATCCCGGTCTCCGTCAAAGTGTATTCAATGACCATCCTGGCAAATATCGCGAAGGACGAACCGGATTTGAAGCATGAGATCGTTGTGGTGATCGAGCAAATGCTCCCCTATGGCACTGCGGGTTTCCAATCCCGCGCACGAAAAGTGCTGATCCGGCTGAAGAAATGATGTTGTTTCTCTCCTCACTCCTTTCTACATTTACTAGGTTTTTATTTCCGAGCGGTGTTCGAACGTTTTCCTCATGCATTTCCAGCGAACGATTTCCACAATTTATCCCGGGACCATTCAATGAAAAATATTATTACGCTCATCGCGATCACGGTGTTCCTCGCGAATGCACAGTCGGTCATGTCTCCGAATAAAAAGACATCGCTTATTTTTTCCCTGACTTCGGACAGTGTGCCGCAGTATCAACTCTCCTTCGGTAAAAAACCCGTGGTGCTTCCCAGCTTGATGGGAATCCAGGTGAAGGGCCAGCCGTCTTTTCTCTCCGGTTTTACTGTGGCAAAAATTGAATCGTCGCTCATCGATGAATCATGGACTCCCGTGCTGGGAGAAGTAAAGACGATCCGAAATAATTACCGCGAATTGAAAGTGACGCTGCAGCAGCCGGCGCTGAACAACCGCATTATGATTATCACTTTCCGGTTATATGATGAAGGGGTGGGTTTCCGGTATGAATTCCCGAAACAGGATAATCTGAACTATTTCACCGTTATCGATGAGCGAACGGAATTTGCGCTGGCCGGCGATCATACGGCATTTTGGATCCCGGGCGACTTCGATACAAATGAATATAAATATGCCGAAACGACTCTCAGCGGCGTGGACGCTGCTGCCTACAGCGACCGCGGAGAAATCTATACCAGCGGTTTAATCAGTAATTCGCTCATCCAAACCCCGGTGCAGTTGAAAACGGCCGATGGTTTGTATATAAACATCTTCGAAGCAGCGCTCGTAAATTATCCCGCTATGTGCGTTGATGTCAATAAAAAATCATTCGTTCTCACCTCGAAGCTCGCTCCGGATCCGGTTGGTAATAAAGCATATTTACAGGCGCCGGAAAAGACGCCGTGGAGGACTGTCATCGTCAGCGACAAAGCGGCCGATATCCTTTCGTCAAAAATGATACTGAACCTGAATGAACCGAGCACGTACGCCGACGTCAGCTGGATCAAGCCGGTGAAATATGTCGGCATCTGGTGGGAAATGCATGTCGGCACCGCATCGTGGAACTATGCCGATGTGAATAATGTGAAGATCGGCGAGACGGACTGGAATTCCTTAACGCCGAATGGAAAACACGGCGCCACAACTGCCCGGACAAAAGTATACATCGACTTTGCGGCAAGGCATGGATTTGATGCGGTGCTCGTGGAAGGATGGAATGTCGGCTGGGAAGACTGGTTCGGGAATTGGAAAGAAAATGTTTTCGATTTCGTCACGCCGTACCCCGATTTCGATGTGGCAGAACTTCAACGCTATGCGCAGTCGAAAGGCGTGAAACTCATTATGCATCATGAAACTTCCGCTTCGGTAACAAATTACGAGAGACGGCTGGATACTGCATACAGGTTTATGAAAGCGTACGGTTACGATGCAGTGAAATCCGGATATGTCGGTAAAATTATCCCCCGCGGTGAAGTACACGACGGCCAGTGGATGGTGAATCATTATCTTCGCGCCGTCACGAAGGCAGCCGATTATAAGATTATGGTCAACGCTCACGAATCGGTCCGTTTGACCGGATTGCAGCGGACATATCCCAACTGGATCGCCAGCGAGGCGGCGCGCGGCAACGAGTTCAACGCCTGGAGTTCGGGAAATCCGCCTTCTCATGAAACGATCCTGCCATTCACCCGCTTCATGGGCGGGCCGATGGATTACACGCCGGGGATTTTCCAGATAAAAATGAACTATTACAAGACCAACAGGGAGACTCAGGTGCAATCTACGCTGTGCAAACAGCTGGCGTTGTATGTTACCATGTATTCCCCGCTGCAAATGGCGGCGGATCTGCCGGAAAATTATGAAGCAAAACTCGATGCATTTCAATTCATCAAGGATGTTGCCGTGGATTGGGACGATACGAAGATTCTAGAAGCCGAACCGGGAGATTATGTGACGACAGCGCGCAAGGCAAAGGACAAAAATGAATGGTATCTCGGAGCCATCACTGACGAGAATCCGCGCATCGCAACGGCCCCGCTGAACTTCCTCGACCCGAAACAGAAATACGTTGCAACGGTGTACGCCGACGCTCCCGATGCACACTATCAAAAGAATCCGATGGTCTATGCAATCAATAACTATATCGTCAACAGCAAAACCATTTTAAAATTGAAGCTGGCGGCCAGCGGCGGCGCAGCGGTGAGCATAAAAATCGCAACGAAAGCGGACGAGAAAAATCTGAAATTGTACAAATAACCAAATCCTTCATACTATCATTAGGCCATACATGAAAATAGCAAAAGACAAAGTTGTTGCAATCGAATACACGCTGCGGGATGACGGCGGGAACATTCTTGATACATCCGAGGGGCGCGAACCGCTGTCGTATCTGCACGGGAACGGCAACCTGATCCCCGGACTGGAAGCACAGCTCGAAGGAAAGACTGCGAATGATGCGTTGAAGGTTTCCGTTGCTCCGGCGGATGGGTATGGGGAATTCGATGCGGCACAAATCGTCAACGTACCCAGAAATCAATTCTCCGGTGTGTCCGACCTTACGGTGGGAATGCAGTTCACTGCGTCCGGACCGGAAGGCCAGAGACTCGTCACGGTAACAAAGATCGAGAATGATACGGTAACGGTGGATGGCAATCATCCATTAGCGGGACAAACGTTGAACTTCGATGTAAAGATTGTCAGCGTGCGTGAAGCAACTGATGATGAATTGAGCCATGGCCATGTTCATGGAGACGGCGGACATCATCACCAACAATTTTTCCCATGAAGTAAATACCCGAAATTTATACACACATATCTAAAAGGCCGATTGCAAAAATAGTAAATCCATAAGGTCTATCATTATAGAAATCTGCGTTCATTGCCTCGACCGTCGGTGCAAACTTCATTCAGTCGACAAAAACAAGGGGTTTACCGTATGACAGAAGAACAAAAATCATTACCCACATGGGTACTTATCGTATCAGGACTTTTTGCAGTAATGGAGCTTGCGGTAAGCGTATCATTATGGCTATCGCCGCAATCGGTTGTGGAAACAGTTGATCTTACCGCAAAAGGGGTTGACTACCTCATATATATGTGGGCTGCCCGGCAATTTGCACTTGGAGTTATTTTTGCTGTTGCCACACTGAAAAAATCAATCCCCATGCTGACCATTGCCTACATTTTCTTTTTCGTCATGTTTGTCGGTGACTTCGTTATTGGAATTTTACAAAAAGAGAATTCGCTTGTCATTAGTGCTTTGGTTATGGCTGTTATTTCTTCAGCGTTGATCTTTGTACTAAATAAGAAAAAATAATACTGGGAAACTTCTGAATAACTCTTAAGCAGTGTCATTGCGAGAAGGAGTGCTCGCCGTCCTGAGCGAAGTCGAAGGACGGCACGACAACGAAGCAATCTTTATATAAAAACAAGATTGCTCTGCTGTACGGAGTCCCGTACAGCAGGACTTCGGCAAAAAAACGCCTTGCAATAACTTTTTCAGAGGTCTCACTTGAATATGACACCATCAATATTATACAAACAACGATGAACGCAGAAATTCAATCATATAACGACAAACAAACAACGACCGACAAAAAAATTTGCGATCTTCTTGCAACAACCATTGACGGCGAAATTACGAAAGCAGAAAGCAAAATTTGGCACGCCCACCCTGTTTGGTTCTTAGATGGTAATCCAATCGTTGGTTACAGTCAACAGAAAGCGGGCTGGCGTTTAATGTTTTGGAGCGGAGCAAGTTTTGAAGAAGAAAACTTGAATGTGGTCGGTAAAAAATTTAAAGACGCTTCCATATTCTACGCTGCGGTTGAACAGATCAATACAAAAGAGCTCAAACGATGGTTGAAAAAATCAAAAATGATTCAATGGGACTATAAGAACATCGTAAAGAGAAAAGGTAAATTAAAAAGAATGAAATAATTTGAAAACCTAACGCGACAATGCTCTGTATGAACAACACAAACAAACACGATGAACGTATTGCAAAAATGACATTCGCCTCTGTCTATCCGATGTATCTTGCAAAAGTACAGAAAAAGGGGAGAACGAAAAAAGAATTGCATCAAGTAATTGAGTGGCTGACCGGTTTAGATGAAAAAAAGTTACAAAAACTCATTGATGAAAAGGTAACGTTTGAAACATTCTTTCATAAAGCAACAGTGAACCCACATGCACACCTCATTACCGGTGTTATCTGCGGCTATCGAGTGGAAGAAATCGAAAATCCCCTGACACAACAGGTGCGGTATTTAGATAAGTTGGTAGATGAGTTGGCAAAAGGTCGTTCGATGGAGAAGATATTGCGCGTTGCATAACTTGATCGGCGAATGGAATGTAGAGCATTTTTCTTTTGCTCTGTATTGTGAACGACACGAAAGAAAATACATTGCGGCGATCTGCGGTAGAGCTATAGAGGCGGTTCAGGGTTGGTAAACTTTATTTTGATTTGTAATTACCTCCATCTGTATACGGCAACGCTTTTGGCTTTTCACGAGACGAGAGCGGAATAAATTCCGCACTCGTCATTTTAAACCATCCCTTTTTGGATTACCGATTGGTATTTTCAGACTATATTTTTTCAATACGATCACTATCAAACCGGCGTTGGATACCGATTTTTATTTCCGAAATCCGAGGAAGTGGAACTTAAAAGACGCTCACGTTAACGTATTTTTTGGGATTATCCTTCAGGTCTTTCACCAGCGCATTGATGTTCAGAATTAATGAATCCAGGTGAACATACAGCCGGTCGTCTCGCATCAATCGTCCCAGCGTGCCGTCTCCCTTATCCAATTTTTTGAACACATTGTCGATCGATGAGCTGGCATCCCTGAATTTGCCGGACGCTTCTTCCATTGTTTTAGCGGTGACGCGGATGCTGGTGATGCCGTCGTCGATATTCCCCTTCTGGGTAACGGCGATCGTATCCAATCGTTTTGCAAAACGGCTCATATCATCCGAAAAGGTGGAAAAGTTACCGACAGCATAATCAAGATGGCCTCCCTGCCGCTGAACTACCTGACGCAATTCGCGGGCGGCAAAATTCAGTTCCAACAGGATTGCCTGGATATTCCGGCGGGTCGGTTCGTCAAAGGTCGTATTCACACGTTCAAGAATACCGAGAACATTACTGGAAATAGGGGAGAGCGTGGAGGTCAATTCCGTCAGATCCGCTTCATATGCACCGGTCAATGTGTCGCCGTCTTTTAATATCTCTGGCGCAATGCCGGGCACCAGGGCGATCTGTTTTCCACCCATAATACTGGAAGATTTAATGAAGGCTTTGGAATCTTTCGAAATATTCACCTTATTATCGACGGCAATCCCGACCGCGATTACATTCCCGGCAAGCCGCATATCCTGCACCTTCCCGATGTTCAATCCTGCAATCGTTATGGGGCTCCCTTCGGTCAATCCATTAACGTTGCTGTAAAAGAGTGTGATGCGATATTCTTGAGATCGGAAATCCACTCCCTTCATAAAGATGATCCCGCCTACCAGAACAATAGTGGCAAGAAATACTGCGATGCCGATCTTTGCTTCATTGGAGAAATTCATAATTCACCTGTAGAACAATTCTTCGACTGCCCGCAATGTCCCGCATTCTTGCGGTGACAATGGGGCGCTACCGGAAATCGTGTTTGCTAAGTTTGAATGTCGCTTTCGATATATTTTCGCACTTCAGGATTTTGACTGTTGCGGATGTCGTCTTTCGTTCCCGTCATGATAAACTGGCCGTTCTCAAAAATTGCGAACCGGTCTCCTACGACGAATGCGCTGTGGATGTCGTGTGTTACAACAACCGAGGTTACGCCGAGTGTTGTTTTCATTTCGTTGATAAGCAGATTGATCCCGTCGGCCGTTTCCACATCAAGCCCGGTTGTCGGTTCATCATACAACATATACTTCGGCGTTAAGGCAATCGCTCGCGCCAGGCCAACCCGTTTTTTCATGCCGCCGGAAATGCTGGAGGGCATCAAATATTCCACACTTTTTTCCAACTTCACCAATTCGAGCGCGTAGGATACGCGTTCGGCGATATCCGCATCTTTAAAATCACTATGCCTTCGCAGCGCCAGTTCGATGTTCTGTCCTACTGTCATGGAGTCGAACAGTGCCGCCCCCTGAAATAGAAAGCCGAACTTGAACCGCAGCCTCTGCAGCTGCCGGTAAGTGAGCGCTGTTACTTCTTTACCGTCGACGATGATCGATCCGCTGTCCGGTTTGATCAGTCCGATGATCATCTTCAACAAAACACTTTTTCCTCCGCCGCTCCTTCCGATAATCACCATTGTTTCATGGTCGCGAACTTCTAAATTCAATCCATTGTGAACCTGTTTTTCACCGAATTTTTTCCAGATGTTTGTCAGTTGGATCATATTATAACAGCACCGATGCAAGAATAAAATCCATAACCACAACAGAAAGGCATGTCAGTACAACGGTATTCATTGTTGCTTTCCCGACGCCTTCAGAGCCCCCTTGCACCTGAAACCCTTGATAACACGAAACGGAGGTGATAATAAATCCAAATACTGTGGCCTTAATAATGCCGAAGAATGCGTCGCGCGATTCGAACGAGTCTTTCATTCCGTCGATGAAAGCTTCTACTGGAATTCCTGCAATCGTTGCGGCGCCGAACATCCCCCCGAGGAGAGCCACGAGGTCCCCGAAAATTACCAGGATGGGAAACATAAAAATTCCGGCGAGCACTCGCGGTGTAATCAAAAAAGAGACCGGATCGAAAGCCAATGCTTCCAGCGCATCGATCTGTTCAGTCACACGCATGGTTCCAAGCTCTGCGGTAATCGTCGCTCCCACTTTTCCCGCCAAAACCAATGCGGTGAGCAATGGGGTTAATTCCAGCAAAACAGATTTTGTCACAAGAGCGCCAACAACCGTCCTCGGAATCCATTCATACAATTGATATGACGATTGCACGGCGGTCACCATTCCCACAAACGTGGAAACGAATAACACGATAGGAATAGAATTGTTCCCAATCATCACCATCTGCTGCAGAATGTTGCCGGAATATTCTTTTGCGTTGCGGAAGTTATAGAGCATCCAGCCGATCGTTCCCATATATCGGCCGAGATGTTCAAAAAAGGTAAGGATGACTCTTCCCGGCTGAGAAAACAATTCAGCGGTTCGCGAGAGCAACGTAGGTGCGTTGGAGGGTTCAGTCATTCATTTTGACGATCGCTGTGTGCAGACAATATCAAAAATTGAGGGGGGAAAATCAAGGAAGCGCGCGGTAGGCGGAGCAAAAATAAAAAAGTGAAGTTCAAACTGTTTTTTCCATGGAATCGGAAGTGTCGGATCGCTTCTCCCGTCCCGATTTTCGGACGGAATCCTTTAAGAGAAATTCGATCTGTGCATTGACACTGCGCAATTCGTCCGCTGCCCATTTTTCCAGAGCTGCGTACATTTCTTCGTCCAGCCTCAGCAGGAATTTTTTCTTCTCACTCACTCTGCTCTCTCCTTCAGGCTGTTGCTGCGGCGTGCTGACGCCGTTCCAGCATTTGATAATACACAACCATAATGATCCATGGATTCTTTTCGAGAAGTTCGGACTCGTGCTCCACAACAACGTTTTGAACGGATTTCCACAGCGATACCCGGTTGAATGAAACAAGTTTTATCTTTTGCTGTGAATATAATTCATTCTTCCCCTTCCAAATGCCGAAGACATATTCGATTCTGTCGCCATTCGGAAGCTCAAACGTCCCCCCTCTGCCCCATTTCTCCACAATAAATTTTGCGAAGGGTAATTGGTTGTGCTGTTTTTTAATCTCAAGATTGGACCGCCAAATACTCGGTTTGCGAAACTCCCACACCTCTCCAAATCCTTCAACAATTGCATTCGAGCTGAAGAGTTTGGGAAACGACATGGTCATGAGAACATTCTCGGGGGTCCGCAGCTCATATGCCCGTTTCCAGATAGAGGGCTGGACAATCTGCATTTGTTGATTTTGATATAGCGAAAGAGTCTTCATGGTTTTGTTCGTTGTAGGACACCTTAAAGGTGTCCTACAACTGCTTAGGTTTATTGGTACAGCGTTCCGGTATTAATCACCGGCTGCATGTCTTTATCTGAAACAAGCGCCACCATAAGATTATTCACCATGGTTGCCTTCTTATCTTCGTCCAGTTTCACGATCTTTTGTTCCGATAATAGTCTCAGTGCGTCCTGAACCATACCGACGGCTCCTTCGACGATTTTCTTTCTTGCCGCAATAATCGCTTGCGCTTGCTGACGTCGTAGCATAGTCTGTGCGATTTCCTGTGCATACGCTAGATGACTGATACGCGCTTCGATAATTTCAACTCCAGCGACCTGAAGACGGGTCTGTACTTGTTTTGTCAGCGCCTCCGCAATTTCCTGTGGATTCCCGCGAAGCGATGCTTTATTTTCATCGTGCGAGTCGTACGAAAATTCAGAAGCGAGTGCGCGGATAGCCGTTTCGCTTTGGATCGCAACAAACTGTTCATAATTTTCCACATCAAACAATGCACGGGCAGAATCGATCACGCGATATACAACCACAGCGCCAATCTCGATCGGATTTCCTTCCAGATCGTTCACTTTGATCCGTTCACTGTTGAAGTTGTGAATACGAAGGGAGACATGTTTTTTGGTTGCAAAAGGATTGGTGAAAAAGAATCCGGATTCACGGATCGATCCCGTATATTTGCCGAATAACACCAGCACGCGCGCTTCATTCGGCTGGACAGTGAAGAATCCACCAAAACTGATAGCGTTAATGATCACCAGCGGTATAAAGACAACGAGCATCGCCGGCTCTTCATATCTTATCATTTCAACAAGCCAGTAAAAATTAAAAATCGTCAGTGCGATGATAAAGAACAACATCAGATAGCCATTTAGCTTTTTTCCGTTTTGTTCAACAATTGTTTGCATAACATACTCCTTTCCGAGTTTGATATTGCAATGATATCATATCAATATCAGAAAGTCAAGTATTTTTTTAACCTAAATACAAAACCCTGTAATTTACTTAAAAATACAGGGTTTATAAGATAAAATTCGATTAACTGTGTACACTATTCTGATCTTGTCAAAGGGCTATAATAAAATATCCATCTGTATCGTCAACTACAGTATTACTCATCAATAACTTTTGCATCAATTGTTCTTGATGGTTACGTACAAACACTTCCTTTTCCGCAACGATATACTTCGCATTATCAGATCGTCGTTCGTTCAGATAATCTTCATTAAGTGTTCCCGGTGAACAAGTCCATCCTTTTCTACAACAGTTATACAGCAAGACGGGATTGCCTTCGGACACAGTGATGATCAAACTTTCGTTGGGCGTCTTTGCTTTTACCGATTCCGCTAATTGAAACATTGTTGATTCTATCTGTTCGCCATTGAATACTTTTTCAACGCGTAAGAAACTCAGCATTAATGTTCCTGCCAGCAGAAATAAAAATGCATACCGCAATATTTTTTTCCTTCTGTTCAATGGAGACTCTTTTGGTACGAATGCAGCAAAGGATTTTCCGAGAAAAACAACTCCGGGAATCATGAGCGGTAGTTGGTAATATTCGTGAACTTGGTTGCCGCGCGCAACGATAAGAATATAAATGACTACGGCGATCAGCCAGAAATCAAACAACCGTTCCTTGTGTGTGTGTGTGTGTGTGTGTGTGTGTGTAATAAATAAACCGACTATAAATGGAATAAAAGCTGCGTATGTAAAATGTCGTTCGGCTATATTTTTAAAAAATACATCATTATAAAATTTTACCGTTGTTAACAATTCTGTATTTCCCCATTTATCCGTTCCCATCTCCCAGATTCCGAAAGTGAGCCCCGTAGCTGCTTTCAACTGATGTGCGTGATAATACCACGCCCCTGTTGGTAATAAAACACCCGCAGCATACATCCAAATCGTCGGTTGACGAACGAAACCGGAGCCATATTTATTCCAACACAAGAATAATAGCGGTAGGCCGAGATATAATGCTGGAAGTTTTATCAGCGTGGCTAATGTTATAGCACAGAGTGACCCAAAAAACAATTTTAAATTCGACGGGGCGTCGATCCACCGATCAAACAACAAAACACCCCAGACAGAACACATAAGCATCAATTGTTCCGGCATAAAAGCTCTTCCATAATAGATATTCAGCGGCAACACAGCGTAAAAAAATGCTGACCACTTTGCAACTGTTTCATCGATAATCTTTTTTACCAAAAGATAAATGCCGAACACGGTTCCCGCCGCACAAAAAACAGAAAACAGTCTACCAAATACTTCATTTTCGCCAAAAAGCGTGTACGCCGTCGCAACCGTAAAGGTGTAAATTTGAAATTCGGTTTCTACATAGCCCGGTGTTGAGCCACGCCAATCTATCCGGGGATAGAGAATGTTATTTTCTTCTGTAAAGAAATTTCGTGCAATCGCAGCCGTATCAGATTGCCTCCACGAATGCCACCCAGCAATCGGAAAAGTAATATGGTACAGACGGACACTAATGGTTAAAAGAAGAATTAGGAGTAGAGATTTTTTTAGTATATGATTCATTTGGTTTAAGGGTGATATTTTTTATCAAAACGCGTCGAAACGACTTCATAAAAAAATTCCCCAAAAATGTTTAATCATTCGGGGAATTTATAATAGTTCCAAGCATTTGTTGATTTAATGCTCTACAAAATCGTAGAACTGTACCTTGATATCAAACTCCTGTCCGGGCGAATACTGTTTTTCATGCTTGCCCGGAAGGGGTCTAACTACCTTTACCGTAGCCCAACACCCCTGTGCCTTTTCAATAGTCGCTTCATAGAGTGGCATATCGTTCAATATGCAAGTGTATGTCTTGCCGATTTCGGGGCTGTTTTTTAATTCGTGTGTATGCATAGTTTTGGTTGATTACAATAAAGCGTAGGACACCTAAAGGGTGTCCTACACGTTCGCTGAAATTATGCTGTTGCCTGTTTCGGTTTCATTCTGCCGTACAGAATGTACGCCAGAGCAAGAACGATAATGCCGATCAAACCATACAGCAGCCAGTTGGTGGGTTTCACCTTGGAATACCAGAGCTGCACCTTTGTATCGAGATCTGCAACATTCGCATCGGTGATCATGTTGTTCTCTTTCATCACCGGCACCCAGACCGGTTTCAATTCCTCGGTCCAGATCTTTTCAAATGCCTCATATGTATCGTACGGGTCCGTTTCTCCTTCGACGCCGACATTGTTGATCTGATCGTCGATAAAGCGCGTTAGATTGTTGTGGATTTCGCCCGGGCTCATGATGGGTGCAACAGAAAGCTTTGATGCTGAGAAAAGATTGTTCAACGCCTTCCAGAAGGACTCATCCACTTTGGAGCGCCATTCGGAGATCATCGTGTCGATCATCGGTATCTCGCGCGCCTTTTCCTTGTTGGAGAGGTATGCGTCCCCGATGAGTTTCTTCACGCCATTCCAGTTCGATTCAAATTTGCGTTGTTCGCCGTAAAGTTTTGCAACATCGGTGCCGGACAATAATGTGGAAGAAAGGAACTCGATGTTATCTGCGGCTGCCCGTTTGATATTGGAAAGGACATTGCTTCGTTCCAATTTTGCCTGCTGGCTCTTTTGAACGTCGCCGGTCGGTTGTATGTTTTTGTCGTATTGCATGAACAGGCTGTCTACTAAAGCGAAGATTGCTTTATCCCGTTTTGCGATATTCGTGCGAAGCGTAGTAACTACTTTCTGCAGTGAATCGCGTTCTGCCTTCGCTTCCTTCAGTTGTGCAAGCAGCGATGCATTTTCGCCTGATAGTTTGTTCACTTCTTCGGTCAATGTTGCCACTTGCTGCTCCAGTTCCGCTATGCGCGCGGCGCTTTCGCCTATCGCTTTGATCTTCTGCTCGGAATAGGCAAATTGCGCTTTCAGCTTCTGGATACTCTCGTCAAAATTGTCAGGAAAGAGCGCCTTGTTCAGAAAATCGCGGTATGATTGATATCCTGATTCGAGTGCCGTCACTTTTTCCCCGACAGCGGCGATTTCTTCGGGTGTTCCCGCATCGTTAATCGATTTCAACAGCGCTTTGTATTCTTTTTCGAAATCCCGTTTGACCTCGGAATTGGATCGGTCTTGTGCTGTTGAGAATGTGAAGAGAACCATGCTCAACAGAAGAATGAAATGTTTCATTGCTCCTCCTATATGATTGAATATGTGGGGCGCCAATGAGGCGTCCGACATCTGATACTTATAATTAAGCGGAACGCTTCCTCGTCCCGAGATAGATCCCCGCCAAAATTGCGACCAGCAATGCGCCCATCAACAGATACGACAGTGTGCTGTCTTCAATCGGTTTCATACTTGCCGACCATTGCTTGGTCCTTGCATCGATCTCCGCCATCTGTGTTTCGCTGAACATGCCGTGGCGGATCATTACCGGGATCCAGGATGGTTTCAGCTTGCTTCCCCAGGTTTTGTAGGCGAACGCTTCGAAAATAGCCGATTGCTCAATCGCTGTGCGGTTTGCGGTGTTCTGAGTTTCTGCATCGATGAATTTGACGATATTTGCAAACATCTCTTCGCCGTTATTAAATGTCGCGATTTGAACTTGTTCCGCGGCGAACACTTCGTTAACACCTTTCCAGAAGACACCGTCCGTCAGCGTCCGCCAGTTGGCAATTAATCCGCCGATCTCTGATACTTCCTTTCCCTGTTGCGACGAGGGAACATACGCTTTGGATAGCTTCTGTCCGACACCGTTCCACGAGGACTCAAATCTCCGCTGCTCATTCAGCAGTTGCGGAATTTGCTGAGGGGAGAACGATGCGGATGAAAGAAACAGGATGTTGTCGCTGACCGATCGCTTGATGCTGGCAACAACATTCTTTTTCTCCAGCACGGAGAGCTTTTTCATATCGGTACCGGAGAGCTGATCGGTATCGTATTTAACAAACAGGCTGTCCACCAGGGCGAATACTGCTTCATCCCTTTTCTGAATCTCGTCCTGCAGCATGGCGATGGTCTTCTTCAGCGAAGCGAGTTCCGCCTGGGCTTTTGTCAGTTGTGAACGGAGCGAAGCATTCTCCTCCTTCAGCGACTGCACCTGGTCCGTCAGAGAGGAAATTTCTTTCTCCAACTGTGATGCGCGAATTTTCTTCTCAGCCAGTTCTTTGGATTTATGGAGCCGGTCAATCAGACCGTCGTACCCGTCCGGAAATACCGCCTTGTTTAAAAATTCGTTGTGCGGCTGAAATTCTGTTTCGAATGCCGCAACATCGCTCAGAAGTTTGGTGAGCGTTTCTTCATTATCGGCGCTGTTCAGATTTTTTGTAAGAAGGACGAAGCGCGTTTCGAAGTCCCGCTTGATCTCGGACTGCGTACGCTCTTGAGCATTCATCCCGCCGATGAACAGTACAACGCTTGCGAGGAGAATGATCCCGTTCTTCATTTTCTTCCTCCTGCCGGCAGTGCGCCCCCTTTGGTCACCTGGTATTTATCTCTGCCGTTCCATAATTCGATATAGGAATCTTTCTGATCGAACTTCGGATCGTCCATGCCTTTTTCGGCGGATATCACCACCGCGTTGTTGACCGCCAGCGCACCATCGCTCTGCGCCAACACATATACACTCTTAAAATTCTTTCCGGTCAGATAATAGAATCCTGCTTTGTCCCGAATTAAGCGGACTTCTTTCGTATTCTTGGCCGCCATCGTATCGGCAGCGAATTCTTTCGCAAGGAGTGCGGTGATATTGAATGCGACACTGTACCGTTTCGCGTCGACCATTCCTTTGTTTCCGACCTCCACTATTTCTTCCGCGGCCCATGAAAAATCCGCTGGCTGCAACTGCAGTGAAGAACAGCCGGCGACGATGAGTGCGGTGACGAAGCTGATAAGTATGAGACTCTTTTTCATAGTGCTTCTCCTTGAATGATTGAAAAAATTATTTCTTCCCCTTTTTCTTTTGTTTCGGTTTCGCTTTCTGCTTCGGCGCAGGTTTGGACTTTGCCGGAGCGGTCTGCTTCACCGGTTTTTTGTGGCGTAGTGTCTTTTCTTCCTTCTTTGGTACGGAATTTTTCTGTTTCTTGCCAATTAATTTTTCTTTACCCGCCGTTTCACTCTTCGGTGCCTTCAGGGCTTTTTTTTTACCGTCGAACAGGTCGTTTTGTTCGCCGGTTTCCTCGTCCGCGGCTTTCACCGATGCCCCATTTCGGGCTTTATCGGCTGCTTCCAACTGCTTTTCTTCCTCGTCCTCCGAAGTAACAATCGCGATCGCGGTGACGGCATCCTTATCGCCAAGACGGATCAAACGCACACCGGACGTGTTTCGTCCGGAAACACGAATATCTTCTGCGCGCTGCCGGATGACCATGCCGCTGGATGAGACGACGACGATATCGTCGGTGTTCTGCACCTCTTTAATGGCGATCATTTTTCCCGTTTTGTCGTTCGCTTTTAATGTTGCAATACCTTTTCCGCCGCGATGGCTCACACGATAATCGGCAAGATCGGAACGTTTACCGAAGCCGTGTTCGGTGGCAACAAGGATTGTGGTCTTCGTCCGCTTCAACGAAACGGCGCCGATCACTTTGTCCCCGTTGGACAGTTTTATTGCCCTGACGCCGGATGCGCTGCGGCCCATGGCGCGCACTTCGCTTTCCGGGAACCGGATCGCGATGCCTTCGTGCGTACCGATCACGAGCTCATGCGTACCATCGGTCAGTTTCACATCGCGCAGCAGATCGTGCTTGTCCAGCGAGATGGCGCCAATGCCGTTTTTACGCGGATTGCTAAATTCCATCAGGGACGTTTTTTTCATTTGTCCCTCTTCGGTGACCATAAAGACGTACTGATTTTCGGTGAATTCTTTCACGCTGAGGAACGCCGTAATGTTTTCTTCGGCCTCCTTCGCAATCAGGTTGGTGATCGCTTTTCCTTTGGAAGCGCGGCCGCCTTCGGGTACTTCAAACACTTTCAACCAGTAACACTTTCCCTTGTCTGTAAAAAAGAGGATATAATTGTGTGTGCTGGCGATAAACATATGTTCGACAAAATCGTCCTCGCGTGACGCTGCGCCGGTTACTCCTTTTCCGCCGCGCGACTGTCGGCGGTACCCGCTCACCGGGAACCGTTTAATGTAACCGCCGTGCGAGATAGTGATTACTACTTCCTCTTCCGCGATCATATCCTCAATCTTGAATTCGGTTTGTTTCATGACGATCTCTGTCCGGCGCGGATCACCGAACTTTTCCTTGATCGTCAGAAGCTCTTCTTTAATGATCTGCAGCTGCAATTGCTTGCTACCGAGAATCGCTTTCAGTTTGTTAATGAGTTTTATCACTTCCCGGTATTCGTCCTCGATCTTCTTCCGTTCCAATCCTGTTAAGCGCTGCAAACGCATATCGAGAATTGCCTGCGCCTGAATCTCGGAGAGTTTGAACTTTTTCATCAGGCCGAGTTTCGCCGTCTCGGTGTCTTTCGAAGCCTTAATCAGCTTGATGATCGCATCGATATTATCGAGCGCGATAATGTACCCTTCTAAAATATGTGCGCGTTTTTCTGCGGCATCAAGATCGAATTTCGTACGGCGCACCACCACTTCGTTCCGGTGTTCGATGAAATGATGGAGCATGTCCTTCAGTTGCAGCACCTGCGGCCGGCCGTCCACCAGCGCCAACATGATGATGCCGAAGGTGGTCTGCATCTGTGTGTGCTTATAGAGATTGTTCAGTACAACACTGGCGTTCGCATCCCGTTTCAGGTCAACGACAATGCGCATACCATCGCGGTCGGACTCGTCGTTAATGCTGGAGATATCCTCAATCTTCTTGTCGCGCACAAGCTCCGCAATTTTCTCAATCAACGTCGCTTTGTTTACCTGGTACGGGATCTCGGAAATAATAATGCTTTGTCGGTCATTCTTTGCTGTTTCAATCGCCGCCTTTGCACGAAGCGTGATCTTTCCCCGGCCGGTTTTATATGCTTCGCGAACGCCGTCGTACCCGTAGATGATGCCTCCCGTTGGAAAGTCGGGAGCCTTGATGTGTTTCATCAGTTTTTCATTGTCGATACTCCTGTCCGCAATCATCGCCACAATTCCATCGATCACTTCGCTCAAATTATGCGGCGGGATATTTGTCGTCATTCCTACGGCGATACCGCTGGCGCCGTTGACCAGAAGGTTCGGCACTGCCGCGGGAAGTACCGATGGTTCTTGCAGTGTATCGTCGAAGTTTGGCGAAAAGTTAACGGTGTTCTTTTCAATATCGCGCAGCATTTCTTCTGCTACGCGTGTCATGCGGACCTCTGTATAACGCATTGCTGCTGCAGAATCGCCGTCCACGGATCCAAAGTTTCCCTGTCCATCCACCAATGTGTAGCGAAGCGAAAAATCCTGTGCCATACGGACAATCGTGTCGTACACTGATTGGTCTCCGTGCGGGTGGTATTTACCAAGCACTTCTCCGACCACGCGTGCGCTCTTCTTGTACGCCTTGTTCGGCATCAGGCTGAGCTCGTTCATACCAAACAGTACGCGGCGATGCACCGGTTTCAATCCATCGCGGACATCCGGTAAAGCACGCGCAACAATAACCGACATCGAATAATCGATGTACGATCCCTTCATTTCTTCTTCAATATCAACAGGAACTATTTTTTCGTTAGATGTGGCCATAATCTCTTAATAATAGATAATCGTTCTGAAATCAACTGAATTAGACGTCAAGGTTCCGCACGTACTTCGCATTCTTTTCTATGAATTGCCGGCGCGGTTCCACTTCATCTCCCATTAAAATGGAAAATGTCCTGTCCGCATCTGCCGCGTTTTCAATTCCGACCTGGAGGATTGTTCGTGTTTCCGGATTCATTGTGGTGGACCACAATTGTTCGGGATTCATTTCGCCAAGACCCTTAAAGCGGGAGATAACAATGCCGCCCTTGATCGTTGCTCCTTCTTCTGGAGCGGACTCCACTTCCTCTTCTGTTTTCTTCTCCGCTTTTTCTCCTTTAAGACGTTTTAGAATCTCATCCCGTTCTTCGTCGTCGAATGCGTACATCTCTTTCTTGCCCTTCTTTAATTTATACAGAGGGGGTTGGGCGATATACACATGGCCGAGCTCGATCAGCGGTTTCATATATCGGAAGAACAATGTCAGCAGCAACGTGCGGATGTGGGAGCCGTCAACGTCCGCATCGCACATCAGGATAATTTTGTTATAGCGCAATTTATCGGCGTTAAAATCTTCGCCGACCCCGGCGCCGATTGCCGTGAAAATGTTCCGGATTTCTTCATTCTCCAGCATTTTGTGCAGGCGAGCCTTTTCCACATTCAATATCTTTCCCTTCATCGGCAGGATCGCCTGGAACCGCCGGTCGCGTCCCTGTTTCGCGCTTCCGCCTGCCGAGTCACCTTCAACCAGGTACATTTCGCAATGTTCGGGATCGTTGATGGAACAGTCGGCGAGTTTACCGGGAAGACCGGCGCCGTCCATTGCATTCTTCCGGCGTGCGATATCGCGCGCTTTGCGGGAAGCTTCGCGTGCTTCTGCGGCGCGCAGACTTTTATCGATGATCCGTTTTGCGTCGGGTGAGTTGCTGTCCAGCCAGTCGGACAATGCGGGACCGATCACCGATTCCACGATTGATTTTATTTCGCTGTTCCCGAGTTTTGTTTTTGTCTGCCCTTCAAACTGCGGTTCCGGCACTTTCACGCTGACAACGGCTGTTAATCCCTCTTTAAAATCTTCGCCGGTCAACTGGATTTTGTCGTCCTTCACCAAATTATTTTTCGAAGCAAAGTTGTTCAGAGACCGGGTGATAGCCGTTCGGAACCCAACAAGGTGTGTTCCCCCTTCGTGTGTGTTGATGTTGTTCACATAGGAGAACATGTTTTCAGAATACTGATCGTTGTACTGGAACGCCGCTTCTACTTCCACCGTCCGGTCGTTCTCGTCGCGTCCTTCTCCTTTTGCGTAGAAAATCTTCCGCATAATGGAGGGCCGGGTGGAATCGGTATACTTCACAAACTCGAGCAATCCGCCTTCATAATGGAATTTTTCCGTTTGCTCTTGCTTGTTGCGGAGATCGGTGATTTCTAATACCACGGAGGGATTTAAAAAGGCGAGCTCGCGTAAACGTTCCGCTAACGTATCGAATTTATACACGCGGTTTTTGAAGATCGTGCCGTCCGGCATGAACGAGACGGTCGTGCCCGTCTTTTCATTCTTCCCCATTGTACCGATCACCTTCACCGGCGCGACGGGGTCCCCTTTCTTGTACTTCTGGTACCACACCTTACCGGCAGTTTTCACGGTCACTTCAAGCGTTTCGCTGAGAGCATTCACTACGGAGACGCCGACGCCGTGCAGGCCGCCGGAGACCTTGTAGGTGTTCTTGTCGAACTTGCCTCCCGCGTGCAGCACGGTGAGCACCACTTCAAGGGCGGATCGTTTCTCCTCTTTGTGGATTCCCGTGGGAATACCGCGGCCGTCGTCTGCGACCGAAACGCTGCCATCTTTGTTGATCTTCACGTGGATGTTTTTGCAAAATCCGGCGAGTGCTTCATCGATGGAGTTATCCACAATTTCATAGACCAAGTGATGCAAGCCGCGCGTGCTCACGTCGCCGATGTACATGGCGGGACGGCGGCGCACTGCTTCCAGTCCTTTTAATACGGTAATATCTTCGGCGGTATATTCTCCGTCGTGTTTTTTTGGTTTATTCTCTGCCACAATGGTTCCTTTTGTGTTAGTCGTTCTGGCCGTATCGGCCGTGGTCTTTATCGAAATTTTATGTCGACAATGCTTGTTGAATTCGTTTTCTCATGAATCTTATCTAGTATTTCCTTTTTGCGGAACGTTAATTCTGTTCTCCATGGAGCATTGTTGACGCTTACATACAACACTCCGTTCTGCAGCCGTTCCGGCTGGGCAACCTTCGCTACCTGTTGCCCGACCACCTCGTTCCACACATCGAATATTTTATACTGTTCGACCTGCTTCTCGATGCCTAGCGACTGCACCAGCAGTTTTAATGCATCTCCGAGCGATTGTATATTCTCTTTTCGGGTCATACCATCGAACACTGCGTCAACGGTCGGTATTCCTTATGCGTTCACTGGTTCGCCGACAATTGTTCCGCTCTTGATAAAAAATTTTTTTCGTTCTTTGTTCCACTCCGCGCCGCCAAACATCTTCTCGCTGGTTGTCGTAATAAATATCTGACCGAGCGATTCGGCAACGGAAAGAAGTTTTTTGCTGCGATGCTCGTCCAGTTCGCTAAAGACATCGTCCAACAGAAAGACCGGTGTTTCGTTGCACCGTTCTTTCAGATAGAAGAATTCTGCAACCTTCAGCGCAACCAGAAATGTTTTATGCTGTCCCTGCGATGCAAAATGTTTCAGCGACATTCCGTTCAGCGAAAAGATAATTTCGTCGCGATGAGGGCCGACAAGCGTCGTCTGAAACCGTTGTTCATCTTTTTTCTTTTTCAACAGCTTTGTTTCCATTGCGGTAGAAATTTCTTCGATGGTTGTTCCCTCGGTGATATTGATCGATGGTGCATATTCTATTTTCGGCGTTTCCCGTTCATCGACGATATCCAAATAGGTCCGGGCTATAAATGGTGCAAACTCATTTAGAAACCGGTTGCGCTTATTGATGATCCGCGAACCATATTTTACCAACATCTCATTCCAGGGCGACAGGACATCGCTCCCGTCTCTGGCCTGCGGGTCCGACAGGATAGCGTTGCGTTGACGGACGATTCTGCGGTATTCCATGGAATCTTCCACATAGGATTTGCTGCTTTGCGAAATCACCAGGTCGATAAATTTCCTTCTGTCCGCCGGAGAACCGAATGTGATTGCGTTGTTTTCGGGGGACAGGATAACTACAGGAAACATTCCGATCACCGTTGAAAACTTATTCACTTCAGCGCCGTTGATTGTGAATTTCTTTTCCTTTTTCGCATCATCGTAGGCGACGCGTACCAGGAATTGTTTTCCTTCGTCTGATTCCAGTGTGCTTTTTATCTCAAAGAACGATTGCTGCTGCTGCATCACCGTCGCATCGGCGCTGGCATAAAAACTTTTTGTCAGACACAGGAACGACAGGGCTTCCAGGGCGTTGGTCTTTCCCTGACCATTCTCCCCGAGAAGCACGTTGACCCGTGCACCAAACTCAAAAACCGTTTCGTTGTGATTGCGAAAACTGCGCAGGTGGGCATTGGAAATTTTCATTTGCCGCGCGATGAATTAATTATTCAACCGCACCGGCATAATCAGCATTAATACATCCTCCCCGTCCTTTTTGGACACGGGAGAAACGATTGCTGCGCGGTTTGGCGAACTGAGCCGGAACTCCACTTCTTCGGAATCGAGATGGGATAATACATCGATCACATAGGCAGAATTGAAGCCAATCTCCATTTCTTCATCATTATAATCGCACGATACCTTTTCTTTCGCTTCGCTGCCAAAATCCTGGTCTTCCGCGGTCACTCTCAGCTCGTCTTTTCCGACAGAGAGCCGGATCTGATGGGTGGTGGAGTTTGAATAGAGCGATACTCGGCGGACCGATTGAAGCATTTCGTTCTTGCTGACGATTAATTTCCGTTCGTTGTCCAGCGGAATAACTGTTTCATAGTTCGGATATTTTTCCTCTATCAGACGGGAAATAAGGGATGTGCCGTCGAATTTGAACATCACGTGGGTGGCGCTGATGGAAACCCGCGTTTCTGTTCCGTTCGCCACTTTATCCAATTGGGAAAGAGCTTTTGCTGGAATAATAATATCTTTTGTGAGTTTCGTGTTTCCGAGATTTTTATTATTCACGCGAACCAACCTGTGTCCGTCCGTCGCAACGGCGCGCACTTCGCTCTTGGAAAATTGGAACAGCACACCCATCATCGCGGGTCGCAATTCGTCTGCGCTGACGGCAAACATCGTTGTTCCAATCAGCCGCTGCAATACCTGCACGTCGAATGCTACTTCTGCTTCGCCTTTAAATTCCGGGATAGCGGGGAATTCTTCGCTGGATTCTCCGGTGAGCGTATACTCACCGTTATCTGTTTTCATTTTAATCTTATTCGATTCAGTGTCAATCGTGAAGGTGATATTTGTATCGGATAATGCGCGAACAGTATCGAAAATTCTTTTTGCCGGAATAGCGATCGTTCCATTTTGACTTCCCTGTACTTCCAACGACACCGAAACAGATATTTCCAGGTCGGTGGCTGTAATTTTTAAAGTGTTTGCATGAATATCAAAGTGGAGGTTTTCAAGGATAGGAAGTGTCGATCGGGTAGGAACTACGCTGACTGTTTTTGCCAATGCTTTCTGAAGATCAGCGCTCCGGACGGAAAATTTCATTAGGAATCTCCTTAAATTTATTGACCAATAAGCATAAATTTTTAGTGCGGTAATATACGAAAAATGTGCCTGAATCCCAAAGGAAGAATACCTGTAAGTATTTACTCTTTCAGTGAGTTAGGGGCTTATTATAATATATATTCAATTTTAAAATCATAATAACAATAATAGCGTGGATAAGTTGATAAGTGCGGTTTTATCATAGTTTTACAGATGAATCCGAAAAAAACAGTGTCGAAAGAATGTGGGTATCATTCTTTCTTATCCACCATTATCCACCGTTGAAATAGTTTATCCGGTCACCGTCAGAGGTACCAACATCGCATTAACATCATTCCACACATCATCCACAGAAAAATGTGGAAAACTATTTTAAAATAAAAAAGGGATCGACAAACATTTGATCCCTTTTTTTATATCAAAGTAAAAAATTACCGTGAATAAATATCAATCTTCTTTTTAATCTGTTCGATCGTTGCACGGAACTTCGGATCGATCTTTATCTGTTCTTCCACCGTTTGATATGCATGGATGACCGTGCTGTGATCTCTACCGCCGAAATTCAGACCAATAGTCTTCAGCGAGCAATTAGTGAGATCTTTTGCAAGAAACATCGCAACTTGTCGGGCTATTACTACCTCTTGCTTGCGTGTCTTGGCGCGAAGCAAATCGTTTGGAATATCGTAGAACTCGGAGACGATACGCTGTATCTCTTCCACCGTCAGCGGTGATCGAACCTCGGTCACCACCGAGCTAAGCACTTCGCGGGCCATATCGATGTCGATATCCTTCCCCAGTAAGGAGGCATTGAACAGAAGTTTTGTGTAACAACCCTCCAGTTCGCGAACATTCGATTTAACGTTTGCAGCGATAAAGTCGAGAACCGCTTCGGGAATCACGACATCGTCCCGCTCACATTTGTTTCGCAGAATCGCGGAACGGGTTTCCAGGTCGGGAGGTTGAATATCGGCAGTTAAACCCCACTGAAAACGGGAAATTAAGCGTTCATCCAGTCCCTGCAGCTCTTTCGGCGGCCGGTCAGAAGAGAGAATAATTTGTTTTCCCAGCTGATGCAGTGAATTAAAAGTATGAAAGAAACTATCCTGTGTCTTTTCCTTGCCGGTGAAGAATTGGATATCGTCCACAATCAGAATATCCATGCTCCGGTAGAAAGTAGAAAAATCCGTTGTGGCATCGTTCCGTATAGCATCGATGAATTCATTCGTGAATTTCTCGCTGGAAACATACATAACGCGTTTTGCTTTTCCAGACTCAAGGGCATAATTGCCGATCGCTTGCATTAAATGTGTTTTACCTAGTCCGGTGCCGCCATACAGCACGAGTGGATTAAAGGATGTTCCCCCGGGATTGTTTGCCACCGCCATTGCCGCCGCCCGTGCAAGCTGATTGCTCTCCCCTTTAATGAAGTTGTTGAACGTATTTCTCTTATTAAGAAAGGTCTTTTCGTACGGCAGCGGCTGGGTATACTGCGTTTGTTCCACCTTTACCTGAAACTGTTCGGCGGACGCTTTCACAGCGGATTCGGTCTGCGTTACAGCAATAGCGGGAGACGGATCGTCTGTGGGTACAACAGTATATGTCAGTTTTGCCGAAGCCCCAAGAACCTTAGTCAGCGCCGAGGAGATAAGCGAATAATAATGTTCTTCCAGCCACTCATAAAAGAATTGACTAGGAACAGTAACTGATACTTCATTACGATCAATTTTAATCGGCTTAATAGGTTCAAACCAGGTTCGAAAGCTTTGCGAATTTATCTCGGACTGTATATGGGAAAGGATCAATCTCCACGTAGACTCCAACTCTTCTTTTTGTAAAACATCTGATTGTATTGAAGCAGGAACATCATCAGCAGTGACAATGGAAATCATAAAACCTCAAACGTTATCAACAGCAAACACTGTTTTATGCACAATGTTATTAACACTATCTAAAAACTTTATTTAACAAACTTACGGGAAAAATAGAATTATACACATCAACACACCGGCGCTAAACCGTTACGAATCAACACCGACCGACCAAACCCAGCAACTTATCAACACCACTTGTGAATATCTTTTTCCACAACCCGTCGGCGCTTCCACGGCACTTTTCCATAGCAAAAAGTTATCCACACGTAGTCCACACCTCGACACCGGCACATTTTATACACAGTATATCGTACTTCGGGGAGCTAAGTCAAGAAGAATTTTTACAAAATTGAAATAATTTTTGCGAACCGATAAATTTTCTCGAAGAATGTACCCGTAAAACCATGTTCCATATAAATTTATCTTGTTTGTCCGGTGATGTTTTCGTATTTTCAATAGCTTTTATTCATCTGGAGAAACAATGAAACGCACATTTCAACCGCATAAACGAAAACGCAGAAATACGCACGGATTCCGTGAACGTATGGCAACGAAAAATGGACGCAAAGTTCTTTCAAGCCGCCGCGCTAAAGGGCGACATAAATTGACCGTCAGCGACGAGCCGCGTTCATAACGCGGCGTTGCAGACGTTCGAGCTTCTCTCCTCTCGGCAATCATCAGGAAGCGGCGGCGTGAGTGCGACAGACACTTCCCAAATCAATCATCCTTCGCGGATACCAATCGTTCACCACAGTCATTACCAGCGGAATCTCCCTTCATGGCATACCGCTAACAGCGTTCCTTTTGACAAGTCCGGACGAGATGGTTGTGGCGATCGGATTCTCGGTTCCCAAGAAACAAGTTCCTCTTGCAGCGGACCGGAACCGAATAAAGCGATTGATGCGGGAAGCGGTTCGAAAAAATTTCGATGACATTCTGTCGGCAGCACGGCATAAGCACATTGGTGTACGCATCGTTCTCATGTTCAAACGAGAGAAGGCGAGGAACCTCAAACGTCTGATGCTTCACGATATCGAACCGGCATGGACCGATATCCGGCAACGCATTCTGTCAACACTATGAAACAGCTGTTCATTTTTTTGATCCGCGTTTATCAGATGGTGATCTCACCGTTTCTGCCGGCCAATTCATGCAGATTTTTTCCAACCTGTTCTGCCTACACGATTGAATCGATCCAAAAACACGGAGCGTTAAAGGGTTCACTCCTCGGCGCGAAACGGATTTGCAAATGTCATCCGTATCACGAAGGAGGTTACGACCCCGTTCCGGATCATTTTTCACCGACGAAACAACACTAAGACTATGGGAAGACAAGAAACACTCGGATTTGTCCTAATCGCCGCCGTTCTGATGGCGTGGATGTATTTTACGTCGCCGGCCCGGCAGCCGCAACAGACACTGCCGGCGGCAACACATACCTTCGCCGATTCGGTGGTGAAACAACAGCCGCACAAAGAAGAAACAACAATCGTGCAGCCACAAACCGCACAGCCTTCCGCACAACAGAAGAGCGAGATGTACGGGAAATATTTTTCCGGTACCGAGAGCGGCCGCGAACAGATTTTTACAATTGAAACGGAAAACTACATTGCCGAACTTTCCACCAAAGGGGGCGCGGTAAAACAATGGACGCTGAAGAAACACCTGACGTGGGATAACCATCCCGTACAGTTGGTGACCGACGACCGAGGGGATTTCAACATCCTTTTTACCACCACCGACGGCCGGATGATCAACACAAGGAATCATTTTTTTGCTACGCAGATCCCGTTCGGCGGCAAGGTTGTGCTTTCCGGCGACGACCAATACGTTGTTACCTTCACGCTGAATGCTTCCGAAGGAAGGATCGTGAAAAAACTGACGTTCAAGAACACGGCATATGATTTTGACGCAGACCTGTCGTTTGAGGGAATGCAAAATGTTGTCGCCAATTACGAATATCAGATTTTGTGGGAAAGCGGCATCAAATATACCGAATACAACAGCGTTGACGAATCGAATCTTGCCGCAGCGTATACCTACGGTGGCGGTGAATTGAAAGAGGTCAACGCATCATCCAGTGGCGATAATCCGAAAGAGGATCCTTCCGGTCAGACCGAATGGGTGGCGCTGCGGAACAAGTATTTTGCCGTTGCAATTCTTGCACAGGATAAAAAAGCATCCGGTGCGTATTTGGAAGGGCAGCACATTACCGCGGATGCGGGTGGAGTCGTCGAAAAATACTCTATCGCATTGAAGTATCCATTTAAGAACACGGCAAACGAAACCGCGAAAGTATCCACGTACATCGGTCCGTTGGAATTCTCCACTATCAAGGGATACAGTCGCGACCTGGACAAGATTATGTCTCTCGGATGGTCGTGGATCCGCCCGATCACAGAATACATCTTTATCCCTCTTTTCCGTCTTCTGCATTCTGTGATATCGAACTACGGACTCGTAATTATTATTTTCTCCATTCTCATTAAACTGGCATTACAACCATTGACAAAATCCAGCATGAATTCCATGCGCAGGATGCAAAAATTACAGCCAATGATGCAGGAGATCCGCGAGAAGCACAAGAGCGACGCACAGCAAATGAATATCCAGATCATGAAGCTGTACAAAGATTATGGCGTAAATCCAGCCGGCGGATGTCTGCCGCTGTTGCTGCAGCTGCCGATCCTTTATGCATTGTATTCGCTTTTCACGGCATCCATCGAACTGCGTCAGGAACCATTCATTCTGTGGATTACCGATCTTTCGGTTCCCGACGTTCTTGTTTCACTTCCGTTCACCGTGCCGTTGCTCGGCAACTTCGTCAGCGGTTTGACGCTTGCGATGGGAATTACGATGTTCGTCCAGCAGAAACAAACAGTTACCGATCCGACCCAGAAAGCGATGGTCTGGATGATGCCTATCATGATGACGATTATGTTCAACCATTTTCCTTCTGGTTTGAACCTGTATTATTTTGTCTTCAATCTGCTCTCCATAGGACAACAGTGGTATTTCAATCAACGCCACAAGGATGAGCCATTGCAGAAGATTCCGGAACACAAGCGGAAAGCAGGATTTATGGAACGGATGCAGCAGAAGCTTCCCCAGCAATCAAAAAAGTAAACAAGACCACGCCAAAGAAAAAACTCCCGACGATTACCGCCGGGAGTTTTGTTTTAAAGTACCTTCTGGATAGAAAGCTTGTTCTCGTCCCTTGCAGACAAACGAAAGACTACTCAATCCGATCATCCGTCTCGCCATTATCAACATTCAAACGGTACCCGATACCGGATTCTGTTAAAAACAATGTCGGGTTGTTCGGATCATCTTCCAGCTTTTTCCTGAGCTGTCCGAGATACACACGGGTATATTGTGATTCCCCTTCAAATTTTGGTCCCCAGACCTGTTGCAGAATGAAATTGTGTGTCAGCACCTTTCCCGCATTCCGGATAAACAATGACAACAAAGAAAACTCCGTTGGTGTAAGTTTCACCGGAAGATCGTTTTTCGACACCGTATACCGTTCCAGATCTACAACCAGCGAGCCAAAAGAAAAAACAGGGCTCTTCTGTAATGCAGAATTATATGTGCGAAGAGCAGTTCGTACCCGGGCAATCAATTCACCGCCACGGAAAGGTTTGGTAAGATAATCGTTCGCCCCCTCATCCAGGGCGGTGATGATATCCTGTTCATCAGTACGGGCAGAAAGTATGATTATAGGATATCGGACCCAGGTTCTCAACTTTTTCAGCACAGCAACACCATCCATATCCGGCAGGCCAAGATCGAGAATCATCAGATCGAACCGTGACGATTCGGAAATTCGAACCGCATCATCGCCGTTTTCGGCCAGGGTAATCTTATACCCCTCTTTCTCCAGCGTCGATTTCAACAACCGGCGCATCTGTATTTCGTCATCAACTATCAAAATGGAAGGATCGTTTGCCATAGATTACACCGTGGATGAATGTGTTTCAACAGGAATCGTGATTGTGAACGACGCACCACCCGTGGGAACATTGGCCGCGACGATCGTACCCCGATGTGCCTCAACATATCCTTTCACGATGGATAGACCGAGCCCGGTCCCGCCGGTCCTGGTGCCGGGCACACGATAAAATTTGTTGAATAGATGTTTCAAAGCATCATCCGGAAACCCGGGGCCGGTATCACTCAAAGAAAGAATACAATATGATTCATCCGTCTTTGCCGCCATCGTAATGGTGCTGTCAGGTTGCGTATACAGCGATGCATTATATAAAAGATTAAGCAACACCTGTTCCATCAAACCGTAATCAAGTTTCACAAGCGGCATATTCTCCGGTACAACGATGTTCACCGTATGGCCCCGCAATTCTTTTTCCATCTTATTTACCGAAGATCGGAACAGATCGTTCACATCGCACCAATCCAACCGCGGCGCGAGTTGGCCGGATTCCAGCCTGGTCATATCCAGTAAATTTTCCACAAGGCGGTTCAGTCGCTCTGCCGCGGTGTGGATCTCGTCAAGAAGTTCTTGGGGGTGATATTTTGCAAGCGATTCTGCTGCGCCAATAATGGCGGCAATCGGTGTGCGGAGCTCATGCGAAATAGAATTGAACAGCGTGCGGTACAATTTTTCCGATTCTGCATACACCACCGTCCTTTTGGCCAGCTCGTTCAATTGTTCGCGCTCCAGCGTTGATGCGATTTGCGCTATAAAATTCTGCAGCAAGGTTTCCTGATCGATGGAAAACGGTTTATCGCTTTTACTTCGCACCCCAATCACACCCAGCGGATAGCGCGGTCCAGAGATCGGATAATACGTTGCCTCAGTAGAAGGAAGTGTATCGGTGAACCTCCCCGCTTTTCTTTCGTTCCAATAGACCCATGCGGCTACGCCGAACTCTTTTTCATTAACCGCGTACATGCTGGAATTGTGCGCCGCAGAAAAAATATCACCGTCCGGTTGGCTGAGGAAGATCGTAACATCCGACGAAAAGAAGTCGGAAATATTATTCACCGCCGCTATCGCTACTTCGTCCTGTGTTTTCGCGGCAGTTAATTGTTTCGTTAAAGCGAACAGCGCCGAAGAATGTTTTTCACGCAATCGCACCGTTTTTTCCCGCACCCGTATCCGGGCCGTAAGCGTGCCGGTCACCGCCGCAATAGCGAAATATGCCAGGAACATCAGAATGTCCTGCGGCAATCCGATTGCGAACGTAAATTGAGGAGGGATATAGAAAAAATTCCACAGCATAGCACTCATGCCCGCCGCAAGAAGCACGGGTCCGACGCCGAATTTCAGCGGAAGCAGCACAACAATCAGCAGCAGGATCATTGAAATAGTCTGATAACCAAGATACCCCGAGAACGGATAACAAATCAGCGCCGAAATAAAAATAATGGAAGCAGAAACAGTATATTGAGCAATTCCGGAATGGAATTCGGGCAGAGGAATTGATTTTGTCCGCGGACGATGTTCGTCATGCGCACCGATGACATACACATCCAGATCGCCGCTCTCATCGATCAACCGGTCCAGTAATGACGAGGAAAGGAACGACCGGGCCGCGGTTTTGCCGATCAGAATTTGAGTGGCATTGTGATGGTGCGCCATTCGCACCAACGCGCTTGCAATATCGTCGTCCGCCGTTGTGAAGATCTCGGCGCCGAGATCTGCCGCCAGTTTGATATTACTATTCAACAGTTTTTTTGCTTCATCCGAAATCGTTTTAGAAGTTTCTACGTAGACGGCAACCCACGTTGCGTTCAGCGTATACGCCATTCTTCGCGCCCAACGGATTAGTGATACCGTTGATGGACTTGGGCTAATGCCGACCAGCAGGCGCTGTCCTGATTTCCATGTTGCCGTGATCCGTTCGGACTGCATATAATCACGAAGTTGATGGTCTACCCGTTCCGCAGTGATCCGGAGTGACATTTCGCGAAGCGCAGTAAGATTCCCCTTGCGAAAAAAGTTTTGCACCGCATGCCGGGATCGCTCCGGTGTGTAAACCTTTCCCTCCTCAAGCCGTTTCAAGAGGTCCTCGGGGGAGATATCAATCAGTTCAACTTCATCCGCCTGTTCAAAAATCGAATCAGGAACGGTTTCTCGCACGATCGATCCGCTGATCTGGGCAACGGTGTCCGCCCTGCTTTCGAGATGCTGAACATTGAGCGTTGTATACACATCAATGCCGCGATCCAGAAGTTCCAACACATCCTGATATCGCCTGCCGTGACGACTGGTGGGTGCATTGCTATGAGCGAGTTCATCAACAAGTACCACCTTTGGTCTGCGGGTAATCACCGCATCCAGGTCCATTTCTTCCATTCCAATTCCGCGGTATTCAATTTTTTTTCGCGGGAGAATTTCGAATCCCGTAACAAGTGCTTCAGTTTCCGGCCTGTTATGCGATTCGATGTAGCCGATAACGATATCGATGCCTTTCGATTTCACCTCCTGGGCCGATTTCAGCATTTCGTACGTTTTTCCGGCGCCGGCGGACATGCCGAAGAATATCTTTAGTTTGCCCCTCTTGGAATGTTCCTCTTCCTTCTTCAAAGCGCTCAGAAGCGCGTCAGGATCGGGTCGGTATGGTGCAGGTGATTCCATGGGTACGAATATAACGATTCGTTCGTCGAAGTTCATAGTAATTGGAAACACTGTTCGAATTCACAGCGAACGATGTTTTTTGATACCCCTTGCGCGGTATCGACTGCAGCCGGTCTTTTTTCTTCACAACAGAGTCTGGACAAAGCGAACATAATAAGCGCAAAAAGAACGATGAGAAATCCTTTCATACCAACGACTCCTGATTGAACTTCACATGCCATACTCTGGTTTTCATTTTCGATCCAATTCATCCAATGCAATATTTACCATCAAAACGTTAACACGCGGATTGCCGAACAATTCCATTTCCGGACCCTGTATAAAACGCTCCACTAAAATTTTGAAGGATGCAGTTTGTTCAGGACTAAATCCCCGCGTTCGTGCAATGCGCTTCATCTGCAATCGTGCCCCCTCAGGCGAAATGTGAGGATCAACCCCGCTTGCAGAGGAAAAAAGCATCTCCGTGGGAACCACGATCTCTTCGGCGAGGTTGTTTTGAATTCTAAACCTTACGGACCGGTCTTTTGCAGAATCTGCCATCCGAGTATCTGTCGGACCCCAGTTCGTTCCGCCGGATGGGAGGGGATTGTAGTCTATTCCGGACGGACGAGAATGGAAATATTTGTCAGCGGTAAATTTTTGTCCAATAAGTTCTGAACCGATAATACCACCGTTCTTTTCAACAAGACTGCCTTTCGCCTGATATGGAAACAAGGAGGCCGCGAGAAAGGTCATTGCGACAGGATAAATAATTCCAGTAAGCACGGTCATCGTCAGTAAAAGGCGAACCGCCGGGAAAATGTACGTTTTCATGTCAATCCCAATCCAACAATAATAAGGTCGATGAATTTTATACCAATGAACGGTACGATAATGCCCCCCAATCCGTAGACAAGCAAATTCCTTTTCAATGCCGAGTTGGCACCAACGGCGCGGTATCGCACCCCCTGTAACGCAAGAGGTATCAATGCAACAATAATCAGCGCATTAAAAATTACCGCACTCAAGATGGCGCTTTGCGGCGAGGCAAGATTCATGATATTCAATGAAGAGAGAGACCCAGCAGAAAAAGAGGAAGAGGCATATAAATTTCCGACCATTGCCGGGATGATAGCAAAATATTTTGCAACATCGTTGGCAATACTGAACGTTGTCAACGCGCCGCGCGTCATGAGCAGTTGTTTTCCCGTTTCCACAACTTCGATCAGTTTTGTCGGATTTGAATCGAGGTCCACCATGTTGCCCGCTTCGCGGGCCGCCTGGGTGCCGCTGTTCATTGCGATACCGACATCTGCTTGCGCAAGAGCGGGAGCATCATTCGTACCGTCGCCGATCATTCCAACAAGCTTTCCATTCGCCTGTTCATCGCGGATGCGTTTCAATTTATCTTCCGGCCGCGCCTCGGCGATAAAATCGTCCACTCCCGCTTCGGCGGCAATTGCCGCTGCCGTCAACGGATTATCGCCCGTGATCATGACGGTTTTAATTCCCATCTGCCGCAATTGTACGAATCGTTCTTTAATCCCACCTTTGACAACATCCTTCAATTGAATAACACCAAGGACGACCCCGTTTTCCGCTACCACCAACGGAGTAGAACCTTTTCGTGCTATATCGTCGACAACAGATTGCACTTCTTTCGGAAAAGAACCCCCATTATTATTCACAAATATTTTGATTGCGTCAGCCGAGCCTTTTCGGATGGCCCGTTCGATCGACTGCCCTTCCGTTGAAAAATCCACTCCGCTCATACGGGCTTGCGCAGAAAACGGAATAAAACGCCCTGCTATATCCGAAACATCCCTGCCTCGCAAACGGAATCTCTCTTTCGCAAGGATGACGATCGATCGCCCTTCGGGCGTTTCATCTGCCAGAGACGAAAGTTGGGCCGCATTAGCGAGACGCTCCGCCGAAATACCGGGTGCCGGAATGAATTCCGTTGCCATGCGGTTACCCAGTGTGATTGTGCCAGTTTTATCGAGTAAAAGAACATCCACATCGCCGGCTGCTTCCGCGGCGCGTCCGCTTGTTGCAATAACATTCTTTCGGATTAGACGATCCATACCGCTGATGCCGATTGCACTTAACAGTCCGCCGATAGTCGTCGGGATTAAGCAGACCAGTAGCGCAATAAGCACGGGCAATGTCGTTAAAGCGCCACCCGCATGTCCGGATGAATTATCAGCGTATTGCACATACGCAGGAAGGGTTGCGACAACCAAAAGAAAAATAATTGTCAGTGCCGAAAGCAGAATGGTCAACGCAATTTCGTTCGGCGTTTTTTGCCGTTTCGATCCTTCTACGAGAGAGATGATTCTATCCAGGAACGAACTGCCCGGCTCCGATGATACTCGAACGACGATCCTGTCGCTTAGCACCTTTGTTCCGCCGGTTACAGAACTACGGTCGTCACCGCTTTCACGAATGACAGGAGCAGATTCTCCGGTGATCGCCGATTCGTCGACGCTTGCTATTCCTTCAATAATCACCCCGTCGGCGGGAACGATGTCTCCCGCCACACAAATAATGAGATCGCCTCTTTTTAATTGCGTTGCAGGAACAGAAAGCTCGCCGTTTCCGGTTTTAAATCGCGCAATAAGCTGCGAACGATTTTTCTTTAATGCTTCCGCCTGCGCCCGGCCCCGACCTTCGGCGACCGCTTCTGCAAAATTTGAAAAGAATACTGTAAACCAAAGCCAAACAGTTATCTGAATATTGAATAAGGACGGCTCCCGAAAGAGGACAAACGTTGTAACGAAAGAACCCGTGGCGACCACAAACATAACAGGGTTTTTTACCAGGTGTTTTGGATGAAATTTTTTAAGAGAGTCTTTTAGCGCACGAAGAACGATCTCTCCTGAGAGAAATGAAAGTAAAGGGGATAATGTTTTCGAGTTCATATGTATGCCGTGTCAATGGTACTGCGTTGAGGTTTTGACCCTTAAAAGTATTTTTGAGTTAGCTATTAGAATAATTGTCCGCCCAGCATCAAAAAATGTTCCATAATCGGTCCGAGAACAAGGGCGGGGAAAAAAGTGAGCGCCCCAACGATCATTATTGTGCCAAATAGCAGCAAACCAAAAAGAAATGTATCCGTCGGAAAAGTTCCGGAAGAAAAAGGAGTAATATTTTTATTCGCGAGACTGCCGGCGATTGCAAGCAGTGGAACGAGAACGCCAAACCTGCCGATAAGCATGACTATTCCCCCCAGAACATTGTAAAAAGGTGTATTTGAATTCAATCCGGCAAACGCACTGCCATTATTTCCCGCTTGCGAAGCAAACGCATAGAGGATTTCTGAAAAACCATGAGGGCCGAAATTGTTAATGCTTGTTGTTCCTAACTCCGAAATGCTTGCAAGTGCGGAGGAAACAAGGATGCATCCACTGGGCAACAGCAAAGCGATCGCGGCCATTCGTACCTCGAACGATTCGATCTTTTTACCCAAAAATTCAGGAGTCCTCCCAACCATTAATCCTGCAATAAAAACAGTGAGAAAAATAAACACGAGCATTCCATACATTCCCGCACCAACGCCGCCAAAAATTATTTCACCAAGCAAAATATTTAGCAGCGCTACCGCCCCGGATAACGGTGATAGACTGTCGTGCATCGCATTCACCGATCCATTGGACGCGCCCGTGGTTGCCACGGACCAGAGAACACTATTTGCAACTCCAAACCTCGTTTCTTTTCCTTCCATCCCTCCGGCGATCCCTGTAACGGGGTTTGCCGAATATTCCGACCACAGTGAAACGGCAAGTCCGCCGGAAAACATGAAGAACATTACACCCGATACGATCCAGGCGTGTCGTTGTGCTTTCACCATTATGCCATAGGTGTAAACGAGCGCAGAGGAAAGGAGCAGGATGGACACCATTTCCAAAAAATTTGAAAGAGGCGTTGGATTTTCGAATGGAAACGCGCTATTCATATTAAAGAATCCGCCGCCATTTGTACCGAGCTGTTTAATGGCAATTTGCGATGCGGCGGGTCCAAGAGGGATAATTTGTTGACCGCCTTCCACCGTGGTGATTGTCTGATACGATGAAAAATTCTGAACAACTCCTTGACCGACCAACACGATTGTTAACAGTATCGACAATGGAAGAAGAACGTACACCGTAGAGCGCGTCAGGTCGACCCAGAAATTTCCAATTTCAGTTGTTGTTTTCCGTGCAATACCCCGAGCAAGAGCCAGCATCACCGAAATTCCTGTTGCGGCGCTGACAAAATTCTGCACTGTCAAACCGAGCATTTGTGTGAGATAACTCATTGTTACTTCACCTGCATATCCCTGCCAATTTGTGTTTGTCATAAAACTTACAGCGGTATTGAAGGAACTGTGCCACGATATGTCTGCTAAATGCTGCGGATTGAGGGGCAATCGGGATTGAAAATATTGCAGCAGGAACACAGCCGCAAAACCGAACATATTAAATGCAATGAGCGCCCACAGATATTTTTTCCAGTGCATTTCTTCACCGGGATCGATACCCGAAAATTTATAAGTCAGGCGTTCCAGCCAACCGAACACCGGAGAAAGAAAAGTGTTTTTTCCCCGAAAAATATTTGCCATGAATTTCCCCAGAAGGGGTGTCAACAGCAATACTACGACAACATACAACACGAGCTGTATTATTTCCGAAACGGTGATCAAAGTTTTCTTCTTTCTTTTTACCGAAGTCGTAACTTGAAGTTCGCACTATGTTCTATTGGTTCTATTGAGCGAAGAATTTGAATAATACCCATTAAAATTTCTCGGGATAAATAAGAGAATAGGTAAGATACATTAGAAGAAGGACGGCAATAATTACACCGAAGACCATATCAAATTCCTTTCAGAGTTTTTTCAAAATCCCGTTGTCGTTTGGCGGTACCAACAGGAACAATGTGGCAAACCGGAATCAAAAGGGAAATTCAGAGGAGATAAAAAGAGGGAAGAAAATCATAAAAAATGCGTAAAGAAATCAACTAGAACCGCTTCATCACACACAGCCGTAAGAGATGAAGCCGGCACGCGAAACCCTTCAGGCCAAGCACATCGTTTGCCGGCTCTCGGTCGATTTAAATAATTGTGCGGAGAGGAAAATGTTTTCTATGAACCCCTTTGTTCCTTGGGGGCATACTCGAGGATGAAATGCAATTTTGGAAAATGTTTTGGCAAATGCGTCAGACTAAAGATCATCACACCCGTGGAAAGACGATCGAGCCATGACGACGTCGGCCAGCCGAGATGTACAAAAATCTTCTTGTGGGGCAGTTCATATTCAAGAGCATAGAGTATTTCCGTGATAGCTTGAAACAATGTTTTCCCTTGATAGGCAAACCGGAAATGGTTTGCAGTAATCTTCTCCGGTATTCCCTGGCGAGGATGGTACAAACTGATGTACACGGACTCCTGATTCACAATATTGTGCCCGTGTTCCTTTGGCCTGCGGAAGTAGATATGAACATCTTCAGCATCCGTTTCACCAAGATGAAAGACCATTTGCATTGGTGAATCGGTCTGGTGAATCTCCTTTTTTTCCGGCGCCCATCGTTCGGCATACCGCAATCCAACAAAGAGAAAAATTGCTGTAACCGAGGACCACATGATCGTGCCATACGGTTTGTGGTATCCCAGATAGAGAAAACAACTGAGCATGATCAGAAAAATAATCAGTGTTCCTATTCTGGAAGTGTTGTATTCAAGAGATTCTTTTGTACCGATCTTATATCGGTAGAGCAGCAAACTGCCCAGGTTGATCGTAAAGCTCGCCAACAATCCGATTGCATACATTTCCGCCAGCATCATCTGATTGCCGCTCGTCAAATAAATTATGAACGAATAGAAGATTGCATTGCCGATATGTATTCTAAATAAGGATTGGCGTTTATTGGTTTTGATGATCCACTGAAAACCGTAGTGATGGGCAACGCGCTCCATCAATTCGCTCGATGCCACATACGCAGTGTTCACCGCCATCATTAATAAAACACTGGCAAGGATCCCCACGATATAACCAAACGGGACTCCTCCGACAAGTTTCGCAAATTGTGTGATTAGATCGGTTTCATGGTGCGCGATATTGATCTTTGAAGAGAGAACAATTGCCGCAAGAAGAGGAGTGAAAATGCCGACCGTTAACGCAAGAAACGTATAGGCTTTCCGAATTTCTTTCCACGACTTTACCAGACCGGCCGTTTGTACCACAGACTCAATTCCGGAATAGGCAAGGATACAACTGGAAACACCAACGATCACAAAGAAATAACCGTTGAACCAACCGTTGGAAGTTACCGCACCGGCGGTATCCACAAAACTCTTTGCCACCGTTTTTATGGATGCAATATCGGCGTGGAACATTCCGGCAAAAATAAGATTGATGAGAATGACCGCGGCGACGATGAAAATTCCAAAGGTGAATTTCGCATTCTCCTTAATCCCCAGGATATTTAATCCGGCGATCAACCACACAATCCCAATTTCAAAGGCGAGTTTACCTGTATCCGATAACGGAAAAAACGCCATGCCGTTTTCTATCGCACTTACCGAGGACAGGCAGGCGGTCAAAACGTAGTCGACGATGATAGAAGCAACAGCGATAAATGAAACCGTGGGACCTAACACAAGGTAGGAAAACGAATATACGCCCCCTCCCCGTATTCCGTTCACCTCTAAGATCTCGGAAATCTCAATCATCCGGAGCGATAAAAAACGGATCAAAACGGAAGTGAGAATAAGAAACGCGATGGCGTTTAAACCGATTACCCTGAATGCTTCGCTTGGCGCATAAAATATTGAAGTGAGTTCGTCCATCAGCGTGATGATGCCGATGGAAAGCCAGGTAAGCCACCACTTTCCTCCCGAAAAATAGGAAAGGAGGTCTTTTCGGGTCATTAAATACGCGAACGTACCAATGATCAAAAAATTTAACAACAGCGTGATAAAAAATTGCTGATGAAACATAAAGTCAGATTCCTGTTAAGACTATATCAATCTGACGATAATTCCTGGAAAGATGAATATTGTAGATATAAAAATCACGAGCAAAAGTATAAAGATATTATAAAGAGGTTGGAAAAAAGCAGATTTAATGAATTCTTAAAAAATCTGACTGCGACAACAACATAATGAGGAGGGTTAAAAAAGTTTTTTCTCCAGATAGACAACTTCGTCCATTGGATTGTGGTAGTATGCGGGTATGATGGTAAATCCGAGTTTTTTATATAGTGCGCGAGCTGTTTCCATCCGCTGAAGCGTATCGAGTCTCATCGTATGATATCCTATTATCCCGGCATCGTCCAGTATCCGCTCGGCAAGCAGTTTTCCGATTCCCTTCCCGCGGAATTCTTCACGGACAAAAAGTCGTTTCATTTCACAAATTCCGTTTTCATCCATTGGACGGAGCGCTATACAGCCGGCGATCTTTCCTGTATATTCGGCAAGATACAATCTGCCGTTCGGCTCCGAATATTTTCCGGGTAATTCGGCCAGTTCTTTATCGAATCCTTGAAAACAAAGGGAGAAATTCAGCCACTGTTGATATTCGATAAACAGCGTCCTGATTGTTTCGATCTGATCGTGAGTATTTGCCGATATGAGTGTTATCATGCTGATTCAGCAACAGAAAAATCACCGCGCCATTTCCGCAATCACGTTTCCGGCGCGGTTGACGGATCGCATTAATATCCGTGATCGTGTCCGCACTCCCACTCTTCATCATATCCCATACCGCGGACGGGGGGAGACGGTTCTTTGCGCGGCAGTTTTTCATCGCGCATAGCTGCATTGTAGGCGAACGCCGCCATTAAAACCGCCGCCTGTTTCATATCATCTGCCTGAGCACGTTCCCACACATCCATTGTGGTGTGCCATGTTCTCGTTCCATATTCAATCGGGTCCTGGATAAATTGAAATCCGGGAAGTCCGATGCCGTCGAACGGTGCATGATCGGTACTGCCCGTGGAACGAAGTGTTAACGTTGACGCACCAAGGTCGTTGAACGGCGAGAGCCATGTACGGAATATCGGACGAAGCGCTTCATTCCCCTGCATATAAATCCCACGCACCTTGCCCGTCCCATTGTCGTTGTTAAAATATGCAGCCAACTTCTCAGCTTCGGGTTTCAACGTATCCCTAACGCCAAAATGTTTTTGCACGTAGGCGCGCGAACCGAGCAATCCCTGCTCTTCACCTCCCCACAGCGCTGCGCGAATAGTCCGGCGTGGTTTTGCTCCCGCTGCCTTTAAGATTCTGATTGCCTCCATCACTGCGGTTGAACCGGTCCCGTTGTCCGTGGCGCCCTGGCCTCCGTGCCACGAATCTAAATGTGCTCCGATCATCACGATCTCATCCTTAAGATCGCTTCCAGGGATCTCGGCGATCACATTATAACAGGAATCATCCTTTTGCGATGTCCATTCAACATCAAGCGTCATCGCAACGCTGACCTTTTCTCCCTTTTCGATCATCCGAATAATCCGGTTGAATGCTTCATTGCCCAGCTCAATTTGTGCGGGGAGATTCTTCGGAGCTTTTGCGCTGTATGATGGGACCCGGTACGGACTGGCAGCCGGTGTATCGGGATGTTGCGGAACATAAATCCCCATGGCGCTGACGTTTCCTCCTTCATTGCGCTGAGATGGCGCAGAAGTAAAAACACCGGCGGTCTTTTCTTTTATCAGCAGCAGCCAGCGTTCATAATTGAACTGTGCCGCCTTCTTTGAATCGGGATTTTGTCTCCGGCGGAACGGATTTCCCGATCGGCCTCGCGGTGCATCAGCGTTTGCCATCTCGAGCAGTGAAGAATCCGCATAGCGTGTTGCCTGCGGAGAGAACTGCGCTTTCACTTCGATCGGCTTACCGATCAAGACGAACTTTCCTTTTAATTTTCCTTTATATGAATCAAGCTGTTCTAGGGAGTCGGCGTTCAGATAAACGATTTCTCCCACGACTTCATCGTCGCCAAATCCCTGCGTCCAAGCTTTCGGATACGAAACCATCGGTTGCACCTGCCGGCCGACAAGGTTTGCCGAATATCGTTTTAATCTCCATCCCCTTCCGAACGGACCCCACGCTTCCAGGCGGGCATTTTCTGCCCCGATTTCCGTCAACTTGTTTTTTGCCCATTGCGCTGCGGCATTATACTCAGGCGAACCGGTCAGCCGAGGTCCGTACACATCGGTGAGCCAGGAGAGAATCTCTTTTGCCTGAGAGCGGTTCAATCCTTCATCACGGATTTTCGCAATCATAGCGCTGTCGATGCTTTCCTGGGCGACAGCCAGTTGTGTGAATAGAAGTAAGAGTGCAAAACGGACAAAAAACTTCATCGTATCACCCGTGATTAATACATAAAAGAAATATCTATGGTATCATGCGTTGAGAATCGAAGACGCCGGATGGAAAGTATTGCATCAGCACTCCACGCCATGTCGGAGAGAGCGAGAGAAGGTGTTGACATGGCGGGTGTATTTAAAGCGAGAAAATCCTTACGGAGCTTTCAGTGAATCCGGCGCGGCCGCCGATGGTTGTTTCTTCACCGGTGCGCTGCCGATTGAATTCTGAAAATCTTTTCTCATATTTGTGGCCACACGTACATCGGATCCGTTACGCCAGATTTTGCCGTCCCAGACGCGGGATTCAATCTTGAATTCGAAACGCTTCCGGTCCGGCGTGAACTTCGCAACGATACGGATCTGGTACCGTTCGTTCTGCATATCCTCGGTGAAGTAGGATTGACCGTATGCCGACCGCACATAACCATCTTCTTTCGAGATCATTTCCAGTTCGAACTTCTTTGTAATGATATAGATGACCCGCTGCCACGCATCTTCGTACGCAATGGATTGTTTGATATCCATCGATTCCCAGTACTGTTTGTTCATTTGCATGAACGATTCAGGCGCCCCGAGTCCGCAGCCGCCGAGAAAAAACAGAACCGAAAGAAGAAACGTATTGAAAAAGAGTGTTTTCATAATGTTTTCCTTGTGACCATCGCAGGAGTGTTGTGTGGGAATATACTGTTTTTCAGAGAAAAGGACAGCAGAAAAGTGCCGCCGGAGTTTTGTGAACGAAACGGGCTTATTCTTTTTCGAAGTCGATGTTGCTTCGGTATTCCAGCGCTCCGTTGTGCACGCGGACGGTGGATCGTGTGAATCGCAGATATCGACGGACAAATTCCAGTCGACGGTCTCCGTACTGTGCGGCGGGAATCGGGAAAACGATTTCAGATCGGACTGCGGAAGGAATAGACACCGGTTTAATTAGCTCCGCTATTTGCAGAGAAATTTCTTTGTAATACGGTACATTCCATCCCAGCAGCGACACGGTTACCCTGGTCTTCAACAAAACAATTTTTGGAACAGGAATCAACCGGATGAAATCCGAATCTGCCGTAACTGCAAATTTAATCTGTTCATTGAGATAAAAATGGATCTGTGGTGAGACGGTTGCCGGAACACCTGTATATTTTCCCGAAGCCTTGATCGTTCCGGTTCCCTCGACTTCGATGGCGGCATCGATGTTGTTGCCGGAAAAATCGGTGAACACAAATTTCTTTAGATCGATATCCAGCATTCCGGTATCGATATCAACATAGTTCATGAAATCGATACCGAGCACAGACTTCTCCTCTTTCCAGAGGGGACGCGTTGCAAGAAAATCGAAATGGATATCTTTCAACGACCTGTTTGTTATCCGCTCCAGAAGCGTGTTCACAGCAGTAGACCGTGTAAGGGTAATCAGGTCGTGGCCCCCCGGAAGCAAACGGGTTCGGTTCATGATGTCCGAATCGAGCGAATCGATCTGCGGTGTGATCAATGAAATGGCTGTAAGCGATTCATTTCGCGAAGGAATATCGGCGGATGAACCGCAGCCGATGAGCAGAGATCCAGCGCTGAGACTCACAAGAAAACACCAAAACATGTTCATCGGATCACCCCCGCTTTTTTGACATTCATCGCGACAAAGAGTTTTCCTTTAAAGATCAGCACCTCTTTCAGTGCAAGGGAATATTTCAGCGTCTGCGGCGGTGTTGTTATATCAAGGTTAATTCCCGATCGGACCCGGACCATACTTCCCTGGACGGGAAACTGATTATTAAAATCCACCGGAAACTGAATCGGCGGTAGATTATCGCTGAGCGTAGAGAGTCTCATGGTGACGATATCCTGAATGATTCCTTCGAACGACGAAATCATTCCGGTAGCCGTTACCGTAGGAACAACATTGAACGGTTCAAGAGTCGCAAAAAATTTCCCTTCTTCAATCTTGAATGCAAGGATGCAATCCATCAACAAGCCCACATCAACGTCGTATTGATGGTTGTATGCCGCCATCGCAATGGTTGCTATTGCCGAACCATTGAACAACACCACGCGGATGCTTTTGATATTGTACGATGTGAGCGAATCCAGCCAACCGGTAGTAGAATCCAGCTGCGATGCAGCTTTGTTCAGCAGGGCTTCGGAGAAGTAGAAAGAGATATCTGCATTGACAATAGTGTCCCCCACATCCAATCTTCGCAAAAGACGTTCGGCGCCGTCGCGTCGCACCAGCAGCATCTTCGCATCGCGTGCCGCATGCAGCTGATCCAGATCCACATCCGCACCGGCGAACGGCCGAAGGATGAAACAACCCGGGGCAGAAGAACCAAACACGAGAATAGTCAGGAGGATAAAAAAACGGGAATCAAAGGGTCCACGGTGCCGCAGGGAGCATTGGTATCCCGAATTGTTTTGTGTCATGAGTACACGAAAGAAAAATTATTGTTTCTTCAATTTACCGCTAAACTCCTTCTTGAATTTACTTAATTTTGGATTGATAACCATCATGCAATAAGGCTGAAAGGAATTTTGATTATAATAGTTTTGATGATACTCCTCCGCCTTATAAAATTCGCGGAATGGAGATATCTCCGTCACGATCTGATCATCCCAAACCTTTGCTGCATCGGTTTCTTTCTTCACCTCTTCGGCGATCCGATGTTGTTCTTCGCTGTGAAAAAAGATGGCGGAACGGTACTGTGTTCCAACATCCGCTCCTTGTTTATTCAGTGTCGTGGGATCATGTGTGCGGAAGAAGACTGCAAGCAATTCCCTATACGAAAGTTTTTTCGGATCGAATGTCACCTGTATAACCTCAGCATGCCCGGTTGTTCCGGTACAGACCTGTTCGTAAGACGGATGTTGTATTGTGCCCCCCGAATATCCCGATTCGACCTTCTCCACACCTTCCAACCGCTGATAGATCGCTTCTACACACCAAAAACATCCCGCACCGAGTGTTGCCGTCTCCAATTGTTTTTCCATGGGTTTTCCTTTCGTTGTCAGCTTATTTTGTGCCGCACTATAACCGCAAACGACAGCGAGAAAAATAATGAGTAATTTCATTTGTCACCTCCGCAGATAATAACGCTAATTTCTTCTCAATAATTCTCACAAAACAATAACATTTCTTGAGTAAAAGTTGGCCCAGGAAAAAGAAGACTTGCATAGAGTCCGGTAAATCCTGAAATTTATAAAGGGGAAAGCACGATGAATGTTCGCGATACGGCACGGTTTTCAGCCGTATTGTGCGTTAACACCATCGCACACCGTTCCGCCATTCCCCTTAAAAGATGATGCTTTATGGTTTCCACAATTGACAGGATCTTTGTACTTCTGACGCTCAGTGCATTTTTGGGATTCTTCGGTTGCTCCAGCGTGAAGTCCCATTCCGAACATCCCTGCACGCGTTATGTTTTTTCATACACCATGGTGCAACCGGAGAATAATGACCAATTGCATTTTCATGATTCCAATATCGATGTTCAATTCTCGATTGATAACGGTGCGATTATTTTTCAATTGAAAAACAACACCGATCAACATTTGTCCATCGCCTGGGATCGAGCGGGAATCGCAGTCAATAAGCAGTCTTTTTCCGTGCGCAATATCCACACATTTTATTCAGCCGGGAACGCAACACCTTTGCCGGTGATAGTGAAACCGGAAGGATTTTTAAAAGATATCGTCATCCCGTGGGAACACGTGTATGTTGATCGCGGACGATGGATCGAGAAAGAACTATTTCCGACGTGTGACAGCGGTTCACTACAGACGAAAGCAACGATCGAAAAAACGACAGGAAGCGAAGTGCTTTTGACACTTCCGGTAAAGATCGGTAAGATAGTAATGGATTACTCGTTCACATTCAAAGTGACAGGTATAACGGCTCTTCCGACTACCGCATTTCCCCCGGCGCAGGAACGTCCGCCGAAACCCGATATTCCGCAAAATGAAGCACCATCTTTCATGCAGGGATATCTTCCCATCTTTATCTCCGCAGGCATTCTTGTTGTGGCGATCTATCTTTTTTCACAGAAGAAAAGCGCCGCAGTCGAATTCTGATCCCAGAGGTTATACTTAGCGCCGGTTTTTCGACGCAACCGGTTTTGTCATTTTTGCCAGGTCATGCGCAGCGGGGACTTCGAAAGTGATCTTCTCGATCATCTCCGGAGTTTCGGCGCTCTTATTGGTGACCGGAAATGCCGTCATCCTATCCGCAGGGTAAGGTACCAGCATCGATTTCAGAAAATCAATATCGTTCATCTCCCTGTTTAGCCACGCAGTAAAATCCTTCGGATCAAGGATCACCGGCATCCGGTCGTGAATTTCGGCAAGCAGTTCATTCGCGGTGGTAGTGATAATCGTATAGGTGGGAAACTCCTCCCCTGCAGCATTTTTCCAGACCGAGAACAATCCCGCCATCATGAACGGCTCCCGATCCTTCATTGCAATGAACATCTTTTGTTTCTGATTGGTGGTCTTAATTTTTCCCCGGATCACGGATTGAACGGTAAACTTTTTCCATTCAAAAAAACCGTTCGCAGGGACGAGACAGCGGGCACTTTTAAAATACGGGGAGAATAGTTTGCTGGCGTGCAACGTTTCAGATTTTGCGTTGAATGTGGAGAATTCTGTTTTCCCTTCTTTGCTCCAATGCGGCACGAGACCCCAGCGCATCAAACACACTTGATTATGACCGTCGCGCTGGGCAACGACTGGCATTAACTCCGTAGGTCGTGCATCATACTTCGGAAGTATGTCAAATACTATTCCCTGGTTACGCCAGGTTTGAAGCTGGGCCGAAGCAGCAAAGATCACTTTGCCGTCGACAAGAACGTAGCGTCCGCACATAATCTATTCCTGAAAAATATCCATGAACTGCACGGAAAGATAGTTGATTAAACGATATCAGGCAAGGTTATGCGAAAGGGATAGCGTCTGAATTTGGAAGTTTCTGTCGAAAAAAAATAAATACAGCGTGCGGATTTCCGAACCCGGGGCACCAAGCGAGACAGGGAGTGAATTACGAGCGGTAGAAAAATAGTTTGATCAATTGTTTTATATGTGTGCGGATAAACGACAGATCCCCCAAAAGAAAAACTTTCGGGGGATCTGTTACTGCCGGATGTTAAGCGCACGGCGGTTTGCGCAATTACCAACAGGTACGCATTAATGGAGACTTCTAAAAATCCCAAATCGATGTCATTCCCCAAACGGCCCACCACGAATTGGTCTCTTCGGGAAAATCTCGTTTTCTACCGAAATTAAAGTCTGAGATTTCTCGTCCCGCTCTTGATTATATTTTATGGCGGAACTCGAAATGAACATGAATAATGAATAATTCAGAGGTCACTAATGAATAGTTATCCGCGACTTATTCTTTTCTCGAAACTCCCTCATTGTCATACCGGTTTTCTTTTTAAAGATTTTCGCGCCGCTGTCTTCTCGGTATCCGAATTCATAGCAGACATAAAAACAGGGATCGTCCCTGAGCAACAGAAATTCCTGCATGGCTTGCACTTTTCTCATGGTGATATAATCGGCGAGAGGAACTTGTTCCTTTCGCAGGAACGACTTTCGCAGAGTGTCGTACGACATATTCAGCTTCCTCGCCACATTGTGAATCGTTTTCACCTCTTTGATGTTTTGATCGACGAACAGTTTTACGTTTGTTGTATCGACAGCCATACCGGACTCCTTTCTTAAATGGTTTTGTCAAATATAAAGTCTGGGCTTGTGCAACACAATTACGTGTTTACGGTATTTTTAAAAAGAGAATTGGAAGAGAATTAGAAGAAAGTTAACGAGCAGAGTCTATTGGAGGGATAGAAAAACGGTTCCGGATTTCATCGCTCACCCGTACCGGCCGGTTTGAAAGTTTATCGATAGGACACCAAATGGTGCGCCGGTGCAAGCACTTTCATGTCGTCTCCGCGAAGGATTTCCGTATACCGCTCGAAGAAGTTTTTTATCGTTGTGCCTACCCGGGTGCGCGCAATGATCTTATCTTTTAACCGCGCCGATCGTTTATAGTCTATTTCATGTCGAACAACAACCCAGGCAACCGTATCCTGCATATCCTTTGTAGCCGCGAAAGTCCAATGTGCAATGGCGACCTCCTGAATCCATTCCACATACACCGTATTGTTGACATGGCCTAACATGTCGATATCTTCTGGCGAGATCTGGATGGGAAGATCAAATCGTTCGTTGACTGGATCGTTTGTCATGATACTATTTTAATAAGACGAGCTTTTGCGTCTGGAAAATATCTCCCGCTTGTATTCGGCAAAGATAAACACCGCCGGATACGCTCCCCGCATCCCAACGCTGTTCATATGTTCCGGCATCCAGCCATCGGGAAAGTATGACAGCAACTTCTCTTCCAGCGAGATCAAAAATTTTTATCGAAACAAATGAAGAAAGAGCCATGCGAATCGTGATCGTCGTCGCTGGGTTGAACGGATTCGGATATGCCGGGAACACATCGAACGAAACGGCGGCACGGGAAGATTGGTGTACAATGGTTGTTGTTGCCGCAGGAAAGGTGGTGATCCTCACCCGATCGGATTTGCTGTCACTCAACCGGTCAATTGCATATACATTTGGCGATTGATAATCCACAAAATCAACAAATTGACCGATCGTTGAATATTCGGTTTCCCATCCCGCAACGACAGAACTATGGTGAATATGATATGGCCGCAAAGAAAGTGCTGCACCGTAACGGATAATTTCGCAGGACGTATCGGTGTCGGCCACGATAGCACCGCTGATTGTTGAAGATGTTACAAGGGAATCGTGGAACGCTATACTCAAATTCTTATTGATGAACAGCGTATGAAGACGGTACGTCACGTCAGAAAATGATTCAGCCACGACCGCAATGGTATTGCCGAGCAGGCGAGCATCTTCTACGCCCAACAGTGATGAATGAAAGGGTAGTTTTGCATAAGAAACAAGATCGCCGTTCGACCGCACCGAAACAATGGCAAGCGATGTCAGGGCAAGACCTTCGATCCACGGTGTGCCAAGGACAAACAGCGTATCACCGGAGAACAAGAGATTGCGCCCGCGCTCTTCCGGAAACGACAAATTATATTCGCGATGCCAGAGAATGCCGCCCGACGCATCCCATTTAACTATAGAGCAGTGCGACGTGTCTGCAACAAAAGAGTTTTGCGTAACTCCATAAATATTGTCGTTAGCATCTATTAAAATATCATGCAAATAGAAGGTGCCGGCTTCGAACGGCTTTGATTGAAGCGACCAGAGTTTTTCGCCGGAAGGAGAGAATTTCAACAGCAGGTATTTTACTTCCGAAGAGTGCGAGATGCCGGCGACAAGAATATTTCCCTTGGAATCGAACGCCAGATCCTTCGGCATCTCCATAGTGCTTTCACCATTATTGCCGAACGTTGTGTCCCACACTACCGTACCGGATTTTGTGAGCATCAGTAGTCTCACGTTGAACGTTCCCGTGGTGTCTTCCGAGTGTCCGCAGACGATGATATGATCGTCATCGTACGGACGAATGAAATATCCTTTTTCATCGAATCCGTAAATTCGGATGAGCTCGAATTTCTTTTGCTGTTCTGCTGTGACGGCGGAAATATAAAGGCCGAACGAATCCTTCACGAAATATCCGGTAGAATACACCGTGCCGTCATGATCGGTAAAAAAATCATTGACGAACACATGGGAGGCAGTATCGCCGAGAATAACGTGCGACGCAGGCTGTACCTGAGAGGCTGCGTATTGTGCTAAAACGCAAAAAGCAATTGCCAGCCGGACCATTATACTGCCGGCTCCTGCTGACTGATGCAGTGCAGTGTTCCTAATCCCCAAACAAGATCGACGCAATCGATACCGATCACCGCACGGTTCGGAAATTGCGACTGGATAATAGTGAGTGCTTTTAAATCGTTCGGATGGTTGAAGACCGGCACAATGACAAATCCATTACCGATCAAAAAATTTGCATAACTTGCGGGAAGCCGCTGGCCTTCATAGGCGACAACGCCGGGCATTGGCAGTTCAACAATAGTGAACGGATTGTTATCTTGGTCGGTCAGCGTGCGGAGCAATTTCAAATTCTCCAGCAGGATCTCATGGTTCTCATCTTGCGGATCATCTTCAACACACGTTAGGATTGTTGTGGGATTCACAAAACGGGAAAGATCGTCGATGTGCCCGTCCGTGTCATCTCCCACGATTCCATCGTTCAGCCAAAGGATTTTTTTCTGGCCGTAATATTCCTTTAAGAATAGTTCAATCTGTTCCTGATTGAGATGCGGATTCCTGTTCTTGTTCAACAGGCAAGCCTTCGTCGTGAGCAAACATCCTTTTCCATTTACTTCGATGGCGCCCCCCTCCATCACTATTCCGGGATAGAAAACGGGGAGTTTATACTCTTCGGCGATCTTAGTCGGAACAACGTCGTCCAGATCGAACGGGGGATACTTTCCACCCCACGCATTGTATCCCCAATCGACGATCGCTTTCTTCTGTGCCGCGCTCGGATTGACGACGAATGCCGGACCATGGTCTCGGCACCAGGCATCATTGGTCGGTATCCTGTGCAATGTGAACTGCTCTTTCGGAACACCGGCAAGGGACAGTCGCGATGTGACATCCTCGAACATTTCATCATCCTTCACATTAATGTGCACATGCTGAAAGCGCGCGATCGTCTTCACGATGTTGGTGTATATGAATGGGACCGGTTCGAATTTGCCGGGCCACGATTCCTGTTTATGCGCCCAGGAAAGCCACGTTGCGGATTGCGGTTCCCATTCTGCGGGAAATCGATAACCAAGTTGTTTCGAAGTTTTCATTATGTAGTAAACGACAGAGACACAGAGTCACAGAATTGATTGATGTTCCGCGACTTTGTGTCTCTGTGGTAAAAGAGTTAATCAATAAACCGTTTTGTGATTTCGGAATACGCGTCGATTCTTCTGTCGCGGAGGAACGGCCAATGGACGCGGGTAGCATTGGATTTTGCGAGGTCAACCTCAACAACATTCACCTCTTCTTTGTCGTGTGAAGCTTTGAAAAGTATTTCCCCCTGATTTCCGGCCACAAAGGAGCCTCCCCAGAACGTTTGATTTCCTTCGTGTCCCACGCGGTTAACGGAGACAACAGGGATGCCATTGGCAACAGCGTGCGAGCGCTGGATTGTTTCCCAGGCGTCATGCTGAATCTTGTTCACGGCAGATTCTTCGCCGTCTGCCCAACCGATGGCGGTTGGATAAAAGAGGATCTCTGCACCGGTCAGCGCCGTTAACCGTGCAGCCTCGGGATACCATTGGTCCCAGCAGATCAGGACGCCGAGCGTTCCGAATTTTGTTACAAAGGATTTAAAACCGAGATCTCCGGGAGTGAAATAGAATTTTTCATAATAGGCAGGATCATCCGGAATATGCATCTTCCGGTATTTTCCCAGATATGATCCGTCGGCATCAATTACCGCCGCGGTATTGTGGAAGATTCCCTCCGCTCTTTTTTCGAATAGGGAAGCGATGATTACCACGCCGAGTTCATTTGCAACAGCTTGCAGTGTTTCCGTCGATTTGCCGGGGATAGGTTCTGCCAGCGAAAACGGAGCATAGTCTTCCTTGTCACAGAAATAGAGCGAAGTGAAAAGCTCTTGAAGACAAACAACATTAGCTCCTTTTTGCGCCGCCGCACGGATTCCTTTCACAGCATTCGCCATGTTGGCTTGTCCGTCCCCCGAACAACTGTTTTGCACCAAACCAATCTTTATTTTTCTTGACGACATTGATTTATCCACGAATACATTTTAGGCTTTTCCAAAACAGATGCTGGCGTTTGTTCCGCCGAAACCGAATCCATTGGAGAGTGCATACCGGATTTCCTTTTTACGGGCGACATTCGGAACATAGTCCAGATCGCATTCGGGATCCGGATTTTCCAGATTGATGGTCGGCGGGATGATTCCTTCTTTTAATGCAAGCACGGTCAGCACCGCCTCGATCGCTCCGGCAGCGCCGAGCAAATGGCCGTGCATCGATTTTGTTGAGCTGACCATGATGTTTTTCGCATGGTCGCCGAACAGACGTTTCACCGCATGCGTTTCCGCAATATCACCAAGTCCGGTCGATGTACCGTGGGCATTCACATAATCGATATCTTCCGGTTTCAGCCCTGCAGATTGCACCGCCAATTTCATTGCGCGCATCGCACCATCGCCGTCCTCCGGGGGAGCGGTAAAATGATATGCATCGGCAGTCATACCGACGCCAAGAATTCTTCCATAGATCTTGGCACCGCGTTTTTTTGCATGTTCTTCTTCTTCAATGATAAATGCACCGGCACCTTCACCAAGCACGAATCCGTCTCTGTCTTTATCAAACGGACGCGAAGCGCGTTCCGGTTCATCGTTTCGTTTGCTCATGGCACGCGCCGAACAGAATCCTGCAACACCAATTTCTGTAATGGATGCTTCAGCACCGCCGACGATCATGGCATCGACCTCGCCGCGTCGTATGGCGTGAAAGCCGTCCGCGATGGCATGATTGCTCGTTGCACAGGCGGAGACGACACCGTAATTTAGTCCTTTTGCTCCAACCCGGATTGCCAGAAGTCCCGAGATCATATTCACAATCACCGAAGGAATAAAGAACGGAGAAACTTGTTTTTGTCCCCCTTCTTCCAGCTTCAGGGACGTATGGCTGATCCCGATCAATCCTCCCACACCGGATCCGATGATGATACCGACCCGTTCGGCGTTTTCCGGAACGATCTGCAACCCGGAATCAGCCAGTGCGTCCAGGCCCGCCCCAATGCCGAATTGAATGCACAAATCCCAGCGGTTCACTTCTTTTGCATCAAAATACTTTTTGGGATCGAATCCCTTCACTTCTGCTGCTATTTTCGTGGTAAACTTCTCTTTATCAAATTTCGTGATGTATCCGACACCGGATTTCCCCGCGATCGCATTTTTCCATGATTCTTCCACGGAAAGGCCAAGGGGAGAGATCAGCCCCATTCCCGTTATGACAACATTACGCATAATGATTCCCGATTAAAATGTGGTAGAAGATAGGGAAAATTTAGAAGTTGAACAAATTCCAGGGTGACTCCCGTTCCCGTAAACAACAAAACCTTGCGATGGATGCAAGGTTTTGTCAATGAAATAACGATATCGCGTTACACTCTTTTTTTCCGCAGCTGAAGAATACTATCAACGGATATCCCTCCCGAGCCGAAGATCAGCAGGATCAACGACGCCAGCAAATGCTGGAATGGTGTTGCCGCAACAAATGATTCCACGTCGCTGAAGATGTTCGACAGCGCCTCGTAATCATCGGTAAGGTATGCAATACACAGGATCACAATTAACGGCACCGTGCAATACCTCGACCACAGCCCGATCATCAGCAATGTGCCGCAGACAAGCTCTGTCGTCCCGGCGGCGACTGCATTCATCTGCGGAAACGGGATATTGAGTGAAGCAAAGAATTCAGTTGTCCGTTCGAGATTGGACAGCTTTCCGAGTCCCGTTTGAAAAAAATCATATCCCCAGTACAATCGGATCAGGAGAAGCAACGGATGGCGAAGCGCAGAAACGGCAGAGACGTACCGCTTGTGCACATCAGGAATGAGTTTCAAGAATCTGTTTTTCATGGAAAGTATTTCCTGCGGGAGGCGAAGACAAATAATTGGTAAAGTACATAAAAATCATGCGATAATGGGTGCGGAACCTCCGCCGCTGTTTATTGCAATTCTACGGCGGAAAAATATCCGCTTGCAATCCAATCGTTAAACCAATTGAACAGTTCTTTTTGCAGGGTTGCTTCCGCTTCCGGGAAGCGCCCGGCAAGAATCGCCAGCGCTTCACTGAATGGTTTTTGGGATACCAGCGCATCAAGCAGAACGTACTGCCGAAGAGAAAGTTCTTCCCAGAACACCCTAAAATCTCTTCGGTACACAACGGTAAAACTGTTTATCATTGCCGGAGGATCCGGCGTTCGCTCATCCATCACAGCATCAAGATATGCACAAACGTCATATTTGAATTCCAAAAGTTCCAATGCTGCAATCGGTTTCAGAATCGCGTTTCCCCATTGTCCCTGCGGTACTGAGGCGATCTGTTGCGCGGTAAGAAGCGGCAGTTCTTCTGCCGCTAAAGTATTGGTGATGGATAGTTCGAGCCGGGACAGGTCGAAAAGGAATTCCCTGTTTGGCAGGGACGATTCGTAGATGAACAACGGAAAGTGTCTTCCAAGATGATTCAATGTATAGCTCTGCGAAGGATACTTCCGCACATATTCTTCGGCAATCAGCCTGTTGAACACATCTTCGCCCAGAAATGTTTTTACTCCGGGAAAGTCGATCGCCATCGATTCCGTCATTCGCAAGAAGAACATCCGGCGGTAGATGGCGATCCGCTCCACCGGCGAAAGTGTTTTTGAGGGAAGCACATTCGCAACCGCATCTGCAAATGGCAGCGAACGCTCCGCCTGTTCCGATCTCCATGCCTCGTCGTTTGATCCGGGATGTTCGATGACGCTTTGCATCCACTGTTGTATCGTTGAAAGCGGTACGTTCGGGTTCATATGGTTTATAACTTCTGGCTCATAGAATTGACCAATTCGTTCTTCTCCAGCGGTGTTACTCTCATTTTTGGAGCGGCAGCCGGCCGTGCGAACACCGTTGTTGCAGGATCGATCTTTTCGCTGCGATAACGCCCGGCCTTTAGAGCTTCATTGTGAACAACGTCAAACTCCGGTATGTCTTCGTCCCACTCCAGCAGCGTGTTGCGTCCCCCCGTCCGCTGATATGCATATCGGTACAACTCCCAGACGGCGTCGATCACGTGATCGTTGTGTGTATCAAGGATGTGTGTCCCTTTATTGGTGTGTCCTGCAAGATGATACTGGCAGATCAGCGACGGATCGATTCGATCGATAAATTCTTTTACATCAAATCCATGATTGTAGGCACTGACATAAATGTTGTTTACATCCATCAGCATGCCGCAGTGCGATTCTTCCATCAGCCGCGCATGGAAATCCCACTCCGTCATCGTGGACGATGCAAACTGCACATACGTCGAAACATTCTCCAGGGCGAGCGGCCGTTCCATGAAGTCCATCACCTGTTTCACTTTGGCGGTAATGTGTTTTAGGGATTCTTCGGTGTAGGGGATCGGAAGAAGATCGTGAACATTGTGTGCGTTCATACCGGTCCAGCAGAGGTGATCGGAGATATACGGCGATTTAACCCGATCGGCGAGCGCCTTCAGCAGTTTCAGATATTCGAAATTTATCTGATCACTGCTGCCGACGGAGAGCGAAACGCCGTGCAACACGATGGGATACCGCTCGGCGACTTTGTCGAGAACGTATCTCACCCGGCCGCCCGACTCCAGATATGTTTCTGAGATTACTTCAAACCAATCCACATTCGGATGGTGCTCCAGAATGTGATTGTAGTGAACGCTGCGGAGCCCGACACCGAAGCCGAAATCAGGAATATTCCATTTATTTGCCGTCATAAAAATCTTTCTAGAACACCAAAGCCGCAGTCTCGAAGGCGACCTTCCCGAAGGGACACATCGTGTCGGACAAGCGGCTTCGGCAAAGGAAGAGAAAAATATTAATTCGGTTTCTTTTCGTCCTTCTTCGTTTCGTCATTCATCTCGCTTTTTTTCTCATCGTGACCCTTGCATCCATCCTTGCCGCTGCAACCATCTTTTCCTTTTTTCATATCCTTGCCTTTGCATCCATCTTTACCGCTGCAACCGTCTTTTCCTTTCTTCATGTCCTTACCCTTGCAACCATCCTTACCGCTGCATCCGTCTTTCTTCGCCTCTTTTTTATCTGTGGATTTTGTCGGTGCCTTATCCTGTGCGCTGGCAACGGAACCGCTCAACATGCCCGCCACCGCAGCGGTCATCAACAAACTTGTGAATTTATTTGTTTTCATAAAAACTCCTTGAATATAGTGATGTGTGAAAAGAGAGCGCTATATTGTAAACAACAGACAATATAGTCCGATTATTATTTGTGATAGTTCTTCCTTAAATGATCTATTTGTGAAAGAATTGTCCTTATGGATGAGTATCGTTCATGCGGGTATAGTCGAAACCGGGCGAGTGACATCCTGCGCAGGACTCACCTTTCCCTGCGGCAGAAATAAACGGTGAGCCGTCTGCATTCAACTCAGCCCACACCCAATCCCCGGGACCCTTGTTGGATGCACGGGAAAATTTGAACATGATGGCGTAATACAGTTTGGTCCCGGTCGAATTGAAGATCTCCTTCACAATCAACGAAGAATCTGGAAACACCGGATTTGTTTGCACCCTGCCGGTCAGGGTCAACTGAGATTTTGCTTGCACATTGTACCACACAAAAATATTCCCCGCGTGGGCAGCGCCGCTGTTTCCGGGAATAGTATCGGTAACATTATTGAAATACGCGGCTTTCGGGGAGGACTTTACCAATTGAAAAAGCTGTGCATCAGTAATCGTCGCAGTATTATCACCCGAGTCTGCGACCGTGTTTTCATTTTCTTTACAGCCGGACACGATGATGAGGAGAGAAAACAACAACAAGAGATTCTTCATAAAGTATTTTATAGATGAATGAATGGTTGGTGAAATAATAACGGCGGAAATATACTCTTAACCTATCACGAAACTATCACAGTGGAATAAAAAGAGTGTGAATAAATTCAAAGAGACTTCTGAAATATTAATTATTCATGGTCATTTCGAGCGAAGCGAGAAATCTCAGGCTTTAATTTCGGCAGTAAAACGAGATTCCTCGTCGCTCCGCTCCTCGGAATGACATCGATTTGGGATTTTTCAGTGGTCTCACAAATTAAGAATACACAGGCAATTGAAAAGAAAATGACGTTCCCTCATTTTTTTTACTGCTCACAGAAATGGTCAGGTGATGCACTTCGAGGATTTTCTTGACAATTGCCAAACCGAGTCCCGCACCGTCGTTCTGGAACATATTCTTTTGACTTCCTTTGTTGTACCGGTCAAATATATGCGGGATGTCCACTTCTGCAATTCCCGCGCCGGTGTCCGAAACACTAATATCCACCGCGCGGGAAAGACGCCGCAGTTCGATGGTCACCGCTCCCCCGGCAGGAGTGAATTTAATTGCGTTATCCACCAGGTTATGAATCACACGGTCGATCAATGCAATGTCGGCGAAGATCAACGGCAAATCCCGCGGCATCACGAATTGGAAACGGATCCCTTTCTTTTCAGTGATGATCAGATATTTTTGGCCGATGTCCTGCACCAGTTCCGTGATGGAAAACGGTTCGGGATTCGGCCGCGTCTGCTTTGCTTCAAGCTTGGAAAGTTCGAACAACTCTTCCACAAGATTACGGAGGCGGTCAGTGGAAGAAAGAACTGTCTTCAAATATTTTTCCCGCTCCGATCTTTCCAGTGTCTCCGCTTTAATCAGCAGTGTTTCGATGTACCCATGAATGGTGGCGAGCGGCGTGCGAAGATCGTGCGATACGTTGGCCACCAGTTCGCGCCGAAGATTGTCCATCGTTTTCATTTCATCGATGTTGCGTACTATGGTATCGGCCATCTCATTAAAGGATGTCGCCAGCTCATTCAATTCGCCTCCGGACGATAATTGTATGCGCGCCAGATGATTTCCCCGTTGAAATTCACGGACGGTGTGGACGATGGTGCGGAGGTTTCTGGTGATAAACAACAGCGCAATCAGTCCGACGATCGCCGCCGCAAAAAGTGTAATCGTCATTGCCCGGGTGCCGATGTTGAGAATGTAGCTGCCGGCCAGCATTTTAAAACTGTTTTCGAATTCCTCGCTGCCGAGAATGACATACAGATATCCGATCACCTTCTCCTCGTCCTTGATCTCCGCAGCGGAAAAAGTCTTCACTTCCATCGCATATTTTGGATCGTCTCCGACAAGAAATTCCGGCTTCCCCTCCATGACGAACTTTTTTACCGGATCGATGGAGACAGTCATTCGGCAGATCTTCGTGTTGGAAGGGCAATGAGAGAGCACTTTTCCGGATGTGTCGAGCGCGTAGACTTCTATGCTCGGATTGAAGAGCTTCTGGATGGTGAAGATCTCCTCCATGCGTGCGGAATCCAACCGGTGATCGACAACCGGTTGATAGTGACGGAGTAATCGCTGTGCGATCGGCATACTGAGCCGCTGGTTTGCCTCCTGAAAATACATGTCTGCGGAGAACGCAATTATGTAAATGTAGACGGAAGAGATAACGATCAACACTGCCAGGAATATTGCGGAGATCCTCCAGTACAGCGATCGGAAGAATTTCTTCACCGTTTTCCTCCCGGTATCTCTTCCGGTTCCGCAAAACGATATCCCACACCCCAGGCGGTGAGAATATACTTTGGTTTCGACATGTCATCCTCTATCTTTGAGCGGAGGCGGTTGATATGGGAGTTCACCGTATGGTCGTATCCGTTAAACTGGTATCCCCAGACAAGCTCCAGCAATTGTTCGCGCGTGTATGTCTTGCCCGGATGAGTTGCGAAGAGCACAAGCAAATCGAACTCTTTTGCCGTCAGGTCCAGCCGTTTTCCGCAGCGCTGCACCTTTCTCCGCTCCCGATCGATTTCAAGATCGCCGGCGATGATCAATGAAGATTTCTCTGCCGATGCTGTTTCCTGCTGCATTGCTTCTGCACGGCGGAAGACGGCTTTCACGCGTGCGATGAATTCCCGCACACTGAACGGTTTTGTCAAATAATCGTCCGCTCCAACCTCCAGGCCGAGCACTTTGTCCAGCTCTTCGGATTTTGCGGTGAGCATCAGAATTGGTGTGTAGTTCTTTTCTGCGCGGACCCGGCGGCAGATTTCCAGTCCGTCCATCTTCGGCAGCATCACATCCAGAACAATCAAATCGAGCTTGTTTTTTTGCGTCTGCGAAAAACCCTTTTCGCCGTCGTTCGCAATTGTGACCTTGCAGCCAAGGTCTTTCAGATGGATACTCAGCAGTTCGGTGATATCGTTATCGTCTTCAACAACCAATACGTGTCTCATAATTATTTAAGATTTACAGCTCTCCAGCAGTGATTGACAAAGTTTTTTGCAGGACGTACCCGTTAGGTGTTTTATAATTGGTAACAAAATTATTGTACGAGAAATGTATCACAAATATATCACGCAGACATAAAAAAAACCGGCGCGAAAGCCGGTAAAATCGATTGCTTTGACGTGCGAAGATATTTTCACTTCTCCACAGGCAATTCAATGAAGAAGGTACTCCCTTTCCCCAATTGACTTTCCGCCCGAATGGTGCCGCCGTGCAGTTCCACGATCAGCTTCGCAATGGAAAGCCCCAATCCGTTCGATGATTCGTTTCCTGTCGGACGGGGAGAAAGTTTTTGAAACTTGCCGAACAATTTTTTCTGCTCCTCTTCGCTCAATCCTGCACCGGCATCCTTCACTGAAACTCGCGCAACATGCTCAATCCGCTCCACGCGGATATCGATCGGTGAACCGAACGGTGAATATTTCACCGCATTGCTGAAAAGATTTTCAATGGACTGATACAAACGTTCGGAATCACCAAAGATCATGCTGTCAGCACCGGGGCACACCGTAAGATTTACCGGCTGTTGTTTTTTGTCCGCCAGATGTTTGTTCGTGGAAACAACATAACCGGTCAGGTCGGAAAGGCTGAGCGAAAGTTTGTTAAGATTGATCTTTCCCTGTTCCATCGATTCCACGCTCAGGAAATCCGTAATGAGATCGACCATCTGTTCCGCAGAACCGGAAATCGCTTTTGCCGATTCCTTCGCAGTTTTCTCATCGAATTCCTCTTCCTGCAGCAGGTGAGACATGCCGACGATTGTTGTGAGCGGATTCTTCAAATCGTGCGCAACGATATTGACCAGATCGCTCTTGAACTGGTTCGCCTGTTCTGCCCGCTCTTTCTCGATCTGCAAATTATGCGTCCGCTCCGCAACAAGTTCCTTCAATTCCCGTTCGCGCTCCTTCAGTGCGCCGATCCGGTAACGGTACGCGGAAAAAATTGCGCCGGTAAACAGAAGCATTACGGAGATGCCAAACCACGACGTTTGATAGAAATGCGGATGCTGTGTGATGGTAACCGCGGCGCCTTCATAATTCCAAACACCATCGTTGTTCGCGGCGATCACGCGGAAGGTGTATGTGCCGGGGGCGATATTTGTGTATGAAACGGTCCGGCCGTTTCCTCCGTTGATCCAGTCGTTATCGTACCCTTCCAGCATATACTTGAATTGCACGAGTTCCGGCGCCAGCAGGCTTAATGCGCTGAAACTGATCGTCGTGCGATTCGTGCCGGCCTGCAGTTCGGCACCGGTATTGTTCATTTCGATCCATTTGCCGTCTGCAGTGATTGTTTCGATATACACCGGCGGAATTATCGCATTGGTCGGGAGTTTTTGAGGAGAAACGATTGTCACTCCTTTCATTGTCGGGAACCAGATCGTACCGTTCCTCATTTTCCATCCCGCCGGCTGACTTCCGCCGTTGCACTCAGCGCTTCCCATGCCGTCGACGATTCCGTACAATGTGAATGTTGTTTGTTGCTGTTCTCCTCTTGCGATGGAGTTGAGTTCTTGTTTGTTGACGCGAAAAATTCCTTTGTTACACGTCAGCCAGAGATAACCCAGGTCATCTTCCTGGATCTCGTGTACCGCAACGGCGTCGTACCCCTGCTCCGGTCCATATTGTGTTACCATGTCCTTTTCAATCCGCTGCAGACCGCTGCGATCCGTACCAATCCAGACTACGCCATCTGCATCGATGTAGATATCCCTGATCTCATCATGAACGAAGCGCTGATTTTGTGTGAATTGTTTTAATTCCTTTTTCGTTTTTAGCGCGGTGAGAATGGTGATGCCGCTGTCAGTCCCGAACCAAACACTGCCGTCCGGATGTTGCGTAATAGCTCGGATAGAATTATTTGTCAATCCGTTTTCCGATGTGTATCGTTGGACCCGTCGTTGATCGACGGAAAAGAGTCCTTCGTTCTGCGTACCGATCCAGATGGTGTTATCTTTTGTTTTTGTGATCACCATGATGTTCTTCGCGTTGATTGCGGGAAATCGGCGGAAGAAATGCGGCGGTTGCGATTGAGATGTGAACACCCCGTCCGATGTTCCGATCCAGATGGTTCCGTTTTTATCATCCAGGACCGTCCGGACAATATTGCTGAGCGGTGTTGTGCCAATCGTGTAATTCCGCGCCGTTCCGTTCTCCCACATAGTAACACCGCCGCCGTTCGTGCCGATCCACTGTGCTCCGCGATTGTCTTCGTATACAGTCCACAGGAAATTGTTTCCGATCCCCTCTTTTTTCGTCAACGCAGTAAATCGCGAATCGCGCAGCCGGTTCAATCCGCCGCCGCCGGTGCCGATCCACAGCGATCCCTCACGATCCTGACAGAGCGCCCAGATAACATCCGTCGTCAATCCATCCACACTGGTCAGTGATTCGAACCGGCCGTTCAGATATCGCGAAAGTCCGCCGCCGCTGCTGCCGATCCAGACGCTGCCGTTTCGGTCCTCATAGAGCACGCGGATAACATTGCTGGACAATCCGTCTTTCGTTGTGAAAGTGGAGAAAACGCCGTTGCGGTACCGGGTGATTCCGCCGCCGGCGGTGCCGATCCAGATATTGCCGAAGCGGTCTTCAATGACCGATCGCGCGATATTGTGCTGCAGAAATCCTGATGAGGTATCGATTTGTTCCACGAAAGAAGCCGTCTTTCTCCGCACGCCATTGTCCGTTCCGATCCAGATCTCGCCGTCACTTGTTTCAGTGATGGACCAGACGATGATTCCGGCAACATCGAATTCCGCAGATCGGTCACGGAACTGAGTGCCATCATACGACAGGATGCCGGAATGTGTGCCAAACAGAATTGATCCGTCATGAAGTTCGACAACAGTGCTAATGGTTGTGCGAGGAAACCCGGGTTCCAGTGCTATCCGGTTGAAACTCCCTTTGCTGTAGGAATATAAGCCGTTGGTAGTTCCGATCCATAATCGGTTCTGTGAATCCTGGAAGAGCGATCGCGGCTGTGCATTTTTCAGAACGGATTCATAATTTTTGAACGTAACGCCGTCGAAACGGTACAGTTCTGCATATGTTGCCAGCCATAAATATCCGTCGGACGATTGGGCGAGGGCGATGATGGAGTTATGTTTCAACCCCTGAACTTCCTGCCAGGTATCCAACCGGTATTGCGTGATGCGCTTGGAAGTGGAAAGCCCCGGAGGTAACTGCGCAGAAACGCTGCTGCTGAACAATACGATTGCTAAGAAAACGAACAAACGATTTCCCCCTACGGAAATGATGCTTGGATTTCCGCAATGATAGAGAATAACAAAATGAAATACAATGCGGTGGCGAGCATCTGTTGCCCGGATCACAGAGTACTGATTACAGACGGTCGCGCAGCCACCGTTGAATATCTCCCAAGCATTCATCGTTAATCTGGTGAGCCATGGGATATTCACTATACGTGACATGGGCATTCGACGTAGAAAGAAGTGCATTCGTCTTCCGCGCGGACGCAATCGGGATGACGGGGTCGTTAAGACCGTGTGAAATGAAAATACTCAGGTCCTGAAGCTCGTTTAGCTTATACTCCGGTTCCAGTTCTTTTGGTGCGAATCCGCTTAATGCAAGAATTCCGGCACAGAGTTTTGGCTGTGTTAAAGCGATTGCGTAAGACATGATCGCTCCCATGCTGAATCCGAGCAAAAACAGTTTTTCTGTTTTTAAAGGAGCAAGAAAAGAAAGGATCTCATTTTTACTATGGAGAAAACTCTTTTCATCCACGCTGCCGTCCTCAAACAGATCGAACCAAGTATACCCGCCCCAGTCGAACTCAAATGGCGCGCGCAGAGAGTAAATGTCCAATCGAGGATCAAGATGACTTTTGAGTCCAAACAGATCGTGTTCGTCCGAACCGCGGCCGTGCAGCATAATCAAAGTGGTTTTTTTTGAATTTTGTTGCGACGCGGGCTGAAAAACGGAATGCAGCATAGCAAGGCACTAAGTTTATGGAAATCGGCGAAACGTCCGTTCCGGTTATTTGAGGATATTTTGTACGCCTACGCGGATCATCATCACCGCGATTGCAACCAAAAAGAGTGCGGCAACTTTTGCAAAGGCTTTCGTTCCCCCTTCACCCATCAGTTTTATGACAAGGTCGGAATGGCGGAACATGATCCAGACAATGAACAAATTTACTGCGAGCGAGACCATGGAGATCCAATATCCGTACGCATCAACGATTATGATGATCGTCGTCAGCGCTCCGGGTCCCATAATCAAAGGAATGCCGATCGGAACGACGCCGACCGAGGTGTTCGGTTTCCGTTCTTCCTCTCCGCCGGAGAAGAGCAGATCGGTGACGCCGAGGACCAACAGAACAATTCCTCCGCCGATTCGGAAATCATTTTCCGTAATGCTGAGAAATTTGAAGATTACTTTTCCGAGAACGAGAAAGACCAGCGCGACAGCCGCCGAAGTCAATGTTGCTTCAACAATCAGCTTGCGCCGCGCTTTCAGCGTCATTCCCTCAGTCAACGAGATGAAAATAGGAACGAGTCCCGGCACATCTATCGCAACGAAAAGCGGAATGAACGCCATGATCAAATCGTTCAATATGTTGAGGGCATCTTTCATTAATTATACGGACATCTTCTTCAATTCTGCCTCGATAATTGAAACCGTTTCTTTTTCGGGGATCAAAATTCGCGCGCCTGAGTGTTTCACGGCGTCGGCGACGGAACCCTTCTTCTCCTTCAGAAGGAGCCAGATGTGATAGCCGAGCCGCGATTGATCGTTCGGTTCTTTTGTGGGAATGGATTTGACGCTGTCATAAGCAATCTTCTCCAATGATGTCGCGTCTGCGTATTTTACGGTTGCCGGTGCTGTCGTAGACATAGAAAACTCCTTTATATGCATTATTGATCGAACCGGAGCAATATAATCAACACTTACTTGAGAAGCATCGACTCTTTCATCCCCAGGATCTTCATCATCTTGCCTGCGAGTTGTTCCAGGAGTGACCGGTGCTGCTCGACAGAGCCGAACCGCTCGGCGTAATCGTGCATCGCGGCAATCATTCCGATGTCCTTTCCCGCTTTCTCACTCAAGTAGTATTTGTTATTCATGATCTCGATGTAGAGCTCTGCCGCCGTTTTTCCTTGAAAGAATTCCAGAATGTGTTCGGACCGGAAGAGGGTGCAGATCGGGACGAAGATGGTTTCATACCAATCCCGCGTAGCGGCGGCAAGGTCCACATCCTGCCGCAGCCGCTCACTCATATACCACTTATGTTCTTCGATATGTTTCAGGAACTGGTCGACATAGGCAGGATTGAAGATGCTTCCGAGGAACTTGTCGATGTTGAACGATGTCTGCTGTTCGAACTTCTTTTTTTTCATCTCTACCTTATAAAGCAGCTGATAACGCTCGCGAATAAACTCTTTGTCTTCTTCGGTACCGGCGAGTTCACGCTTAATGCCGCTCGCCCGCAAATCTTCCACGATCCAGTCCATCGATTCGAAGAAGAAGGCCAAGTCCGCTTCGCGCAGGGATCGGGAGATGCAGGGGCGAATCTCCACTGTCTCCGCATCGGAAAGATAGGCCACGAGCATCGTCTGCTTCCCGACGAACGGCACGTCCCTCTTTTCAAATTTAATCAACGTGTTAGCCAGCGACGAGTCCCCCCAGTAAATGCCGTTACTGTGCAGTTGCACGAACAGCCGCACGATCGCTTCCCAGATCTTCCGCCGGTTTTCTTCCCTAAAATTTCGCGAGTACAGCATGGAATCCGGCAGCACTTTGTTCACCAGCACTGTAACAGTATGCGAAACGAAATTCTCTTCGTATTGGATTCCAACGGGCGTTTCAACGGGAAGCGGCGGTTCTTCGCGTACGACAAATCCGGCGGGGACAAGCGTATGGATTCCGCGGAGAAGCATTTGTTCATAATGGTCGATCTCTTTCCTGGAGATTTCCTCGCTGATCTCTTTGATGCCAAACGAGAATCGTCCCGCCTTTACAAATATGACCACGTGGCGTGAAATACCCCGTTTAATATCCAGCACCTGCACGCCAAAACGGTGCCACTCCGCTATCGGTTGCGTCCAGGGCAGTTTCTTCAGTTCGGCCTCGAAGAGAGGATCGACGTGAAAACGGATTGTAGGAGTATCATTCATGGCACACAAAGATACGGAATTATTGCGATGATGTGCCGGAGCGCCGGCATGATGCCGCCGGTCCGCAGGAACGCGCTATTGCTTTTTGCTGTAGCGCACCTGAAGATACTTTATGATACCCGGAAGGATGGAGAGGAAAACGATGAAGAGAATAACAAGTTCCAAATGGTTCACAATAGCCGGGAATGCTGTACCGAGGAAATATCCCGTCAGCGTCATGCTGAGCACCCACGATGTACCGCCGACGATGTTGTATGTGACGAATTTTGAGTACGGCATTTCGCCGATCCCCGCAACAACCGGTGCGAACGTCCGCGCGAACGGCATCCAGCGGGCAACGACAATGGTGAAGGATCCGTACTTTTCATAGAATTCTTTAGTGGCGATGAGGTGTTTCTTTTTGAAGAACCGCGAATCTTCGCGTGCATACAGCGCATGACCGCCGGTTTTTCCGATGTAATAGCCTGCGGCGTCCCCCGTTATGGCGGCAACAACTAGCAGAACATTCAGTTCATAAATATTGAACAATCCCTGCGCTGCAAACAATCCGGCGGTAAACAACAATGAATCTCCCGGTAGAAAAAATCCGACGAGGAGTCCCGTTTCAGAAAAGACGATCAGGAACAGTCCAACATATCCGGCCCACGCAACCAATGCCTGAATATCCCGCAGTTTGTCAAAAAATTCTGTGATAAATTCCATGGATGATAATCCTGATCAAAGTGGCATTAAAATTCCGGTGTTCAACAAATAGATCAGTCCCGCACCGATCACCAGACGGTAGATGATAAAAATGTACGTCGTGTGGTTCTTCAGATAATTAAGAAGGAAAGCAATGGAGGCGTATCCGACAATACCCGAAACAAAGGTCGCAACGATAACATTCGCTACACCAATATCCGAAGAGAGCAGCAGTTCCCGCTCTTTCACCAATTCCAGCACACCTGCGGCAAAAACGGAAGGCAGCGAAAGCAGAAAAGAAAACCGCGCGGCTGTTTCTCGGCTCATCCCCGCCAACAATCCTCCGGTGATGGTTGTTCCCGAACGGGATGAACCGGGAATAAGAGCGATGCTCTGCCAGATTCCGACAACGACGGCATCTTTCCACGTCAGATCGTTCAGCAACTTCAGATGCTCACCCCGCGCAAGTTTTTTCTTGGTGATCGCTTCCGCGATCATAAGTATAACGGCTAGGACGATAAGTGATCCGCTGATGATATAGAGAGAGCGGAACGATGTTTCAATCTGATGTTTCAGCAGCAGACCAAAGAAGACGATCGGCACTGTTCCCGCTGCGATCATCCATCCCATTTGTGCATCCCGGTTATAAAAGAGTTTTCTGCTCACAATTCCTTTAACAACAGCAATCGTGATCGTGCGAATGTCGATTCGAAAGTAGAAAAGCACGGCGACGAGCGTGCCAAACTGGATAACAGCGGTGAAGGCTGCGCCGGGATCGTTCCATCCCAACAACGCTGGAATGATACGCAGATGCCCCGTGCTGCTGATCGGCAGGAATTCTGTTAGTCCTTGAATGATTCCCAGAATGATTGCTTGTAAGAGATCCATACGATTTGATTGGCAATAAAAAAGAGGAGTGAGATACTCCTCTTTTATAACAGGACAAGGTACGAAAAAAATATTCCCTTTCAAAAGAAAGCATCGGGAAGAAAAAACAGTTGAATTCCTTCGATTTAAGTTGTACTCTAGCCGGGTATACAAGAGAGTATTTGTCTCTTCATTAAATCCTCCACAACACACACTATACACCATGAGCACTTCCACTTCCACTAAATCCCAGTTTGGGACCCTTATCACGGTCTTTTTCTTCTGGGGATTTCTCGCAGCGTCGAACGGCGTCTTCATTCCGTTCTGTAAAGAACATTTCAACTTGTCGCAGTTCCAATCACAGCTGATCGACCTCGCCTTTTATCTTGCATATTTTGTCGGATCTCTGGCCTTATACCTGACCGAGCGACTGATGAAGATCGATTTCCTGAACAAGATCGGGTATAAAATGGGGATCGCTTACGGTCTCTTCATCTCTGCCGCCGGCGCAATTGCAATGATCGGTGCAATCAATATCGGCAACTACTGGCTGATTCTTGGTTCGTTGTTTCTGATAGCTGTCGGTTTCTCACTGCAACAGACATGCGCTCAGCCTTTTGCCATCGCCCTGGGAAAACCGGAAACTGGTTCTCACCGGCTGAATTTGGCGGGCGGATTAAATTCGTTTGGAACAACAATCGGTCCGTTGATCGTCAGTTATTTCCTCTTCGGAGGATTGACGAAGAACGTTCAGGTCGAGATATCTTCCGTTAATGAAATGTATATGATGTTGGCAGGTCTCTTCATTGCCGTTGCAATATTCTTCATTTTCTCCAATCTACCAAAAATCACGCAGGACGAGCATATCGAAGCGGGGCGCGGTGCGCTAAAATATCCGCAGTTGGTCTTTGGTATGATCGCCATCTTTGTTTACGTGGGTGTTGAGGTGACAATTCAAAGCAACATGGGAGCACTGCTGAAGCTTCCTGAATTCGGCGGATATGACGAATCGGAAATCTCCCGTTTCATTTCCTTGTTCTGGGGCAGTTTGATGATAGGACGTTGGACTGGCGCCATCACCGTGTTTAATCTGACCAAACTCTGGAAGAATATTCTCACCGTTGTTGTTCCCTATATTGCATTTGGAGTGATCCTTGGTGCGAATTCATTAAACGGTACCGATGTGAGTGATTTGTATGTTTACGCATTCGTCATTGCTATTCAAATCGTGGGATTCTTCATCGGTCAGGAAAAACCAGCAAAGACGCTGCTCGTCTTCTCCCTGCTGGGTATGGCGGCAATGTCCGTTGGTATGCTGACGACAGGGAAAGTTGCCATTTTTGCTTTCATCAGCGGCGGACTTTTCTGCTCGGTAATGTGGCCGAACATCTTCTCCCTTTCTGTGGCAGGTTTGGGAAAATATACCAGTCAGGGTTCTACATTCCTTATCATGATGATTCTTGGTGGAGCGTTGATTCCTCCATTCCAGGGATGGATCAGTGATGTGCTGGATAATATCCACCTATCTTATATCGTCACCATCTTCTTGTTTGGATATCTTGCGTTCTTTGCTCTAAAAGCAAAATCAGTCCTGAAAGCACAGGGAATCGATTACGAGACAGCGGCAGGCTCGCATTGACCGGGTAAACGGTAGAAATGAAATAAAAAACGTCCTTTAAGAGGACGTTTTTTATTTGCGGTAGTTGAGAGAGGAATGGTAAATTTAATCGGCGGACATTTTTGAATACTCCGACAACGCCATCGATGTCAGCTTGTCTTTCAGCTCTTTGGGCATCAATACTTTGTCCCAGTATTTCCCCTTATCATTCTTGTCCTGATCCGACGGAACGCCGATAAACAGTCCGTTCTTGCCGTCAGCGATTTTAAAGCCTTTAATCGTGAACCCTTCCGACGTTTCAAGGTCGAAGAACGCCCGCAGATTGTTCGCGCCGGCGAATTGTTTCATGTTGACTACATTCATACTGCCTCCTATGGATTGTGAAGAAAATGTACTGCTGGATTGCGTGGAGGCAAAATTACTAACGGCGAAAATCGCAGTCAAGAAATATGCATTGACCAAGTAGGTCGGTGGCGTGAAAAGGTATTACAAATGGATTCGGCGGTAAAAAGTATTGTTGAAAAAGGCATTGAATGAAAAGCGGCAAATTAAGTAATGGAACGGGACTTTCCTTCAATCGCCGCACGGACGAAGCCGTTGGCTTTTTGCAGTCGCTGCACAGCTTCATCAAAACCGACATTTGCCTTAATCATCACTAGAGCGGTCTTCACATGTCCCTTTGCTTCGTTGAGACGGCGCTCCGCAGTGGCATAGTCTACCTCCGTTACCGTCATCACCACCCGTTTTGCCCGCTCTACCAATTTGTTGTTGGTCATTTGAAGATCGATCATCATGTTTTCATACACCTTGCCCAGGCGAATCATCGCTGTGGTGGTGATCATGTTCAAAATCATTTTCTGTGCCGTTCCGCTTTTCATCCGGGTGGAACCCATAATCACTTCCGGGCCGACCTCAGCGCAGATGGCAACATCCAATGCGTCGGCCAGATGTTTATATTCCGCTAGTTCAAGATTCTTTCTGGGATTGGTTGTAATGTAAACTGTTTTCGCTCCCCGCTCTTTAGCCCTTATCACTGCACCGATCACATACGGGGTGCGCAAACTTGCGGCAATACCGCAGACGACATCGTTCGGTCCGACATTCTTTGTATCAATATCGTTTACGCCGGTTTCTGGTCTATCTTCCGCACCTTCAACAGAACTGAACATAGCACCGTTACCCCCGGCAATCATCCCTTGCACCATCTCCGGTGAAACGCCGAAGGTGGGAGGGCATTCGCTGGCATCGACAACACCCACCCTTCCGCTGGTGCCGGCTCCGACGTAGATCAAGCGCCCGTCATGAACAAAAGCATTTACTACTAATTCAACGGCTTGAGTGATGTACGGGATTTGTTCTTCAACGGCGAAAGATACTTTTTTGTCTTCATTATTGATTATGGCAAGAATATCGCTGACCGAACGCGTGTCGAGGTTCCACGTATCCGGATTGCGCTGCTCGGTAGAAAGATTCTGCAGTTGTTGAAAGAGTTTGTTCATTTCAAAAATATCCTCAGTTACCGTGCTGTTGCGATGATCAGTTTTTTATCCAGATTCTCAAACACTTCGCTTCCCGGGAAGACCAGCGGCACACTGGTGAACGCGATATTGGGAAAAACTTTTTGCGCAGTTTTTTCCTCTTCCTCTATCTCCGCCCCTTTGAATGTAATCAAAGAAGGAACGGAAAGGGAGAGTTTTTCCGCCATGGTGTTTCTGCCCGTTTCATTTTTTAGAAAAGGAATTCCCCAGATAATTAAGTTGGAAAGACTGCTTACAGAGCGGGCAACAACAACATCAAAGCTTCGTGAGAACGATGGTTGTTTTTGTATCTCTTCTGCTCTTCCCCAAACAGTTAAAACATTTTTTAATGCGAGAGATTCGGCCATGGATTGCACCGCAGAGATCTTTTTTTGAGTGGAGTCGAGGAGGACAAAAGAACATTCGGGTAAAAGTATTGCCAGGGGAATTCCCGGAAATCCTCCTCCCGTTCCCAGATCCAGAATTCTGGATCCGTTCCGGAAAACGATCTTAAACAGCATCGTCAAAGAAAGGGAAATATGCCCCCGCCAGATATTTTCCTCGTTCTTTCTGGAGACCAGATTAATTTTTTTATTCCACTCCAAAAGAAGCTTTCGATACTGTGTTAAAAGGGCAATATCTATATCCGTTATAGAGACACCATTTTTCTTACAGAGCGTATAGAGCCAAAGTTCGTCGTTGGTCATTGTTTCACGTGAAACGTGCTGATGATCATCCTCGGTGGTCATTCCAAATTCTGAGAAGAGAGTTAATATGATTCGTTTTGTTTTAAAAAAATACTGAGAACGGCAACATCGGCATTCGTCACTCCGGCAATGCGGGTCGCTTGTCCGATTGACCTCGGACGAACACGATGAAGTTTTTCTTTTCCTTCTGCGCTTAATGAAGAAATTTTTGCATAGTCAAAATTTTCCGGGATAAGATACTCTTCGAATTTTGCAAACCGTTGGATCTGTTCATTCTGTCTCTGGATATACCCTTCGTACTTTACATCAATCTCTACCTGTTCCCGAACATCGGCCCTCTGAAGATGATTTAAAATATTCTCATCCGATAGAGAGTCAGCAATATCCAAAGCGGTGATGTTTGTTCTTCGAAGCATTTTTGCGAGAAGATCGTTTTCCTGGATAGGAGATTCTTTTTTCTTTTCGAGAATCGGATTAATTTTGACGGGAGATATTGTTGTCGAAAGTAAATAGCGGATTGTTTCCTCAATCATCAATTCTTTTTCATTTAACCGTTCGAGCATCTCACCGGAAATTAATCCAAGTTCGTGACCAGCACGCATCAATCTACGATCCGCATTATCTTGTCTCAATAACAATCGGTACTCTGCGCGGGACGTGAACATTCTATACGGCTCGTCGGTGGACTTGTTAATGAGGTCATCGACCATCACACCGATATATCCCTCGCTTCGTTGAACGATGAATGGATTTCTTTTTTGTATTTTCAGCGCAGCATTGATTCCTGCAATAAGTCCTTGCCCAGCGGCTTCCTCATAACCAGAGGTACCATTTATTTGTCCAGCGAGGAAAAGTCCTGCGACAAGTTTAGTTTCAAGTGAGTGTTTTAGTTGATGCGGTGGAAAATAATCATACTCCACCGCATAGCCCGGTCTGATAAACTTTGCATTCTCCAACCCAGAAATGGAACGGAGACCTTCATATTGTATCTCTTCTGGAAGACTTGTAGAAAATCCATTCACATACACGACATTGGTATCGTATCCTTCCGGCTCAAGAAAAATCTGGTGTCGATCACGATCTGCAAAGCGAAAGACTTTATCTTCGATGGATGGACAATATCTCGGACCGATCCCTTTAATGCGACCGGTAAACATCGGTGAACGATCAAATCCCTTTTCTAGAATCTTGTGCGTTGAAGGATTTGTATAGGTCAGATACATGGGGATCAACCTGTTCGTGATCTTCTCATTCTGATATGAAAATGGAATTGGTGGATCATCGCTGTTCTGGATCTCCGTCTTTGAAAGATCGATGCTGTGAAGATCGATCCTTGGAGGTGTTCCCGTTTTCAATCTTCCCGAAACGAATCCTAGTGCCCTTAAACTTTCTGTAACACCGCGAGCGGGTGCTTCTCCAAACCTTCCTCCTTTTCTATTCCTCTCCCCGGTGTGCATTAAACCGTTTAGAAATGTTCCGGCACACAATACCATAGAGCCGCAAACGATCTCGTGGCCGAGAAATGTTCTGATTCCCTGGAGCGCATTTCCGTTGACAATGATCTCGGCAACAGAATCCTCCAGCACTTCAAGTCCATTTTGATTTAGGACTCTTTGTTGAGCATCCACAGAATACCACTCTCTGTCATTTTGCGAACGAGGAGACCAGACTGCTGGACCCTTTGAAGTGTTGAGCATCTTAAATTGAATTCCCGTGGCATCAGCGATCTTTCCCATTTCACCACCCAGGGCATCAATTTCCCTTACCAAGTGTCCTTTTGCTGTCCCGCCGATTGCAGGATTGCACGACATCCTTCCAATTGCATTTGCTTTCAGAGAAACAAGAAGCGTAGAGCAACCCATTCTTGCGGCAGCGAGGGATGCTTCAATACCCGCATGTCCCCCCCCCACAACCACTACCTGATAATATGTCTTTGGTCTATTCACAAGCATAATGTTTCACGTGAAACAATTTCATCCATTAAGTTCATTTGAATCGCATGCATATCGACTATTTTCCAATGCAGAATTTTGAGAATATATTGTTGAGAATATCTTCTGGAGTTGTCAATCCGATAATTTCTCCAAGATAGTTAAGTGCTGCCCGCAAATCAACCGAAGCAAAATCTCCCCCCAGTCCGTTGTTAAGAGATGACTTAGCCGCATCCAGTGAAGCAAGGGATCGCTCCAGTGCCTCTTTATGCCTGATGTTTGTAATAGTTACAGAGGATGACGAAGGGTCATGATGAGGGATTGAGATTTCAACTAGCCGTTTCTTTAGGTTATGGATTCCCTCATGAGTCTTGCAGGATATCCAAATGGAAGACTCAATATTCAAAACGCTATAGGATTCATTTTTAATATCAAATTTGTTAAAAACCCACAAGATGGATTTTTTACCATTGTACTCCATGGCAATGGAATTAAAATCCTCTATGTGTGCTTCAGTTTCGCCAACCGAACCATCGATGAGTAGTAAAATAACATCTGATGCATCAATTACTTTCGTGGTTCTTCGTATTCCCTCCAATTCAATAACATCAGTTGATTCGCGAAGCCCGGCAGTATCATGAAAAATAAACTCAACACCTTCTAGTAAAATATTTTCCTCGATCGTATCCCGGGTTGTCCCTGGAATATCGCTGACAATTGCCCTCTCCTCTTGCAACAGTACATTCAACAAACTGGACTTCCCGGAATTTGGTCTACCGATTAAAGCAACCTTGATACCTTCTTTGATAATCTTCCCCTCTTGATAACTGGAGATAAGCATGTGAATGGTGTTTTGAATTGCAGATAACTTTTCCACGAGTGTCTTTTTTTCCGTCAGCTCTATCCCCTCTTGCGAAAAGTCCAATTCAAGCTCCAGCAGCGAACAGATGGTAAGAATTTCCTCGCGCAATTGTTGAACAGCTCCGGAAAGTTTTCCACTTAATTGATCAACGGAAGCTTTATGCGATTTTTCTGCTTTTGAATGAATGATATCAGCAACCGCTTCAGCCTGTGTCAGGTCCAGCTTGCCATTTAAAAAAGCGCGGAGGGTGAATTCACCCGGTTCAGCCGGCCGAACACCGATTCTATAAAGAAGGCTCAGAATTTTTTGCGAGACAAAGTAACCACCATGCGAACTGATCTCCACCACATCTTCGCCGGTGAATGATGATGGATTGCGAAAAATAGAAATCAGCACCGTATCGATCGTTTCACGTGAAACAGGGTCAACGATCGTACCATAGTGGACAGTATGGGATTGAGCCTTGATCGCAGATAAAGGACCGTGGAATATAACATCAGCAGCAGAGAATGCGTTATTGCCGCTAATTCTTATAACGGATATACCACCAATTCCGACCGGGGTGGCTATCGCTGCGATGGTGTCGTGTGAACGCTGAATCATGAGAAGATGAAATTTTTTAAAGATACGAAATTATTTCTTGACAACGGAATGGATTATTATATCTTATATATGTGTAACCCAGTTGCACTTCATTTGTATACCAAAAAGAGAATGTCCGCATACAAAACACATACAGACAACTTTGCAAAACGCTCACGCGTTCGTGCTGTTGCTGTACCGTCGGCTCTCCTTCCGCTTAGCGGCATTATTATTCTTTTGGGAATTACATTTGCTATTCTACGCCTAACTATTATCGGCTAAGAATAGCAGAGGTTACTCCCAAAAAAACTTATCACACTTCCACCAACCGTCACACGTGAGAAATAATAACAGGGCGTAACCTCTGAAACAGAGGTTGTGAATTGCTTTTTTATTTTTTCCAGGTGTCCTATGAATCAACATCCTTCATCCCCTTCACCGCAACGCCAAATGACCGGCGCAGAAATTTTTGTTCGCTCTTTAATCGCGGAGAATGTCGACATCGTCTTCGGGTATCCCGGCGGGGCCGTCATCGGCATCTACGATGCCCTTCACGACATTTCTGATATCAAGCATATTCTCACCCGCCACGAACAAGGCGCAGTCCACGCAGCCGAAGGTTATGCAAAAGCAAGCGGAAAACCCGGAGTTGCGCTGGTTACTTCCGGACCCGGCGCAACAAACACTGTCACCGGCATCGCCGATGCGTATATGGATTCTATCCCGATTGTTGTCTTTACCGGACAAGTTGCATTAAAATTAATCGGCAACGACGCGTTTCAGGAAGCGGATATTGTTGGAATCACACGACCAATCACAAAGCATAACTATCTCGTCCGCGATGTGAATGAACTTGCCGCAACAATTAAAGAAGCATTCTACGTTGCAACGACCGGGCGCCCCGGACCGGTGCTGGTAGACTTGCCGAAAGATGTGATGGCGATGAAAACCACATTCAACTATCCGAAGTCGGTGAAGATGCGCTCGTACATTCCGCACGTTGAGGGGCATCAAAAGCAATTGGACAAAGCAATCGCGCTGATTGCAAAATCGAAACGTCCGGTGCTGTATGTCGGCGGCGGAACTATCCTTTCCAATGCAGCAGAAGAGTTGACAACGTTTGCACGGAAGACAAAAATTCCGGTAACAACAACACTGCATGGACTCGGTGCCTTTCCGGAAAACGACGAACTGTCCATGGGCATGCTCGGTATGCACGGCACCTGGTATTCGAACACCGCTGTGCATTACTCCGATCTGTTAATAGCCGTCGGCGCACGGTTCGATGATCGCGTGACCGGTAAAACAGACGGGTTTGCACCGGAAGCAAAAAAGATTCATATCGACGTTGATCCTTCGAACATCAGTAAAAATGTAAAAGTCGATGTACCGATCGTCGGCGACGTGAAAAAAGTACTTCAGCAGTTGCTGCCTTCCGTTACCGCGCTTGATACAGCAGATTGGATCAAAACAATAAAACATTGGAAAGAAGAACATCCTTTGCGGTACAAAAACGGAAAAAATATCCGCATGCAGCATGTAATCCAAACGATCTCCCGCGTGACGAAAGGGAAGGCGGTAATGGTGAGCGATGTTGGTCAGCATCAGATGTGGATGGCACAGTTCTATCAATACATACATCCGCGGACTCATTTAACCTCCGGAGGGCTCGGGACAATGGGATTTTCACTTCCGGCATCGATGGGTGCAGCATTTGCTAGAAAAGATTTTCCGGTGATTTCCATGAGCGGGGACGGTGGAATTCAAATGAACATACAGGAACTTGCCACCATTCGCGAATATAATGTTCCAGTAAAGATTCTCATTATGAATAACGGATACCTCGGAATGGTCCGTCAATGGCAGGAACTGTTCTGGCGCAAACGGTACTCTCATGTGGAGATGACGGGACCCGATTATGTGAAATTGGCAGAAGCGTACGGGATTCCCGCCTTTCGCGCAACGCAAACGGATCAGGTAGAAGACGTTGTACAACAGATGCTCGCGATCGATGGTCCCGTTCTTGTTGAGTTTAAAGTGATGAAAGAAGAAAATGTCTATCCAATGATTCCGGCTGGCCAGACCTATAACGAGATCATTGACTTGCCGGATGATGCAACGGTGCCGGCGGAAGGTGAACAAGAAACAGATTTTACATTGGTAACGACTACCAAAGGATAACACATGAGCACAACACCAGAACAATCAGTGGAACAAGAAGCGCACAAACATACGATTTCGGTTTTGTTGGAAAATAAATTCGGCGCGCTGAATCGCGTCGCGGGAATGTTTTCCGCAAAAGGATATAACCTGGAAAGCATTACGGTCGGACCGACAGAAGATAATGCTGTCTCCAGAATGACTATTGTTACACGCGGGGACGATGCGATCATAGAACAAATTATCAAACAACTGAATAAATTGATCGATACACTCAAAGTTGTCGATCTGACGTATGACAGTTTTATGGAAAGGGAATTAGCCTTAATCAAGGTCAGTTCAAATCCTGAAACCAGGTCCGAGATCATGCAGATCGTGGAAATATTTCAGGGAAAAATTATCGATATTAGTCACAAAACAGTGACTGTGGAAGCGACCGGCAGCGGTCAAAAAGTCGACGCCATCATCAAAATGCTGAAACCGTTCCACATTAAAGAGATTGCCCGCACCGGGCGTGTTGCATTAAAAAGAGAATTTGTGGGAGAAGCATAACAATGAAAGAACCGTACCAGCAGCAAGACAATTTCCCCTTGTATGATCCGCGCAACGAGCACGATGCATGCGGTATCGGGTTTGTTGTCAATATTAAAGGAGAGCGGTCCCATAAAATCATTGCGAAGGGGATCGAGATTCTCATCAACCTTACCCATCGCGGCGCCTGCGGTTGCGATCCCGAAACAGGGGATGGAGCGGGGATCACCATTCAGATTCCACACAAATTCTTTGTGAAAGAGTGCAAAAATCTCGGAATTAATCTTCCGGACGAAGGGGAATACGGAGTCGGCATGGTCTTCCTGCCGGTAAACCAATCCTCACGGCTGGTGTGCGAAGGAATTCTTGAACAAATCATCCGTGACGAAGGATTAAGCGTTCTCGGCTGGCGCGATACGCCGGTCGGCGCGGATGCCATCGGGCGTATTGCCCGTGCGTCGCAACCTTATATAGAGCAGATCTTCATTCGACGCGCGGAAGGAATGACCCGCGAAGAGTTCGACCGGAAACTATATATCGTCCGGAAAAGAGCCGAAGCGGAACTGTATGCCTCCGAAATTAAAGAGAAGGATTTCTTTTACATTCCGTCGTTATCGTCGAGAGTGATCATTTATAAAGGACTCTTGCTTGCTCCACAGATCGAACAATTCTACAGTGAATTGTTGGATACAGATACCGAAAGCGCCCTTTGCCTGGTACATCAACGCTTTTCCACCAATACGATGCCGAACTGGCAGCTGGCGCATCCGTTCCGTTTCGTTAGTCACAACGGCGAGATCAATACGATGCGCGGTAACGTCATCTGGATGCATGCACGACAATCCGTGCTGAAGTCCGATCTGTTCGGCGACGATTTGAAAAAACTGTTTCCCATCATCCAGCCGGACGGTAGTGATTCTGCAGCGCTGGATAATGCGGTGGAATTACTGTACCACTCCGGACGAAGTTTACCGCATGTTATGTCCATGCTCATTCCGGAAGCGTGGAGTCTCGATCCAACGATGTCTTCTGAGAAAAAAGCATTCTACGAATATCATGCATCATTGATGGAACCGTGGGACGGTCCCGCCGCCGTGGCATTTACAGACGGTAAAGTAATCGGAGCTACATTGGATCGGAACGGACTGCGACCGGCACGGTTTATCGAAACGCATGACGGATTGCTGGTGATGGCCTCCGAAGTCGGCGTGCTGCAAATAGAACCGGAACGGGTGAAGATGAAGGGGAGACTGGAACCCGGTAAGATGCTCATGGTCGACCTGGAACAAAAGCGGGTGATTCACGACGAAGAGATTAAAGCGCAATTAAGTTCGCGCAAGCCGTATGGCAGCTGGATCAAAGAAAATCAGATTACACTGGAGGAGCTTGCTGAACCGCCGCGCGCACATACGCTCAGCGAAAAGGATATCGTACAGCGGCAACGGATGTTCGGGTACAGTGACGAAGATGTCCGAATGATCATTACGCCGATGGCGGTGAACGGCGAAGAAGCAATCGGCTCCATGGGAACCGATACGCCATTGGCATGTTTGTCCGACAAGCCGCAATCTCTTTTCAGTTATTTTAAACAACTGTTTGCACAGGTGACCAATCCGCCGATCGATCCGATCCGCGAAGAGTTTGTGATGTCACTTACCAGCTACATCGGTACGGAACGGAATATCCTGGAAGAAACACCTCTCCATTGCCATACGCTGAAGCTGCAGCATCCAATCCTGACTAACAGCGAACTGGAAAAACTCCGCCGCGTGTCGCAGGGAGATTTCCTGACGACAACACTGCCGATGCTGTTTCGCGTGAACGGCGGTGAACAGGAATTAGAACGTGCATTGGATGGATTGTGCCGCCGTGCATCGCTTGCGATTGAATCCGGGTACTCAATAATAATCCTTTCGGACCGCGGTTCAGACGACGAATACGCGCCGATCCCCAGTCTGCTGGCGATGACCGCAGTGCACAATCATCTGGTGCGGGAAAAAACGCGCACACAGGTTGCGCTCGTTGTGGAATCCGGAGAACCGCGCGAAGTAATGCATTACTGTTTATTGATCGGTTACGGTGCAAGTGCGGTAAATCCGTATCTCGCTTTTGAAACGATCGAAGATTTGGCGAACAAAGGACGTTTGTCCAAAGATGTCGCATCTGATTACGCGATCAAGAACTATAAAAAAGCAGTTGGGAAAGGATTGCTGAAGGTCTTCTCCAAAATGGGGATCTCGACGCTGCAAAGCTACCGCGGCGCACAAATCTTTGAAGTGATCGGATTGAATAAAAATTTAGTGGAAAAATATTTTCACGGTACATCATCGCGTATCGAAGGGATCGGGTTGGATGTGCTGGTGGAAGAGGCGAGAAGGAAACATGAATTTGCACATCAGCAATTCTCTCATGCGGAGACAGAGCTCGATCTGGGCGGCAACTATCATTTCCGCATCACCGGCGAGCGGCATCTTATCAATCCTACTACGGTGACGAAACTGCAGCAATCCGTGCGCAAGCGGGATTTCAAGACGTTCAAGGAATTCACGAGCGTGCTGAACGATCAGAACAAGGAATTTTTCACGTTGCGCGGATTGATGGAGTTCAAAGAAGGAACGCGCAGCGTCCATATCGAAGATGTAGAGCCGGCAAAACAGATTGTGAAGCGTTTCGTGACCGGTGCGATGTCTTTCGGTTCAATCAGCAAAGAAGCGCATGAGACCATTGCCATCGCCATGAACCGTATCGGCGGGAAATCCAATACCGGGGAAGGAGGCGAAGATGAAGCACGTTTTCGCTCCGACGCGAATGGAGACCTTCGCCGCAGTGCGATTAAACAGGTTGCATCCGGACGGTTCGGAGTGACGGCTAATTATCTTGTGAATGCCGACGAAATTCAGATAAAAATTGCCCAGGGTGCAAAACCGGGTGAAGGGGGACAGCTTCCGGGATTTAAAGTGGATGAAGTGATCGCGAAAACACGTCACTCCATTGCCGGTGTAGGACTGATCTCTCCGCCGCCGCATCACGACATCTATTCTATCGAAGATCTGGCGCAGCTGATCTATGACCTGAAGAGCGTCAATCCGATCGCTCGTATTTCAGTGAAACTCGTTTCCGAAGTCGGTGTCGGGACGGTTGCAGCAGGCGTAGCAAAAGCGCATGCAGATATGATTCTGATCAGCGGAGACAACGGAGGTACCGGTGCATCACCGTTAACCTCCATTAAGCATGCCGGTATTCCATGGGAACTTGGTCTTGCCGAAACACAGCAAGTGCTGGTGATGAACGATCTTCGCAGCCGTGTTCGCCTGCAGACTGATGGAAAATTACAAACAGGCCGCGATGTTGTGATCGCCGCATTGTTGGGAGCAGAGGAGTTCGGATTCTCAACAGCTCCGTTGATCTCCATGGGGTGCATCATGATGCGCAAGTGTCATCTGAATACATGTCCCGTCGGTATTGCAACACAGGATCCCGAACTGCGGAAAAAATTCACCGGTACTCCGGAACATGTGATCAATTTCTTCTTCTTCATTGCAGACGAAGTTCGCGAAATTATGGCGCAGCTCGGTTTTCGCACTCTGGACGAGATGATCGGCCGCGTGGACATGCTCCGTCAGAGAAAAGATATCGATCACTGGAAAGCGAAAGGAATTAGCCTTTCTTCAATCCTGCATCAGCCGACAGTGCCTCTGCGAATCGGACGCCGATGTTCCATCTCTCAAGATCACGGTTTAAATGAAGCTTTGGATTATCATCTGCTCGAACAGACGAAAGCGGCACTGGAAGAGAAAAAGCCGGTGGAACTTTCCATGCCCATCCGGAATGTGCACCGCACAGTAGGAGCTTTGTTGAGCGGACGAATCGCAAAATATTACGGTGCAGAAGGATTGCCGGAGAGTACCATCAAAATCAACTTCAACGGTTCGGCGGGACAGAGTTTCGGCGCGTTTCTGTCCAAGGGTGTTACACTGACGCTCGAAGGGGATGCAAACGATTATGTGGGGAAAGGTTTATCGGGCGGGAAGATCATTATCTATCCTCCAAAGAATTCCACATTTGTTCCGGAAGACAACTCCATCGTCGGCAATGTTGTATTGTACGGCGCAACAAGCGGTGAAGCATATTTCGGTGGAAAGGCGGGCGAACGGTTCGCAGTACGAAACAGTGGAGCCACCGTTGTTGTGGAATCGGTCGGTGCCAACGGTTGCGAGTACATGACAAACGGAACAGTGGTCGTGCTCGGAAAGACTGGAAAGAACTTTGCAGCGGGAATGTCGGGAGGATTTGCCTATGTGCTGGACGAGGACGGAGAATTTGCATCGAAGATGTGCAACAAATCCATCGTCGATCTGGATCCGCTGACGGAAGAGGACGAACAGCGTGTGCAGACGTTGATAAAGAAACATGTTGAATATACCGGCAGCATGCGCGGTCAACGAATCCTGAATGATTGGATAGCGTTCAAAACAAAATTTGTAAAAGTATTCCCGCACGATTATAAACGCGTGCTGAATGCGGTACAACAGAAAGCAAACAAGGAGACAGCAGCAGTGAAAAACAATGTTGCCGGTAAGGAGGTGCTGAATGGGTAAGCCAACCGGATTTATGGAATATCAGCGGGAAGTGCCGCAGCGCCGTCCTGTCCCAGATCGATTGGATGACTGGCGCGATGTTTACACCGCATTCGCCGAGGAGAAAGTAAAAATCCAGGGTGCCCGTTGTATGGATTGCGGAATTCCATTTTGTCAATCAGGGTGCCCGGTAAATAACGTTATTCCGCACTGGAATGATCTGATCTATAAAGACCGGTGGGAAGAAGCGGTGCGCGTTCTGCATTCGACGAATAATTTTCCCGAATTTACCGGGAATGTCTGTCCCGCTCCGTGCGAAGCGTCCTGCGTTCTGGGTATCAACGAACCGCCGGTAACAATCAAAGTGATCGAACGGACGATTATTGAACATGCATTTGCTCAAGGGTGGATTAAACCGGAACCGCCGAAGAAACGGTCCGGCAAAACCGTTGCCGTCATTGGTTCTGGACCTTCAGGGTTGGCCGCGGCACAGCAATTGAATCGCGCCGGACACCGTGTAACGGTGTACGAAAAGAACGATCGTGTCGGCGGATTATTGCGGTACGGTATTCCCGATTTCAAATTTGAAAAACACCTGTTGGATCGCCGCATTGAACAATTGCAGGCGGAAGGGATCGTCTTCACAACCAAAACAAATGTCGGCGTGAACATCTCTGCCGAAGAATTGCGACGTTCCTATGATGCGATCGTCCTGTGCGGCGGTTCAGAATCACCACGCGATCTGAAAGTGCCGGGACGCGAGTTGAGGGGGATTCATTTCGCCATGGAATTCCTTCCGCAGCAGAATAAGCGAATAGCCGGCGACAAGACTGATCCTTCCAAAGATATTCTCGCTACCGGGAAACGCGTAGTGATCATTGGCGGCGGAGATACTGGAGCAGATTGTCTCGGGACCAGTTTGAGGCAAAAAGCAAAATCAGTGCATCAATTCGAGATTATGCCGAAGCCGCCGCTAGAGAGAGCGGCATCCACGCCGTGGCCATTGTGGCCGCTGCAATTACGGACGGAAAGTTCGCACGAAGAAGGGGGAACACGGGACTGGGCGCTGGCGACAACGAAGTTCGAGGGCGATGCCGGCGGCAATGTGACGAAACTACACGCGATCCGAGTCGGTCCGCCGCCAAACTTTGCCCCCATGACGGGAACAGAGTTTACGCTGGATGCAGATTTAGTATTGTTAGCGATGGGATTCAATGGCCCTTCGAAAAACGGATTGCTGGATGAACTCGGCGTTGCGCTGGATGCACGCGGTAATGTCTCAACGGACAAGGAGTATATGAGTTCTATTCCCGGAATATTTTCGGCGGGAGATATGCGGCGGGGACAATCGCTCGTCGTCTGGGCAATCAGCGAAGGGCGCAAAGCGGCACGGAGCGTCGATAAATACTTAATGGGGGGAACATCACTTCCGTAATAATTGGGGAAAGGAGAAACACTATGAAAAGGATTCTTTTCATCACTGTTTTGTTTGCTTTCCAGACCTTGGTCGCACAGAAACAACAACAGCAGTCCGGCAGTACTATTGTTGTGCAGTTGAACGGCATAAAAGAACAATCGGGACAGGTACTACTGAGTCTTTTCCGAACTGAAGAGGGTTTTCCCACGCATCCAGAAAAAGCGTTCCGGTGGAGCAGGGCGAAAGTAACGTCGTCATCGTTGATCATCAGTTTGGATGGACTTCCGCTCGGAACGTATGCCATTGCCGTTGTGCACGATGAGAACGAGAATGATGTGATGGATCGGAATATCTTCGGATTGCCGGATGAGCAGTACGGCATCTCCAACAATGCAGCAAGGAAGTTTGGTCCACCAAAATTTGAAGAAGCAAAATTCACCGTGACCGGAAAACGGGACACGGTTAAAATAGAAATGCAACCATAACAATACTAAGAAGCTGTACGCGTTTTAAGCGACTGAACCAGCAAAACTAAAGGAGAAACAGATGGCACATATAAATTTCGGCGGAACCGTTGAAGAAGTAGTCACTCGCGAAGAATATCCGCTCGATAAGGCGAAAGAATTTTTAAAGAATGAGGTCGTAGCAATTATCGGGTATGGTCCGCAAGGATACGGACAATCGCTGAACATGCGAGACAACGGCATCAATGTGATCATCGGTCAGCGTAAAGGCGGACAAGGGTGGAGCGATGCGGTGCGTGACGGCTGGGTGGAAGGGAAGAATCTCTTTTCCAACATCGAAGAAGCGATTCAAAAAGGGACTATCATTCAGTATCTTCTCTCTGATTCCGGACAGAAGCAGCAGTGGGAGACCGTGAAAAAGAATCTGAAAAAGGGACAGGCACTCTATTTCTCCCACGGTTTCTCCGTTGTGTTCAAGGATCAGACCAATGTAATTCCTCCGCCAGATGTCGACGTGGTACTCGTCGCTCCGAAGGGAAGCGGACGAACGGTGCGGAGCAATTTTCTCGCCGGAAGCGGGATTAATGCAAGCTTTGCAGTTTTCCAGGATGCAACCGGCAAAGCACGCGAACGGGCGATTGCGTGCGGCATTGCGATTGGATCAGGATATCTCTTTCCGACAACATTTGAAAAGGAAGTTCTTTCCGATCTGACGGGAGAACGCGGAGTGCTGATGGGCGCGATTGCCGGCTTGATGAAAGCGCAATACGATGTGCTCCGGCAGATGGGACATTCGCCGAGTGAAGCGTTTAACGAAACAGTGGAAGAAGCGACACAAAGTTTGTATCCGCTTGTTGGTAAATACGGTATGGACTGGATGTTTGCAGCCTGTTCCGTTACTGCACAGCGCGGCGCATTGGACTGGGCGAAAAAATTCGAAACGGCAAACCGTCCGTTATTCGAATTGCTCTATCGCGATGTGCAATACGGTGTTGAAACTAAAAGAGTACTAGATTCCACCAGCGCACCCGACTATCGTGCCACACTGCAAAAAGAGCTGGACGAATGGAAGAACTCCGAAATGTGGAAAGCCGGAGAAGCAGTGCGCGGACTGCGCCCGGAAAACTGGAAGAAATAAATTATTATCCGTGCGGACACCAGTCCGTATAGTGGGAACGGTCTATCGACCATTCCGACAAATATAATGAAAACAAGAATATTCACATACGATACAACGTTGCGGGACGGGACTCAAGGAGAAGAGGTATCATTCTCAGCCGAAGATAAGATCAAAATTGCAAAGCGTCTTGATGCTTTCGGCATTGATTACATCGAAGGAGGATGGCCCGGCTCCAATCCGAAGGATATGGAATTCTTTGAGAGTGCCCGTACAGTGAAATTCGCTCACGCGAAGATCGCCGCCTTCGGAAGCACACGCCGCGCAAAAAACCGTGTGGAAGACGATGCGAATATCAAGGCGCTTCTGGATGCACAAACCCCCGTTGTGACGATCTTCGGCAAGACTTGGCTGCTGCATGTGAAAGAGGCGCTGCAGATCACCGAAGAAGAGAATCTGGAAATCATTTCCGATTCAGTTGCGTACCTTAAAAAGAACAACAAAGAAGTAATCTACGATGCCGAACATTTCTTTGACGGATATAAAACGGACAAAGCATATGCGTTGAAAACATTGAATGCAGCACAGTCTTCCGGTGCGGACGTGATTGTTCTGTGTGATACCAATGGCGGCACCATGCCGTGGGAAATCTCGGAGATCGTTGAAGCAGTGAGAACACATGTTGCCATTCAGCTGGGTATTCATACACACAATGATAGCGACATGGGTGTTGCCAATGCGTTGGCGGCAATCGGTAAAGGCGCAACACATGTGCAAGGTACAATAAACGGTTATGGAGAACGATGCGGCAATGCGAACATGTGTTCCATTATCCCAAATCTTGAGTTGAAAATGGGATACGAAACTGTTGGGCAAGAACAGTTGAAGAAACTTACCGAGGTCTCACGATACGTAAGCGAACTGGCCAATCTGAAACATAAAAAGAACATGGCGTTCGTCGGTGAAAGCGCCTTCGCACATAAAGGGGGCGTGCATGTCAGCGCGGTGATGAAAACGCCGAAAACGTACGAACATATCCAGCCGGAACAAGTTGGGAATGTCCGCCGTGTGCTGGTGTCGGACCTCTCCGGCAGAAGCAACGTGCTGTATAAAGCGGAAGAACTTGGATTGAAACTGGATGACAAATCTCCCGCAGCGCAAAAAGTGGTAGAAGAGTTGAAGGAAATGGAGCACTTCGGATATTATTTTGAGGATGCCGAAGCGTCATTCGAACTGCTGGTGAAGAAGCATACCGGCGAACTACAATCGCTTTTTGAGCTGGAGCGGTTCAAGATCAGCATTCATAAGGATTCCAACAACGTCGATGCGCGCAGCGAAGCGATGATCAAGATCCGCGTTGGGAATGAAACGGAAATGACTGCGGCGGAAGGTAACGGTCCCGTGAACGCAATGGATAAGGCGCTTCGCAAAGCACTTGAGCGGTTCTATCCTCAATTAAAAGAAATTCAGTTAACTGATTATAAAGTGCGCGTGCTCGATTCGCAGAATGCCACGGCGGCAAAAGTGCGCGTGTTAATTGAAACGAAAAACGGTAATTCATCCTGGAACACCGTCGGTGTCTCATCGGATGTTGTCGATGCCAGTTGGAAGGCGCTTGTCGATTCAATCACTTATCATTTATTAAAGAAAAGGAAGTAGAAGGTACACCATGATTGTTGTTTTGAAGCCTGGAACAAAAAAAGAAGAATATGACCATGTGATTGAGCGCGTGCAGGAGTACGGCTTCAAACCGCATCCCATCGTCGGCGAAGAACGGACTGTGATTGCCTGTGTCGGCGATGAGCGGGGGAAATCACAATTGCAGCAACTGGAATCGTTGGATTATGTGGAAAACGTTGTCCCGATTCTGAAACCATTCAAACTCGCCAGCAAAGAGACAAAGCCGCGTTCTATCGTGAAGGTGGGAAATGTTTCCTTTGGAAATTCTCAGTTTGTTGTGATCGCCGGACCGTGTTCCGTCGAAACCAAAGAACAGATTCTCCTCAGCGCTGAGCAGGTAAAAAAAGCGGGAGCGCAAATGCTCCGCGGCGGTGCATTTAAACCGCGCACGTCGCCGTATTCGTTCCAAGGGTTGGAAGAAGAAGGATTAAAACTGCTTGCGGCAGCAAGAGAGAAAACCGGTCTGCCGTTTGCAACGGAAGTAATCTCACCGAGCGATGTGGATTTAGTGGCGAGGTATTCCGACATGTTGCAGATCGGCGCGCGCAATATGCAGAACTTTGCATTGCTGAAAGAAGTGGGAAAATCAAAACGCCCAATATTGCTGAAGCGCGGAATGTCCAGCACCTACAAAGAATTACTGATGTCTGCCGAATATATCATGTCCATGGGAAATTATGATGTGGTGTTGTGCGAACGCGGTATCCGCACATTCGAAGATTACACGCGCAATACGTTTGATCTGACTGCAGTGCCCGCATTAAAAGAAATGTCGCATCTGCCGGTGATCGTTGATCCGAGTCACGGTACAGGCATTCGCAGCCTCATTCCACCGATGGCTAAAGCCGCCGTTCCCGTGGGAGCAGACGGTATCATCATTGAAGTGCATCCGAATCCGGAAAAAGCATTTTCGGACGGTGCTCAATCGCTAACACCGGATCAGTTTACCGGACTCATGGACGACCTACGACGGTACCTTCCGTTAGAGAAACGACATTTATAAATATTAAACTGATTCATGTAGGGTACTAGGCGGTAGGAAAATGGAAAATACTATTATGAACGATCGGGTATATATTTTTGACACAACGTTGCGCGACGGTGAACAATCGCCGGGCGCGAGTATGAACTTCAACGAAAAAATCCGCATGGCGCGCCAGCTGGAACGGCTGCAGGTAGATGCGATTGAAGCAGGGTTTCCGATGGCAAGCGAGGGAGATTTTGAATCGGTGAAGGAGATTGCAAAACAGATCCGCACCGTAACGGTTGCAGGGCTCTGTCGCGCGAACAATAACGACATCGATCGTGCATGGGAAGCATTGAAGCATGCTGAGAAACCGCGCATTCATACATTCATCGCCACGTCCGATATTCATTTGAAATACAAATTGAAAAAGACCCGCGACGAAGTATTGGAAGCAGCAATCAATGCCGTGCGGCGTGCGAAATCGTACTGCAATGATGTCGAATTTTCCTGCGAAGATGCGTCACGGAGCGATATCGATTTTCTTTGCGCCGTTGTCGAGGCAACAATCGCTGAAGGTGCAACGATCATCAATATACCGGATACAGTCGGCTATTCCGTTCCCGATGAGTACGGAAAAATCATTCATACGCTGATGGCACGAGTGCCGAATATCGGCAATGCGATTGTCAGTGTTCATTGTCATGATGACCTTGGCCTAGCTGTTGCAAATTCTCTCGCCGGCGTTTTGAACGGTGCTCGGCAGATCGAGTGCACGGTAAACGGTATTGGGGAACGGGCGGGGAATGCATCGCTCGAAGAAATCGCAATGGCTATCCGTACACGCGGCGAAGCATTGAAAGTGTCCACCAATATCAATACAGAAGAAATCTATAAGACGAGCAAATTATTAGTGTCGTTGACCGGTATGCATGTTCAGCGGAACAAAGCGATCATTGGAGAAAACGCTTTTGCACACGAAGCGGGAATCCATCAGGACGGAATGCTCAAGAATCCCCTCACGTATGAGATCATGACTCCGGCCAGTGTCGGTATTAAGCACAGCACTCTGGTGCTCGGTAAACATTCCGGCCGTCACGCGCTGAAACAACGGTATGAAGAGCTCGGCTACAAACTGACGGCGGAAGAACTGGAAAAAGCATACGTGCTCTTCTCCAAGCTTGCCGACGAAAAGAAACAGGTGTTTGATGACGATCTTGTTGCGATTCTGCAGGATGAGATTTCGTCGCTGGAAGAAACCTATACGATAGATGCACTGCAAGTGACGAGCGGATTGAACATTGTTCCAACAGCAACCATCGGGTTGAAAAAAGGAGGACAACTTGTGCAGGATTCTGCTACCGGAGACGGCCCGGTGGATGCCGCCTACAATGCTATCGAGCGAATCACCGGTATTAAAGCGGATCTGCTCGACTATTCCATCAAGTCCGTTTCATGGGGGCAGGATGCTATCGGTGAAGTGTTTGTGAAGATTGCTATTGATGGGTATGTCTTTAACGGACGGTCCGCAAGCACGGATGTTATTACGGGAAGCGTCAAAGCATATCTGAATGCCATCAATCATGCGATCGCAGCACGATTTAGAAAGCAGCAGGGCGATGGCGAACACGTTGCTGTCTGGTAATATTTAATCTCTTAAGGGTCTAATTCCCCGCCGCTTGCGGCGCAAAAGAATCGTCATGCCGAACTTGTTTCGGCATCTGAACCATAGACCCTGAATCAAGTTCAGGGTGACGGAGAAAATACCCCGCTGCTTGCGCGAGGATGATTTATTAACATTGATAATAAATATTTAATAGGAAGAGAATCGCAATGGCAATGACCATCACAGAAAAAATCCTTGCAAAACATTCAGGACGGAACAGCGTTCAGCCCGGCGACAATGTCTGGATCGATGTCGATGTGCTGATGACGCACGATGTGTGCGGTCCGGGAACATTCGGCATCTTCAAACGTGAATTCGGCAGCGATGCAAAAGTGTGGGATAAGGAAAAACTGGTCGTCATTCCCGACCATTATATCTTCACCAAGGATATGCACGCAAATCGTAACATCCAGATTCTTCGAGATTTTGCAAAAGAGCAGGACCTTCCTCATTATTTTGATGTTGGCACATCACGCTATAAAGGTGTTTGTCATGTTGCCATGCCGGAAGAAGGATTCACCCGGCCCGGTGAAGTGCTCTTCGGAACCGATTCGCACACCTGTACGGCGGGAGCATTTGGAGAATTTGCGACCGGTATCGGAAATACGGATGCGGCATTCGTCCTTGGCACAGGAAAATTGTGGGTGAAAGTTCCAGAGACGATGAAGTTTATTTTTGAAGGGGAGATGCCGAAATATCTGATGGCGAAAGATCTTATCCTTGCCGCGATTGGAAAAATTGGTGTGGATGGAGCCACGTACCGCGCTATGGATTTCAGCGGATCGACCGTAGATGCGATGACAATGGAGGACCGGATGACGCTCTGCAATATGGTCATCGAAGCGGGAGGAAAGAACGGCATCTGTGCACCGGATAAGACCACCACAGAGTACGTGCGTGCACGCACGAATAAACAGTTCGAATGTTTTCTGAACGACAGCGATGCAAAATATCATTCGATCCATCGATTTAATATAAACGAGATCGAACCTACGGTGGCCAAACCGCATTCACCGGATAACAAAGCGGTAGTGAGCGAAGTGGCGGGGACAAAACTGGATCGTGCATATATCGGCAGTTGCACCGGCGGAAAGATCTCCGATTTTGTTGCGGCGGCAGAGATTATGTACGGCGAAAAAGTGAAAATCGACACGTTCATCGTTCCGGCAACAACGGATGTAGCGCAACAGATTAAAACGCTGAAAGTGAAGGACAAAACCGTAATGCAGATCTTCGAAGAAGCAGGATGCCGTATAGGAGATTCTTCCTGCGCCGCATGCCTTGGCGGACCGTCCGACACATTCGGCCGGCTGAACGGGGCGGAAGTGTGCATCTCTTCCACGAACAGGAATTTTCCTGGAAGAATGGGATCGAAAAAATCCCAAGTGTATCTTGCATCGCCATATACTGTCGCGGCATCTGCCGTGAAAGGTGTGATCACAAATCCGCGGGAGTTTTTCCATTGATTCTCAGATAATTTTGGATCAGTATTGTTTTCATCGACAATTCCCGGGAGATCAATGAACACAATTTCAATGCTGATCAGAAAGATCCGTTCACGTCTGTTTCCGCTGCGAATATCCGGTCTGGCTTCTATCAGATCGTTTTGCGCAGGGAAAAAAGGACTTGAGATCGGCGGACCGAGCGCTATCTTCACCTGGAAAGGAAAGATTCCGATATATTCAATAGTTGGTTCGCTGGATGCATGCAATTTCAGCGGGACAACGATGTGGGAAGGAGCTATTTCGGAGGGAAAAAAGTTTCAATTCCATCCGAAAAAGGAGCTCGGCTATCAGTTTATCGGTGAAGCCAGCGATCTGTCAAGAATCGGTAACGAGCAGTATGCTTTTGTGCTCGCATCGCATGTGTTGGAGCATTGTGCAAATCCGATCAAAGCACTTCGTGAATGGGTTCGTGTTCTTAAAAACGATGGAATGCTGCTGCTGATCTTTCCTCATCGTGATGGAACATTTGATCATCAGAGAGAGATCACTCCGCTCGATCATCTTTTGTGGGATCATGAATATGATACTCCGGAAAACGATCAGACACATATGCAGGAGTTCATCGACAAGATCGATCTTTCGATGACGGCATATGGAAATGACAGGAAGACATTTGAAGAGCGGACGCGGAAGAACATCGAGTTTCGAGGAATGCACCATCATGTGTTCGATGCATCGGCTGCGATTCGGCTTGTCGATCAAGCAGCGCTGCAGATCGAGAATGTTCAGACATTTCTGCCGTTTCACATAGTGATAGTTGCGCGAAAATCAGCGCAAAAGAATAATGAACAATGGCTGCAATCGTCGGTTGCGTATAAACGAAAAAGTCCGTTTGCTTCGGATAGAGCGTGAAAGAGATAAAGATGCTGTTCCCGATGTATTTTTCCCGTATATTTAAAAACGTTAACGATACGGGAACATTATGCGTTGGTATATCCGCTCAAAAATTCATAAAGCGACTGTTACAGAGGCAGACATCAATTACGTTGGCAGCATCACTATCGATGAGGATCTGATCGAGCGGGTGGGGCTGCATGACGGAGAAAAAGTGTTAGTCACCAGTAATTCCTCCGGTGCACGGCTGGAGACCTATGTGATCCGTGGAAAACGGTATTCGGGCGTTATCTGCATGAACGGAGCAGCGGCGCACCTCATAAAAGAGGGGGAAGAGATCATTATTATGGGTTTCGAACTTTCCGATGTTCCGGTAAAGCCGACAATGATCCTGGTGGATAAGGACAATAAGTTTGTGCAGAATTTGTAAACGGAAGTGAGTCATCTCCGAACCTTCGGCGTGATTGTCACTCCGAAGGTTTTTTTGTTTTAGGGGCCGGACATTTTGGTCGGCAATTGTTCATCACACTTATTACACGATACTATGAAAGCAATCATACAAGGCAGAGCATTCGTTCTTGGGAACGATATCGATACAGATCAGATCATTCCGGCGGCACATCTGGTATATAAACTGGACGACCAGGATGAGAAGAAAAACTACGGCCGGTACGCATTTTCCGGTGTGCCAATAGAACAGTCCGGTCTGCCGAAGGGGAACATCCCGTTCATTAAAGAAGGGAACTGGCAGAGCGAGTTCACCATTGTTATCGGCGGAAAGAATTTTGGCTGCGGCTCTTCCCGTGAACACGCCCCCTTCGCCTTACAGGTTGCGGGGATCGAAGCGGTGATCGCTGAAAGTTATGCGCGAATATTCTATCGGAACTCCATCGATGGTGCGTTTGTTGCGCCGTTTGAAACATCAGTTCATCTGTCGAAAGAAGTTCGGACCGGCGACGAACTGGAATTGAATACCACCAGCGGTATCCTGAAGAATAATACACAACAGAAAGAGTATCAACTGAAACCGCTTGGCGACATCGAACACATTCTTCGCGGCGGCGGTATCTTTGAATATGCACGCACATCAGGAATGTTGAAAAAATCATAATCGATCGAACGTCATCGCGGAAATCGCGGAGAAAACGACTACCATATGTTAAATAAAACCATAGCGATCATCGGAGCGGGAAACATGGGGACTGCGCTTCTGCGCGGGATTCTTAACGCGAAACTGACCGCTCCGAAAAAGATCTATGCAAGCGGCACACGGATTGAGAAACTGGAAAAACTTTCTGCTGAATACGGCATTAATGTTACCATCAATAATAAAAACGCCGCGAAACATGCCGACATTGTTATCCTTTGCATCAAAGCCGCGATGATTCGTTCCGTTCTTGAAGAGATGCATAAAGTACTTCATAAAGGCCAACTTGTTATTTCCATTGCCGCCGGCGTTACAACGGAATCAATGGAGAAGATCATCGGCAGGAATGTCCCCGTTGTCCGCTGTATGCCGAATATTGCTTCCACCGTCGGACTCGGCTCGACCGCGATCTCATTTGGAAAGCATGTTCACACCACACAACACGATATTGCTATCAAGATTTTTGAAGCAGTAGGCGATGTTGTCGTTGTCGGAGAACAGCATCTGGATGCAGTAACAGGATTAAGCGGCAGCGGTCCGGCATATATTTACATGGTGATTGAAGCACTCATCGACGGCGGAGTTAAGATGGGATTACCGCGCGACATCTCTACAAAACTTGCCATCCAAACAGTACTAGGATCGGCTAAGTTGGTGAAGGAATCGAATGTCCATCCCGCTATCTTACGCGATCAAGTCACGACGCCAGGAGGAACCACAATTAATGCTATCCACGAACTGGAATCACATGGATTGCGTTCGATGCTGATTGATGCAGTAGCAACAGCAACGAAACGCTCGAAAGAACTCTCGGAACTTATCAATAACAAATACTAAGGAATTGAAAACATCGGTTCATTGGAACATTGATTCATTGAAGCAATGATACAATGTTACAATGGCGCAATGAATCAATCAAGATTTTATATGAACAAAGTAATAACAGTAATCCCCGGCGATGGAATTGGACCGGAAGTTGTTGCCGGCGCATTGCGCGTTTTGGACGTCATTGGAAAAAAATTCAATCATACATTTACCTACCAAAAGGCACTTGCAGGAGGAGCTGCGCTGGATGCGACAGGAATTCCTCTCCCTGAAGAGACATTGAAACTGTCCCGCGCCAGTGATGCGGTGTTGCTCGGTGCAGTCGGCGGTCCGAAATGGGATTCGAATCCGCAGCATTTGAAACCAGAACGGGCACTTCTTGGACTCCGAAAGGAACTGGGATTATTTGCAAACATTCGCCCTGCAAAAATTTACTCCGCATTGGTGGATGCATCGTCATTGAAGAAAGAAATTGTTGACGGTGTGGACATAGTAGTTGTTCGGGAATTGACCGGCGGCCTCTACTTTGGCAAGCCCAGCGGATTCGAAACACGGAACGGCGAAGAAGTCGGATTCAACACAATGATCTATTCCGAATCCGAAGTGAAAAGGATTGCTGAATCGGCATTCGAGATTGCACGAAAACGGAAGAAGAAACTTTGTTCGGTGGACAAGGCGAATGTGCTGGAAACATCACAGTTGTGGCGCAAAGTAGTTTTACAGGTTGCGGAACGGTATCCGGATGTCGAACTTTCCCACATGTATGTGGATAATTGTTCCATGCAGCTGATCCGTAATCCAAAACAGTTCGATGTAATCGTCACGGAAAATCTGTTCGGAGACATTCTCAGCGACGAAGCGGCGATGCTCACCGGATCGATCGGCATGCTTGCCTCGGCATCGCTCGGCGGATCGGTTGCAATGTACGAACCGGTGCACGGCAGCGCTCCGGACATTGCAGGTCAGAACAAGGCGAATCCGATTGCAACGATCGCTTCCGTGGCGATGATGCTGAAATATTCCTTCGATCTGGGAAATGAAGCAGATGCAATCGAACATGCGATTGAACGGGTGCTGCAGAACGGTTTCCGGACAGGAGATATTACGACCGCGGGCATGACAGTGCTTGGAACAAAGGAGATGACGGACAAAATTATCGAATCACTATAACCGAAAAGAGAAAAAAGAAAATAGTATGCTTACAATGAAATTCGGAGGAACATCGGTCGGCGATGTTCCGCGGCTGCAGGAAGTAACCGCAATCGTAAAAAAATTCCTAGACAAACAACCTATTGTGGTTGCATCAGCAATGGGGGGATTAACGAATGTACTGCTGGATACTGCTCAAAAAGCAGTGGAACGGAAGACGGGAGAAGTAAACAATGCAGTTGCCGCTATTCGCGAAAGGCATTTACAGATTGCTCATTCGCTGATTCACGATTATCCCCGGCGTGCTGCATTGATCAAAGAACAAGAAGCGTCGATCGATGAGTTGACAAGCTTATACCACGGCGTCAGCTTATTGAGAGAACTCTCTCCGCGGTCGCTCGATGCCATTGCATCGTTCGGCGAGATACTTTCCTGCCGGCAGATCGCAGCAATCCTGGAAGAGAACGGCATTAAGGCACAATATATCGATGCACGAACCATCATCCGCACGGATGATACGTTCGGTGAAGCGGCGATTGATTTTAAATATTCCAACAAATCCATCAACCGCGCGCTGACACCGATCGTACAGAGCGGAACAGTGCCCGTGGTGACTGGATTCATAGCTTCGACGGACGACGGATTGACAACCACGATCGGGCGCAGCGGATCGGACTACACCGGCTCGGTCGTCGGTGCGGCGATGAACAGCGAAGAGATCTGGATCTGGACGGATGTGGATGGTGTGATGACGGCTGATCCGCGCTACGTAAAAGGAGCGAAAGTTCTGCCGGAAATTTCCTATCGTGAAGCGGCAGAGATGAGCTATTTCGGAGCGAAAGTGATCCATCCGAAGACGATGGTGCCCGCAATAGAAAAGAAGATCGCGATCCGTATTAAAAACACATTCAATCCTGAATATCCGGGAACATTGATCTCTGCCAAACCGACAAACGGCGGATCATCGGCGAAAACGGTAACCTCTATCGGTGACCTTGCCATCATCGCGATTGAAGGGAACGGCATGATCGGCGTTCCGGGCGTATCGGCGCGAATCTTTACATCGCTTGCGCGCGCGCAAGTGAACGTAATGATGATCTCGCAGGCATCATCCGAACACAACGTCTGCATCATTGTACCGAAAAAGGATTGTGCCACCGGCGTGAGTGTGCTGAAAGATGAATTCAGCGTGGATATTGCCAAAAAGATCATCGATGACGTATCGGTGAAAGAACGCGTTTCGATCGTTGCTGTTGTCGGCGAAGGAATGATCGGATCAAAAGGAATTGCCGGAAAAACATTCGACGCAGTTGCGAAGGCAAATGTCAACATCATCGCGATCGCCCAGGGTTCGTCGGAGCTGAACATTTCTTTTGTTGTCGAAGAAAGCGACGCGAAAAAAGCAGTTCAGTCGGTCCACGATGCGTTTCACTTGTAACGGAACTTTGAATACAAGCTATCCTTCGACTCGTTCCGGCACAACAGCGTGCCGTCACACGCTTAGGATGACTAAAAAAATTTATGAATGAAAATGAAACTCCATATAAAAGCATTGGTTGTTCGTATTACGATCAGCTTGAAGCATTTGCAACACAACAAGCGCAATGCAGTATTGTGTATCGCGAGGAGACGGAAAGAACCATCGCGGGTGTGATTGTGGATGTATATGCAAAAGAAGGAGCAGAATATTTAAAACTCGACAATGGAATCATCATCCGTTTGGACCATCTGGTCTCGGTGAACGGTATTCCTGTCACTTTGGCCTGTTAATATGAATTCGATTCTTAAAAGTATCTCTTCCGGAAAAGAGTTTCCTCTTGATGAAGTCCGTTTCACCGCCGACAACGGCGAATTGCTGGATGTTATCCATGATTTTGATGCTGTCAAAAAACAGTTTTCCATTTCCCGCGACTATTTTTCCAATAAACGGTCGACGATCAACGGACAGCCGAGCGGCGGAGTGTGGCATTTTCGTGAACTGATCCTTCCGACGATACCAGAATCCGAGATTGTCTCTAAACAGGAAGGGAACACACGCCTGTACCGCAGTAAACAAGTCGCTTCGTGGATAGGTCTGGATAAGGAAAAATTCTTTTTGAAGCATGAAGGAGAAAATCCTACCGGATCATTCAAAGACCGAGGGATGACTGTTGCCATTACAATGGCAAAGCATCTAAAGCAAAAAGCAGTGACGTGCGCATCCACCGGAAACACTTCTGCTTCACTTGCTGCATACGCCTCTGAAGCTGAACTCACCGGATTAGTCTTAATTCCGAAAGGAAACGTTGCTGTTGGGAAAATTTCACAAGCTTTAGCGTACGGGACAAAAACACTTGTGGTAAACGGTGATTTTGACGATTGTATGCGAATGATTCGCGAAGCACAGGAAAAACTTTCTGCCTATCCGCTTAACTCGATCAATCCATTTCGTCTTGAGGGTCAAAAATCGATCATCTGGGAGATTCTCGCACAGAGGAATTGGCAAGTACCGGACTGGATCGTTTTTCCCGGGGGAAATCTCGGCAACACGAGCGCATTCGGGAAAGCATTGCATGAAGCAAAAGAACTTGGTTTAATCGATCGGATGCCGCGTTTTGCCGTGATCCAGGCAGAAGGCGCGAGTCCGTTCTACAAAGCATATAAAAATAATTTTACGGAATTAAAGACGCAAAAAGCGGACACTATCGCTACCGCCATCAAGATCGGCGATCCGGTGAATTATCCGAAAGCAGTCCGCGCCATACAGTGGACCAACGGAATTGTGGAATCAGTGACAGACGAAGAAATCCTTGAAGCGAAAGCGCATGTGGATGCGGCAGGGATCGGCGCCGAACCGGCCTCCTGCGCCACGGTTGCAGGAATAAAAAAATTGATAGGCAGTGGAGAGATAAAACCGAACGAAACCGTTGTCGGTATCCTGACGGGGAATATACTGAAAGATCCGCAGGTGATTGTTGATTATCATTTCAATCGAAAAACAGCGTTGGCAAATCCACCGCACGATATTAATGCTACGCTTGAAGACTTAAGACATTTCCTTTAGTCCACCGCGAAGTTTCGAAGACAAAAAGAGAAAATTGACTTCCGATCATCAAAAAAATGGATTCAGACGTTTTGTACATAATTATTAATCTTTGCGCAATCGCGGTGTTAGAATGCAAATAAAAATTCCCTGTTCCACTTCTAATCTCGGTCCCGGATTTGATACGCTCGGTCTAGCGTTGAATCGCTATCTGTATCTCACTGCGGAATTATCAAACGGATTAACAATCACTGTTGAAGGAAACGGCAAAGAACATATTGCCGCTGACGCGAACAACCTTGTCTATTCTGCAATGACTGCCACAGCGCAAAAAGTGGGAAGGACATTACCGCCGATCCATCTTCAATTGAACAATGAAATTCCAGCGTACGGCGGACTCGGAGGGAGCGGAGCTGCGATCGCCGGCGGTGTGTTTCTTGCCAATCAACTGTTGGGAATCGGATTATCCATTGATGACATGCTGAATATTGCGGTGGAAATTGAAGGACATCCGGACAATGTCTCCGCTGCTCTTTTTGGCGGAATGACGATTAATTGTTACGATGCTGCCAGGCGCGTGCATTGCCGCAGCGTGAAGATCGAAAAACAACTTTTTGTCATCACCTGTTCTCCGCATTTCCAGGTGCAGACAAAAGAAGCGCGGAAAATCCTTCCGCAGCAAGTGCCATTGAAAGATGCAGTTACCAATATTGAAAATACCGCGTCACTGGTGGCAGCAATGATGAGCGGCGATTTTGAACCGCTTCGATATGTGACTGCAGAAAAATTGCACGAACAATATCGCGCAACACTTATCCCAGGATATCAGGATGTGAAAAAAGCAGCGTGTGAAGCAGGCGCACTTTCCGTAAATATCAGCGGCGCCGGTCCGACACTGTTTGCCTTTGCCGTCTCCAACGAACAAGTCATTGCTGATTCGATGCGCAATGCATTTAAAAAACATGGGCAACAATCCAGCACGGAAATTATGAGAATCGAAAATTCTGGTGCGGCTCTTATGTAATTCCGGAACGGTTCGTTATTTTGCACTGAAGCAAAAAGATTCATTGGAAATACCGTAAACATAATTGCATGATATATCTATGAACGAATTCCCGCAAACCGAACTCAATAAAGTGCGCCGTTTGCCCCAGCGCGGCCAATACGACAAAGCGGCAGTGTATTCTATTGTAGACGAAGCGTTGATCTGTCATGCCGGATTTGTTCAAGAAGGACAGCCTTTTGTCCTGCCGACGATACATGTCCGCATCGACGATACGGTCTATTTGCACGGCGCAATTGCAAACAGAATGCTTAATCACATCAAGTCCGGCAACTCCGTCTGCCTGACGATGACGCTTATTGACGGGATTGTTTTTGCGCGATCGGTGTTTCATCACAGCATGAATTATCGTTCTGCAGTACTATTTGGCAAAGGGAGGGAGATTATCGATTACGACGAGAAGTGGAATATTTTCCGAGCGTTGACTGAACATATTGCCAAAGGGCGGTGGGATGATTCACGTCAACCGAATGAGAAGGAGACCCGCACAACGGCGATTGTCGCAATTGATATCGAAACGGCTTCGGCAAAAATCCGGACGGGTCCGGCGAAGGATGATGAAGAGGATTACGATTTGCCAGTGTGGGCAGGGGTGATGCCGGTGCGAATGGCGTTTGGCGAACCGGAGAGAGACGAACAGCTGTCGCCGAATATTTCCATCCCGGACTATATTAAAGAATATTCGCGCCCGTAAGAGTTTTTAAGAGTGTTATTTTTTTATCGCCTCCGACTTTTCAACCGGATATGAATCGTCCCGCACGTTCCAATCCTCAAAACTACCGTCATACACCGATGCTTCATATCCGAGTATCTTAGCAGCGAAATAAATAAGTGTAGCCTGTTGGCCGACATGGCAATAACTTATCACCTTGTTTCCCTTCGCGACACCGGCGCTGTCGAATAATGACTGTAATTCTGTCACCGATTTTATTCTGTTCGTCGAATCCATCAAAGTATTGTACACAATATTTTTTGCGCCTACGATATGTCCTTGACGCGCAATCCCTCCGCCATTACCGTCATAAAAATTCTTCGTGCGTGCGTCCACAATCGAAACGGCAGGTGAGGAGAGATGTTGTTTCACCCACTCCACATCTGTGATCACGGATGGATGTGCCGTGATCTGCAAAGAAGATTTTTTTACGACAGGCATCTCTTTGGATATTTCCCGCCCTTCGTTCTTCCACGTTTCCAGGCCGCCGTCCAGCAGCGCCGTTTGATCGCCCAAGCCGAAATAGGAAAGAGCGAGAAACATCCTGGTAGTGGTTGTTACGTTTTGTCCGGTAAAGACAAGAATAATTCTTGAATGTCGTGTAATGCCGAGTTCTTCCAGTACTTTTTTCCCTTCTTCCAAGGATATCATTTCAGTATTTAGATCTGGAGTGGAAGGAGCGAGAGAGTTGAACCATAGGAATCGCGCATTTGGTACATGGGCGTACTTAAAATCGTTTCGACTGAATCCGGTTTGAAGAATTACAAGATCCTCATCGTTCAGATGTTCCGCAAGCCATTGCGTGGAGACGAAATAGGGGATGATGCGTTCAGCTGAAACGGTTGCAGTAAGCAGGAAGAAGGCGAGCAGAGAACGAAAACAGTAGTTCATAATATCTCCGGAGCAAGTTGTCATATTTCACTACCACGAACCTACGCAATTCCGATCCTGATATCAATGATCTGGAGTGAAGAAATTGGTCAGAGAAAGACTATTCTTGATGATCGTAAACTCATCATCATACTCCTCGCTACCAAAAAATGGGTATGAACAATCATATCAGCAGGAAATTCTCTATTGAAGTATTCCCAGCGAAATAATAATGAACGACGGTCCGTTCAATAATGCGTGGATCAACATTCCCACGAGAGTATTTTTTGTTTCCTGGACGGCGTACGGCAGTACGATCATGATCGGCAGGAGCACGATCATCAAGGATAGTCCGAAGCAAAGATGGAACATCATCCAGAGAGCCGCGTTGATGATCCATGCACGATGTTGCACTGCCGCTTCCTGACGGGGAAGAATATACCCGCGCCATAATAATTCTTCGCCGACAATGTTAAAAAAGAACATCATTACCCAGACAATGAGCATCCACCGCTGTGATGCGTCGAACGGTTCAAATTTCATGAAGGGAGGAAATTTTTCCATCGGCGGAAAGCCGAAATGTGTGTGCAGCAGCTCTGCAATTCCCATAATGATGGCGGATACGATACTGATCACCAGAAACGAACCGCCGACATACTTCCAATCCCTTTTCGTCATACTGTGAATCCGTAACCGATCGAAGACATCATTCCACGTACGAAATCCGTCACGCAGAACAAGCAGGATCGATGCAATAAACAGCGGAATGAAAACAATCATCCCGCCGAAGAACCACGCCATAGCAGGGTGAATCTTCAACGTCTGCGTGAAATAGGGGATTGCGCCGTATGCTACAAGCATGAAGAAAATGGCCGGAATGCCGAAGAGGACAAATGTTGCCGTGAAGGAGATAGGAGAGATTGATTTGTCCATGGGAAAAGAATTGAACTTCTATGCAAAAAGAACGACGGAATTACTCCCGGAAATCAGGTGAAAGGGGCATTAAAATTCAGAACGGACCACGGTATTATAATAAAACGATAAGTCATTGTCTCGGAGAGATTCCTTTGGAGCAATGAAAATGATTTTTTTAAGATGGATTCAATATTTCACTTACTCAACTTCACTCACCCGCGCTACAATAATTCCCGTCTGTCTGCTGTTGAGAGCCAGGTACTCATGCAGAGTTCCTTCAGTGATTTGCACTTTCTTGCCGACGTTTGGTGCGTGCATATAGCGGAGTTTTCCGTCGATTCTCACCGCAATGCCGGTGTGGGAGATGTCTAAACCTGCGATGTTCGTTACGATACCGATCAGATCGCCGTGGTTCACCTTGTCCGCAAACATGTGCAGATTTCCTTTTGGCAGGAAATACTCTTTGCGGGAATTGATAGCATCTTCCTGGGCTTTAATGCTCTTCCAGTTCACATCGTTGATCTTCAAGTGTTTGTAGCTGTCGCGATGGGTGCTCATGAAATTGATCGGTTTCGGAAACTCTTTCACATTGTTCTCACCAAAGATTTCTGATGTCACAACTTTCAGGATTCCTTTTTCTTCCGCATTGTGCCAGTAATCGGTGGTGTAGTGAAGGCGGCTGGGATATCCGTCGATTTTTCCGTTTCGGTACCGAAGAAACTGCAGCTGTGCGAGATAATCGTTGAAGGTGGTCTTCTTCATTTTGATGCAGCGCGCGAGAGTGACACAGTTTTCGTAGAACGTTACACAGTCCAACGCACGTAAATTCACAACCAGTTTTTCTTCTCCCTCGGTATCCAGCAGATTTGCACCGTAATCGATTCCCAGAAAAGTTTTGCCGATCTCAACAATTACTTCGTTGATTGGCCGTCCGGCAAGGGATTGTGCAAGCGCGAAGTCAAATTTCTGTTTACAGAGCTGTTCGTCGGTAAGAGATTGTTCCTGCATAAGCGCTCCGAAAAGGTGCGAAGGTGCAAAAGGAAGAACAGCGGAAGCTGCGGTAAAAGCAGAGGAGACGATGAAAGTGCGTCTGTTCATATTAATTGATAGTTGATAATGTATAATTGATAATACAATGATGCGAGCTATTATCAATTATACATTTTCCATTGCACTCAGAAAGCGGGTTCGCTGCTCATCGGCGGTGCATATTCATCGAATGTCGGCATAGCCAGATTTTCGAATCGAGCATACTGGTTAATGAACGCGAGTTCCACTTCGCCGGTCGGGCCGTTACGCTGCTTGCCGATGATAATCTCTGCGATACCTTCGGCAGAAGAACCGTCATCCCGCGTCAGGCCGAATTTTTCGGGACGATGGATGAAGAGCACCACGTCCGCGTCCTGTTCGATAGCGCCGGATTCGCGCAGGTTGGAAAGCATCGGGCGTTTGTCCGACGATGTTTCCACCGCACGATTCAGCTGGGAAAGGGCAATCACCGGAATATTAATTTCCTTTGCAAGCGCCTTTAACGAGCGGGAGATCTGCGAAATTTCCTGCTCGCGACTCTGCGCATTCTTTGGTCCTGCCATCAGCTGCAGGTAGTCAATAATGATCATACTGATGTCGTGCTCCGCTTTCAATCGTCGCGCTTTCGCACGCAACTCCAGGATCGACAATGCCGGCGTATCATCGATAAAAATCTTTGCATTATATAATTTGCCGATACGTGTGCTTAAATTACGCCATTGCTCTTCGGGCAGCCGGCCGGTGCGGACGCTTTGCGCATCCACGCGGGCTTCAGCGCAGATAAGGCGCATCACCAATTGCTGTGCAGACATTTCCAGTGAAAAGAATCCGATCGCTTTGCCGTGATCGATGGCGGCATTACGGGCAAGGGAGAGAACGAATGCCGTTTTTCCCATGGAAGGTCGTGCGGCAACGATAATCATATCAGAATTCTGGAAACCGCCGGTCATCGAATCCAGCGCGGTAAATCCCGAAGGACAGCCGGTAACACCGCTGTGTTTGCCGTGAATGCTTTCCAGCATTTCCATGGTGGAGAAGACCGCCTCTTTCATTGGAACGAAAGTCTTTTTCATCCGCTTTTCGGATATCTGGAAGATCTTGTTCTCCGCTTCGTCCAGCAGATCGAGTGCATCGTCCTGCTCATTAAACGCACGGCTGGTGATCTCCGTGCTGGTGGTGATCAGATTGCGCAAGAGCGCTTTTTCCAGGACGATCTTCGCATGATATTCCACATTGGCAGCAGAAGTGACATGCATTGTCAAATCGGAAATATACAGCGGCCCGCCAACAGCATCCAATTTTCCTGCTCGCCGCAATTCTTCTACCACAGTGATGGAATCTGCCGCTTCATTTTTTTCGAACAGGGAGATAATTGCTTTGAAGATCTCCACATGGGACGGTTTATAGAACGCGTCTTCATCAAGAATTTCCAGTGCGCGGGAGATCGCTTCTTTTTCCATCAGCATGGCGCCGAGGACGGACATTTCCACATCCATTGCCTGCGGCGGAACTCTTCCGGAAGTTTGTTCGATATTTTTGTCAGCCATAGTATTACAATTGATAGGTGATAATTGATTACGGATAATTATCCATTTTCAATTTTCATTTGTTTTTCGATTCATCATACATCTTCCGCAGTTTCTGTACATCTTCCCATGTGGGACGTTTCCAGTTCGGATTTCGCAGCAGCGCCGCAGGGTGATACGTAACGAACGTTGGTACGCCGTGGTAATTGTGAATGGAAGCGCGCAGGCTTGTCAGCGATTCTTCCGTTTTCAGCAGCGTCTGCGCCGCCGTCAGCCCGAGACAGAGAATGAATTTCGGTTTAATCAGTTCAATCTGTTTCCACAAATACGGTTCACATTGTTCCACTTCATCCGGATGCGGCCGGCGGTTTTCCGGAGGGCGGCATTTTAGTATATTTGCAATATACACCTCTTCCCGCTTGAACTGCACTGCTTCCAGGATCTTATTCAACAGTTGCCCAGCTCGCCCCACAAACGGTTCACCCTGTTTATCTTCATCCGCTCCCGGTGCTTCGCCGATCACGAGTAGATCTGCATTGGGATTGCCGACGCCGAACACGAACTTCGTCCTCGTAACGCCGAGCCGGCATTTGGTGCAGTTGCAAATGTGACGATTCAGGTCGTCGAGCGTTGAATCGGACTGCCATTTCTCTTTTGATCCGGTTGCGGTAGCGGTAATGGAAATCGATTCCGGTGCAACGGGGATTTTCTTTTTTACTGCCATAGGTTCTTCGGTCTTTTCGGCAATGAGGGTTGATGAACGGTTGTTGGGTACTGCGTCATGATAGAGCGTATTGCCGAACAGCAATTGTTCCTGCTGTAAGAAGTGTTTTGTATCAGTTAAGATTTTTTGGATACCGGATTCAGACATGCGTGCAATGTTGTTATACTACGATCAATTATTTTATACTGCGGATGGCATTCAGAATTTCCACCGCCACATCGAATTTCGGCATTTTGGGAAGCTTTGTAGCGGTACCGTTCTTATCGATCAGTGTTACGATATTAGTATCGGAACCGAAGGCCGCCCCTTTTTCTTTTGCGGAATTCAGAACGATGAGATCGAGATTCTTCTTCTGCAGTTTCAACCGGGCGTTTTCCAATTCGTTCTCTGTCTCCAATGCAAAACCGATCAGCAACTGCTTTTTTGATTTCTTTTTTCCGAGCGTCTGCAGGATGTCCGGCGTGGAACGGAGTTCGATGGACATTCCTGCGTGTTGCTTTTTGATCTTTTCCCTCGCCAGTGCTGCAGGTGCATAATCCGCCACAGCGGCAGACATGATAATAATATCCTGTTTCTTCGACTGCGCTATGACGGCTGCATGCATCTGCTCTGCGGTCTCCACGTCAATCCTTTTCACATTTTTTGGTGTAGCGAGTTCCACCGGTCCGCTGATAAGCGTAACCTCTGCACCGCGCAGCGCGGCGGCGTTGGCAAGTGCAAATCCCATTTTACCCGACGAACGGTTACCGATATAGCGCACCGGATCGATCGGTTCATGTGTCGGTCCCGCGGTGACCAAAACCCGTTTCTTCTTTAAATCTCGCGGAGTTTTTTCTATGACACCGTCCGTAAACTCCACAATGGATTCGGGTTCCGCCAACCGGCCGACACCGACCAGGCCGCTTGCCAGTTCACCGCTTTCCGGAGGGATAATAAAGTATCCGCGGGCACGGAGTGTAGAGAGATTCTCCTGTGTTGCCTGATTTTCCCACATATCCACATCCATTGCCGGGGCGATAATCAGCGGACAACGAAGCGCCAAAACGGTGGAGGAAACAACATCTTCAGCGTAGCCGTGTGCGATGTGTGCAATAGTATTGGCGGTTGCAGGTGCGATGAGCATGACATCAGCCCACAGGCCGATATCGATATGCTTCACACCGAGACGGGTAGATGCTTTTTTATCTTCGGGCCAGAGGGTGACGATCACCTCTTCCTGTGACAGTGTGCTGAAGGTAAGCGGGGTGACGAACTCCGTTGCAGAACGGGTCATCATCACTCGCACATTTGCGCCGGCCCGTTTCAGAAAACGCACGACAGTGCACATCTTATAGACGGAAATCCCGCCGGTGACGCCCAGAGCAATATTTTTGCCGGCTAGCATGTGAAGGAATACCTCTCGGACACGATAAAAACAAAAACCTTCCCGGTCAATTGCGGCCGGGAAGGTTTACGATCAGTGGAATTATTTCTTTACTTCGGGTTCTTTGTATCGATACTCGAGCTGATCCTTCATCAGTTCGTCAATCGCTTCTTCAGTCGGTTTCGGCCGTGCTTCGAATTCCAGGCTGACTTTCAGCTGATCCGGATTGGACACTTCTTCGTCCATATCGTCATTTGCGTTCGGCAGCGCCACGAGGTTCTCGATCCTCTGGGTGAATTCGATCTTCGTTTCCTCGTTGATTTGACGCGCGCGTTTCGAAAGGACAACGATCGCTTCGTACACGTTTGCCGCTTTCGCTTCGAGATTTTTAATCTCGAGAGTTTTGATTGCCATTGTTATTGCCTCTGGATGTTGTTATGAAAAAATATGTTTCGTAATTATCGCTTCTACGTCCGCAATCGCCGTTTGAAGGTCGTTATTCACCACGGTGACATCGAACTGTTTTCCTGTTTCCATTTCCATTGTTGCACGCTGCAACCGTGTACGGATCTTTTCATCATCTTCCGTCTTCCGGTTCCGCAAACGCTGTTCCAACACTTCCAGAGTGGGCGGTGCAATGAAAATCAACACACTTTCCTTTGGATACATCTTTCGGATGGAGAGTGCTCCCTTCACATCCACATCGAACACAACGGAATGTCCTGCCTGCAATGCACGGTCCACCTCGCGCTTTAATGTTCCGTAGTGATTATCAAAGAAAAACTCATGCTCCACAAAACCGCCGCTGGCGATGAGTTCCTTGAATTCATGTTTGGTCAGGAAGAAATAATCTTTCCCATCTGTTTCGCCGGGCCGCCGTCCGCGCGTTGTGGCAGAGACGGAGAATTCAAAATCCGGATGGTTCTGCAGCACCGGCTTGATGATGGAGGTTTTGCCTCCGCCGCTCGGCGATGCAAACGCAAAAAGTCGTGGTGTCTTCATTCGTACTGCTATTGCTGCGGGACGCAGAGCGTTCGCAGCGTAAAAAATTATTCCAGATTCTGCAGTTGCTCGCGAATCTTTTCCAATTCTTCCTTGATACCGACCACAATGTGCGCGATCTCCACATCGTTGCATTTGGAACCGATGGTGTTCGCCTCGCGGTTCATTTCCTGGATAAGGAAGTTTAGCTTTCGTCCTTCGGATTCCTTCGATTGCAGTGCTTCAAGAAAAAACTTATTGTGGCTCCGGAAGCGGACGCATTCTTCGGTGACATCCAGTTTTTCCGACAGCAGTGCAATTTCCAGCTCCAACCGTTGATTGTTGATGATGCTTTTATCGTCTACCAGCTGTGCAACGCGGTCAGTCAACCGTTTCCGTTCTTCGGGTATTCGTTTTTTGGACAACTGTTCGACCGTATCGATATGCTTATTAATCTTTAGAATTCGTTCTTTGGAATCTCTCGCCAATTCTGCGCCCTCTTTTTCCCTCATCTTCTTCAGGCCATCCACCGCTTTCGAGAGCGCCTGTTGAAATACTTTCCATTCGGTCTCGTCTTCCTGCACCTCTTTTGTTTCGAAGATTTCGGAAAAATGAAGCAGGTGTTCGAGCCCCACCGGCGCTTTGATCTTTGCTGTTTTCCGTAATTGTTCCAGTACGGAATAAATTTCTTTCGCCCTTTTTTTATCGACGGAAATGGAGAGTTCGCCGTCCGCTTCCTCTTCCTTCACAGCGCTCAGTGAGATCTTTCCCCGTGCGATCTTCGCTTTGATGATCTCTTTGATTTCATTTTCCCGCTGCGAGATGGCGCGCGGCGCACGGGAAGATATCTCGAGGAACCGATTATTAACACTGCGAAGTTCAACGGTAAAGGTGATCCCTTTGGAGGAGGCCTCACCCTTGCCGAATCCGGTCATGCTTTCGATCATACGATGGAGCTCTCTGAAGAATGAAGAAGCTTTTTGATAAAAAAACCTTTGGAGAATGCCCCAAAGGTCGCGAGTTTCCATACAAAAATACGAAAATTCGCAAGGGCAGACAAGAAAAACCTTTCCACCCCAATTCACAGGTTATCCACATTCGAAAAGAGATAATCTTCGGGATTAAAGGGTATTTTTACCGGTTTTTCCGGACGGTTGATAACTTTGGAATAAAAGTGCCCATTTATATGCAGTTACAGGAAGTCATAGAATTTTTTGCATTAAGCAAAGGCATAAAGGTCTTTTATTGCTTTTTGGGGAACGGAATGATTCTTGATAAGCGTGCATTGGTTTAGTATTATGCAACGAATCAATATTGCACCTGTTGTTCACTCTCTAGAATTCTACACTTAGGGTCATGTATGGAAATACAGTTTATCGGCGCCGCGCGGACAGTCACCGGATCGATGCATTTACTTCGGTATAATGGAAAACAGATTTTGCTTGATTGCGGTATGTTCCAGGGACGTCGCGCGGAAACTTACGAACGGAACAAGAATTTCCCGTTTGATCCCTCAATAATTGAAGCCGTAATTCTGTCGCATGCTCATATTGATCATGCAGGAAATCTTCCCAACCTGGTGAAGAACGGTTTTAAAGGACCCATTTACTGCACACCCGCCACTGCCGATCTTTGCCGCATTATGTTGATGGACAGTGCGCATATCCAGGAAAAAGATATCGAGTTCGTGAACAAGCGCAGAGCGAAGAAGAAACTTCCACCGATCGAACCGCTGTATGCAACGGAAGATGTGGAGCCGATGCTGGAGATGCTTGTGGAGGTGTCGTACAGGACTGATTTTGAAGCAGCGGAAGGACTGCACGGAAAATATTTCGATGCCGGACATATTCTTGGCTCTGCGTCGATGCATCTAACAGTGGAAGAGAAGGGGAAACGCCCGTTCCATCTCGGTTTCACCGGAGATGTGGGGAGGCCGAATCTGCCGATTCTGAAGGATCCGGAGTTTATGGGGAATGTTTCCGCGCTGATCTGTGAAAGCACGTACGGCGGGAAATTGCACGCACCGGCGGAAGAATCCTCCAGAAAATTGTTAGAGGTAGTACGGCGGACAATGGAACGAGGTGGAAAGATTATCGTCCCGTCATTCAGCGTCGGACGGACGCAGGATTTGGTGTACCAACTGAACAGTTTGAAGAACGAAGGGCTGTTGCCGGACATTCCTGTGTATGTGGACAGTCCGCTCTCCATGAAAGCGACAGAGATTTTTCGGAAACATCCCGAATGCTTTGACGATGAGACGAACGAAATTTTGAAAAGCGACGACGACGTATTCGGTTTTGAACGGCTACATTTCATCCGCGATGCGGAGGAGTCCAAAACGCTGAACGACAAGAAAGAATCGTGCATGATCATTGCAGCATCGGGTATGTGCGAAGCAGGGCGGATCGTTCATCATCTGAACAATAACATCGAGAATCCCAACAACACGGTGTTGATTGTCGGCTACCAGGCGGAACACACGTTAGGGAAAAAGATTGTAGACCGAAATCCGGAGATTTCAATATTCGGGGAAGTTAAGAAACTCAACAGTGAAGTGGTGGTGATGAACTCCTTCAGCGCGCATGCAGATAACAACGAACTGCTGCACTATGTAGCGCCGTTCGATAAGTCACAGTTAAAGAATATCTTTCTTGTCCATGGAGATCTTGAGCGGGCGGAAAAGTTTTCTGCATCGCTGACTGAGCACAATTTCAAACGTGTGGATATTCCGGAGCGGTTGCAGAAATTCGAAGTGTAACAGATTTATCGTTTGAAAACTTTCTCGTAAACGGCAATCCATTCTTTCGGCGTCATTTTTCGCGCCAGTTCGCCGATCAAATCATAGGGGATCTGATCCGGTTTTTTAAATCGAAGGCACCCTTTTCCCATATCCAGTTTTCCCGCCTTGGTCTCTGTGTATGCCTTTGTGAACCACGCCAGCAGGTTTTTTTCCGCATAGATCCCCATATGATAGACCGCGATGAAGTTCTTTTGCGATGCGATGTTAATGAACGGGAGCGGCTGTTTTGGGTCGCAATGGTAACCGTCCGGATAGACAGTATGCGGGACCACATAACCGATCATACCATAGTTCATCACTTCGGCGAATCCGCGCGGAAGATTCTTTCGGATGACGGAGCGTAGTTTTTTCATGGCCGCTTTCCTGTCATCGGGAAGCTGGTCTAGATATTCTTTTGGAGTTGGTGCTGTGGATTGCATACGAAATGTAATATGGGAATTGAATGAGTTTTGAACGTACGGTTGTCGTTCAAAGAAATTTCCTTTTTTTCGCAGTCGCTTTCTTGGCGCGTGCTGCCGCCTTCTTTTTCGGGAGTTGTTCCAACAAACTGTGCATGTCGAAGAAAGCCCACATCCCTTCGATGCGTCCTTGTTCAAGATAGAAGATGTCGGTTCCGGTGATCGAGATATGCTTGTGCGAAGGTTTCACACCGCGGAACGCATGCTCATGTGTTCCGGTCAACCGCCAGACGACCACTACCTGTCCGTCTTCCGCGATCTCGTTTTCAACGGAAGTGTACAAGTCCGGAAACGCATGACGAATACTTGCAACAAAATCATAAACTCCTTCCGGCATTCCCAGCATCGGTTTTTTCATCGATGGACCGGAAAAAAGGAAGGAGGGGGAAAAGAGCTCTTTAATCAGTTCATATTTTCCTTTATTCAGAACCTCGGTAAAGTAGCGGCGAACCAATGCTTTGTTTTGCTCTGGCATAACACCCCCAACGAGTCGTTACGCGCAACATAACAAAGTTCCGAGAGAGGAGCAAGTGACCTACTCGTATCAAAAACACGGGAAAAACAGCTGAAAAAGGAGATTTTACAATTCGTACTCCACTCCAAAGATTGGAAGCAAATTCCATTGATAAATGGTCTGCTGACTGTTCTCCTTCTCATCCCAGAAATAGGTTGCGACATTCTTCCTGTTATACACATTCCACGCACTGACATATAGGATGAGATTGGAATTTTCAAAATGAAACCGCTTGTCGAACCGCACATTCATGGAATGATATGCCGGATACCGTTCTGCATTGATCCTGTTTCCGTCAAAAACACCGCGCTTCAATTGCGCAGACTGCGTAAGATCGAATGGAGTGTACGGCGTTCCTCCGGCAATA